>ERZ1027040.500-NODE-500-length-17844-cov-11.899713_pt1 | contig 17844 bp, 14 predicted proteins | sample MGYA00519437_ERZ1027040 | MGnify/ENA primary metagenome ERZ1027040 (study PRJEB26926, sample SAMN06164809) | human gut metagenome | biome: ENVO:00009003; feature: ENVO:2100002; material: ENVO:00002003 | host: Homo sapiens | place: USA | collected 2012 ... | reverse complement strand
CCGACGCCCCCGCCCGAACCCGAACCCGTCCCCGTGCCTGACCCCGCTTCCATTCCCGAGCCGGAGCCCGTTCCCGCGCCCGATCCTGTGCCTGCACCTCTGTCCGACACACCGGACCGTGTCAGTCTGAAGGATGTCATGAGCCAGACGGTGGATGCCGTGCTGGAGGACGAGGAGGACGGCGTCATTGACGCTCCCGTGCCCCTGGGCCAGCGGCTCTCCGGCCTGCTGCACCGCTTCACGGACCGCCGCAGCGCCCGGCCCCGCGGCCTTTCTCAGGAAACGGAGCAGCTGTTCGACGACCCCGAGGACGAGCCGGAGCCGGAGGAACCGGAGGAGCCGGAGCCCCGCATGGACGACGCCCTGCGGGAGGAAAAGCGCCGCTGCAACCGGCTGCGCCGCGGTCTGGTGTTCGCCGCGCTGCCCGTGCTTCTTCTGGTGGTGGCCGCCGTGCTGCAGGAACTGGAAATGCTGCCCCCCGCATGGCTGGACGCCGCGCCGCTGCGGTGCATCGTGCTGGGCGGCGGCCTGCTGCTGACGGCGCTTCTGTGCCTGCCGGTATGGCAGACGGCCTTCCGCATGCTCCGCGACGGGCAGGTAGGCTGCGAGCTGTGCGCCGGCGTTGCGGTGCTGGCGGATCTTCTCTGCTGCGCCGCCGGCGCCGTCACCGGCAGCACCCTCTCCACCCCCTACGCCGCGGCCGGCGCTCTGCTGATCCTCACCTGCCAGCTGGGCCTGTACCTGGCGGCGGAGACCCGCCGCATCGCCTTCCATCTGGCGGACCTCAACGGCGTACCGCCCTACGTGGTGTCCGTCCTGCCCGCCGGTGTCTGCAAGCAGCGGGGCGTGCTGGAGGGCTTCTACCGCACCACCATGCGCCCCGACCCCGCCCGCCGCTGGCAGAATTATGTACTGCCGCTGCTGCTCAGCGCGGCGGTGGTGCTGTCCGGCGTAGTGTGCTTCACCGCCCGCCCCATGGACGAGTTCCCCTGGGTGCTGGCCGCCCTCACCGGCGCCGGTGTCCAGCTGTCCCTGCCCCTGACCGGTTCCCTGCCCCTGTACTACCTGTCCCGCCGCCTGGAGCGCAGCGGCGCTGCCGCCGCCGGCTATGCCGGTGCCCGTGCCGTGGCCCGCTCCGGCCGCATAGTGCTCACCGATGACGATCTCTTCCCCGCCGGTACCGTGACCCTCAACGGCTACAAGGTCTACGGCGAGGAACGCAGCCGCGCCGTGGGCTACGCCGCTTCGGTGGCCCGTGCCGCCGGCAGCAGCCTTGCCCCCCTGCTGGACCGCCAGCTCACGGCGGAGGGCGGCTTCCACATGCGCGTGGACGACCTGCGTTACTGCGAGGAGGGCGGCGTGGAGGCCGCCATCCACGGCGAGACCGTGCTGATGGGCAGCGCCTACTTTATGAAAAAGCGCCATGTGGCCCTCCCCCACGACCTGAAGCTCCAGACCGGCCTCTTTCTGTCGGTGGACGGCGTGCTGACGGCGGTGTTTGCCGTGAAGTATCAGCCCTCCCGCAACGCGGAGTGGGCTCTGCGGGCCATGCGCCGCTGCCATATCACGCCGGTGCTGGCCGTCCGCAGCAGCAACGTCACCCCGGGGCTCATCAAGCGGAAGTTCGGCGTGGACGCCAAGGTGGTCTACCCCGACGTGTCCACCCGTCTGGCTCTGGCCCAGCTGGCCGCCCAGCAGGGCGAGACGCCCAACGTCATCGTCTGCCGTGAGGGCCTGCTGCCCCTGGCTGAGTCAGTGGTAGGCAGCCGCCGCATGGTGCGGGCCGTCCGCACCGCCACGGTGCTCAGCTATATTGGCGCCCTGTGCGGCGTGCTGCTGGCCTACTACCTCACCTCTGTGGGGAATTTCGCGGTGCTGACGCCGCTGGCCATGGTGGTGTTCCTGCTGCTGTGGCTGCTGCCCACGCTGCTGATCGCCGGCCTTGTCCGCCACTTCTGACAAAAAAAGAACGGAAAGCTCTGCTTTCCGTTCTTTTTTTGTCTGTTTTCACGCCTCCGCCGGTGCGGGCTCCGGCAGCTTCTCCGGCCAGCCCGGCCAGCTCTGGCGGATAAGATCTGCCACGCCGCCCCGTTCCAGACCCAGCACGGCCGCCAGCTCGCCGTACAGCTGGTCCTCGGCCCGCTTGAGATAGCGCTCGTCCATCTGGCTCACCTTCTTGCCGTGGCGCAGGGCCCACGCCCGCTTGCGGCACACGTTGTGGATCATGGCGGCCAGCTCGCCGCACTGGCAGCGCATCACCACCTGATGATAGAAATCCTTGGCAGCGCGGATGCCCGGCTGCTCCGGCTTGCAGGGCGGCAGCGACGGGATGGCCGCGATCAGCGCCAGCGCCTCCTCCCGGGTGATAACCGAGCGCATCAGCACTCCCGTGTCCACCGGTGTCATCACCGTACCGCTGCGGTACAGGGGCGTCAGGTGATAGTAAAGCCGTGTCCCGTCGTCATAGGCCAGGCCGGACGGTCCGATGCGCTCCACCCGACAAACGCCCTCGCCGCCGTACACTACCAGATCACCTGCTGCAAACATCTTGTCACTCTCCTTACACAAAACACTGTCCATACCGTTCTGCGCCGCGGTCCGCTCTCTCTTTCGTCCCCTCGGCGGCCTTTTTTCTGTATGATTATACCACACTTTGTCGAAAAATGGTAGGGCGATTTTTGGAAAATTCTGCGGGATTTTTCTTGCCGGACGGTGGATATACGGGAAAAATGTGGTACAATACGGACATCGAAACTCAGCGAAAGGGGCATCTGCCTATGAAAAAGCCCGTCATCCACCCCACCGCCTTCGTGGCCCCCAACGCCACTCTCCGCGGTGACATCTCCCTTGCCGCGGACAGCAGCGTGTTTTACGGCGCGGTGCTGCGGGGCGACACCGCCTCCATCACCATCGGCGAGGGCAGCAATATTCAGGATAACTGTGTGGTCCACGTGGACCCCGGCCTGCCGGTAACGGTGGGCAAAAACGTCACCGTAGGCCACGGAGCCATCCTCCACGGCTGCACCGTCGGCGACGAGACGCTGATCGGCATGGGCGCCATCGTCCTCAACGGCGCCAAGATCGGCAGCCACTGTCTGATCGGCGCCGGTGCGCTGGTAACGCAGTCCACCGTCATCCCCGACGGCATGATGGCCCTTGGCTCTCCCGCCCGTGTGAAGTCTCCCCTGACGCCGGAGGCCATCGCCTCCCTGCACGAGACCGCTCTGCACTACCGGCAGGAGGCCCAGGAGCTCAAAGAGCAGGAAAACATATAACTCCCGCATAAACCGTGCATAAAAACACCGCATCCCCATGGGATGCGGTGTTTTTATGCAATTATGCAATGCTTTGCCGCTTACCCTGCGCGATCCGCCTGGATCAGCAGCTTCAGGGCCTCCACACCCACCTCCACGGCGGCAGTGGTGTCCTCGCTCATCTCCTGGTCCAGACCGGCGGCCTCCCGCTCCTGGTTCCACACCACGTGGAAGCAGCTGCCGCAGCGGCACTTCAGCGCATCCGCCACCACGAACAGTGCGGCGGACTCCATCTCGCTGGCCTTGACGCCCAGCCGCTTCCACGCCTCCCACTTGTTCAGCAGCTCATAGGACACCGGCATCCGTGAGGGGCTGTGCTGGCCGTAGAACGCGTCCTTGCACTGCACCACGCCCACCTGCGTCCGCTTGCCCAGCGCTCTGGCAGCCTGTACCAGCGCGGTAGTCACCTCAAAGTTGGCCACCGCCGGATACTCGATAGGCGCATACTCCCTGCTGGTGTGTTCAAAGCGGATCGCGCCGGTGGCCACCACCACGTCGCCGGAGCGCACGTCCAGGTCGATGCCGCCGCAGGTGCCCACCCGCAGAAACGTGTCCGCGCCGATGTTGTGCAGCTCCTCCATGGCGATGGAGGCGGAAGGCCCGCCGATGCCGGTGGAACAGACGGACACCTTCTCCCCCAGCAGCGTGCCGGTATAGACGGTGTACTCCCGGTTCTGCGCCACGAAACGGGCGTCGTCGAACAGTGCGGCGATCTTCTCGCAGCGGCCCGGATCGCCGGGCAGGATCACATAGCGGCCCACGTCGCCCTCCACACAGTGGATGTGATATTGCTTTTCCAGATTTTGCATGGTCTGACCTCCCAGTATACGCGCAGTTGATTCTGCGCGGTAAAATACGTTTTGTATTTCCCGCCGTCTCAGGGGCAGGAACACACCGGCATATGTTTGAATGATAATTATAACGTATTCCGCCGCAAAACGCAACGTTGTTTCCTCAAAAGCCAGAAATTGCATGATACGCCAGAGATCTGCACGGCTACGATGGCCGCCGCAGGCAGATACTAACTGCGGCGCAGCGCGCACAACCAGGAAAGGAGAATTTCTTCATCATGAAGCAGCTTTCTGCGATTTTTCTGGTGCTGGCCATGGTGCTGGCACTGACGGCCTGCGGCAAGGACGATGACCGGAACAACGGCGGCAGTCCCAACCGCCCCGATACCAACCAGAGCCAGAACGCCCCGCAGGATAACGGCAGCGGCGGCAGCTGGCAGAACGGCACCGACACGCCCACCCAGCCCGGCGCCGGAGAAAACCGGCGAAATGGGGAGGATACGCTGCCCGGCACGCAGGCGGAGGGACGTATGCGCCGCGGCGCGGAGCGCACCGCCACCTTCCGCCAGATGCTGGAAAACGGCTATGTCCACGACAGCGACGGCTTCCTCAACGACGGCGAAAACACCAGCTGGTAACATTTTTCGCAAAAACAGCGGCAGTTTCCGCAAAAAATGCAGATGGGCGCAGGGAAAACACATTTTTCGCCCTGTGCCCACTTGCATTTTTGAAAAAATGGGCTATGATATGGGGGAAAGAATATGTGCCGCCGCGGGCGGCAGAGAAAAGAAGGGTTTACTATGACAAAAATTGACATCGTATCCGGCTTTCTGGGCGCCGGCAAGACCACGCTCATCAAGAAGCTGCTGGCAGAGGCGTTTCAGGGTGAGAAGCTGGTGCTCATCGAAAACGAGTTCGGCGAGATCAGCATCGACGGCGGCTTCCTGAAGGAGTCCGGCGTCCAGATCAGCGAGATGTCCTCCGGCTGTATCTGCTGCTCTCTGGTAGGCGACTTCAACAAGGCGCTGAAGGATGTACATCAGCAGTTCGCCCCCGACCGCATTCTTATCGAGCCGTCCGGCGTGGGCAAGCTCAGCGACGTGATCGTGGCGGTGGAGAACACTGTCAAGGACGTGCCGGACATGAAGCTCAACAGCTTCGTCACCGTGGCCGACGCCACCAAGGTGAAGGTCTATATGAAGAACTTCGGCGAATTCTACAACAACCAGATCGAGTCCGCCGGCACCATCATTCTCTCCCGCACCCAGAAGCTGACCCAGGAGAAACTGGAAGCCGCCGTGGCCCTGCTGCGGGAGAAGAATCCCAACGCCGCCATCCTCACCACCCCCTGGGACGAGCTGGACGGCAAGACCATCCTCAGCGCCATTGAGAAGGTGTCCCTGGCCGATGAGCTGCTGGCGCGCATGCAGGCCGAGCACGCGGCGGACGAGGCGGAGCACCACCACCATCATGATCACGACGAGGACGATGACCATGAGCACTGCTGCCACCATGACCACGAGGAGCATGACCACTGCCATCATGACCATGATGAGGACGAGCATTGCCACCATCATGAGCATGACGAGGACGAGCATTGCCACCATCATGAGCATGACCACGAGGATCACGACGAGCATGAGCATCACCATCACCACCACGACGGCGAGGAGTGCGACGATCCCCACTGCGGCTGCCACCATCACCACCATCACGCCGACGAGGTGTTCACCAGCTGGGGCGTGGAGACGGTGAAGGTATTCACCGAGAGCGAGCTGGATGCCATCCTCACCGCGCTGGACAGCGGCGACTACGGCGCGATCCTCCGCGCCAAGGGCATCGTCCACAGCGAGGACGGAAAGTGGCTGCACTTCGACTTCGTGCCGGAGGAGCATCAGGTACGCTTCGGCGCCGCCGACTACACCGGCCGTCTGTGCGTCATCGGCTCCCAGCTGAAGGAGGACAAGCTGGCTGAGCTGTTCGGCCTGTAATTTACGCGAGGTACACCGTATGGATATTCCTGTTTATCTCATCGCCGGTTTCCTGGATTCCGGCAAGACCAGCTTCATCAACGGCATCCTGCAGGACGGCTTTGCCGCTGAGGACCGGACGCTGCTGCTGTGCTGCGAGGAGGGCGAGACGGCCTACGACCCCAAGGTGCTGGGCAACGTGTTCACCTACACCATCGACGAGCCGGAGCAGATGACGCCGGAGCTTTTCAAGAAGCTGGAAAAGCAGTACCGTCCCAAGCAGGTCATCATCGAGTACAACGGCATGTGGGCCATCGAGCCCCTGTATCGGGAGGGTATGCCCGCCAACTGGATCCTGTATCAGATCATGTGCCTGGTGGACGCCAACACCTTTGAGCCGTATGTGCGGAACATGGGCCAGCTGATGATGGAGAAGATCTCCAACGCGGACCTGCTGATCTTCAACCGCTGCAATGAGCAGCTCCGCGCCCAGCTCCGCAGCCGCAACCTGCGGATGGTGAACCGCCGTGCCGACATCTATCTGGAGAACACCGACGGCACCAGCGAGGAGTATGTGACGCCGGAGATGTCCCCCTTCGACCTGTCCGGCGGCAAGCTGGAGGTGCCCGACGACGACTACGGCATCTGGTATGTGGATATGATGGACAACCCCGACCGCTATCAGGGCGTGGAGGTGTCCTTCAAGGCCATTATGTGCCACTCCAAGAAATTTAAGGGCGTTCACTGCCCGGGCCGGTTCGCTATGGTCTGCTGCGACAAGGACATGCAGTTTCTGGCGCTGGTATGCCGCGGCGAGGGGCTGGAGAACTTCAAGGACAAGGAGTGGGTGAAGATCCACGCCACCGTAAAGAAGGAGAAGTGCGACGCCTATCAGGGCGACGGCCCTGTGCTGTACGTCAGCAGCATCGCCGCCACCACCAAGCCCGCCAACGAGATGGTGTCCTTCTGATAACAAATCGTATTATCAAAGAAAAAGATGACGTTCTGTAGTTACAGAACGTCATCTTTTTCGTCTTGCAGCGTGTATAACGTGATGCGGCTGGCATCGGTGTCCCGCAGCGCGATCACGGTGTCCAGCACCTGATAGGCGGTGATCCCGCCGAAGGGCGGGGTGTGCAGCGCGGTGACCTGCTGCCCGGGGAGAAAGCCCAGATCCTCCATGCGGCGGGCCTTCCGGGGCGGGAAGTCCAGCGCGGCTACGCGGCCGCTTTCGCCAGGAGGCAGCTGCGCCAACGTATACGTCATGTGTCATATCCCCCTTACGCCCCAGCCTATGCCGCCGGTCACTTCAGGGTGATGCTGTTGTGGAGAACGGTGGCGCTGTATAAAAACAGCACATCGGCATCGTCGGGAAACTCCACAACGCGTCCCAGCCGGTCGGAGGCCAGATACCGGATATCCACGGCGTACACCGTGCGATAGCTCTCCGCCAGCAGCGGGATGATGCTGCTGCCGAAGGAATCCCGGAACACCACCAGCGTCCTGTCCCACAGGGCGTCGGGGTTGTCGATACGCAGCAGGGAGCGGCTGCCGGACAGGAACAGGTCGTAGGGCGCGTCCTGCGCGGCGGCAAAATCGTACACGCCGCCGTCGGTGTCCGTCTCGTAGTTATGGACGGTGCAGCTCTCCAGCGTGGGGGAGGTCAGATAGGACAGCGTGTCCGGCTCCAGCGGCTCCTCGGTCTTTCCCCAGTAGCCGCCGTGAAACGCCCCCTCCAGCGCGCACAGCGTCTCGTCCCGCGTGCCGGGCGCCGGCGCACCCATGGCGGTCAGCAGTGCGTCCGCCGCGGGGCGCAGCTGCTCCTGCCGCCAATGGGGGTCGGTGCGGTAGTAGTCCGTCAGCGTCAGACCGGCGGCGATATCCACCGGCGTCAAAAAGTCCAGCGCGCCGCAGAGGTAGCCCGCCGTCTCCGCCGCGCCAGCGGGGACGTAGCCCTCCGGCGGCACGGTGAACTGCGCCTTGTCCGGCACCACCGCCAGATAGACGGTGCGTCCGGTGAAGTACAGGTCGTACAGATGCCGGAAGCGATAGGCGGCGCGGTCCAGCGAATCCGCATCGAAGGGAGCGTCCGTCTTGGCGGCGTAGCCCTCATAGACATACACCACGTCGTCCGGTGCGGACGGCTCCGGCGCAGGCGCAGGCGTGGGGATACGGGATATCCCCAGCACCAGCGCCGCCGCCATCAGCAGGAACGCGCCCCGCTGCACCATCCTCCGTGTCACAGAATGTCCTCGTCGTAGGTGGCGCTGACGCCGTAGATGCCGTTCAGGTGGGTCATGAAGGTGTCCACCAGATCATCCGCGCCGAAGACGGTGACCACATACTCGCCCACCTCGGCCACGACCAGCTTGTCGGGGAAGCCGCACATCCACTGGCGCTGCATGATGTTGTCCCGCAGCTGCTGTGCCAGCTCAGCGGTGTCGCCGGTGGCGTGGTAGGCGGCGGCGGTGAAGGTGTTGGCGTTCATCATGTGGACAAGAGATGCGGCCTCATCCACCGCAGCGGTCTCCGGCAGACCCAGCTCGCTGTCCACCAGCGCACGATCCTTCAGGTCGAAGACGCCGGGGGCGTCCTCTCGGGCGTTGGCCTCGGAGAAATCGCCGCCGGCAACGGCAAACTTCTCGTCCTCACCGTAGGTGTTCCATACCGTCTCCAGTATGTTCAGGGCACTGGTGGGCACTGCGGGCTTGTCGCCGCTGGCGTTATTCTTATCGCCGCAGGCGGCAAGACTCAGCACCAGCAAGGCAGAAAGCATCATGGATACGATCTTTTTCATGGAAATATCCTCCAAATTTTCAGTGTTTCCGCGCAGGGAAAAGAAAGCGCGGCTGTGGATAGGACGCAGCCGCGCTTTGTTTTGTTCCCGACGGGCGGGTCTTTTCCGTCCATACGTCGTTGCGCTCGCTTGCCATACACAAAGTATTGCCTGCGCTCCCGCGCCTCGTCTGAACGAAAAATCCCTCGCCCGTTAAGCGTTACAACCAGGTTTGGTCGAAGCCGTAGGGCAGCAGCTCCTTCAGGGCGAACTTCCTGCTCTCGCCCTTCTTATTCAGGCAGATGACGGTGAGATCGGGGGCGAACTCCATCATCACCTGGCGGCAGGTGCCGCAGGGTACGCAGTAGTCGTCGCTGCGTCCGGCGATGACGATGGTGTCGAAGTCGCGGTGCCCCTCGCTGACAGCCTTGAAGATGGCGGTGCGCTCGGCGCAGATGGTGGCGCCGTAGGCGGCGTTTTCGATGTTGCAGCCGGTGAATACCGTGCCGTCCCTGCACAGCAGGGCGGCGCCCACGGGGAAATGGGAATAGGGGACATAGGCCATATCCAGCATGTCGATGGCCTTCTGGCAAAGCGCCTGTTCGGTCATGAGTGATTCCTCCTTAGTATGGTGTATTCGGATAATTTAATTCAACTCAGTTCTGCCTGCCCGGTGTAGAGCTGGTAGTACTTGCCGTGCTGCGCCAGCAGCTGCTCGTGATCGCCGCGCTCGATGATGCGTCCCTGCTCCAGCACCAGAATGGCCTGGCTGTTGCGGACGGTGGGCAGACGGTGGGCGATGACGAACACCGTGCGTCCCTCCATCAGGGAGTCCATGCCCCGCTCGATCAGGGTCTCGGTGCGGGTGTCGATGGAGCTGGTGGCCTCGTCCAGAATGAGTACCGGCGGGTCGGACACGGCGGCCCGTGCGATGGCCAGCAGCTGGCGCTCGCCCTGACTGAGGCTGCCGCCGTCGCCGGTGATGACGGTGTCGTAGCCCTGGGGCAGGTGGCGGATGAAGCTGTCGGCGTTGGCCAGCTTCGCTGCGGCGCGGATCTCCTCATCCGTGGCGTCCAGCTTGCCGTAGCGGATGTTGTCGGCCACGGTGCCGGTGAACAGATGGGTATCCTGCAGCACAATGCCCAGCGAACGGCGCAGGGAGTCCTTTGCGATGTCCTTCACGTCGATGCCGTCGTAGGTGATGGTACCCTGCTGCACATCGTAAAAGCGGTTGATGAGGTTGGTGATGGTGGTCTTGCCCGCACCGGTAGAGCCCACGAAGGCGATCTTCTGCCCGGGTTCGGCGAACAGGGACACATCGTTGAGCACCGTCTTTTCCCCGTCGTAGGAGAAGGTCACGTGGTCAAAGCGCACGTCGCCCCGCAGCTCCACCAGCGTGCCGTCCGGCTTCTTCCAGGCCCAGTGGCCGGTGCGCCGCTCCGTCTCCGTCAGGGTATCGCCGTTTTTCTCCACGCGGACGATGACGGTCTTGCCCTCATCGGTCTCGGGCTGTTCGTCCATGACGGCGAAGATGCGCTCGGCGCCGGCCGCCGCGGCCAGCAGGGTGTTGATCTGCTGGCTGATCTGGCCCACAGGCTGGCTCACCTGCTTGACGTACAGCAGGTACGCGCCCAGAGAGCCGATGTCAAATACGCCGCCGATGGCCAGCAGGCCGCCCACGCAGCAGGTGACGGCGTAGTTGATCTTGCTGAGGTTGCCCATGGCGGGCATCATCATGCCGGCATAGGCCTGGGCAGCGGTGGCGGCGTCGCGGTAGTCGCCGTTGAGGGCGGTGAAGCGCTCCACGGCCTGGCCCTCGTGGTTGAATACCTTGATGACCTTCTGGCCTTCGATCATCTCCTCGATATAGCCGTTCAGCGCGCCCAGCGCCGCCTGCTGCCGCTGGAAATTGGCACGGCTGCGGCCGCCGATGACCTTCACCACCAGCCCCATCAGGCCCAGGAACAGGAAAGTGATCAGCGTCAGCCACGGGTTCAGCACGATCATCATCACCACGGTGCCCACAAAGGTCAGCACGTTGGAGATGATGCTGGCGAAGCTGCTGTTCAGCATCTCCGACACGGTGTCGATGTCGTTGGTGAAGCGGCTCATCAGGTCGCCGGACTGGTGGCGGTCATAGTAGCTGACGGGCAGCTGCTGCAGCCTGTTGAACAGGTCCTGCCGCAGGGCGGCCACCGTGTGCTGTGCCACGTGGACCATGATGCGGGCGTAGGCAAAGGAGCACAGTGAGCTCAGGAGGTACATCCCGCCCATCACCAGCAGCATTTTGAAAAGTCCCGGAAAATCGCCGGGGATGATATAGTCGTTGAGCAGCGGCTTCAGCAGGTAGCTGGTGGCCACGCTGCCGGCGGAGCTGATGAGAAGGCATACCGCCACCAGCACCAGCGACCCCTTATACTTGCCCACGTAGCCCATGAGCTTTTTGAAGGTGCCCTTCATGTCCTTGGGCCGCTGATAGCCGTGATTGCGGCCATGGCCTCCGCCTGTGCGCTTCGTCTCAGCCATCGATGCTCACCCCTTCCTGCTGGGATTCATAGACCTCGCGGTAGATCTCGCAGCTGTCCATCAGCTGCTCATGGGTGCCCTGTCCCACCACGCGGCCGTCGTCCAGCACCAGGATCATATCCGCGTCCATGACGGAGGTGATGCGCTGAGCGATGATGAGCTTGGTAGCGCCGGGCAGCGCCGTTTTCAGAGCGCCGCGGATCTTGGCGTCGGTGGCGGTGTCCACCGCGCTGGTAGAGTCGTCCAGGATCAGTACCTTGGGCTGCCGCAGAATGGCCCGGGCGATGCACAGGCGCTGCTTCTGGCCACCGGAGACGTTGGTGCCGCCCTGCTCGATATAGGTGTCGTAGCCGTCGGGCATCCGCTGAATGAATTCGTCGGCGCAGGCCATGCGGCAGGCCTCCTCGATCTCCTGATCGGTGGCGTCCTCACGGCCCCAGCGCAGGTTCTCCCGAATGGTACCGGAGAACAGGGTGTTCTTCTGCAGCACCATGGCGCAGCCGTCGCGCAGCGCCTCCATGGTGTACTCCCTGACGTTGCGGCCGCCCACGGAGACGGCGCCCTCATTCACCTCGTACAGACGGGGGATCATACTGACCAGCGTAGTCTTAGCGCTGCCGGTGCCGCCCAGAATGCCCACAGTCATACCGCTTTCGATGTGCAGGTCGATGTCCGTCAGGTTCCAGCTCTCCGCCGTGGGGTGATACTTGAAATACACGTGATCGAACCGGATATCGCCGTTGTCCACAGTCAATGCGGCATCGGCCTGGGCATCGGTGATCTGGGGCTGTTCGTCCAGCACCTCCACGATGCGCCTGCCGCAGGCGATGGCACGGGTCAGGAACATCAGCACCATGGACACCATCATCAGGGACATCAGGATCTCGCTGGAATAGGTGAAGAACGCCATCAGGTCGCCGGAGAGCAGGGTGCCCTCCGCCACGTCGTGACCGCCCAGCCACATCAGCGCCACCGTGGTGCCGCCCATGATCATGATCATGATGGGCATGAACATCACCACGAACCCAAAGGCCCTCTCCGCCGTGTCGCGGAGCTTATTGCTGCGGCTCTGGAATTTTTGCTCCTCCCGCTCCTCGCGGACGAAGGATTTCACCACGCGGACGGCGTTCAGATTCTCCTGCACCACCAGATTCAGGTCATCGGTGGCGTTCTGCAGCGCCGTGAAAAACGGCCCCACGTAGCGGATGACGATGACCACCGCGAGGATCAGCAGCGGCACTGCCACCAGGAACACCCGGCTCAGGTCCAGACTGATCTGCATGGTCTTTATCAGCGCCGTCACCAGCATCACCGGCGCACGCACACACATGCGCATGCCCATGAACATGGTCATCTGCACCGATGACACGTCGTTGGTCAGGCGGGTGATGAGGCTGGCGGTGGAGAAGTGCTCGATGTTGGCGAAGGAGAAGCGCTGCACCTGCTCATACTCCGCCTGGCGCAGGTTGGCGCCGAAACCCATGGCCGCTTTAGCGGCCAGCGCCGCCGCACCCACGCCGCACAGCAGCGCCGCCATGGCCATCAGGAACATTTTCAGGCCCGTCAGCAGGATATAGCCGCGGTCGCCGTTGGCGATGCCCACGTCCACGATCTCACTCATGGCACGGGGCAGCTCCAGCTCCAGCACAGACTCACCCACCGAGCACAATACGCCCAGCAGGATATACCACCGGTAGCCCCTTGTATACGGGGCAAGCTTTTTCAGCATACTTCGTCCTCCTCCGAGAGATTTTTTGCCACCCGCAGAAGAAGTGACGTCAGCAGCCGGATCTCCTCCGGCGAAAAGCCCTTTTCCAGTCGGTCGTTGACCTCATGCACGATGGCGGTGAATCTGTCATAAAACTGCTTCCCCTGCGCCGTCAGCGCCAGAATACGGCAGCGCCCGTCGGTGCGGCTGGCGGTGCGGGTGACCATGCCCTTCTCCTCCAGACGGTCCACGATGCCGTTGACCGTGCTGGGCTTCACCATCAGGTGCCGCTCCAGCTGCTTCTGGTTGACCTCGCCCTCCGCCTCGTGGAGGTAGGTCAGCGTCCGGCACTGCATGGGCGATACGTCGTATTGCCGCAGCCGCCGGACCATCAGCTTCTGCACCTGATGGTCGCAGTAGCCGAACAGCGGGCCGAAATGCTCCGGCCGTTCCGTGATACAGCGTTCCACAATGTGCCTCCTTTCGAATTGTTTCGCGTGCTAATTATCAGTGCGCTAAATAATAGCACGGTGCTTTTCCAATGTCAAGAGCGTATTTGCGCGGAGCTTATGAACAATTTGTGAATCTTCTCACAAAGCCGTTGACTTTCCGGAATGCCGTGTTATGATAGCATCAGAAAGCAAGTAAGTGACATTGTTATTCTCTCTCCTTTACCAAAAAGCAGTCGCGCACCCTCGGGTGCGCGGCTGCTTTTTTATGACATGTTCCGCAGTATCCCCGATTTTCGGAAAGGAAGAATGTGTGCAAGAAACCCATCAGAGGTGTCTTGCACGTTCAATTCCCGCCGCAGCGGCTGAAAGTAAAACCGCCTTCGGGCGGTTTTACTTTTCTGCGTTTGCCGGAAACGGCAAACGCAGTCGCGCACCCGAGGGTGCGCGACTGCGTTTTCTATGGCGTGCCCCGCCGTCATGTCCTGCACCTGCCGCCCCGCCGCCGCATAGGATGGCCGGAAGCAGCCTGCAGAAGGAGGAGACAGTCAATGGAGCAGTACACAGCGGCGCTGGCGGGCAACCCCAACGTGGGGAAATCCACGGTGTTCAACACCCTGACGGGCATGCGCCAGCACACAGGCAACTGGCCCGGGAAAACGGTGGCGGTAGCGGAGGGCGCCTACACGTGGCAGGGCGCGGCCTTCCGGCTCATCGACCTGCCTGGGACCTACTCCCTGCGGGCAGACTCGCCGGAGGAGCAGATCGCCCGGGACTTCATCTGCGGCGGCGGTGCCGATGTCACCGTGCTGGTGGCGGACGCCACCTGCCTCCGGCGAAATCTGCATCTGGCGGTGCAGCTGCGCTGCCGCACGCCGCGGCTGGTAGTGTGCGTGAATCTGATGGACGAGGCCCGCCGCAAGGGCGTCGCCGTGGACGTGGACGCCCTGTCCCGCGGGCTGGACGCACCGGTGGTGACGGCGACGGCACGGAGCGGACAGGGGATGGACGATCTGCGCACGGCGGTGCTGGACATGGCGCGGCGGGAGCCGTGGGAGGACACGTGGCCGCCGCTGGACGGAGACGACAGCGCCGCCGTGGCCCGCCGGGCATCGGCCATCGCTGATGCCTGTCTCTCCCGCCGCCCCGAGGCGGTCCACACCCGTGACCGGCGGCTGGACCGCGTGCTCACCGGCTGGGGCGGCGTGCCGGTGATGCTGCTGCTGTTGGGTGCGGTGCTGTGGCTCACCATCTGGGGCGCCAACCGGCCCTCGGAGCTGCTGAGCCGGTGGCTCATGGCGGCGCAGGAGCCGCTGCGAGCCCTGCTGGGCGGCGCGCCATGGTGGCTGCGGGAATCGCTGGTGGACGGGGTATACCGCACGGCGGCGTGGGTGGTGGCGGTGATGCTGCCGCCCATGGCCATCTTCTTCCCGCTGTTCACCCTGCTGGAGGACGCGGGGTATCTGCCGCGGGTGGCCTTTCTCATGGACCGGTGCTTCCGCGCCGCCGGCGGCAGCGGCCGTCAGAGCCTCACCATGTGCATGGGGCTGGGGTGCAACGCCTGCGGCGTCACGGGCTGCCGCATCATCGACAGTCCGCGGGAACGGCTGGTAGCCATCCTCACCAATGCCTTCATCCCCTGCAATGGCCGGTTCCCCACGCTGATCGTCCTCATCAGTCTGTTCTTTCCGGGCGGCGCAGCCGGGGTGGGACGCTCTCTGTCGGCCGCCGCCATGCTGCTGGGGTGCCTGCTGTTCGCCGTGGCCATGTCGCTGCTGGCCTCCCGCCTGCTGACGGCCACGGTGCTGCGGGGCCAGCTGTCCGCCTTCTCGCTGGAGCTGCCGCCCTACCGCATGCCCCAGGTGGGGCAGGTGCTGGTGCGGTCGCTGCTGGACCGGACGCTGTTCGTGCTGGGCCGCGCCGTGACGGTAGCAGCCCCTGCGGGACTTGTGATCTGGGTGCTGGGCCGCGTGCCGGCGGGCAGCGGCACACTGCTGACGGCGCTGGCCGGTGCGCTGGACGGCCCCGGACGGCTGATGGGGCTGGACGGCATGGTGCTGCTGGCGTTTCTGCTGGGCTTCCCTGCCAATGAGATCGTGCTGCCGGTGCTGCTGATGGGCTATCTGCGGTCAGGAAGCCTGACGGCGGCGGGGCTGACGGAGCTGGGCCCCGTTCTCACCGCCCACGGCTGGACGGCGGAGACGGCATTGTGTATGCTGGTGCTGTGCCTGCTGCACTTCCCCTGCGGTACCACGTGCCTCACCATCCTCCGCGAGACGGGCAGCGCCCGCTGGACGGCGCTGGCGGCGGCGCTGCCCACAGCCATGGGTATGGCGCTGTGCATGCTCATCCACGGCGCGGTGACGCTGCTGGGATAGCGGCTCGACAAAAAACAGTTGCCAAGCGGCAACTTTTGTAGTAAAATAAGCGGGTGAACTTGTCCTCCGCCGATAGCTGCGGGGCCGGTCTCGCGCAATGGATACCCACGAATCATGTCAGGCGGGGAACCGAGCAGCATTAAGAGGGATCATCCATGTGCCGCGGGGAAGCCGGCTTCGCGGCTATGGGCGGAGGACGTTCTATTTTTGTTACGACAGGAGGTGTGCCCGTGTACCAGGCGCTGTACCGTAAATACCGTCCCAAAACCTTTTCCGAGGTGGTGGGCCAGTCCCATATCACCGACACCCTCCAGCGTCAGGTGGCGGAGGGCCGCGTGGGCCACGCCTACCTGTTTACCGGCACCCGCGGCACCGGCAAGACCACCTGCGCCCGCATCCTGGCCAAGGCGGTGAACTGCCAGCACCCCGTGGACGGCGCCCCCTGCTGCCAGTGCGACAGCTGCCGCGGCATCGATGCAGGCACCCTGCTGGATGTGACGGAGCTGGACGCCGCCTCCAACGGCAGCGTCAACGACGCCCGTACCCTGCGGGAGGAGGCGGTGTATCCCCCCTCCGTGCTGAAAAAACGGGTGTACATCATCGACGAGGTCCACATGCTCTCGCGGGACGCCTTCAATGCCCTGCTGAAGATCATGGAGGAACCGCCGGAGCACCTGCTGTTCATTCTGGCCACCACGGAGCTGCACAAGGTCCCCGCCACCATCCTGTCCCGCTGCCAGCGGTTCTCCTTCAAGCGCATCCTGCCTCGTGACGCGGAGCAGCAGCTTTTGAAGATCGCGGCGGCGGAGGACATTGCCCTGACATCCGACGGCGCGGAGATCCTGGCCCGCATGGCCAACGGCGCTCTCCGCGACGCCCTGAGCCTGCTGGACCAGTGCCGTGCGGCGGACGGCGACATTGACAGCCGCACCGTGCTGGACACGCTGGGTCTGGCGGGCAGCACCCAGACGCTGCAATTGATGCGCTGCCTGCTGGCCCGGAACGCCGCCGATGCACTGGCCCTGTTTGACCAGCTGTATCGCAGCGGCAAGGATGTGGCCGCTCTGCTGGGTGAGCTGAGTGACCTCTCCCGTGATATGACGGTGCTGAAGGCCGCGCCGGAGGGCGGTGCGGCGCTGCTGTCCGGTGTCTACGACCGCAAGACCCTGACCGAGCTGGGCCGCGACCTGCCCATGAGCCGGTTTTTGTACATGGCAGACACGCTGCAAAGCTGCTGCGCCGCCCTGGCGGACAGCATCCGTCCCCGCACGGCGGCGGAACTGTGCCTGCTGCGTCTGTGCGACGAGAGCCTGTCCGGCGACCTCACCGCCTTCGACCGGCGGCTGGCCTGTCTGGAGCAGGCGGTGCAGCAGGGCGCCATCGCCCCCCAGCGCCCCTCCCCGCGGCAGGAAGCGTCGGTACGTCCGGCTCCTGCACCGCGTCCGGCCTGTCAGCCGCCGGTGACGGGGCAGCCGCCCCTGCCGGAAGAACCGCCTCTGCCGGAGGAACCGCCCCTGCCGGAGCAGGCGGTGCGGGACTTCGGCCTGCCGGAGGAGCCGCCGGTACGTCCCGGTCACCGGAATGATCCGCCTGTGCCCGCCGCCCCTGCGGCAGCGGGAGACGACAGCGTGTGGCGGCGTCTGCTGGACCAGTACAAGGGCCGTCTGCCGGTGAATGCACGGGTCATGCTGAGCATGGCCTCCGGCGTGCTGGACGGCGACTGCCTCACCGTACTGTGCCGCGACGACTTCACCCAGAAGCAGCTGGACAAGCCGGAGATCCTCACCGTCCTGCGGGACGTTACCGCCGCCGAGCTGGGCCGCGATATCCGCGTGATGCTGGCGGTGGGCAAGGCCCCTCCCGCATCCGGACGCAGCGTACCCCCTGTCTCTTATACACATCTCCGAGCCCACGAGACGCTCATGAATCTCG
>ERZ1027040.466-NODE-466-length-18816-cov-10.297372_pt1 | contig 18816 bp, 10 predicted proteins | sample MGYA00519437_ERZ1027040 | MGnify/ENA primary metagenome ERZ1027040 (study PRJEB26926, sample SAMN06164809) | human gut metagenome | biome: ENVO:00009003; feature: ENVO:2100002; material: ENVO:00002003 | host: Homo sapiens | place: USA | collected 2012 ... | reverse complement strand
GACGCCAGAGGCTCTGCCTCTGGACTCCGCAAGGGACTTCGTCCCTTGACCCTTTTTCGCGATTCAGTTGGTGACATTTTCATACTGCTTCCGCGTGTTGATTGGGGAACCCGAGGGGCGAATGAAACGGGACGAAGTTCCCCACATTGACCCCTTTTCGCGATTCCAAGCCGGCTTATTCCCCTCCCCGAAGTTTCTTTTTCAGCTTGCGGACGGTCATTTCCAGCAGGTACTGGAATTCCTTCGTTCTGCCGTAAACCACCAGCACGACCGCGGCGAAAATCGCGGTGTAAATCAGCCCTTGGGCGATGAACCAGAAGAAATTCGTCTGCGGCATCAGCTGGAAAATCCAGTAGGACACGGCGCTGACCCCCGCGACCACCACCCAGCGGACGATGTAATCCATGAAGTAGCGGCGCAGCTTCTTTTGCCAGTCCTCCTCAATTCCGTAGCGCATCAGCACATACGGCTCGAACCAAACGCACGTCAGCAGGCTGGAGATAATCGTGCCGCCGATGATGCCCGCCACGCCAAAGCGCCGCACCAGAATCAGCGATACAACAAGGTTGATGATGGCCTCCGCCAGCGCCTTGTAGCGGTCATACCAGAACAGCCCCAGCGCCTCGCGGAACTGCAGCCCCATCTGACGAAGGCCGCTGATGAAAAACTCCGCCATGATGATGACGACGACCGTCATCGAGAAAAGGTACTCTTCGCCGAAAATCATGCGGATGAAGAAGTTAATCAGCGTCACCAGTCCGCCGGAGAGGTAGCCGTAGAGCAGGAAAGCGGCGAAATCGAGGATGCGGAAGATTTCATAGACGCGCTTTCTGCCCTCCAGCGCGTTCAGGTTGCCGATGCTGGCGGTGAATGCGCCCGTCACATGCCCCAGCAGGTTGTTGACGTTCGTCAAAACGAGCTTGTAGTTGGAGTATATGCCGACCGTAGCCAGCCCGTCAAACGCGGACATAATCAGGTTATCCGTACCGCGGACGATCACCGTCGCCAGCTTATGCAGGCTCAGCGCGCCTACGTTCTTGAAAATCGCCTTGCGCTCCTGCGGTTCGGGCAGCTCCTTGTACTGCTTGAGGTACGGGAACTCCCTGTCCGCGCGCGCCCAGATGATAGCGCTGGTGAGCATCGGCATGAAAAGCTGGATAATCAGGTAGAGGATGAAGTTCCGCGTCGTTACCAGCACAACGATTTGCAGAATCAGGCGCACGATGCCGATGATTTGGTCAACCGCCTTGCGGATATATGCCTTCTGGTACGCCTGATAGATGGCGTTCTTGTAGGACAGCAGGTATGACGTGACAGCTTGCAGGAGGTACAGCAGATAAATCAGCTGCAGGTTCTCCACGCCCTCGCCGCCCTTCATCAGCCGCGGCAGGAACGGCATGAGCGCCAGCCCGATGCCCAGCACCGCCAGCGCAACGATGCGGTACAGCGTGCGATAGAGGTTCATCAGGCGCGCCAGCTGCTTCTCGTCGTTCTGCGCCGCCGGGCGGTACATGCTGAAAATCATCGCCGAGCCGATGCCCAATTCCGCCAGATTCAGCATTCCCAGCACATCGCCGAAGAGGCCGTTCACGCCGAGATATTCCTGCGACAGGTAGTGGACAAACACCATGCGTCCGCCGAAGGACAGCAGCATGTTCAGCAGCTGCCCCACCAGCCCGACAATCATATTGATGATGGAGTTTTTCTTTCTCATCCGTGCTCTTCCGGCGCTGACTGACCGGATGCCTCCTCTCCTGCGCTGACTGCAAGCGCGTGAGCCGTTTGCAATCGCCCCATTATATCACGGTTACGATTGCCTTGCAACAAAAACGACTGTTATCATCGGTTTTGCGCGAAATTCCGCACTTTGTTCACGCAATCCACACATTCTGTGATATATGCTTGTTTCTTTCTTGTCAATATGCTATAATAAAATGCAATCCGCCGTTTTTCGGCGGAAATTTCGCGGGGCTTCCCCGTACAAGGGAGATTTGGAGGACATGGGAAAGGTCAGCGCGTTTCTGAAGCGGAAGAACGTTCTGTTTTCCGCAAAACGCTACGGGATAGACGCAATGGGCGCCATGGCGCAGGGGCTGTTCGCCTCGCTGCTGATTGGCACAATCATCAAGACGCTCGGTCAGCAGCTGAACGTGCAGTTCCTAATTGACGCGGGCAACTTCGCCCAACAGGTTGCGGGGCCGGCCATGGCGGTGTCCATCGGCGCGGCGCTCTCTGCCCCGCAATTGGTGCTGTACAGCCTGATTGCCGTCGGCATGGCGGCAAATAAGCTCGGTGGCGCGGGCGGCCCGCTGGCGGTCTACTTCATCACGATTGTCGCGTCCGAATGCGGCAAAATCGTCAGCAAGGAGACGAAGGTGGATATTCTCGTCACCCCGGCGGTCACGATTCTTGTCGGCGTTGGGCTGTCCGTGCTGTGCGCGCCCACGGTTGGCGCGGCTGCCAGCTCGGTCGGCGATTTCATCAAGTGGGCAACGAACCTCCAGCCGCTGCTGATGGGCATTCTGGTGTCCGTCGTCGTCGGCATGGCGCTGACGCTGCCGATTTCCAGCGCGGCGATTTGCGCGGCGCTCTCGCTGACGGGGCTTGCGGGCGGCGCGGCGGTTGCGGGCTGCTGCGCGCAGATGGTCGGCTTCGCGGTCATGTCCTTCCGCGAGAACGGCGTGGGCGGCTTGGTCAGTCAGGGGCTGGGCACGTCGATGCTGCAAATGCCCAACATCATCCGCAATCCGCGCGTGTGGATTCCCCCGACGCTTGCTTCCGCCATCACCGGCCCGATTGCGACGTGCCTGTTCCACCTCGAAATGAACGGCCCGGCGGTTTCCAGCGGCATGGGCACTTGCGGTTTGGTCGGGCAGATTGGCGTTTACACCGGCTGGCTGAACGACATTGCCGCCGGCACGAAAGCCGCGATTCTGCCGATGGACTGGGTTGGGCTTATCCTGATTTGCTTCGTTCTCCCCGCCGTGCTGACGCTGCTGTTCGCCTTCTTCCTGCGCAAGTGGGGCTGGATCAAGGACGGCGACCTGAAGCTGCAATAACAAGGGAGTTCCTCCCTTGACCCTTTCGCGCGATTGGGTTGGTGACACTTTCATACAGTGTCCGCGTGTTTATGCAGGGATTTCGCGCCTGCGGGCGCGACCAGAGGGCTTTGCGGTCGCCCTCTGGACTGCTTCGCACGCCCTCCGGAAGTTACTGGTTTGTTATGTTTGTTCTCATAGTTTGAAGGACTAATAGTACACAAACTATAACCACTTCCGATAAAAGTCAAGAAACATGGGCGTGTGCTGCGAAGGGGTCAAGGGGGCGCGCGCAGACTTCGTCTGTTTTCATTGCCCCCTTGTCGCCACCGCAGCGGCGAAACCCCTGCGGCACACAAGCAAATCCGCATAGAAAAATCAAGCCACAAAACGCACCTCATCCAGCCAATGCAGCAGATGAGGTGCGTTTCTTTTGCCAAAAAGTCAGCACCGAAAAAGGGCGGCGCACCCGCAGGTACACCACCCCTTGACGCCTTGGATTACACCTTCTGGAAGGTGAACACCACTTCGCCGCCCGCTTCGGGAGCGATTTCTTCCACCGTCTTGTCGAACTCGTAGCCTTCCGGCACAATCAGCACATGCAGCACATAGGGGTACGCAGGCATGGTGAATTCCAGCACGCCATTCTCATCCACAGGCATGGGCGTGCACGTTTCATCCGTGCAGACGTTAATCATCGTGCCGGTCACGGGGTTGCCGTCCTGATCGACGCACTTAATCGTGTAGCTCGCCATGCCCGCCATCGGCAGCTGCGGCGCTTCCGCCACTTCATCCGTGGAAGGCAGGGTGCCATCGGCGTACTTCCAGCCGGGGACATTGATGCCATACTGCTGCAGCATGGCGACAAACGCATTGGCGTTGGGTTCATCAGCGATTGCAATGGCGGATGCTTCCACGTTTTCCGCGCCAGCCTTCACCACAAAATAGGTGGTATACGGGAAGCCGCTTGCCTGATTGGTGTCAATCGGCTGATTCGGGATGACGTAGCCGTCCTCCGTCATGTAGTCCGTCAGCGCATAGTTTTCGGGGGCAGCCTCGCAGCCAAAGGCGTACATTTCCGGGTCGAGCCCCTTCGCCAGCGTCACCTTCACCGTCGCGCTTTCCGTGTTGTCAATCACATAATAGTTGGTCATGCCAAAGGTGGACATCAGCGCAAATTGCGGGTCGGTGAAGAAAACCTGCTTCACGTTGTCGCCCACAAAGGAGATGGTCGTCATCTTCGTGCCTTCCGGATAGACCGGGTTGTTCGCCAGCACAGCGGCGGCTTCTTCTCCGTCCACCACGCGCGCGTTGTCCAGCCAGATCATGTCCTCATTCGCGGCCTGAAAGGAATCCTTGATGTAAGACAGGGCAATTTCGTAAGTACCGTCCGCCGGGAATTCATAGCCGTAGGTCGCCCATTCCTTCACGCCGCCGAACGCCTTCACCGTCTGCCCGTTGACAGACAGGTAGAACAGGTCGCAGCCGGCTTCGGTGGACGTCTTGTAGTCGAACGCGAACACATCGCCCGCCTTCGCTTCCACCGTGGTCAGCACGGAAGCGGAAGAAGTATCCTTGCCCGTGTTCGTGCTGGCCAGCACCGTGCGGTCATCCTTTACCGCAACCGCCATCGGCCAGGTGTATTCATCCGTAGAATTGGTGAAGGACAGCGGCGCCGCCGTGCCTTCCACATTCAGCGCGCGGTTCAGTTCCGCTTCATCCGTCGGCGGAATCGAGGGCTTTTCGCCCGGCAGGAACGCCAGCACATTCGTCTGCGTGTACTCATCGCCGAGGAAGAGACCGAACAGGCGGACAAACGCGTCCGTAGAGGTCTGAGAACCCGTTGCGAGGAAAGCCACATTGCCGAAGCGGTCAACCACAATCGAGGTCGGGACGCCATTGAGCCCGAAGCCCGCAAAGAGGTTGAACGTTTCATGCCCGACCGGGAACGTCAAGCCATGCGACGCCACATATTCCGTCAGCTTCGCATCGTCATCGTTTTCATCGATGCTCAGCGCAAAGACTTCCACCTTGTCCTTGTACTGCTCATAGGCTTCCTCCAAGAAGGGGAACTCCGATTCACACGGGCCGCACCACGTTGCCCAGAGGTTAATCAGCACCATTTCCTTCTCCTTCAAGGTTTCGGAGAGGGTATGGGAAACGCCGTTAATGTCCGTAAAGGTAAAATCGGGCATGGGCGCGCCAAGCGCGTACACCAAGGCAGTTTCTTCCGCCAGTGCAGCGCAGCCAAGGCACATCGCCAGTGCCAGAACCAGTGCCAGCATCTTCTTCATGAGGATTGCTCCTTTCACGTTCTGCGGCATCCACCGCAGTCTTACAAAAATTATAAGGCGAGAAATGCCTGATGTCAACCGAAAAAACTTCATAAATACAATTGGCGTGCGCAGCTTCCCTTTTTTTTCGCCTCCAACAGCAGCGAAGAAGCGTAAAATTGTTTAGGCAATACCGCACAAATGAGTTGGTGCGATGGCGAATGCATTTTTTGTCAGATGCGATTGCAGAAATCGAAGGTTTACTGGAGGTAAATCGAGATTTCTGCAAGAAGCAGATGGCAGAAAAGGCATCGCCAGCGCTGCCGACGAATTGTGCGGTAGTGCCTTAGGTATTCCCATAACCAAAAAGCCCTGCCGCATTCACGACAGAGCCTCTTTGTGCCTTGATTACGCCTTGCCAGCGCAGCCCAGCACATCCACAATCTTGTGGGCGACCATCGCCTTCACCGCAGCGCGGGCAGGCTTCAGGTACTGACGGGGGTCAAAGTGATCCGGATGCTCCGCGAAGTATTTGCGGATGCTCGCGGTCATCGCCAGACGAATGTCGGAGTCGATGTTGATCTTGCAGACCGCCATCTTCGCCGCCTTCGCCAGCTGCTCTTCCGGAATGCCAATTGCGTCGGGCATATTGCCGCCGAACTGGTTGATTTCCTTCACGAACTCCTGCGGGACAGAAGAAGCGCCGTGCAGGACGATCGGGAAGCCGGGCAGACGCTTGGAGCATTCTTCCAGCACCTCGAAGTGCAGCTGGGGCTTCTGACCGGGCTTGAACTTGTACGCGCCGTGGGACGTGCCGATGGCAATCGCCAGCGAGTCGCAGCCCGTGCGGGTCACAAACTCTTCGACTTCTTCCGGATGGGTGTACATTTCCTGACCATGCTCCACCTTCACGTCGTCTTCGACGCCGGCGAGCGTGCCGAGTTCCGCCTCGACGACCACGCCGTGGTCATGGGCATACTCGACGACCTTGCGGGTCAGGGCGATATTATCCTCAAAGGACTTGGAGGAAGCGTCAATCATGACGGACGTGAAGCCGCCGTCGATGCAGCTCTTGCACAGCTCAAAGCTGTCGCCGTGGTCAAGGTGCAGCGCAATCGGGATATCGGGGTTTTCGATCACCGCCGCTTCCACCAGCTTCACCAGATAGGTGTGGTTGGCATACGCGCGCGCGCCCTTGGACACCTGCAGGATGACGGGAGCCTTCAGCTCACCCGCCGCCTCGGTGATGCCCTGAATGATTTCCATGTTGTTGACGTTGAAAGCGCCGACCGCATAGCCGCCGTCATACGCCTTCTTGAACATTTCCTTCGTCGTAACAAGCGCCATTGGATTTTCCCTCCTGATGCAATAATGTAGGGGTTTCCACCGAATCTATTATAGCACATTCTGCCGAAATAGAAAAGGGGGTTTTTTCACAAGTTGTATTTTCTTTCACAAAGTTTTGGAGAAAAAAACGACCTCATCCCCCTTTTCGGCGGATGAAGCCGTATCAGCACGCAAAAGCAGCCTGAAAAAGTCGCCAACGCAATCGCGCGAAAGGGTCAAGCGTAGGGATTTCATCCCGTTTCATTCGCCCTTGGGTTTCCCCCAATTAACACGCGGAAGCAGCCTGAAAAAGAAGCCCACTCAATCGCGCGAAAGGGTCAAGGGAGTTCCTCCCTTGCAGGGTGCAGGGGCAGCGCCCCTGCTGGAGTCCAGAGGCAAAGCCTCTGGTCATTGCCCCTCTTCCGTCCGCTCCACCGTGCCGACGTAGATGATTTCGCTCTTTGCCTTGTAGGTGTCGGTGTACATCAGCTTGCGCTCGGTTTCCGCGCCGCCCACATACTTCACCAGGTAGCTTTCCACCACACAGCCGTCGGTTGCCTTGCGGTAGGTGTACTCTTGGTCAACATAGGTGGCGTAGGTGTGGTTCGTGTCCTTGCGGTATTCCGGCTCGGTCGGGGCGGGCAGGGTCTGCACCGTCACCGTCTCCAGCTCGTACTTCACGCCCGTGCCGAGGCTCTCGCCGTAAATCGACACCACGCACACCTTGTGCGACTTGTCGTAGCGTCTGTCCTTCATCACCGTCGCGACGATGAAAATCGTGCTGCCCGTGTCGTTGCGGAACTTGAAGTCAATGCGGTTGTCGGATACCGTCGCGTCCTTGCCGTAGTCGGTGTAGCCCACCGCGTCGGAGTGCGGCTCGCGCTTGAGAATCGTCATGTTCGCCTTCGCCGCCGCGAGGTACATCGTCGTGCTTGCCTGACACACGCCGCCGCCGTAGCCCATGCGCTGATCGCCATACGCGTACTCAATCGCCTGATAGAAGCCGTTTGCCTTCGTGCGCTTGCCCACAACCGTATTGAAGGAGAACGTTTCACCCGCTGCAAGCATCTTGCCGTTGATGCGCTCGAACGCCACCTGAATGTTCAGGTTGCGCTCTTCCGTGCTGGTGGTCGAAATCGGGGTGTACGCCGTCGCGCGCAGCTGAATCTGCGGCTCCAGCATGGCTTTGGTCGTGGTCGGCTGAAGCTCGCGCGTCGTCAGCTCCACCTCGCCGCTGACCAGGGACGACATCATCTGGTACACCTGATTTTTCGCCTCGGTCGTGTCCATATAGCGCCCGACGGTCTCCGCCTGAATCGTCAGCGGATTGTTGAAGTTGGAAGCGTCAAAGTAAATCTGCGCATCCACCGGCTGGATGTACGCCTGCTGCGCGATGCTGAGCAGGATGTTGTCAATCACCACATTGTCGCCGCTGGGCGTGGCGGAATAGCCCTCGTAGGGATTTTCCGCCAGCGCGTCCATCGTGGCTTTGCGCGCGTCAATGCCGCCTTCTGTGTGCCCCGGCTGCCACGCCGCGTCGAGGGCTTCCTGCACATCGACGGTCATGTTCAGGTCGGCGCTCGTGATTTCCCTCACCAGCTGACCGGCGTACATTAGGCGCACCTTCCACGCGTCGCGCTGCTGATTCGCGTGCGCCGTGACCGCCTCTTCCGCCTCCGCGCGGGTCATGCCGCCGAGGTGGATGCCGTCCACATACACGTTCGGGACGTACTTGTCGTCATACGCCGTCACCGACGCGACCAGTGCTTCCCGCTCGTTCTGCTCCTGGATGGCATTGCTGATGGCGCCGCCCGCCGCGACCAGTCCGCAAATTACCGCCACCGCGCACGCGCAGAACAGGATGCGCTTGAGCAGCTTTTGCCCCGACGGCTTGCGGCGGACAAGCTCGTTCTTCGGCTCGCGATGCTCCGGGTTGAAGCCCCCCAGCCCCGTCGGCGGATGATTGCCGCCGCCATTGCCGCCGTTTCCGCCATTGCCGTTCGCCGGATACTGCGGAAAATTCGCCGGATACATCGGCTGCTGCCATCCGCCATAATTCTGCTGCGGATACGGCGGATTCTGCGGGCGCTGCGGATTCATCGGCTGATTGCGCATCATCTGCCCGCCGCGAATCGGCTGATTGCGCCCGGTGTTCATGCTTGTCGGGTTCTGCCCCCACGAGAACTGCTCCAATTGATGCGCCGCATCGAGCGGCTGCACGCCGTTGTTCCAGCCCTGCTGCGGCTGCATGGGCGTCCCCTGCACGCCGCGGAAGCCGTGCATTTGCCCGCTTTGCGCATATTGGCTCCCCTGCCCCGGCTGATTCATCCCCTGCGGGCGCATCGGTTGAACCGCGCTCATCGGCTGAGCCGCACCCATCGGCTGCATGGGCGGATTGGCGCTCTGCTGCACCGGGGGCGGCTGCGGATTCCGGCGCGGCGGATTTGTCGGCTGCATGGGCGCGTCTTCCGTGCGGATAAGGGGGATGCTGTTGTCCAGCGTCTGCTGCCCGGCATACTGCGCCGCGTTCAGCTGCGTGCGGCGGCGGCGCGGCTGCCTGTTGTCGTTGAATTCGGACATGGTTTCAGCACCCCTTTCTGATGGCAATTCGGTATTTCTTCATCTTATATCTATCACATGATTTGAGCAGCTTCCACTGCTTGCAGCAATTTCTCCACATCATCGGCCGCCCTCGCCCACATCGGCGCGGTGCAGCCGACCATGCCGTGGCGGTCGCCATCGCCATGGAAGTCACTGCCGCCGGTGACCAGAAAGCCCATACGCCGCGCGGTCAAATCCAGCAGGGGCGTGGCGCGTCCGGCGGACGGGTGGTAAACCTCAACGCCCCGCAAGCCCTGCTCCTGCCAAACGCCGAGCAGATGGCGCAGCAGCGCGCCGGTTTTCTCCAGCTCCATCGGGTGCGCCAGAACAGGCACGAAACCGCTTTCCCGCATCAGCGGCAGCGCCTCCGCCATGCTCAAGCGCTCCCCCGCCACATAGGCAGGTGCGCCATCCGCCAGAAAGCGGTCAAACGCCTCGCGCGTGTCCACCACATAGCCGCGGCTGACCATCGCGCGGGCGATATGCGGCCGACCGACGCTGCCCTTGGCTTCGCGGGCGATTTCGTCGTAATCCAGCGGATAGCCCAGCGCGTTCAGCTTCTCCACCATCTGCCGCGCGCGTCCGAGCCGCAGTTGGGACAGCGCCCGAACCTTGCGGTGCAGGGGCGTATCCGTCCCGCGCCCGTAGCCGAGCAGGTGCAGGCCGCTCATATCCCGCAGGGACAATTCAACACCTTGCAGAATCGGCATCGGCGCGGGTTTTTCCAGCAGCTGCGCCGCGCCGTCAAACGTGTCATGGTCGGTCACAGCCAGGAGCGTCACGCGGTGCTTGTCCGCCAGCGCCACCAGCTCCGCGGGCGTAAGCAGCCCGTCGGAGGAGGTGGTGTGGGTGTGCAAATCAGGCTTCATGGGGGGCGTCCGGGTGATTTTCGGGCGCATCCGCCGTCTTATCAGGCGTTTCCGCGCTCTTTTCAGGCGTTTCGGCAGACTTTTCGGAATTTTCTTTCTTCTTTTCGTCCGCCATATCCTGCATCATCACATCGCCCGTGGTGCGGGTGTCGGCATCCTGAATATCCGGCAGCGCGCCCGTTTCCATCAGGGTGACGAACTCGCGGCGGCTGATGGTGTCGTACTTGAGCAGCGCTTCCACCAGCTTCTCCATGCGGTCGCGGTTGGCGCTCAGGGCGTCCACCGCCTTCTGGTAGCATTCCTCCAGCAGGCGCTTGACTTCCGCGTCGATGCGCGCCGCCATTTCTTCGCTGTACCCGCGGCTCTGCCCGAACTCCATGCCGACGAACACTTCCTGATCGCCGTCAAGATAGACCGGGCCCAGCTTTTCGCTCATGCCGAACTGCGTCACCATGCGGCGGCAGACCTCCGTCGCCTTTTTCAGGTCGCTCGTTGCGCCGGTGGTGAACTCGCCCAGATAAAGCTGCTCCGCGGCATGGCCGCCCAGCCCCATCGCCACGAAGTCCATCAGCTGGCTGTAAGTCTGCAAATCGTCCTCTTCCGTCGGCAGGGACAGCGTGTAGCCGCCCGCCTGCCCGCGCGGGACGATGGTAATCAGGTGCACCTCGTCGCAGTTGGGCAGTACGTGCCCGACGATGGCGTGACCCGCCTCGTGGATGGCGACCATGCGCTTGTCGCGCTGCGTCACCTTGTGGCTGCGCTTCTCCGGGCCCATCTGCACGCGGGAGATTGCCTCCACCAGCGTCTGCTGATTGATGGCCTTCAAGCGCCCGCGCGCCGCCAGAATCGCGGCTTCGTTCATGATGTTTTCCAGCTCCGCGCCGGTGGAGAAAGGCACGCGCTTGGCGATATTCTCCAAATCCACATCATCCGCAAGGGGCTTGCCCTTGGCGTGCACCTTCAGGATGGCAACACGCCCCGCCATATCGGGGTAATTGACGAGAATCGTGCGGTCAAAGCGGCCGGGACGCAGCAGCGCGGGGTCAAGAATGTCGCGGCGGTTCGTCGCCGCCATGACAATAACGCCCTCGTTGATTGCGAAGCCGTCCATCTCGACCAGCAGCTGGTTCAGCGTCTGCTCGCGTTCGTCGTGTCCGCCGCCCAGCCCCGCGCCGCGGTGACGACCCACCGCGTCAATCTCATCAATAAAGATGATAGACGGGGCAGCGCGCTTGGCTTGGTCGAACAGATCGCGGACGCGGCTCGCGCCCACGCCCACGAACATCTCCACAAAGTCAGAGCCGGAAATGGAGAAGAACGGCACGCCCGCCTCGCCCGCAACCGCCTTTGCCAGCAGGGTTTTGCCCGTGCCGGGCGGGCCGATGAGCAGCACGCCCTTGGGGATGCGTGCGCCCATGTCGATGTACGCCTTGGGGTTGCGCAGGAAGTCCACCATTTCCTTGAGTTCTTCCTTCTCTTCCTCCGCGCCCGCGACGTCGGCGAACGTCACCTTGTTCTTGTTCGGGTCATGGATGCGCGCCCGGCTTCTGCCGAAGTTCATCACCTTGCCGTTGCCGCCGGTCTGCGCGCGCATAATCAGCCAGAACATCACGCCGCAGAGCACCAGCGAAATTGCCAGCGGAATCAAATCATACCACCACGGGGTGGTCAGCGGCTGACGGTAGATGATGGTGAACGGCAAATCCTTGACGGACACCTCATCCAGCGGCTTATTAAGCTTCGCCGCCTGCATTTGCCGCGCGGTGACGATGAAATCAGCGCCGATGGTGGTTTCAAAATCGTAGTTCTTGTCAGGGAAATCCGCGTCGGCGACCGTTGTTGTTGTCGTCACGCCCACCAGCGACGTGCCGCGGATGGCGACGGAGCGAACCTGCCCCTCCTCAATCATCGTCAGCAGCTGGGGATAGGTGATGCGGCGGTCACGGATATTGCTGCCAAAGCCGTTGGTGAACAGCATCGAAATGGTGAGCACCATCAGCAGCAGAACCGCGACGTAGCCGAACATCCCGCGAGACTTCTTCAATGCGAGCATCCTCCTTCCGTTCCAGCGCCATCCGCCTGTTGCGGCGTATACCCATATAGACGAATGACGTGTGCGGAAAAATCCATCTTTACAAAAATTTTATCTTTATTGGGGGAAGAATCGGCTGATTTATTCGCGCGCCGCGCCGTACACGCGGCTGTCCAGCACGCCGATGTCCGGCAGATTGCGGTACTTCTCGGCGAAATCCAGCCCGTAGCCGACGACGAACTCATCCGGAATCTTGAAGCAGTGGTAATCCACCGTCAGGTTGTGTTCGGGATTGCGGCGGTCGGGCTTGTCCAGCAGCGTCGCAATGCGGATGGAGGACGCGCCGCGGCCCATCAAATACTTGCCGAGGTAGAACAGCGTGTTGCCGCTGTCCACAATGTCCTCCACAATCAGCACGTCGCGCCCCTTGATGGAAACGGACAGGTCTTTCTCCAGATTGACCACGCCGGAGGACTTGGTGGAGTTGCGATAGCTCGAAAGCGCCATGAAATCCAGCGTCACGGGCAAATCGACCTCGCGGATGAGGTCGGAGAAGAAGACGCTCGCGCCCTTCAAAATGCAGACCATCACCAGATCGCGTCCCTGATAATCGTGGGTGATTTCCCGTCCCAGCTGGGCAACGGCCTTCTGGATGTCCTCACGCTTGACGAGAATCTTCGTCATGTCTTGATACAGCTTGGCATTGGTGTCCATCGTGTTGTCCTCCTAAATATATGTAGGTTTCTATGTTGACTTAGTTGGCGTTGTCCTTTTTTTCGCGCAGGGGTGCGCCGCAGCGTTTGCACTGTTCGAGCTTGTCGTAGGGGTCATCCTCAATCTGCGACCACTTGATGACGCCGGACAGCGGGCGGTATTTCGGCTTGACCGATTCGCAGTTCGGGTCAATGTGGTAGTACGTTCCGCCTTCGGGATTGTAGTAAATCAGCAAGTCCGGATGGCTGGTGTTCAGCACGGGCTGGGTGGCAAGGGCGTTGGTCGGGGTGGCGGTGCTTTCCTGCTCGTTGCTTTGCAGCGTCGCGGGGTCAACGTACCACACGCCGTCCTCCTTGACCATGCGCACCTTCCACAGGTAGACGCTTTCACCCAGGGTGTTGTTCTTGTTGATGACGGCGCGCACCGTCACCATGCGGGCGATGTCGTTCGATGTACCCGTGATGGCCGTAAAATCCCAGCTGACGGGCGTGCGGTTGGTCAGCACCTCGCCGAAGAGCTTCTGCGTCACCGCGTCGGTGCCGCCCTTGATGCTGCTGCGCCACGACGGGGCCGTCAGGTTGACCATTTGGCTGATGGCGTTGTTCTTCCACAGCGTGAAGAAGGAATGCAGCTGCGCGTAGCACTCCTCGGAGTCATCCACAGGCGTCGCGGTGGGCGTGGGCGCGGGATTGGGCGTGTCCGTCGCGGTCAGGTTGACATCGAGGTTATTGCCCGATGTACTCCCCTGCTGCATCTGACCGGACTGATTCGGCTGCGCGGGGTTCTGATTGTCCGCTGCGTTCGTCGCCAGTGCGCTGACGAGGCAGACGACCGCCGCCGACGCCAGCAAAAGCGACAGCACCAGCCGCGCGTTGGGCGTAACCAGCTCGCGGAGCCACATCGCGGCGATGCTCGCCACCGCGCCGACGAGGACGATCCACTTCACCGCCGTCCACGCGAAGACCATGCTCAAGATGAAAAGAATCGGCAGCACGCCGAACATCAATACTTTTGCAATCGTATCCCACGGAATTTCCCTGTGCGCCGCCGGCTGCACCCGGAAGCCGCTGCGCCCCGACGTCGGGTACACGCGCTGACCGTCGGGGGTGTACTGCGCGTACTGCTGCTCCGGCGGCAAATCCGTTTCCTGCGGATTCTGCTGGCTGTACCCCTGCTGATACCCCTGCTGCTCGTAGGGCTGCTGATACCCGCCGGGCTGCACAAACCCCTGCTGGTCATACGGCTGCTGCTGATAAGGCTGTTGACCGTATGGCTGCTGATAACCCTGCTGCTCATAGCCCTGCTGCTCATAGCCCTGCCCATACGGCTGCTGATAACCTTGCTGACCGTATGGTTGCTGATATCCCTGCTGACCATAGGGCTGCTGGTATCCCTGCTGACCATAGGGCTGCTGATAATCCGCATACCCCTGCTGACCATATTGCGGCTGCCCATAGCCGTTTTGTGGCGCGTAGCCTTGACCATAGGCATCATTGGGCGCGTAGCCGCCATTCGGGGCATAGCCCTGCGCCGGCGGATAATTGCCCTGCGAAAAACCGGGCTGCTGAGGATTCTGTCCGGCGTCCCCGGCGCCATCATAGGGTGGACGGCTGTTGCTCATCCGGCTTCCTTTCCTTTCTTCCGCGCGTTTGTGCGCGAAGTTCCCTGCCGCGCCTGCGGACGGAGGAATTGCACCCTCCCGCGCGCGGACTTTCACGCAAGCGCCTGAATCGCGCTTTACATGATAACGCATCTTACAGTATAGCACAAAAAAATGGCTTGTAAATAAGAAATCGGAAAAATTCACGGTTTGTTCGCCTGTAAGTCGGCTGTAAGATGGAAAGAATTCCACTTCCGTGCGCTTTTTATTCCGAATTTCGCATTCCGAATTCCGCATTTGCCCCCTTGCAAAACGCCTCAACCTATGGTAAGATAGAGCGTGCCGACGAAAGTCAGCGAAATATTGGAAGCGATGACCGGGAAACAGTAGCGCGTGCAAGTCCCCTTCCTATTTCCAAATGAGAATGTGCCAAGATGCGAAGCGAATTTTTTCTGCTGGCTAACGGGAGTGAAACGCAGCGTAGCAGCGCTACGCTAAGTGGAACGAGCGGACGCCAGAAGGAAAAAGGCGCGAGCAGATGGCACAGGCGAATGCAGGAAATAGGATATCAGAGAGCCGCCGGGTGGTGCGAGGCGGCAGGGCGCACGGCGTGAACCTTCATCCCGTGAGTTTTTCCCGGTTTCGGGAGGCTGGGCAGCCTTATCGCCTATCAAGCGGCGGCAATGGGATTTTTCCTTGCCGCAAGACGAGTGGTACCGCGGATTCAGTCCGTCTCATCAGCAATGGTGGGACGGGCTTTTTTCATCCACAGTGGTCATTCACAGTGATTAGGAGGAACATCCGGAATGAACGAGAAGATCGAAGCCCTGAAAAGCAGCTTTGATTCCGAGCTGAAGAAGATCGCCAACATGGTGGATCTGGAAGCCCTGCGCGTGAATTACCTCGGCCGCAAGGGCAAAGTGACCGACGCGCTCAAGGGCATGGGCGGCTTGACCGACGAGCAGAAAAAGACCGTCGGGCGCGAGACGAACGAGCTGAAGACCGCCATCACCGTCGCCTTGGCGGAAAAGCTGGAGGCGCTGAAAGCACAGGAATTGCAGCGCGAAATCAACGCTCTGCCCGAATTTGACATCTCCATGCCGCCGGACATGACCCGCGGCTCGTATCACCCGATTACGCTGGTGCAGCGCCAGTGCGAGCAGGTGTTCAAGTCGATGGGCTTCACGGTGGAGGATTACGCCGAGGTCGTGACGGACTACGAGTGCTTCGAGAGCCTGAACATCCCGAAGTTCCACCCCGCGCGCGACATGCAGGACACCTACTATCTGGACAACGGGCAGCTGCTCAAAACGCAGACCTCCGCCGCCCAGAACGCCATCTACCGCCGCTACCGCGACGCGCTGGTGAACGACGGCGTGCCGATCAAGGCGATTTTCCCCGGCCGCTGCTTCCGCAACGAGGCGACCGACGCCTGCCACGAAAACACGTTCTTCCAGATGGAAGGCATCATGGTGGACAAGGATATTTCCATCGCGAACCTGATTTACTTCATGAAAACGATGCTGAGCGAGGTGTTCCGCAAGGACATCAAAGTCCGCCTGCGTCCGGGCTTCTTCCCGTTCGTTGAGCCGGGCTTTGAGCTGGATATCTCCTGCCTCATCTGCGGCGGCACGGGCTGCCCGTCGTGCAAGCATTCCGGCTGGCTGGAGCTGTGCCCCTGCGGCATGATTCACCCCGAAGTATTGAAGGCCGGCGGCATCGACCCGGAGCAGTACACCGGCTTCGCGTTCGGCTTGGGCATGACGCGCCTTGCCATGATGAAGTACGGCGTGAAGGACATTCGCGACCTGAACAGCGGCAGCCTGACGCGCCTGGCGCAGTTCACGGACGACGAGTAATGCGGAGGAAAGACGAACATGCTGATCTCAATGAACTGGATTTCCGACTTCGTTGACCTGACGGGCCTTGACAAAATGGCGCTGATTCGCCAGTTCTCCCTGTCCACGGCGGAAGTTGAGAATGAAATTTTCCACAAGGGCGCGGATTTGTCCGGCGTTGTCGCCGCGCAGATCGTCAGCGTAGAGAATCACCCCGAATCCCACAAGCTGCACCTGCTGAAGGTGGACGCGGGCGACGGGCAGCTGACCGACGTGGTCTGCGGCGCGCCGAACGTGCAGCTGGGCATGAAAACCGCGTTCGCCAAGGTGGGCGCGCAGCTGGGCGACATCACCATCAGCCCGCGCAAGCTCGCCGGGTACACGTCCTACGGTATGTGCTGCTCGGAGAAGGAAATCGGCATCAGCGACGACAATTCCGGCATCATGGTCCTCCCGGAGGATGTTCCCTGCGGCACGGATTTGAAGGCGCTCTACCCCATTGACGATATTATCTTCGAGGTGGACAACAAGTCCCTGACGAACCGCCCCGACCTGTGGGGGCACTACGGCATGGCGCGCGAATTCTCCACCCTGTCCGGCCGTCCGCTGAAAGCCCTGCCCGTGGCGGATTTGGCGGCGTACAACAATCTGCCCGCCATCGACATGAAGATTGAAGACCCGCTGTGCCAGCGCTACTCCTGCCTGCGGGTGGAGAACATCAACCGCCACGTCAGCCCGATGGCGATGCGTATCCGCCTGAACTACTGCGGTATGCGCGACATCAACTTCCTCGCCGACCTGACGAACTACCTGATGCTGGAAATGGGGCAGCCGATGCACGCCTTCGACAGCCGCAAGGTGGAGAAAATCCGCATCCGCCGCTTCCCGGAGAGCTTCCCTTTCCAGACGCTGGACAAGGTGGAGCGCACCATCGACCCGAACACGCTGATGATCTGCAACGGCGACAAGCCGGTTGCCATCGCGGGCATCATGGGCGGTCTGGACAGCGAAATCGTCGATGACACGACGAGCCTGACGCTGGAATCCGCCACCTTCGACGCGGCGTCCGTCCGCAAGAGCAGCGTCCGCCTCGCCCACCGCACCGACGCCTCCGCCCGCTACGAAAAGAGCCTTGACCCAGAAATGACGACCGTCGCCATCGCCCGCTTCGTCAAGCTTTTGCAGGAATACGACCCGGAAATGCGCGTCACCTCCCGCCTGACCGACGAGTACGCCTTCCACTATCCGAAGGTGCAATTGTCCTTCGACAAGGCGTTTGTTGACCGCTACACCGGCATCAACATCTCCTCCGACGAAATCATGCACACGCTGACCGCGCTGGGCTTCGGCATGACGCGGGACGGCGATTCCTTCACCGCGGACGTCCCCTCCTGGCGCGCGACGAAGGACGTAACCATCAAGGCGGATATCATCGAGGAAATCACCCGCATTTACGGCTACGACAACTTCGACCTGCACACGGCGGAATCCCCGCTCTACCCGGTTCGCATGTCCACTGAAAAGACGGTGGAGGACAAATTGAAGGACATCCTCGTCAAGCGCTATTCGCTGCACGAGGTGCATTCCTACATCTGGCAGTACGCCGACGACTACAAGAAGCTCGGCATCGCCGTCGAGGACAACGTGAAGCTGCTCAACGCCTCCAACCCCAACATCGAGACGCTGCGCCGCTCCATGATTCCCACCCAGCTGTGCCAGGTGAAGGTCAACACGGGCTATGCGCCGTCGTTCGGCATCTTTGAAATCGGTCACGTCATCGACGGCGTGGACGAGAACAAGCTGGCAAAGGAGCACAAGAAGCTGTGCGTGACGCTCTTCAGCAAGGTCGATAACGTGGAAACGCTGTATTTCCGCCTGCGCGACATGCTGTGCGTCGCCGTGAGCGACATCCTGCACAAGGATTTGTCCTTCCACGCAATGACCGCGACCCACTCCTATGAGCATCCGAAGAACCTGAACGCCATCGTGCTGGACGGCGTTGACCTCGGCGAAATCGGCGTGGCGCACCCGGTTGTCGGCAAGAACATCGACAAGAAGGCGGCGATTGTGTTTGCCGAAATCGACACGGAAGCGCTTGCGTCCATCGCGCCCGCGCCCATCGTCTACCGCGAGCCGTCCCGCTTCCCCGGCATGGAGCAGGATTTGACCTTCGTGGTCAATCGCTGCCAGCCGATTCTGGACGCGGTGAAGGCGGAGAACTCCCCGCTGGTGCAGAAGGTGACCGTGCTGGGCACATACAGCGACATCACCGGCAAAACCATCACGATTCGCCTCTCCTTCTCGCACCCGGAGCGCACGCTCACCCGCGACGAAGTGCAGGCGGTTGTTGACGGCGTGGTTGCGCGGCTGAAGGGTCAAGGGATTGAACTAAAGAAGTAACTTCCTCTATATATGCATCTTTCTTCCTCCGAAACGCGGCTGTGTTTCGGAGGTTTTTTCGGTTCTTCACGGAATCTTGGGGGAAAAGCAGCTTGGGGGCGCGTCTGCGGACGCGCAAAGTTACT
>ERZ1027040.446-NODE-446-length-19458-cov-10.680410_pt1 | contig 19458 bp, 20 predicted proteins | sample MGYA00519437_ERZ1027040 | MGnify/ENA primary metagenome ERZ1027040 (study PRJEB26926, sample SAMN06164809) | human gut metagenome | biome: ENVO:00009003; feature: ENVO:2100002; material: ENVO:00002003 | host: Homo sapiens | place: USA | collected 2012 ... | reverse complement strand
GGGCTATACTTATCCCGTATGGAAAAGGGGAGGAATCTGGATGGAAATCATTGCACGAATCGAAAACGGCTTTCGGGAGAAATTCGGCGTGCCGCGGCAGTCGGGGCTTGTGCCGGAGGTGATTTCCCGCGTCGTGATGGCGGAAAAGTACAGCGTCCGCGAGGCGTTCCGCGGCATTGAGGATTACTCCCACCTGTGGCTGCTCTGGGAGTTCGACCGCGCGCAGCAGGACGATTGGCGGCCGACCGTGCGCCCGCCGAGGCTGGGCGGCAATACCCGATTGGGCGTGTTCGCGACGCGCTCGCCGTTCCGCCCGAACCGCATCGGTCTGACCGTCGTCCGCCTGATTCGGCTGGAGGAAGAGAACGGGCGCATCACGCTCGTCGTCTCCGGCGCGGATTTGATGGACGGCACGCCAATTGTGGACATCAAGCCGTACCTGCCGTATGTGGACAGCGTGCCGGATGCCGTCGGCGGGTTCACCGAGCAGACCGAACGCCATCGCCTGACGGTGGATTTTCCGGAGAAGCTCAAAAAGTATGTTCCCAAGCAGAATCTGCCCGCCGTGATGGGCTTGCTTGCGCAAGACCCGCGCCCGGCGTATCAGCATGACGGAAAGCGCGTGTATGGCGTGCCGTATGGCGAGGTGGATATTCGCTTTGTCGTCGAGGGCGACACGCTGACGGTGGTGGAGGTCGTGCCGTACACGGAAAAGGAGAAGAGAAAGTGAATACGAATCGCTGGATGCAGGAGGTCAATGCGCGGTTTCCGGTGCGCAAAAGCAAGGTACAAAAGGCGCAGTTCCGCCAGTATGTGCTGCAAAAGGCGCAGGAAATGGGCTATGCGGCGAGGGTGGAGGAAAACAAGGCAATCTGCACGAACCGCAATATCGTCGTGGGCGATGTGGACAAGGCGAAAGTGCTTGTTACGGCGCATTACGACACGCCCGCAACCGTCGGGCTGCCGAATGTCATGCTTCCCATGAACCGCCCGATGTTCTACCTCGTTCAGGCACTGATTGCGCTGGTGATGCTGGTGTTCATCTTCGTACCGACGGGGATTGTGAAAAAGCCCACGGGCAGCATCTTCTGCACGGAAGCGACGCTGATTGGGCTGTACTGCCTGATGATGTATCTGCTGCTGGCGGGCGTGCCGAATCCACACAACGTCAATGACAACACGTCGGGCGTGTGCGGGGTGCTGGCGCTGATGGAATCGTTCGCGGCGGAAAAGCCGGAGGAGATTGCGTTCGTGCTGTTCGACAACGAGGAGAAGGGGCTGCTCGGCGCATCGGGGCTGGCGAAAGCGCATAAGCAGGTGGCAAAAGAGACGCTTGTGCTGAACATGGACTGCATCGGCGTGGGGGAAGCCATGCTGATGCTTGTGCCGAAAGCGGCGCGGGAGAAGTATCCGGCACTGGGCGAGACGGCGCGGAAAAGCAGCGGCATTCCGGTCGTCCTTGGCAACATGGAGAAGTGCAATTTCTCCTCCGACCAGAAGCACTTCAAGCTCGGCGTGGGCATCTGCGCCTGCCGCAAGAAAAAGCATGTAGGCTGGTACTGCAGCAAAATTCATACCAAACATGACACGACGTACGACGAAATCACCCTGCAGGGCGTGGCGGACACGGTGGAAGCCGTCCTCCGGCAGGTCGTCGGGAAGGAGCAAGCATGACCATACGCGAAGAAATCGACGCGCAGTTTCCCATCCGCAAAACGACGGCGCAGAAGCGGGCGTTCGAGAAGTGGGTGATGGCGAAGATGCGCGAAATGGGGTATCGCCCCTATGTGGACGGCATGAACCGAAAGGACAAGCTGCGCCACCGCAACATCGTCGCCGGCGACCCTCAAAATGCCGAACTGCTCATCAGCGCCCACTACGATACGGCGGCGACCATCGGCATACCCGATTTGCGCATCCCCCGGAATTTCCCGGTGTATATCCTCGCGCAGGGCGCGGTGCTGCTGGGAATGCTGCTGATTTCCCTGCTGATTGGCACACTGGTCGGGCTGGCGACAAAGAGCGGCGATTTGCTGATCCTGACGTTCTTTTTTGCCTATCTGGCGCTGATGCTGCTGATGATGTTCGGCGCGGCGAACAAGCATAACGTCAATGACAACACATCCGGCATTGCCGCCCTGCTGGAGACGATGCAGCGCCTGTCCCCTGAAGCGCGCGAAAAGACGGCGTTCATCCTCTTTGACCATCAGGAGACGGGCAGCCGCGGCGCAAAGAGCTACGGCGCACAGCACGTCGAAGTGCAGACGATGAAGCTGCTTGTTGACCTCAACTGCGTTGGGGATGGCGACACCTTTGTCATCAGCGCCCCGAAAATGGTGCAGGACAAGCCGGAATACGCCGTCGTCCGCGAATCCCTTGAAGAAAACGCAATGGCATCCGGCGTGTCGACGCAGTTCTTCGGGCGCGCGGGTGTGCAAGGCGCGGGCGATTATCGGCGCTTCGTGTGCGGGGTGGGCGTATCGGCATACCACCACAGCGCGGGGGTGGGACTCATCACCGGGCGCATTCACACTTCCCGCGATACCGTCTGCCGGCAGGAAAATTTGGACTATCTCGCCAAAAGTCTCGCCGACGCGACTCAAAAAATGAATGATTTGTAACAAATTGCCGAACAAGCGGCATTTTTCAGCGCTTTTGCTTTGCAATTTGTACCGGAATATGCTACAATAGTGAATAGAAAGGCTCCCTGTTGGCGAGACTGGAAGAGGAGGAAGCAGCATGCTGCCGAAAGTTTCCAAGGGATTCCGCGCCATTTTTGTCGCGGTGATGTGTGTGGTGTGCGTGGCGCTGTGTGTGCTGGCGGTTCGGCTGGCGCAGCAGGGCGAGCAGCTTCGGCTGACGCAATTGCAGCTGGATGCAAGTCTGGCGCGGTTGAAGCTCCAGCAGACGCAGCGCGCGCAAATCGACGTTGACCTGCCGGAAACGCTGGCGCAATTGCAGGCGGTGCAGCCCGAAGCGGATGCAGCGTCCGCGCGCGAGCAGGAACTCCGCGCCCGGCGCAAGGCGCTCCGCAGCGAGAATGCGGAATTAGCGGCGCAGGCGGAAACGCTCACGCAGCAGCTCGCTCTCCTTCGGACCCCGGACAGTGAGCTGATCGGAGAGGTGGAGACGCTGCAAAAGACGCTTTCATCCCTTCAGGCGCAGGTGGACGCCGCACGGCAGCTCCTTGGGCAGGCAGAGGAGTGAGCCTATTCCCCAATTCATTTGCGCTATCTGCTTGCGCATTCGCATTTGGGAATAGTATACCAGCCGCATTTATTCACAGCCTGAGATTCGACTGACAAAGCAAGGAGGAAGTTCCCATGTCCGAAAACAAGTCCCAGACGCCGGCACAGAACACGCCGGAAAACAGCGAGAAGAAGAAAGTTTCCCTGTTTGCACTCATCGTCGTGCTGGTCGTGGCGGTCATCGTGATGGTCGCGTTGTTCGTGCGGTCGAATAACCTGTCCAGTCAGCTGGATGAGGTCAACGGTCAGCTGGCCGCCAGCAACACCGAACTCCAGCAGACCATTGCTGACAAGGAGACGGCGCAGGCGGAACTGACCACCGCGCAGAATGACCTCCGCGAAGCGCAGCTGGTGCTGGAAGAATCCACCGCAAAGGTGGCGGAACTGGAAGCCCAGCTGGTTGTGCTGAACGACGAAAACGAAGCGAACAAGGCGCAGGTGGAAACGCTGACTGCTGAACTGGACACCGCAAAGGCGAATCAGGCGGCGGCGCAGGGCTACCTCGACAACGTGTCCGCGCAGCTGGACGAGCTGATGCAGAACCTTGGCTTGGCGCAGAGCGCGCTGAACGGCGAAGCGACGGAAGAACCCGCCGCCGAACCCGCCGCGACGGAAGAACCTGCTGCCGAGCCCGCTGCGACGGAAGAACCCGTTGCCGAGCCGGACGTGACGGAAGAACCCGTTGCCGAGCCGGACGTGACGGAAGAACCCGTTGCCGAACCCGACGCGACGGAAGAACCCGCTGTCGAGCCCACCGCGACGGAAGAACCCACCGCTGAACCGGACGTGACGGAAGAACCTGCTGTTGAGCCAGAAGCGACGGAAGAACCCACCGCCGAACCCGAAGCGACGGAAGAACCCACCGTCGAACCGGACGCGACGGAAGAACCCGTTGCCGAGCCTGACGCAACGGAAGAACCCGCTGTTGAGCCTGACGCGACGGAAGAACCCGCCGCTGAACCCGAAGCAACGGAAGAACCCGCTGCTGAGCCTGCCGCGACGGAAGAACCCGCCGCTGAACCCGAAGCAACGGAAGAACCCGCTGCTGAAGGAAGAGTTCTTACCACCACCATCACGTCTATGCTGCCGGACGAATACACGCTTGATGTTGAACTGCATCTGGATGCGAACAATGTGGTGACGGAGTTGAAGCTGACGCTGGAAAATGAAATCGAAGGTCTGACGCAGGAAATGCTGGACGCCTTCGCGGAGCAGTTCGTCGGCAAGCAGCTGCCGGTTGTTCTGCACGCAGACGCGGATGAGACGACTGCGGAAGAGCAGATTGTCGAAGGCATGGAGAATCAGCTGGAGAACAGCCGCGGCATCGTTGAGATGCTGAACAAGCTGGCAGAGCAGTAATCCCCTGACACATCGCGCCGCCCCGCTGATTGAATATGGTCAAGCGGAGCGGCGCTTTTTTGCACTTGTGTTCCTTTTCAATCAATGGTATAATAAAAGTGGACGTGTATGTCCGAGCAGATATATCAACGATCGACGACCAATGGAGGCTGCACATGAAAAAATGGTTCTGTGCGCTGGGCATAATGCTGGCGCTGCTGATGTCCGTCGCGCTGGCGGACGGCGTGAAAGTCACCTTTGCCGAGAAAAACGGGCAAATCAACGGCGGCTATGATTATACGCTGAAGCTGAACGTGTCGCCCGCAAGCGACAAAGACCTGACGGTTTCCCTGACATGCGACGGCTTGGACGGCGCGTATTCCGTGGTCATCCCGGCAGGGCAGAAGAGTACCATGCTGACCGTTCCGACGCAGGTGGTGGAGGAACGCGGCAAGGTCGTCTTTGAGCTGCAGAGCGGCGACGGCTACACCGGTGCAGGCAAGCACACGCTGACTATCCAGCGCCTGCCGAACGTGCAGTTCTATCTGGGCATCAACTTTGGCACGGTGGGCAAGAAGATGAGTGTCCGCATGACGGTGACGAATTCATCCACCATCGTCAAGGGCAACAACACCTTCCAGCTGCGCGATGACAAGGGTACAGTGCTGGCGGAAGCAAAATGGTCGAATCCGAGCGGCGACATGAGCTTCTCTATCACCCCAACCGCTGATATGGAGGGCTACACCCGCCTGAGCGTGTGGCTGGGCGATCGCTGTGTGGCGGATGGCGGTTACCTGACCGTCGTTGCGAAGGGACAGCGCGCCGTCAAGAACGTGGAGACGGAGCGGAAACTTGTCGGCATCGGCATGGACTGCGGTTTCGGCGGCAAGAACACCGATCAGGTGCTGGAAGTGCTGGCGAAGCACAACACGAATATCACCTTCTTCATGACGGGCTATTTCGTCCGCACGTTCCCGGAGGAATCCAAGCGCGTGCTGGCGGCGGGCAATGAAATCGGCGACCACACGAACACGCATCCGCAGCTGACGAAGGAACGGCCATACAGCATGATGCGGCAGATTGTTTTCCCCGCGGAGACCATGGCGGAAACGCTGGGCGTCTCGCCGCGTCTGATGCGCCCGCCGTACGGGGACGTGAACAGCAACGTCATCAGCGTTTCGCGCGCGGAAGGCATGGAGTGCGTGCTGTGGAACATGAGCACGAAGGACTCCATCGGCAAATATACGGTGGAGGAGTGCATCAAGAACGGTACGACGCGCGCCAAGCTCGCGCCCGGCAATATTTTGCTCTGCCATCTCGACGCGAATCACAGCTGGGAAATTCTTGATGCTGTCCTGACCTACTACGAGGAGCAGGGCTACACCGTTCTGCCGATTTCCGCGCTGATTTACGCTACGGGCGGATCGCTGCCCCCGATGCCCTCCACCCGCGAGGCACTGCTCTACACCGACGACTACTGGCCGAACTGGCTGGCAGAACGCGGCATTGAGATTGAGACGAAGGAATAAGCAAGCAGGCTGTCCGAGAAAAACGGGCAGCCTGTTTTGCAAAAGGTGGAATGCCGATGCACATCACTGACTGGAAAGAGAATTTTATCTCGAAGATGATTACGCGCGGGCGCAATTACTGGCGTGCCGGGGCAGTGAAAAATCTGCACTGCACGCAGGAGAAAATCACTGCTGATGTAGAAGGCACGCGGCTGTATCGGGTTGAGATTACGCTGGAAGACGATGCCGTGGCAACCATGTCCTGCACCTGCCCCTTTGCGAAAGAGGGCGCAAACTGCAAGCACATGGCGGCGGTTCTCTTTGCGGCGACCCATCTGCCGGAATCGGAATTGCCTGCGCCGGAGTGGGAGAAGAAGCTGAACAGCCTGTCCGCTGAAACGCTTCGGGATTTTCTTCGTCCGCTGCTGAAAAAGGACGAAGCACTCCGAAATCGGCTGATGCTGTGCAAGGGAGACGAACCTGTCCGTGCGGATGAACGCCGCCTCAATTGGCAGCGCACCCTGACGCAGACGCTTCACGCCGCCGAACGCTATTCCGAAAACGAGTATGACGAATACGCGGAATATGACGAAGAAGAATATGACGAAGAAGAGGAATCACCCGTTCAGGAACTGCTGGAGCTGATGGATGCGGAATTGGCTGATTTGCTGACGCCGGGACATGCGATGCTGGCGTTTGAACTCGTTTGCGACACGGCAATGATGTTTGAATCCGCCGATGAAATTCTTGAACAGGAGGATATCGAAGCCGCTTGCCGCGATGCATGGATGCGGATTCTTGCCATCGCAGCACCCGACCAGCAGGCAGCAATGTACGAGTGGTTCGCCGCTGCATTCCGGACGTGGCAACCGCTGCCGTATTTCACCGCGCCGCTGGCGTTCTTGTTTTCGTATCCGTGGGACGAAGCAATTCATCAGCGGAATCTTGCGCTGCTGGACGAGAAAATTGCCGAATGGAAGCCGAATGCGCAGGAACGCGGTGGAGGCGCGATGGTGAACCTGCTGAATCAGCGTGAAAAAACGATGCAGCAGCTGCACGCTTCGCAGGAGGACATCATCAGCTTCTGGCATTCGCATTGGGATGTGCCGTATGCGCATGACCGGACACTGAAAACGCTGATGGCGGCGGAAAAGTGGACGGAAGCCATCGAGCAGGTCAAGGCGGATTTGCAGATGTTCGCGGGGGAATATATGCCATGCAAGCAGCGCCGCGAACAGCTGATTTTACTCTATCAGCGCGCGAATCAGCCTGACCTTGCGCAGCGGGAGATTCGGCAGTACATTGAGCAGTACAATCAGTACAGCATGGAGCAGATTGATGCGCTTCGAGCGACGCTTCCCGCCGATGCGTGGCGCGACGAGGCGGAACGTTTGCTGAAACTGCCGACGACAAGCACCATTCGACTGCCCCTGCTGGCATCCATTGAACAGTGGGAGCAGCTGCTCCAGCGGATTCAGCAACATGGCAATTTTGAGGGACTGTGTACCTATTTTGACCCGCTGATGGCATGGGATTCCGCCCGCACGCTGGCACTCTACCGCGACATGGTGAATCGCGCTATGCAAGGTGCTTCGTCGCGCGCCACCTACTGCGAGATCATCCAGCGGCTGGAACGCATGAAAGGCACCGACGAGGGAAGACAGATAATTGCTGACCTTGCTGTACAGTGGCGCAGGGACTACAAACGCAAGTGCGCACTGCTGGATGAATTGCAGAAAGCAGGATACTGACAAAAAACAGGCTGTCCGGGCAAAACGCTCGAACAGCCTGTTCTTTCTGCTACTTACTCTGACGGGAACAGGAATCCCGCCGTCATTTCCAGATGGTTTTCCCCCGCGTAGTCCGGGAAAAGCTCATGCATCTTCGCGATGAAATCCGCCGTGAACGCTGCCGGTCGTAAGCGTCACGGTGGCGCAGGTCGGGGTGCTCACTTTCGCCAGCGCAGCGGACAGCAGCAGCAAAATCATCACCAGCAGGGAAATCAGTTTCCTCATGGGTTCCTCCAAGGTGGGGCGTTCGGGGAAAGGGGTTATCTTGTGGCCACGATGAAAGAATACACCATTTCTGATATGGGCGCAAGTACGCACTTTTTTATTAGCGAGGCACTTTTTGGTGACTGGGGGGATTTGCTGCGAGGGCAAAAGAAAAGCACCGATTCTATCGAACCGATGCTAATCTGGCGGAGAGTTAGGGATTTGAACCCTAGGTGGGGTATAAGCCCACACACGATTTCCAGTCGTGCGCCTTAGACCACTCAGCCAACTCTCCATATGAAGCTCACATTGCGGCGGGTCATCCGCAACATTGATTATTATAGCGCGAATCGGGGCGTTTGTCAAGGGAATTTTCGTGATTTTTGCAAAAAATCCGCGCGAGTGAGGGAAAACGCAGAAAAAGGACTGTGAGTGGAGAAAAGTGCCCGCGCAGCAGTCCTTTTGCGGTTAAATCAGGAACATCCAGCCAAGCATTGACACCATCGCGGCAATATGCAGCGTGCCGACGATTTGCAGGGGGAACATGACGAGGAAAATCGGGAGAATCGTGAACACGAGCGCCCAGATCGGGAAGCCAATCGCGCCGGTGATGATAGCAGCCATCAGCGTGATGTAGAACGTAATCATTCCCAAAGAACACAGGCGCAGGGATGCGCCGCTGCCCATCAGGTCAAGCATCATACCCTTGGCACGCTCGTCCAGCCCGTATTTGAGGAACATGTACTCCGCCAGCCCGCACTTCAAGTGATACGCGGAGCTGACGATGCACGCGAACGTCGTGCCCGCGAACAGAATTGCGCCGTACACCGGGGCTTTCTGGTACGCATACGCCGCCAGTGCCGCGTATCCGCAGAACTCCAGCACGATGGCAAACACGCCCAGCACGCCTGAACGCATCGGCACACTTGGCGAAACGCCCTCCATCAGCTTCGCGGCGTAGTCGCCATCCTTCAGCTTGCTGTAGTTGACGAGTTTCAGCGTGCCGTTGGGGAAGATACTCAGGATGCGGTCGCAGTACATGTTGATGGCGTGGCCGATGATGCCCAGGGCAAGCAGGATGCACAGGATATTCATGCGCGTATGTCTCCTAATTGGTTAATCGCAACTAACTGCTTCAGTTTGGAGTATAGCACACGCACCAATCCCTGTCAAGGGCGGACAAATGGTTTCGGAAGATTTTCGTTACAGCCAGCCGACCGCGTGCGCCGCCGCGCCGCCGACGCCGCAGAGCAGCATCACCAGAATTGGGTTCCATTTCTTCCAGCGCAGGACGAGGAACGCCGCGACCATCAGCACAATGCCGACGATGGACACGCCGCCGCCCGATTTCACTGCCGCGACCTGCACGATGCTCAGCGCCGCCGACGCAATCAGCGCGACGACCACGGGACGCAGCGCGCCCAGCACGTTCTGCATCGTCTGGCCGGAACGAAATCGCCCATACAAATAGGAAAGAAGCGTGACGAGAATCAGCGACGGCATGATGCACCCGAACGTCGCGACGAGCGCCCCCGGTAGTCCGGCGCAGCGCATCCCGACGAATGTCGCGGAGTTGACCGCAATCGGGCCGGGGGTCATCTCGGCAATCGTCATTAGGTTCGTAAATTCTGCCATCGTCAGCCAGCGGTGCGATTCCACGACCAGCGACTGAATCAGCGGCATGGCAGCATATCCGCCGCCGACACTGAACAATCCGATTTGGAAAAAGACGAGGAACAGCACCATCATGCGGATACGCCCCCCTTTCGCGCCAGCAGTGCCCGGATAACGCCAATCGCCGCCGCGACGAGGATGACCACGATGACGTTGACGTGAAAGACAGCGGACGCCGCGAACGCGCCTGCCATCAGCAGCAGATTCAGCCAATCCTTCGACTGCACGACCTTGCCGCCAAGATTTGCCGTCACGTCGCAGATGACCGCCGCCACGCCCGACTGCATTCCCGTCAGCACCGCGCGTACCCATTCGTTCTCGGCGAACGCGGCGTACATCATAGAGATGACGCTGATGATGACAATCGGCGGCAGAATTGTCGCCAGTACCGCGACAATCAGCCCCGAAATCCCGGCGATGCGCCGCCCAACGAGGATGGCGCCGTTGACGGCAATCGCGCCCGGTGCGGTCTGCGCCAGGGCGGTCATGTCCAGCATTTCCTCTTCGGTCAGGTAATGCAGCTCATCAACGAATTTTTTCTTCATCAGCGATACGATGACGAATCCGCCGCCGAAAGTGAAGGTGCTGATGAGGAGCATGGAAGAAAAGAGCGTCCAAAGACGGTGCGCTTTGGATTCCTGTTGCATCAGGGTGGTCAGCTCCTTTTTTGAATTGAGTTTATTCAATAAAATAGAATTTGTCTGCGGCGCGGAGGTTTCGTGTCTGCGGACGCGACAAGGGGGCAATAGAAACAGACGAAGTCTGCGATCGCCCCCTTGACCCCTTCGCAGCGCACGCCCATGTTACAGGTTTATTGTGTTGGTTGGGAAAACGATAGGGAAACTACCATAAAACTTCCGATAAAATCCAAGAAACATGGGTATGCAGCCCGAAGGGGTGGAGGGGGCGAGCAGAAAGCCCCCTCCTCGCCTCCGCAGAGGCGAAACCCTCTGCAACATCAAAGGCACTACCGCACAATTCGTCGGCAGCGCTGGCGATGCCTTTTCTGCCATCTGCTTCTTGCAGAAATCTCGATTTACCTCCAGTAAACCTTCGATTTCTGCAATCGCATCTGACAAAAAATGCATTCGCCATCGCACCAACTCATTTGTGCGGTATTGCCCAAAACTCAAGTTTGGAGAAGAAAATCAATCAGAATATCACTCAACAAACTTCAATGTGTTGACATTGAAGACCCCCTTGGTGGTGAGCCGCAGTGCCGGAATCACCGGCAGACTCGCGAACGAAAGCGTCATGAACGGGTCAATGCCGCGATTTACGCCCTGCGCCCACGCTGCCGCCTTGCAGTGCTCTAACTTCTCGTTCACTTCCGGCAGCGGACGGTCAGTAAACAGCCCCGCCAACTCCAGCGGCAGACGAGCCTGCACCTGCCCGTTCTCCACGACGATGATGCCGCCGTGCATCTTTTTCAGCTCGTTGACCGCAAAGGCAATGTCCTCCGGCGATACGCCGCAGGCAATGATGTTGTGGCTGTCGTGGGCAATCGACGTCGCAACCGCGCCGCGCTGAATCCCGTAGCCGAGGACGTAGCAGCTGGCGACATGCCCCGTGTTGTGGTGCCGCTCGCAGACGGTCATCTGGCAGATGCCGTTATCGACGCCTTCCGCGTGCCCCAAGTCTTCGGTCACAATCTGCCCGTCGATGAGGCCAATCAGCGGCGCACGCCCAATCCGCAGCTGGTCCGGCGTTACGTCCGGCAGATGGAACGTGTCCAGCACGCCCGCGAGGATGTCCGGGTCAATGTCCGGCGCGGCGATCTCCACCTCATGCCCGTCGTAAACCAGCTTGCCGCGCTTGAACACCATCTCCACATTCACATCATGCAGGTTGTCCAGCACGACGAAATCCGCCAAGTACCCCGGTGCAATCGCGCCCTTGTTGTTCAGCAGGAAGTACCGCGCGGCGTAGTGGCTGGCGACCTTGATGGTCAGAATCGGGTCGGCACCGAGGGAAATCGCCTTGCGGACGATGTAGTCAATGTGCCCCTTGTGCAGCAGGTCGTAGGGGTGCTTGTCGTCAGTGCAGAACATGCAGCGGTGCGCATACTGCTCCGTCAGCAGAGGCATGAGGGCTTCGAGATTCTGCGCCGCCGTGCCGTCGCGAATCATGATGAACTGCCCCTTGCGCAGTTTTTCCAATGCGTTATCAATGGTGTCGCACTCGTGGTCGGAATAGACGCCGGCGGACATGTACGCGTTGAGCGCCTTGCCGGACAGCCCCGGCGCGTGGCCGTCAATCTTCTTGTGATGCGCCTGTGAAACGACGATTTTCTCCATCGTCGCGCGGTCGCCCATCATCACACCCGGATAATTCATCATCTCCGCCAGCCCCAGCACGCGGGGATGGTCGAAATAGGCGTTGATGTCGCGCCATGTCAGCGTCGCGCCGTTTTCCTCAAACGCCATTGCCGGCACGCATGACGGGAGCATGAAATGCACATCCAGCGGCAGATTTTCTGTCGCCGCCATCATGTAGTCGATGCCGCCCATACCGCAGACGTTGGCGATTTCGTGCGGGTCGGTGATGACGGTGGTTGTGCCGTGGGGGAGCACCGCGCGCGCGAACGAGGTCGGGCTGACGAGGCTGCTCTCCAGATGAATATGCGCGTCGATAAAGCCGGGTGCGACGATTTTGCCGCTGACATCGACCTCCATCAAGCCGTCGTAATGGTCAGCCATGCCGACGACCAGCCCGTTGGCAACGGCAATATCGCCATGCTCAACCGTGCCGGAAAATACGTTGACATAATCGGCGTTTTTGAGGACAACATCCGCCTTCTCCTCGCCCAGCGCGACGCGGACGAGCCGCTGCTTCCGGCGAACCTTGAGCGCAATGCGTTCTGCGCGGGTTTTGACTTCGGACATCGTGGAACACGCTCCTTCCGTGATTCTGTTTGTCCTATTATAGCGGTTTGAAGGAGCGTTGTAAAGGGGAAAAGGAGAAGAAAGCGACAGTGCACTTGACCCCGTTTCCTCTTTCCGCTATAATAGAAGCGAAGAAACGGAGGTCTTTTTGCATGGATGCACAGCGGCTTCTTTCCGCCTGCGAAGGGGCGGGCATTGACTTTTTTACCGGCGTGCCGGATTCGCAGCTAAAAGGACTTTGCGATTCCCTCTACGCCCTCTACGGCGTTCATTCGCCCCGGCACATTGTCGCGGCGAACGAGGGCAACGCGGTCGGTCTCGCTGCCGGGCATTTCCTCGCGACGGGGCGTCCCGCGCTGTGCTATATGCAGAATTCCGGGCTGGGCAATGCCGTCAATCCGCTTGCGTCGCTGATGGATGCGCAGGTGTATCAGCTGCCGTGCCTGCTCGTCGTCGGCTGGCGCGGCGAACCCGGTGTGCACGATGAACCGCAGCACGTCAAGCAGGGGCAAATCACCCTGTCGCAGCTGGAGATTCTCGGCGTCCCCTACCGCATCCTCAGCAAGGACACGACGGAGGAGCAGTTTGCGGCGGATTTTGCCTTCCTGCGCGAACAATTGAATCAGCGGCAGTGCGCGGCGATTGTCGTTCGCAAAGGCGCGCTGACCTGCTCGCTCAAGCCCGCGTACGGCAATGAAAACACCCTCACCCGTGAGCGGGCAGCGGAAATCATGCTGAATGCGATGGATGCGGGCGATGTGGTTGTGTCCACGACGGGGAAACTCAGCCGCGAAATCTTTGAGCTTCGCGAAAAGCGCGGCGAAGGGCATGAGCGCGACTTCCTGACCGTCGGGTCGATGGGACATGCAAGTATGATTGCGCTGGAAATCGCGCTGGAGAAGCCGAACCGCCGCGTTTGGTGCTTGGACGGCGACGGCGCGGCGCTGATGCACCTTGGCGCACTGCCGGTGATTGCCCAGCGCAAGCCGGCGAACCTCATCCACATCGTCATCAACAATGCCGCGCATGAAACGGTCGGCGGGATGCCCGTGTGCGAAGGGGGACTGTGCGCAGCGAAGGTCGCATCAGCGGTCGGATACCCACGGGTGCTGAACGCGCGGGACGAAGCGACGCTGGAAGCTGCCCTGCAGGAAGCGAAAGGCGCGAATCAGCTGACGATGCTGGAGGTTGCCTGTGCGGTGGGGGCGCGCGCGGATTTAGGTCGCCCGACGACGACGCCCATCCAGAACCGTGACGCGCTGATGGCATTTTTGCGGGGGGAAAAGGCATGATTGCATTGCTGCTCAATTCGGGGTTGGGGTCGCGCATGGGCGACGAAACGCGGGAGCATCCCAAGTGCATGTGCCGCCTGACCGAACAGGAAACCATCATCTCGTGGCAGGTGAAGCTGCTGCGGCGCATCGGCGTGACGGAAGCGGTGGTGACGACGGGGCATCTGGCGGACACGCTGATAGCGTATCTGGAATCGCTGGACAGCGGCATCCGCTTCCACTTCGTCCATAATCCGAAGTATCGGGAGACGAACTATATTTACAGCATGTATCTGGCGCGGAATTTGCTGCGCGGGCAGGACGTCATCAGCCTGCACGGCGATTTGGTGCTGCATCCGGCGGTGATGGATGCGCTGGCAGCATCGGGCAGAAGCGTGATGGCGGTGGATTCCACGCTGCCCCTGCCGGACAAGGACTTCAAGGCGCTGATTCAGGACGGGCGCATCCGGCGCGTAGGCGTGGACTGCTTTGACGCGGGCAGCGTGGAATGTCAGGCGGCGTACCACTGGCAACCGGCGGATTTTGCCCGCTGGATGGACGAAATCGAGCGCTTTGTGGAGCGCGGGGACGTGAAGTGCTACGCCGAGAACGCGTTCAACGCCGTGTCAGGGGAGATTCCGCTGTACCCGCTGGAGTGCGGCGGGAGGCTCTGCGCCGAAATCGACAATCAGGCGGATCGGGAAGTTGTCTTGACTCGATTCCGTCAGGAGGTACTTTGAATGAAGCAGGTGTACATTTGCTTTTCGACGGATATTCTGCACAACGGGCATATCCGCATTTTGCAGCGCGCGGCGGAACTGGGCGAAGTGACCGTCGGCTTGCTGACGGACGAGGTCGTCGCCAGCTACAAGCATTATCCGCTGATCCCGCTGGAGGAGCGCATCGCGATGTTTGAGGGGCTGAAGTACGTCAGCCGCGTCGTCGTGCAGGAAAGTCTGGATTACACGGACATCCTCAACCGCCTGCGCCCCGACATTGTGGTGCATGGGGATGACTGGCTCGTCGGCTATCAGGCGAATATCCGGCAAAAAGTCATTGAGACGCTCAAAGGCTGGGGCGGCGAACTCGTCGAATTCCCCTACACGCACACCGCGACCGAGGAGACGCTTTCGACCCTTGATCAGCTGCTCTCCCTGCCGGAGACGCGCCGGAGCCGCCTGCGCCGCCTGCTGCATTACAAGCCGTGCCTGTCCGTGATGGAGGCGCACGACGGCCTGACCGGGCTGATTGTCGAAAAGACGACCGTCGAAACGCCCAAGGGCCGCCGCCAGTTCGACGCAATTTGGGTCAGCAGCCTGTGCGACTCCACCGCGAAGGGAAAGCCGGATATTGAGCTGGTGGACATGACCAGCCGCCTGAACACGCTGGAAGAAATCATGGAAGTGACGACGAAGCCAATTATTTTGGACGGCGACACCGGCGGGCTGGTCGAGCACTTTGTCTACAACGTGCAGACGCTGGAACGCACGGGCATCAGCGCCGTCATCATCGAGGACAAGCAGGGGCTGAAGAAGAATAGCCTGTTTGGCACGGGCGCGGGACAGAAGCAGGCAAGCATCCCCGACTTCTGCGAGAAAATCACAGCGGGCAAAAATGCGCAGAAAACGAAGGACTTCATGATTATCGCGCGCTGCGAGAGCCTGATTCTGGAACAGGGCCTCGATGATGCGCTGACCCGCTGCCACGCCTACGTCAAAGCGGGCGCGGACGGCATCATGATTCACTCCAAGGCGAAAACGCCGGACGAGGTGTTCGCCTTCTGCGACGCCTTCCGCAAGGACGACCCGAAAACGCCGCTTGTCGTCGTTCCCACAACCTATAATCTGACGACGGAGGATGAACTCGCGGCGCACGGCGTGAACATTGTCATCCACGCCAACCACCTGATTCGCAGCGCCTTCCCCGCGATGCAGAAGACCGCGCAGGTGATTCTGGAGCACGGCCGCAGCCACGAAGCCGATCCGTATTGCATGTCAATTAAGGAGATTCTGACGCTGCTGCCGAATCGGTGATGATGCAGGGACGCAATTCCAGTACACTAACTAAGGCACCACCGCACAATTCGGCGGCGCGTCTGTCGATGCCTTTTCCGCCATCTGCGGCATGCAAATTTCTCGATTTACCTCCAGTAAACCTTCGAAATTTGCATTTGTATCTGACGAAAAATCCATTCGCCAGCCGACCACCTCATTTGTGCGGTGTTACCCTAAAAAACTTACGCAATAAACCAAGCAGCATGGGAGTGTCCGCGCCGAAGGGGTCAAGGGGGCGATCGGAAAGCCCCTTGTCGCCTCCGCAGAGGCGATTTCCCTTTGCAGCGATAAAAACCAAGAAACATGGGAGTGCAATGCGAAGGTTTCCAAAGGGCGACCGCAAAGCCCTTTGGTCGCCTCCGCAGAGGCGATTTCCCCTGCAACAATACAAATCAAGCAACACAGATAAAGCAAAGCAGTTCTGCAGTCTGCTGACTGCACCCCCTGCGATGCCAATCCCCGCATTGACTTTTTACCACGTCCGTGGTATAATCAACCCTGACGCTGATGTGGTGGAATGGCAGACACTGGGGACTTAAAATCCCTTGCCTTGCGGCGTGCGGGTTCGAGTCCCGCCATCAGCACGAAGAAGGCCCCGGACACTTCCTGCATCAGGAAGCACGTTCGGGGCTTTTGCTGTCATCAAAAAACGCCAAACAGCAAAAACTGCCTGGCGGAGTAGTCGAGTAGGTTACTTCTTCTGCGTGAGCTTCTTCAGGAACGCGCGAATGGAGTCGGGGTCAAAGCCCTTCGTAGGTTCTTTCGGCTGGGGAATCTGTTCAGCGGTCTGCTTCGTTTCGGTCGTCGTGGCGGTGTTTGTCGCAGGCATGGCTGCAACCTCCTTGTTCGTCCAGGTGGAATGATTTGGGTGCATTCTTCCGCGCCCGCAAAGTATTATACGCCAACGAATCGAGAATGCAATGTGCAATCTGGGCAAAAATACGACCGCGCAGAAAGCAGATTCCGCAACACCTGCACAATTTCGGCTGAACGACTGCATTTCCGCCGCCCCGATAGCAGAAAACGCGCACGGATTGCATTTTTCAGCCCGTGCGCGCGCAGGAAAAACGGTTTCGCGGGAAAACCGAAGGGAATTGTATTTGTGATGTTTTTTCGGGGGCGATTAGCCGCGATAGAAACTGTTATCGCTGTATGCTGCCCAAGCGAGGTACATTTCTTGATAATTCATGCGAATGAACGCCTGAATTTTGCTGATTTCGCGATCAGTCAGGATGCCTCTGTTTTGCACAACAGTATCACCGTTGCCTTTGACAAAGAATTTGGCAGAACCGCTTTCAGTCAAATGCCGGTCGCTGGCATGGACATGCATGGCCTCGATGGTGCAGTGCGAAGTAAAGTAAAGGTAATATCCAGCAATCTTATATTCATAGTATTTCGGCATGGCTGGTTATCCTTCCAACAGTTCAAGATTTTTCAGCAGATAACTGCGGGCGATATGCAGCTCAATATTATCCATATTCGTTTCCAGCATTTTGCACGTGGGAGAAAACACGGCACAATGTTCAGAATTCAGATTGCAGACGCGAAAATCTTGCGCGGTGTGCGTATAAGCATAGCCGTTCACAATCATGTCTGCCTGATCAGCTAATTTGCGCTTTTCAATGTCATTCATTGCTGATTTCAACCTCCTTAATCGGCGTTAAAAACCCCTGCGCGTCCATGCGGAGATTCTCCAAGATGGGCAGCAGGTCGATGTACTCTTCAATCGGCTGTTCTTTGTGGCTGTACTTTGCCATCACCACAAGATAGCCGTTGTCCCACTCCTTAACCTCGGTGTAGGCTTGCAGGCAGTCCGGCGCGCGGAAACGCAGCACTACGCCGCCAAACGCAAAGACGGTGTATTGGTGGTCGTCCAGCAGTTCATTGCTTAGAATCGCGGTCGTTTCTTGCACGGCATATCCCTCCTTGTTGATACTATTTCCAAATTCACCTGCGCCATCTGCTTGCGCCTTTTCCGCTCTGGCGTCCGGTCGTTCCATTTAGCGTAGCGCTGCTACGCTGCATTTCACTCCCGTTAGCCAGAACGAAAAATTCGCGGCGCATCTTGGCGCATTCTCATTTGGAAATAGTATGATACTATTGTACGCCATCGGGCGGCACACGTCAAGTACACCATTCACGCACAAAAATCGCCCATCAGCAGGCTGCTGACAGGCGACCTCGTTTATTCCTTCCACTCCAGCGGATATTCCGACACCACATATTCCAGCGACTTGCCGTTGTTCTTCAGCGTCGTCAGCACCGCGTCGCGCGCCGCGCCGTCGCCGAAAACCGTCGGGGTGAAGTCGTTGCGGTCAGTGCGGCTGGAAATGCGAATCGGGATGATGCGGAAGCCTTCGTTCGTGATTTCGTCGTCCCGGATGCGCCAGCGCGTCTGGAACATGAAGCTGGACATGTCGCTCGGCTTGCTGTTGCCCGCAAAGCAGAAATTCCCCAGCGAATAGCAGATGTACACACCGTTATAGTATTCGATCGGGTTCATGCGGTGGCTGTGATGCCCCAGCACAAGGTCAGCGCCGGAATCCACCGCCAGACGGCCCATCTTAATCTGATTCTGCGTGGGCGAGTAGGCCATTTCCTTGCCCCAGTGGAAGCTGACAATGACAATCGGGTACTGTTCCTTCGCGGCGGCAATGTCTTTCGGCACCTGATCCCACAAGGTGTTGTAGCGGTCGATGCACAGGTAGCTGAGCATGGCGATTTGGATGCCCTTGACCTCCATCACGCCGATATGCGTGCTGTTTGACCACACGATGCCCGCGTCTTCAAGGTGCTGCTGCGTTTCCTCGTAGACCGCCTGACCGTGGTCAAGAACGTGGTTGTTCTCCAACGAAACCGCTTCGATGCCGTTGTCCACCAGCATACTGACGTGGTCGGGCGATGCGGAGAACAGGAACTCGTTATTGCGCTTTTCCGACGGCACATAGGTGCTGTCCGTCAGCGTGCCCTCGAAGTTGACGATGGTGAGGTCATCGGCGAGGAAAATGTCGCGGACGTTCGCAAGGGCGAAGTTGTAGTCGTTATCGTGCTTCTTCAGCTCATTCATCCAGATGCTGGTGGACTTTCGGCTGTCTCCGCCGACGGTGAAGTCCCCCGTTGCGGTCAGCGTGATGAGAATCGAACCGTCCTCCTCGTAGATGGAGACGGGCTCGTTATTCTCGTCGAGCAGGATGTCGTCTGCGTTGCCCGGCTGACTGTATGTGTTTTTGACCACATCGGGGTCAGCGTCGGAGAGAATGTCATCGAGGTCGAAGTCGTCCTCGGCGGCAACGAGTCCGGGGAGCAGCAGGAGCATCAGCAGCAGGGCTGTTATTCGGCGCATTTTGGAACCTCCATGGTAAAGTAGTAGCCTTTTTTGCGGAAAACTGGGTTTTCCCAATAAGCACGCGGGAGAAGTATGCAAGTGCGCTCAACTCAATCGCGAAAAAGGGTCAAGGGAGGAACTCCCTTGCAGGGTGCAGGGAC
>ERZ1027040.443-NODE-443-length-19527-cov-5.116372_pt1 | contig 19527 bp, 14 predicted proteins | sample MGYA00519437_ERZ1027040 | MGnify/ENA primary metagenome ERZ1027040 (study PRJEB26926, sample SAMN06164809) | human gut metagenome | biome: ENVO:00009003; feature: ENVO:2100002; material: ENVO:00002003 | host: Homo sapiens | place: USA | collected 2012 ... | reverse complement strand
ACATCGGGCAACTTTGCCTTGTCGGCGCGTTTGATTCCGTTGGTCACATGGCTGATGATGATGCCGGCGCTGACCTCGGGGGGGAGAGTGTCGTGAGGGTTAAACCCATACTGGTTCTCGGTGAAGAACGAGGGGTTGTCGATTTTGCCGATGTCGTGATACAGCGCGCCGGCACGCACCAGCTGCACGTTTGCGCCGATGTTGTGCGCGGCTTCCGAGGCAAGGTTGCTCACGGCCATTGCATGCTGGAAAGTGCCCGGACATTCGCGCGACAGTTCGCGCAGCAGCGGATTGTTGATGTCGGCAAGTTCCACCAGCGTCACCACCGATGTCATGCCGAATGCTTTCTCGAAGATAAAAATGAGGATGTAGGCAAACGAGATGAGCACGGCGCTCACGGCGAAATAGCCGATATAACGCACCGACACGGCACTGAGGGTTCCAGCGCTCATCATCTCCACGGCGGCATAGGCCACAACATACACCACAAAGGCAAGCAGCGCCGACCGCAACAGCTGCGAGCGTTTCGACAGCTCTTTAAGCGAGAATATCACCACGGTGCCCGCCGCCAGCTCCACAAAGATAAATTCCAGCGGGAAGGTGACCGGCACCGAGCAGAGCACCACCTCGAACACGTAGGTAAAGAAAGCCGTGCGGGAGTCGAAAAACACTTTTACCACCACAGCCAGTATGGCGAACGGCACCACATAATACCCTGCGGAGAATACATGCGTCATCGCCGCCTCGAACACAAACATGCCCACCATCAGAAGCAACACGGCAAGCATGCGCTTGGGCGCCTCCAGTGTCTCGGGATAATAGAACCCGAAATAAAGATAGAGCAACAGGAAGATGACACTCACAAGCACCGTCTGCCCGCAGATGGTGTAGACGCGGTGATTGCGTTCCTGACGCCCCGCCTTGTCGAGCGCCTGCTCGAAACTGCGGAGCACCTGATACACCTGCGGCGTCACGCGGTCGCCGCGGTCGATGATGCGTTCCCCTTTCTGAATCACACCCACTGCCGCCACCACGGGCTGGATAAGGCTCTCGCGGTATTGCTGGGTGGCGCGGGTATCCTCCACGATATTGGGATATAGCACATTGGCCAGATTGAGCGCCTGAATATGCGCCCGCTCGGGATCATCGCGAAAAACCGAATCGATATAGGCATAGGCGTCGCGCTGCGACATGAAGCCGGCCGTGGATTGCTCCACCGTGGTATTATCCACATTGAATTTCACCTTTTCGAGCTTACGGTCGGTGATGATGGCCGAGGTGCTGGCATCCACCACGCCATTGTTGTAGAGCCGCGCCACCGCATTGAGCAACCGGTTGCGCGCATGGACCGACACCTCGCCGGAGGCACGGATCACAGCATCCACACGCTGCTCGGCACCTTTGTCAACCTTGTAGATAGGCACAAACGTGCGGTCGATGCTGTCGATCAGATGGTTCACCGTAGCAGAGTCGCGATAGACCGGGATGTCAAACGGCGCCGTCAGCAGCTCATAGTTCCATGGCCGCCCCATCTCGTAGCTGAACTTGTGTTTGCTGTCGGCAGGCATAAAATACACCACCACAGCCGTAGCAGCCACAAACATCAACACCAGCAGGTATATTGAATTGCGTGAAAGCTTTTTCATCAACGCAAAATTAGCGATTCTGCCAATATTCCCCAAATAAATCCCCGAATATTTACCACTTCCCTCCTCTACGCTCAAAGAGAATGAATATAGGGATGCTTCCCGATGCATCCGCCATATACCGTTGCCGGTCGGCGGATACACCCGGGAGCATCCCTACATTAAGGACGAAACAAAGCGTTTATTCGGCCACAGATTCATCGTTGAGGTTCACTACCCCGCGAACATATAGACCATAGTCATGATAAGTCAGAGTTCCATCCAGTCCCTTTATACATTTATAGTATCGACCGCCGGATGAAACGGTAGTCGCTGCGGTTATATAAGCATAATTGGGGTCAATGGCCGTACCGCCAAAGGTTTTGATTGCATTATTTATCTCGTTCATCTTGGCGCTGATAATCATTCCCTGCAGTTCGGTCGGCATTATGTCGCCATACAACGTTTGTGCAGTTGTGAGATTATTCAGAGAATTCGATTGCGCATCTTTCAGCTGGACAGCAAATTTCTCACCGCCGTCTATCACAGCTATTCCCTCGATCGTGGCAATCTGATCTTTTTTTGCATTATACTCCTGTTTGGTCAGAAACTCCCTTTTGCCGTCGATTATTACCGAAAGCTTCATTTCATCGGGGTGGTTCCAATATATCGCTGATGCATAGTCCGTCGAAGCAGCTCCGCGAATATGAACATTATAATCCGAATAGTACAGACTCCCGCCGGAGCCGTAGATACAATTACTGAAACGGCCATTGGATACCCTTGTCGCATCTGTACAGTAGTGGTAATTAGCATAAAGCTCCGTAAAGCCATACTCCTTCAACGCACGGATTATGTCGGTCCATTTGGCACTTATGGTGCGGCCCTGCATTTCTGTAGGGAGCATGTCGGCATATAACAGCGATGCCAGACTAATATTTGCCATGGCGCCCGACTGGAGATCCTGTGGCGACAGCACGAAACTTTCAGGGCCGCTGACAATGGTGAGACCTTCGACAACGGCATCGGTGAGGTTGGCTTTGCTATATTCCTCCTTGGTGAGATAATAGCGTTTGCCATCCTTCCAGATTGCAAGCGAGAGGTCGATGGGTGTGGTGGAATAGATGGCCGTGTCGGGTGTGTCTCCGCCGGGGTTGTCGGAGCCGCCGGATGTGCCGTAGAGAGTGTCGATGAAGTTTTTGGCATTGGCCTGGGCAACTTTGAAGTCATCGCCCAGCGAGCTTGAGCAGTCAAGAATCAGCATTATCACAGCCGAGCTGCGCTCGGTGATCACTTCGGAGTTCTGGGTCTTGTCGAACTCGGAGTTTATCTGCCATGAGCCGTTTGATGTGATGTAGGTCCATTCGTCGGTAAACTTACTGTCGATGAGTTTGTTGTCGGCGGTGCGCACTCCCTCGATGGAGAAACTTACGAAGATCCCCTCCACCGTGCCTTTGAGCGTAGTTCCGGATGTCGATGTCATTCCTTGGTAGGTGACATTCTCGAGCGTGCGGGCTTTGAGGTTGAATATGCCCTCGATATACAGCTCCGAGTCGGAGGCATCTTTGACGTTGTCGAATGTGAAACGCACCTTTGTGCCATTGGACACGCCGGGCATTGTCAGATTGATAGTCTGCAGATAGCTGCTTTTCGACAACTGCTCGGCAATCTCCTTGAACTTGGCATTTACCTCCGACATGCTCGACACCTCGGTGGCATGTTCCGACTCGGGTGCCGAAGCCAGCTGATTCAGGTTGGCGGTGAACATAGCCACATCTTTCACATCATTGCCGCGGATGCCGATGGAATAGGCCGTGATGGGCAATCCGGCGATTTTTTCGTCGGTGATACGGCCTTTCAATGCTGCCAGATACTCGGTATCGTCGCTGTAGGGCACATCTTTCATCATGGAGCCTTGGTCGAGGCCGTCTGTGAAGGTGACGATGGCGGCGTTGGAAATGTCCGGGGGCAGGGTTGCGCTCTGAAGCGCGTTGATGGCCTGGTCGACAGAATAATAGAGAAGTGTGCCATATTTCATAGTAAGATTGTCGACAAAGTCACGGAACCCACCCACCGAACTTTCCGTAAGCCGCATCACCGGATAGGTGTATAGATCATCGTTGAAGCCGGTGACACCGAGATAGATGCCGCTTTCCTGTCCCATGCCGGTCAGAGTGCCGGTGGCCGTCTGGGAATATCCGCTCTCCACGCCGTTGACCAGGGCTTTCACCTTATAATAGTTGGCGCCGGGGAGGGGCGTCTCGTCGGTGTAGCTGGTTTCGGTGAGCCCCGCAGCCAGCAGACTGAAACTGACATTGTCGGGCGAGCGGTAGATATTGTAAGTGGCACCGGCCACCTCGTTCCATGTGATTGTGATCTTGTTGTCGCTCACATCGGCGTTCATGCCCCCGGGAGCGGCCACAACGTCGTTTACCTCGATATAATCGATGTCGGCTATCGGGTATTCCTTGATAACCTCCCCGTTGCTGAATATCTGCAGCACTTTTTCCTGCCGGGCAACGGCTGCGAGGGCGGCCAGGGAGAGCACGCCCGCGATAATGGCTGATTTTCTGAAAGTTTTCATAGACTGGATTAGTGAAGGATGAATTTTAAACTGAGGCGGACATTGCCGTCGGAGGCGACGGCGATGTAGCTGCCGGCTGTCAGGGCGTCGAGCGTCAGAGCATCGTTGGCATGCAGCTCGCCTGTGAGCATCAGACGGCCGCCGATGTCAAAGACACCGACCGTAAACGGAGACACCGACCACGACTGCAGATGCAGCAGCCGCGATTCGGCATCCACAAAGATACGCGACTGCTCACCGCTTTCGGCCACCTCAATGCCCGAGAAATCGTCGGCCGAGGCATCGCCTACCGTAAAATGATGATAAAGCGAATAGGCCATCTCCACCGGCTTCCGGGTTTCATCGGTCGACGATGAAACCGTCATGGAGTTCTCTGAGAAAGTGATCCTGTTGTATTCCGTGAGGTCGAAGTGATTATCCTTCTCCGCACTCCCCGAAAAAACCAGACAGGGCACTATCGTCTCGGCCGCGGCAGGCTGCAATGCCATCGACATAAGGCATAGCGCCGACCCGTAAATCCCCCGTGTAAAAATTTTCATGGCGGGTTAAAGACTCTTTCCGGTCCCGGCTCCCTCACTGACCAGGGTTAATAAAAAAGAAGCGTGGAGCCGTATCGCAGTTGCCGCTCCACTTCCTGAGGCTTCTCGCATTGCCTTACTACAATAGAACGGCAACGCTGAAGCCCACGCTCGTATGTAAATCGACACGCTCCGGCCGATACGCCGGAACGGGGATATTACATGCCCTGGGCATTCATCGTTGCTTGATTTCTGACTGTAGTGGAAATTTTGCGAGAATTTCAGGAAGTCAAGAATCAGCGCCGATAAACGCTTCTGAAAAATATGTCCGCATCCCGCCTCTTACCCTGCCGGGGCTTCGACGGCCATGCGCCACAAAATTAATATATTTTTTTAATTCCTCGACAATCTCCCCCGACTTTTTTGAGATTGCTTGACAAGCAGGCTGCAAGGCAGTCTGACAGGGCCGTTTATTTCCTGCGGTTCAGGCGGCTGATTTTTATTGGGAGACGCACCCACAGCCGATTTGGCACCAGGCGCATCAGCCCCACCACAAGATTCCAGCGCCAGTCGATCACTGCCACCCGCCTGCGGTGCTCGATGGCGCGCACTATGCGGGGCACGGCATAGTCGAGGGTCATGCACATGGGGTAGGTCTCATCGGCGGCAAGCAGAGGGGTGCGCACCCATCCGGGGCGTATATCGGTGAACCGCAGCTGCATACGGCTCATACGGGCGATCTGGTCGAGCGCCCGCAGATAGTACTGGTCAAACGCTTTCGATGCGGAATAGGCCGAAATGGCGCCGATGCCGTTGGTGCCCGCCACGGAGGTAATGGCGGCAATATGTCCCCGACCCTCGTTATGGTCGCGGAACCACCGGAAGGCGGCGCACACCATGCGGGCGAACCCCACGGCGTTGGTCTCCACCACCTCGGTCTCCTCGAGTTCATGCAGAGCCGCATTCTCAAACCCTATGCCCGCCACATGGAAGTAGATATCCATCCCCTCCATCTCCTCCACAAGGTCGTGAAGCTGCATGGGCGCGTCGGCGTCATCGACATCGATGCGCCGAGTGACCACATTGCGGGGAAAGCGGTCGCTGAGCAGCGCCAGCTGCGCGGTGTTGCGCCCGGCGGCGCCCACCATATACCCTTTTTCAGCGAAAGCGATGGCGGCATGCAGGCCGATGCCCGATGTAGCGCCCATGATCAATATCTTTTTCATCACTATAATAACATGCGGCTCTGTCGCGAGGTTTAACCACAAAAAAAGAGGATGCCGGGCCTGCCGCATGGCGGCTGAGGCTGCATCCTCTTTTAGAGCTTGCGGGTTACTCCCGTCGCGGGGCAGTTATGCCTCGGCTTCAGGGGTAACGTTGATGAAACGGCGACCTTCTTTACCGGTGGTAAATACAACAGTGCCATCAATGAGAGCATAGATTGTGTGGTCTTTGCCCATACCTACGTTCAGGCCGGGGTGATGAACAGTGCCGCGCTGACGCTTGATGATGTTGCCTGCCTTAGCCTTCTGGCCACCGAAAATTTTCACACCGAGTCGTTTGCTTTCCGACTCACGGCCGTTCTTAGAACTACCTACACCTTTTTTATGTGCCATTTGAGTTTGAGATTACGGAAGTTTCCGGTTGGGGGTTAAGCAATTACGTCCTTGATTACGATCTGGGAGAACATCTGGCGATGACCGTTCTTGCGACGGTAGTCGTTGCGACGTTTCTTCTTGAAAACGATAACTTTATCGCCTTTTACGAGGGGACGCTTTACCTCGCAAACAACTTTTGCCCCTTCTACGGTGGGCGCGCCTACTTTCACGGCACCGTCGGCATCAACGAGGAGGACTTTGTCGAATTCAACGACTTCGCCTTCTTTTTTCTCGTCGCCGAGATAGTGGACATACAGGAATTTGCCTGCTTCGGCCTTGAACTGCTGTCCCTGGATTTCTACGATAGCGTACATCCGATTGATTATATTTAAAATTATACCGTCAGGCGCGCCCGGTTAATACCGGCGACTTATCGGAGCCTGTTTCGGCTAAAAAAGCGCACAAAATTACGAATTATTTTCCACTCTGCCAAATATTTTCGCTTATCCCGCCGTTAATTATGTGAATAGCCATTAAAATCCGTGAAGAATGTGGAAAATTCGGCACAAGCACCATTTCTTTAACAGTTTTTAACGCTAAAAATTTCCGCACAAGCATCCATAATCAATAACTTTGCATCGGAAACGGAAGACATCCCATTCTGTTTCCCTCCAAAACAGATACAACGTTTATAAACGAAAAGAACATATATACTTGAATTTTGGTTATGAGGGAGGTGAGTTTCTGTGAAGAAACTCACTTTTCGTTTTTATACCCCTCCCACATTAGACCAATTAGACTAATAAGACTGATTAGACCAATAAAAAAAGGCTGTTTCGCAACAGCCTTTCTCCTTTAAACCTTTATCTTAATCTAATACTATGAAAAACACACGATGCAAAGTTCCAAATAATTTGTGAACAATGCAAGGCTTTATCAGTTAATTTTGTGCATTATAGTGACCTAACACGCTCGTTTAACATCTTTTAAGTGTCGACCGGCGCGACTCGGAGTCAATAGGCCAACGCCATGTTGTCAACCCAGAGGGTAAGACCGAGGGTGCCGATATAAGCATTGCCACTTCCTGCCGACGCCATCACAAGCATGTGGGTAGGCGTGGCCTCGGCGCTGTCCCAGCCAACCTCCTTTACAGGCACCATTTTCCCTTTGGAGTTTCGGGCATAGTAGCTCTTCTCTTCGGGGATCAGTCCCATATATGACTTATAGAAGGGCTGGCCGGTGATGTCGCCGTAATGCACGGGAATCTGATGGCCGTTGACCCAGCCCGAAGTGCCTTTGTTGAATCGTTCGCGACCGGTGCCCACGCGTTTGGCATATATATTGCCATCCTTGTCTTCCCACCGGCGCTGTAGCAGGATGTAGACTTCGGCCGAGTCGTTGCCGGGATAATGTTTTTGCTTCGAGAATCCCGAAGAATAGATTCGGCCCGTGGAAGCCGGAGGCATCAGCAGCTTGTAATCGAACTGAAGCGCCTTGGGCCGACGGGTAAAGGGGATACCCATCACCATCTTGGAATAGGGATTGGAGGTTGATTTCACCGGCTCGAGCATCTCACCCAGAAAAATCGATCCCGCCACAAGCACATCGATATTCACGATGCCCATGGCCTTGCAATGCTCCATCTGCGTGGTGAGTTTGCAGGCACGGCCGCCACCTTCACGAGCATCGGGATAGACGGCGTTGGAAGTCTTGGTGACGCCGCACACCTTTGCCATGACGTTGGAGGTGCCCCAGGGCGAACCGCCCTGATTACGATAGGCCTGGTCGCCGTTTATCGTAGCATTAGGCGCGATCTCATACACCTGCTTGGTTTTTCCGCCGATCACTTTCGATTCCTTGATGTTTCGGGTCACCCAGTTCTCGAAATTGCCATATTTGATAGGCTCCGCGCCATTGGCGGCAAATATGGCGCATGCTGCGCCGAATATAATGGCAGAGACGATTTTTTTCATAGATTTCCACATTATTATATAAGCATGATGCGATATTCGCACATATGCGACTGCAAAGTTAGCTAAATCATACTGAAAAAGACCAACTTCACATCTATATAAACAAAATATTCAGCAAAATATGCGAATATAGCATCGGTTATGGCAATTTATCTTTTTCACGGGAAATAAAACGGCTCTTTTTTCGTTGATGTTATGAGAAAATTTGTGCATTTACCATTTCGCAATCTATCACAGATGTTGAACTCATTATACCGCTCTCTTATCGCAATTGCCGTAGCAGTGTCGGGCTTCATGGCCGCACATGCCCTCCCGGCTGATTATTACGCAACCGAGTCGAAACTTGCCTCGGGCCATTGGGTGAAAGTGAAAGTAACCGAAACCGGCATGCAGCAGCTCACATTCGACCGGCTGCGCGCTATGGGATTCAGCGATCCCGAAAAGGTGGCCGTCTATGGCTACCCGGGCATGCAGCTGCGCGACTTCGCTTTCTCCTCCTCAATGCCCGACGATCTGCCCGCGGTGGCCTCGGCCATATATGGCGACAAACTCGTGTTTTTCGGCGTAGGCCGCGGCATGGTCACCCTGTCGAAATATGGAGCATCCGGTACCAACTACATCAATCTGCTCAGAAACGTCTACGGTCTGGCGTCGTACTACTATCTGACCGACTCGCAACCTGCCGAGCGCGTCACTCTCTCGCAGGGAGAGTTTGCGGGCGCCACGCCCGTGACCTCGGCCTATGGCTACGCAGTCCACGACTTCACAGAGCACCACCCCGGCATTGGCGCCCTCCTCTTCAGCGAGAGCTTCCACCAGTCGCCGCTGGAAGTTGAATTCCACCTCCCGGGGCTTACCGACGCCAGAGCCAACATAATGACCAGCATCGCCGTGGCCGGCCAGATGCCCTACGCCAACCGCGCCACAGTCGATATCAACGGAAGCTCCAACGAATTTCAGCTCACGGGTTTCGGCGGCGATGCCAGCTACTGGCACTTCCGTTATTCCTCAATAAGGAATCCATCGTTTGACAACATCGCCAAAACCGACGACGACCTCTACACGCTGACTCTCTCCGTGCCTTCGCCCAGCGCCGACATGACCGGAGCGATGTGCGACTATGTAGGCATGCGTTATCTGCGCACCACCACTGTAGGCCATGAGCCGCAGCAACACATGGTAATCAGCCAAACCACCCCCGGCATGGGCGTGGCCCTCACCGAGGCCGGCGACAACGTGAAGGTATGGTCGGTGTCTCCCGACGCAGCCCCCGTTGAATACGAAGTGGCTCCGCTCGGCGACACCGGCATGAAAGGCGTGGTCACAACCGCCACTCTCAACTGGGATTCGCAGGTTCCCGGTCTCGATCTGCTCGTGTTCGACCCTTCAGCCGAGCTGTATACTCCCGACATTGTGGGCGACGTGAAGCCATCGAACCTCCACGCCGACACCACTCCCGACATGATTATAGTCACAAACGACCGCACCTACGACGAGGGGTGTCGCATGGCCGACGCCCACCGCGAACACAATCCCCTTGTGAAGGATGTGAAAGTGGTGCGCTTCTCCGATCTCATGGATGAATTCGCATCGGGTCAATATCATCCCATGGCTCTCCGCCGCTACATCAAGATGCTATACGACCGCGAGCCGTCGAAACTCAAGGGCGTGTTTATCCTCTCGTCTGCCGAGATAGACAATACAGGCGTGAGCGTCAACGGCGGTCTCGAAGCTCTTGTGAAGGGCTTCGTGCCGATGCTCGAGTGCGAGGATGTGAAATATTATAATTTCGGCCGCGAGCCCGACACCTACGGCACCGATGCCATCTACGGAATGCTCAGCGACAAGTTCTATTACAACAAAGGCTCCTGGGACAATTCGAAAGGCGTGGAGCAGTTTCTCCGCTCTCTATTATATATTAATGTGGGGCGAGTTCCCGCCGCCGACGCCGTCCAGGCCTCACAGTATATTGACAAAGCCATCCGCCACCTCTCCTCTCCATCCTCAAAACCGATGTGGAACCGCTGTCTTCTGCTCGCGGGCGCCGGCGACTCCAACGACTTCTTCACCCAGGGTATCGCTGTGAATTCCATGATAAACGGTTCCTCCACCGCTGCAGCGAAAGCCCCCTCGGTTGTGGTGTCGGACCTCTATATGTCGCTTTACCCGGCCAACTCGGCCAGCACCCTGCGCATTTCGCAGAACCGCATCAAGCAGCAGCTCACCCGCGGCTCGGGCATGTTTGTCTACTTCGGCCACTCCCTGCAGCACAATATTATCGGCGACGGCAACACCTGGTCGTCGACCCTCGACCAGAGTCTGAAAATCGACGACACCCCGTTCACCATCTTCGCCACCTGCGAGACCATGGTTTTCGACAAAGCCACGTCGAGTCTTCAGTCCGACATGCTCCTCAACCCCACCGGCGGCATGCTCGCAGGCGTGGGTCCTACCCGCCCGGTCTATGCCACCCACAACAAGTATATGGCCTACGCCGTGGTTTACAATTACTATAACCGTCAGGCCGGGGCAGCCCAGGGCGACGTGTTCCGCATGGCCCGCAACCATCTCTGCACATCTCCCGTGGATTTCGGCACCAGCACCACGGCCACAGGCCCCTACGTCAACCACCTGTCGTATAACTTCGGCGGCGACCCCATGCTGCCCCTCTATTCGCCCGACGGCACTGTCACGATCGAGAGTATCAACGGTGCTGCTCCCGGCTCCGATGTCAGCCTTTCGCCTCTTACAGAATACACCATAGAAGGCTCGGTACGCAACCCGGCCGGCGATGTCGACACCGACTTCAACGGTACTGTGACCGTGGCATTCTACGACGGCCGCTACGAGCGCTCGTCCGACCCCTCGCGCGTCGACACATCCAACCCCTCATGCACCGTCACCCTTGAGGATATGCTGCTGCAGGAGGCCTTGTTTGAGGTACGCGACGGCCGTTTCACCGGCAACGTGACGCTCGGTGCTCCCTCCTACACCGGCCTCGGCAACCGCGTGACACTCTTCGCCATCAACGACGACAACAGCCGCCGCGCAGTGGGCAACCTCCCGGGCGTGAATATCAGCAATGTGATTCCCGACGATGTGGCCGACATTTCGGCTCCACGCATCATGGAGATGTATGCCGACGATCCCTCATTTGTCAACGGCGACCAGCTCCCCGCGTCGTTCACCCTTTATGCTAAAATCGACGGCGGCACGGCCGGTCTGCCCGGCAACTCCGACCGCCTCGGCGGCACAGTTTCGGTCTCGCTCGACGACACCCGCAAACTTCCGGGCGCCGACGGCGCAGTGCAGATGCACCCCGACGGCACAGCCTCCATGGCACTGAATGTGTCGGGGCTTGCCGACGGTCCCCACCACCTTAAACTCACCGTGAAGAGCATCACCGGCCAGTCCGACGAACGCGAGATACATTTCTCGGTGATGAATGTGGCCGAGGCATATCTGCTCTGCGACGAGAACCATCTCCGCGACAAAGCGGTATTCTCCCTCAAGACCGACCTGGCCGAGGATGCGCATGGGCGTCTGATCATCGCCACACCCGACGGACGCGTGGTCTACACCGACCCCGACGCCTCTCTGACATCGCCCTACACATGGAACCTCGATGACACCGAGGGGAATCCCGTAGCCGACGGCGTCTACAACGCCATCTTCTACTTCAACTCCGGACGCCACTACGGAGCCACCCCGCCCCTGCGCATATTCGTAGGCCGCTGACCTATTCGTCGGGCGGACGTCAGCCCGATGAATAGCCATGGCCGACCACCTTAAAATAAAAAAAGACCGGCCGCTGCCCTCACAGGTAGCGGCCGGCATCGTTAGCAAATTACTTTTTCAATAGCTTTCGGCTTCCGACGGGAAATCGACAGATTTCACGTCGGCCATATATTGTTTGCATGCGGCCTCGATGCTGTCGGCCAGCTGTGCATACTGTCGCAGAAATTTAGGTTTGAAACCGCGGTTCATGCCGAGCATGTCGGCACACACCAGCACCTGACCGTCGACTCCGCTGCCGGCGCCGATGCCTATCACGGGAATTTTCACTTCCGAAGCCACGCGCCGAGCCAGCTCAGAGGGTATCTTTTCAAGCACGAGGGCGAAGCATCCGAGGCTTTCAACCAGCCGGGCGTCGGAGAGCAGCTTTTCAGCCTCGGCCTCCTCTTTGGCACGGATGCCGTAGCCGCCGAATTTATTAACGCTCTGCGGTGTCAGTCCTAAATGAGCCATGACGGGAATGCCGGCCGACAGGATGGCCTCCATTGACTGGCGGATTTCGGCTCCGCCTTCGATTTTCACGGCCTCGCAGCCCGATTCCTTCATCATGCGCACGGCATTGTGGAGTGCCGCCACAGGATCGCCCTGATAGGTACCGAAGGGCATGTCGGCCACGACGAGAGCGCGTTCGGCGCCCCGCACCACACACGAGGTGTGATAGATCATTTCATCAAGTGTGATCGGCAGGGTGGTGCCGTAGCCGGCCATGATGTTGGCGGCGCTGTCGCCCACGAGAATCACATCCATGCCGGCTCCGTCGACCAGACGGGCCATGGTATAGTCGTAGGCAGTGAGCATGGCGATTTTCTCGCCTGACTCCTTCATTTTCCGGAGGGTGGCGGTTGTCACCTTCCGCGGTTTGTCGATGGTGTTTGTTGACATTTCAGAATTCTTTCCTGTCAGAATTGCTCCGGCTTGTCCGGAGTGTGGAGTCTGCAATGAAAGGCCGCCCCGGCCGGCATTTTATAGCCGGGAGGGAGGCCTTTCATGATATGGGTTACAAGGTTGAAGTTATTTCTTGCCCTGCTCGGCTTCGAGGCGGGCGCGCTCGTAGTATTTCTCAACGTCGATCTGAGCCATCTGGCCGTAGGTGGGATATTTGTCCATCACCTCTTTATAAAGGTCGGCTTCATCGGCGTGCTTGCCCTGGGCTGCGTAGACGCGGGCGAGCTTGAGCATGAAGAAGGGGGTGTAGGCGGGGTTGTTGTCGCTGCATTTGATGGCCTCCTTGTAGCACTTCTCGGCATCGCCGAGTTTGTCGAGGTTCACCATGCAGTCGCCTCTGAGCGAGCTTGCGCCGGCGCCGATGATGTCATCCTTGGCGTCGTAGTTCTCGAGCATTTCGGCAGCTTTCTTGTAGTCGCCTTTCTGATAAAGGAGAATTGCGGCATTGAGGGCGGCGCGGTTGCCGGCATCGTAGCTGAAGTTCTGTGCGACATTCTCGTAGGTGGCGAGGGCAAGTGAATCATTGCCCTGGGCGAGATAGAGGTCGGCGGCGCCGATCGAGTCGTTGGCCTTGGTGATGGCGGGGCCGCGGAAGAAATAGACATAAGCCAGCACAATGGCGACTATTGCAATCACCACGCACGAAACCACGCTGATGATCTTCTTGTTGTCCTGAACCTTGGTGGTCATCTCGGTGAGGCGGTCGTTGACCTGCTCCAGACCCGATTCAGTTGCTTGTTCTTTTTTTGACATGGATTATGATTGTTGTTATTTTTTTCGGTGGTATTCTTCGGGAGCACAAAATTAAGCATTTACGCCCGATTCACCAAAATTTTCGACGAGTTTCACTCATTTTTCCGATTTTTAGTGCTATCTTTACGAACCGTAACCCATCGGCAACCCATCTATGGAAAAGAAACATATCAGCATTACCTATGAAGAAATGCCCCTGCGGGAGCTTTCCGATGCCGACAGCCGCCTGGTGAATATGGCTCGGGAAGCCACCTCGCGCAGTTATGCTCCCTACAGTCATTTCTGCGTGGGAGCGGCAATCCTGCTCGACAACGGGGAGATTATAACCGGCGCCAATCAGGAAAACGCGGCGTTCCCCTCAGGCACATGCGCCGAGCGCACTGCATGTTTCTACGCTCATGCCGCATATCCCGGGACCCGGTTTCTGAAAATCGCCCTCGCCGCCCGAGGCACCGACGGCAATTTCACCCCCGGAGCGATTGCTCCCTGCGGCGCATGCCGTCAGGCTCTGCTCGAATACGAAACACTTGGCGGAGCACCCGTGGAGGTTCTCCTCGCAGCCGCCGACAAAGTGGTGAGACTGCCGTCGGTGCGCTCTCTGCTCCCCTTCGCCTTCTCGGAATTCTGACTTCCCGGGCAGCATCTCTTTCTTCCATCTTCTGCAATCTGACGTTTTTTTTGTTGATTTTCTGCAAAATAATCTCTAACTTTGCATTTCAATTAGCAATTCGAGAAATTGGATATAGACCCTTTGCCATCTCTGATGATACTTATGCAGGCTGCACCTGAGGCCGCCGTTTTCGGCGTCGCCCAGATTGTGGCTCTCTGCTGCGCGGCCTTTGCCCTGAGCATATCGGCCTTTGTCAGCGGCAGTGAAATTGCATTTTTCTCAATAACCCCGCAGCAGGCCGAAGAGCTCGAGGAGGGAGAACGCTCCGACTCGATCCGTCGCCTGCTCGACATGCCCGAACGTCTGCTGGCCACAATTCTCATCGCCAACAATCTGGTGAACGTGACCATCATCGTGCTCACATCCTTTGCCCTGAGCGCGCTCTTCGCCAACCTCTCCCCAGTGGCCGATTTTCTCCTGCAGACCGTTCTTCTCACATTCCTCATCCTTCTTTTCGGCGAGATACTACCCAAACTCATCGCCAACACCAACCCGGTGCGCTGGGCACGCTTCGCCGCGCCGGCCGTCACCGCCATCATGCGGCTGTTCTGGCCCCTATCATCGGCGCTCGTCCGCTCGGGCAAAATCCTAAAGAAAGTGGTGACACGCCAAAGCCGCAACATCACCACCGACGAGTTGGGGCAGGCGCTCGAAATCACTGATGTGGAGAGCCGCCCCGACAAGGAAATGCTCGAGGGTATCCTCCGCTTCGGCGACACCAACGCCTCGGCTATAATGACTCCCAGAGTCGACATCACAGGACTCGACGCCGACATGACTTTCGCTCAGGTGATGGAGGTGATCATCGACAAAGGCTACTCTCGCATGCCGGTCTTCGGTGAATCGCAGGACGACATCCGCGGTGTGCTCTATGCCCGCGATCTGCTCCCTTATATCGCCCAGAACACCACAGCCGATGCCAAAGATGTCACAGCCGATGCCGCAGAGGCCACCGGCGACGGCAATACCGGCACCCCCGCCATGCCGCAGCTCGCCGACCCCGATTTCCGCTGGCAATCGCTGATACGCAAGCCATATTTCGTGCCTGAATCCCGCATGATCGACGACCTGCTCGAAGACTTCCGAAAACTCAAAATCCACATCGCCATCGTTGTCGACGAATTCGGCGGCACCCAGGGCGTGGTCACCCTTGAGGATGTACTCGAAGAAATCGTCGGTGACATCAACGACGAATATGACGAAGAGGAGAAAACCTACCGCCGCCTGCCCGACGACACATATATATTTGAAGGCAAAACACTCCTCAACGACTTTTTCCGCATAACCGGCCTCGATCCCGACGACTACCGCCCCGTGGCGGAAGACTGCGAAACCCTTGCCGGAATGCTCCTCGCCATCAAAGGCGATTTCCCAAAAGAAAAGGAACCTCTGGTCTATGGCCGATGCAGATTCCTCATCCTCGAAATCGACCATCACCGCATTTGCTCAATCCGAATAAAGGTGATGCCCGATACCCAGACAGCCTGACCCCTATACTCTTATTTTCCCCTATTCCATTACACCAGTCTTAAATTGCTTCTATTCAACAACTACGGCGTGCGCGTCTACGCCACCTCTCTCCCCGACACGCCCACCGGACGCGGTCCCGCAAGGAGGGTAGCCGAGGCCGCCGCAATCAAACGCCTGCTGCGCGAAGCTTTCCCCTACGGCCAACGTCCCCGAATCGGGCATTACAGCTCAGGCGCACCCTTTCTTTCCGATCCCGACACCGACGGCAACACTCCCCCGACCCCGCTCGGCGGTCCCTGGCCATCGATTTCCATCAGCCATTGTGCAGCAATGGTGGCACTCGCCACAGGCCCCGTCGACCACAACATCGGCATAGACTGCGAAACAGGCAACCGCCGCCGTCAGCTCAGCCAGATAGCATCGCGCTTCCTTTCTCCCACGCAAATGGAAGCCTGGAGCCAATGGCCCATGTCATTGTGGGCCTGGACCATAAAAGAGGCCCTTTACAAAGCTGCAGGCATCCGGGGTCTCAACCTCGCCGACATTCCGCTCCCTCACGAAATCCCCGTCGGGAATCCCACACCCGATTCCACGGTGCTCCTCCCAGCCACCGCCCACACCCCGCCGCGCCGCTATTCAATCATCCAGATTGATTCCTGCGGCATCCCCGCCATGCTCACACTCGCACTCCCCTACGACTGCATGGCCAATTGACCCTCAACACACTATGTCACAACCTATTATCCATCCACGTCCATAATATCTACCGAAAAATTTCAGAAAATTGCGGCAAAAATTTGCAGAATCAAAAAATTAGCGCTAACTTTGCATCGCAAAAACCGGGGTACTAGCTCATCTGGCTAGAGCGCGACACTGGCAGTGTCGAGGTGAGCGGTTCGAGTCCGCTGTACTCCACAAACGGCGAATTTGGAGCAAAATCCAAGTTCGCTTTTTTGTTATATCATTACAAATGATTATATTTGCCAAATGAAACTGATTGAAATGAATATCGACAAGATCATCGCCCTGTGCAAAAAGTACAAGGTAGCGAAACTGTGGGTATTCGGTTCCATTCTCACTCCCCGTTTCAACGACGACAGCGATGTCGATTTTTCAGTCAATTTCGACGACGAAACAATCAGACGAGAAGGACTTGACTGGGCAGATATATTCTTCGACTTTATGCACGAACTTGAAAGCATTTTCGGCCGTCGCATCGATCTAGTGTGTGATGATGCTGTCAAGAATAACTATTTCCGTGCGGAACTCGACCGAACCAAGAAACTAATCTATGGATAATTCAATCAAAAAAATATCTCGAAGATATTTTACACGCTATTTCCGACATCGAAATGGCAGAAGAGCGTTTTGGCCGGCAATATGATGTTTTTGAAAATGATGTGATTTTTCGAAAATTTGTTGAACGCAATATCGAAATCCTGGGAGAAGCCGTTAATCGTATTTTGAAAATTCAGCCCGACATAAAGATTACGTCTGCCCGTAAAATAGTCGACACCCGTAATTATGTAATTCATGCATACGATTCGCTCAAACCCGACATCTTATGGGCGATTGTAATCAATCACATACCACGGCTGAAATCCGATGTACTACATTTGCTTAACGTCTGAGAAATGCAGCCTGACAATATGATTATCCTAATCCATGTTGCATCGAGGCAGTGTAGGGGATTTTGAGGTGGGAATTTGATGGAGGAGATGTTGGGGATTTGACGGTTTATTTGTAACTTTGCCATAAATTTGCAGTTAGGCGTATTTTTAGCTGCAAAGTAATGCCTGAGTGCAATAAAATAATAGTTTCACGAAATATTTCAGTGCGATGAATATACTTGAACTGAGCGAGCAAGAGATTGTGCGCCGCGGATCGCTTGACCAGATGCGCGCAATGGGTATCAATCCCTATCCTGCTGCAGAGTTTCCCGTCAATGCCCACACCGATGAGATCAAATCCACATTCGTCGATCCCGAGACCGATGCCGAGGGGAACCCTGTTGGTCCCCGCCGCCAGGTGACGGTGGCAGGCCGCGTGATGGGGCGCCGCATCATGGGCAAGGCCTCGTTTATGGAGCTTCAGGATGCCAACGGACGCATCCAGGTCTATATCAACCGCGACGAGATCTGCCCCGGCGAAGACAAGGAGATGTATAACACCGTGTTCAAGAAGCTGCTCGACATCGGCGACTTCGTGGGCGTGGAGGGCTACGTGTTCCGCACACAGACCGGCGAGATCTCCATTCATGCACAGAAACTCACCGTGTTGAGCAAGTCGCTCCGCCCCCTTCCCATCGTGAAAGTAAAGGATGGCGTCACCTACGACGCTTTCGATGACCCCGAGCTGCGCTACCGCCGCCGCTATGTCGACCTTGTGGTCAACGATGGCGTAAAGGAGATTTTCATCAAGCGCACACGCGTGTTCAACTCCATGCGCAACTATTTCAACGAGCATGGCTACATGGAGGTGGAGACCCCGATACTTCAGCCGATTCCCGGCGGCGCATCGGCCCGTCCCTTCATCACACACCACAATGCCCTCGACATACCTCTCTACATGCGCATCGCCGACGAGCTTTACCTCAAGCGCCTCATTGTGGGCGGTTTCGAAGGTGTCTACGAGTTCTCGAAAAACTTCCGCAACGAGGGCATGGACCGCACCCACAACCCCGAGTTCACATGCATGGAGATCTACGTCTCCTATAAGGATTACAACTGGATGATGGACTTCACCGAAAAGATGCTCGAGCGTATATGCCTCGAAGTCAACGGCACCGACTCGGTGAAAGTGGGCGACAACGTGATTTCGTTCAAGGCGCCTTTCCCCCGCGTGACCATGCGCGACGCCATCCTCGAGCACACCGGTTTCGACATCAACGACAAAACCGAAGATGAATTGCGCGCCGCAGCCCGCGGCATGGGCATCGAGGTTGACGACACCATGGGCAAGGGCAAACTCATCGACGAAATTTTCGGCGAAAAATGCGAGAGCACCTACATCCAGCCCACATTCATCATCGACTACCCGATAGAGATGTCGCCCCTGACAAAGCGTCACCGCGACAACCCTCAGCTCACCGAGCGTTTCGAACTGATGGTCAACGGCAAGGAACTGGCCAACGCCTACTCCGAGCTTAACGACCCCATCGACCAGTATGAGCGATTCGTGGAGCAGATGCGCCTTTCGGAGAAGGGCGATGACGAAGCCATGATCATCGATCACGATTTCATCCGCGCTCTCGAATACGGCATGCCCCCCACATCGGGAATGGGCATCGGCATGGACCGTCTGGTGATGCTCATGACCGGACAGACCACCATTCAGGAAGTGCTGCTCTTCCCGCAGATGCGCCCCGAAAAGATTGCCCGCCGCGACAAAGAGGAAGCTTTCACCGCCGTAGGCGTGCCCGCCGAGTGGGTAGCCCCCGTGCAGAAAGCCGGATTCCTCACCGTTGAGGCTCTTGCAGCCGCCGTTCCCGGCAAGCTGCAGCAGGAACTGCTGGGCATCAATAAGAAATATAAGCTGCAGCTCAAAAATCCCGCTCCCGACGACATCAAGGCATGGGGAGCGGCCTGTCTCTTATA
>ERZ1027040.411-NODE-411-length-21021-cov-9.822713_pt1 | contig 21021 bp, 21 predicted proteins | sample MGYA00519437_ERZ1027040 | MGnify/ENA primary metagenome ERZ1027040 (study PRJEB26926, sample SAMN06164809) | human gut metagenome | biome: ENVO:00009003; feature: ENVO:2100002; material: ENVO:00002003 | host: Homo sapiens | place: USA | collected 2012 ... | reverse complement strand
AAAGTGCGCTCAACTCAATCGCGAAAAGGGAGTCCAGAGGGTCGAAGACCCTTTGGCGGGTCAAGGGCAGCGCCCTTGCGTCTCCCCCAATCAACACGCGGAAGAAGTAAGAAAAAGTCACCAACTCAATCGCGAAAACGGGAGTCCAGAGGGTCGAAGACCCTTTGGCGGGGTCGAGGGGCAGCGCCCCTCGCGTCTCCCTTTCGCCACTAAGAAAGGAGCTGCAAATATGCAGAACCGTACCCATACATGCGACGAACTGCGGCTGTCGGACGTAGGAAAGCGCGTGCAGCTGTCCGGCTGGATGGATAGCGTGCGCATCGTCAGCGCGAATCTCGCGTTCGTCATCCTGCGCGATTTCTACGGCACGACGCAGGTGGTTATTGACGACGAGGAGCAGATGAAAATCATCCGCAGCCTCAACAAGGAGAGCGTCATCTCCGTGACCGGCATCGTGCGCGAGCGCGACAACAAGAATCCGAAAATTCCCACGGGCGACATTGAAGTCGAGCCGGAGAAAATCGACGTGCTGGGGCGCTGCCGCTACAATGAGCTGCCGTTCCAGATTAACCGCTCCCGCGAGGCGGACGAGAGCATCCGCCTGAAGTACCGCTATCTCGACCTGCGCAACCCCGATGTGAAGAAGAACATCGTCATGCGCTGCAACGTCGTCACCGCCCTGCGTCAGGCGATGAACGAGCACGGCTTCCTTGAAATCACCACGCCTATCCTGACGGCTTCGTCCCCTGAGGGCGCGCGCGATTACCTCGTTCCGGCGCGTAAGCATCCGGGCATGTTCTACGCCCTGCCGCAGGCGCCCCAGCAGTTCAAGCAGCTGCTGATGACCTCCGGCTTCGACCGCTACTTCCAGATTGCCCCCTGCTTCCGCGACGAAGATGCGCGCGGCGACCGCAGCCCGGGCGAGTTCTATCAGCTGGATATGGAAATGGCGTTCGCGACGCAGGAGGATGTGTTCAGCGTCCTTGAAGATGTGCTGCCGCCCATTTTCGCCAAGTACGGCACATACAACACCGCGTCCAGCGCGCCCTTCAAGCGCATTGCCTACAACGACGCGATGGAGCGCTACGGCTCGGACAAGCCCGACCTGCGCATTGATCTGGAAGTGCAGGATGTGACCGACCTCATCGGCGGCTGCGGCTTCCAGCCCTTTGAGGGCAACACCGTCAAGGCGGTTGTCGTCAGCGACATGACCGCGACCCGCAAGCAGATTGACAAGCTCTGCGCGGATGTCGAGGTCGTGACGGCGAATAAGGTCTACTGGTTCAAGCTGGATGAGAAGGGCGAAATCGCTGGCGGTATTGCGAAGTTCGTCAAGGAGCAGAAGGATGAACTGGTCGAAAAGCTGGGTCTGAAGCCGAACACGTTCGTTGGCCTGACCTGCGGCAAGAAGCTGGCGGCGCAAAAGACCGCGGGTGTGCTGCGCCGTCTGGTCGCTGATCTCTGCCCGGCGCATATCGACCGCGAAAAGTACGAATTCTGCTGGATTGTCGATTTCCCGATGTACGAAATCGGCGAGGAATCCGGCGAACTCGAATTCTGCCATAACCCCTTCTCCATGCCCAACGGCGGTCTGGAGATTCTGCAAAAGGCGGCGGCGGGCGAGGTTGACCCGCTGACCATCACGGCGTACCAGTACGACTTGGTCTGCAACGGCGTGGAGCTGTCCTCCGGCGCTGTCCGCAACCATGACCCGGAAATCATGATTGAAGCGTTCAAGCTCGTCCGGCTGGGCGAAGAGGACGTGAAGGCGAAGTTCCCGGCGATGTACAACGCCTTCTGCTACGGCGCGCCGCCGCACGCGGGCATTGCTCCCGGTGTTGACCGCATGGTGATGCTGCTGGCGGGCACGGAGACGATTCGCGAAGTCATCCCGTTCCCGATGAACAAGAACGCGCAGGACGTGATGATGGGCGCACCCGGCAAGGTGGATCAGAAGCAGCTGGATGAACTGCATATCGCCTGCACGAAAGTCGAAGAATAATCCGCACGCGGATGAGGAAACAATCCTCGTCCGCCTTTTTTCTGCCGAACGGGAAGAAACACGGATTGAACGCTTGTCAATCCGGCAAAACTATGGTATAATGGGATGAAACAAAGTCGGTAGACTGCGTTTTGCCATTTCCTGTGCGAAATCATGTGCTTTTTGTGCGCAGGGGCGTGGATTGAAATTAGGAGGTGCATTTCGTTATGGCGCTGAAGAAGGATAATCTGCCCGTGAATGTCGATGTGGATACCGAGCAGGGGAGCAGCATCACCTACGCCAATGAAGTGGTCGCGATTATTGCGGGTGTCGCCGCCAGCGAGGTGGAGGGCATTGCGGGTATGTGCAATGTCTCCGGCAATCTGCTGGGCAAGAACCGCGCCGTGACCAAGGGCGTGAAGGTGGAAATCGGCACCGAAGAAGCCAGCGTGGATCTGTATGTCATCATGGAGTACGGCACGCCCATCCAGAAGGCCGCGTATGACGCGCAGGAAAGCGTCCGCAAGGCCATCGAAACGATGACGAACCTGCATGTGGTGCGCGTGGATGTGCATGTGCAGGGCGTTAGCTTTGAAAAAGAGAACAACGCGCTGAACGCTGGTGCAAAGAAGGCGCTGGCAGAGGACAAGAAGGAAACGCCGCTGGTGGAAGCCCCTGAGAACGAGGAAAAAGCGGCGGAAAATTCCGCGGAAGTGCCTGAAGAAGAGGGCAAGGAGAACTGATGCCTTCATACTGCCGGCAGGGTGTTTGCCTTGCCGGTTTTGAAGTTGCTATCCTATATGAAAGTGAAAACGGCAAGCAAAGGAAACGAAAGGAGCAAACCGGGAATGAAGCGTCGTGTGAGCGACATTGTGGTGATGGTGCTGTCCTTTTTGGTGCTGCTGGCGCTCTCTGCTGGAGCAGCGCTGGTCGGCGTGGAAGCCGTGCAGGGTGAACAGTGGCAGCTGATGCGACTGACGGCGTGGCTGCAAGGCAGCGGCGTATGGGGCGGCATCGCGTGTATCGCCGTGGCGGTGCTGGCATTGGTGCTGGCGCTTATGTGCCTGTGGCGCGTGTTCCCGCACCGCACGGCGAGCCAGCGCGGCTATGTGATGCAGAAGAATGAAAATGGCTCCATCGGGGTGTCAATTCGCGCTATCGAGGGGCTGATTCGCACCTGCATCGACAAGCATGAGGCGATTGCCAAGGCGGACATCACGGTCGAGGAGTGCCGCGACGGCATTGCGATTGGCTTGCACATTATTCAGGCGGCGGGCGTGAATATCCCGCTGTCCGTCGGGGCGCTGCAAAAGCAGATTAAGCAGTATGTGACGGCGTGCACGGGCGTGGATGTGTACAAAATCCGCGTGATGGTGGAGAACGACGCAAGCATTCCGGTTGCGTCCACCTACGAGGTGCAGGACGTGACGCCTCTGCCGTCGGTGGAGGAAACAGCGGAAAAGCCGATGGTCACGTCCCCGGCACAGCCTGTTGCGATTCCCGCGACCGAGCCGGAGCAGAAGCCGAAAGTGCCGGACACGTTCATTTCCCCGGAGGATGACGAGGACGACGAACGTCCACTGCATCAGCGCCTGTTCGGCACGCCGGAGCAGCCCGCGTTTGTACCTGCGCCGCCGGAGGTGACGGAAGCGCCCGAAGCGGACGAAGTCGAGGCTGCCGAGGATGCCCCGGAAGAAACGGAAGCATCGGCGGAAGAAGCAGCTGCGGCAGAAGAAGCCGCCGAGGAAACGGTGGACGCGGCAGACGACGGCGAAAAATCAGCAGAATAACAACAATACGCATTTTTAGTGTGGAATAGGAGAGAGAAACAATATGGCACGGACGACTGCGCGTGCGGCGGTCATGCAGATGATTTTTGAACATATGGCGGGCGGCGAAGGCGGCGAAGAGACGCTGCAAATGGTGTATGAGGCGCTGCGGAAGGAAGGACTTCCCGGCGTGGACAGCATTTCAGAGAACGAGCCGAGCGAATCTGACCGTGCGTACATCACCAAGGTGCTCGACGGCGTTTTGGCGCACCTCGATGAGCTGGATGAAGCGATTCAGGCTGCCAGTCCGCGCTGGGAAATCAGCCGGATGCCGCATGTGGATTTGACCATCCTGCGCATGGCTGCGTGGGAAATCCTCTACGAGGAGGGAATCCCCGGCCCGGTCGCCATCAACGAGGCAGTCAACCTCGCCAACCGCTTCTCCGAGCCGACGAGCGGCCGCTTCGTCAACGGCGTACTGGGTACGATTCTGCGCAGAAAGCAGGCGGAAAACCCGTGAAGCGCGTCGTTGTCGGGCTTGACACAAGCTGCTACACCACGTCCGCTGCTGCCGTAACCACGGAGGGCAATGTGATTGCGAGCTGCCGCAAGCTGCTGCCTGTTCCACAGGGACAGCGCGGGCTGCGGCAGTCGGAGGCGGTGTTCACGCATGTCCGTCAGCTGCCGGGGCTGATTGAGGAATTGTCGGCGTATTTGACGGATTGCGAAATCGTCGCGGTGTGCGCTTCCCGCCGTCCACGGGATGAGGAAGCGTCGTATATGCCCGTGTTTCAAGCAGGGGACGCACAGGGCCGCAGTCTGGCGGCTCTGCTTCGCGTTCCCTGTTTTGCTACGACGCACCAGCGCGGGCATGTGGAAGCCGCGAAGGTGGATAGCGGCGTGGCGGCGGGCGATTTGCTGGCAGTGCATCTCTCCGGCGGCACGACCGAAGTGCTGTCGCTGGTGGATGACCACCTGACGCTGCTTGGCGGGACGCTTGACCTCCATGCGGGGCAGGTAGTTGACCGCACAGGCGTGGCGCTGGGGCTGCCGTTTCCGGCGGGACCGCATTTGGAAGAGCTGGCGGTGCGCGGCACGGCGAGGGCGCTGCTGCCGGTCGCTATGGCGGATGGCGGGCTGTACTGCCACTTGTCCGGCGCGGAAACGCAGGTGCAGCGCTGGATTGCGCAGGGGACGATGCCCAAGGAGGACATTGCCCGCGAAGTATACGACCTGCTGGCGCGAACCGTTTCGCGCATGGTAACGGCTGCATCCCAGCAAACGGGCATTCATCAGGTGCTGATTGCGGGCGGCGTTGCGTCCTCGCGGCTCTTTCGGGAGCTGGTGACGCAGCGGACTGCCAAGCGTCAGCCGGATTTGCGCGTGCATTTCGGCCGCCCGGAGTATTCCGGGGACAACGCGGTCGGCGTGGCGCTCATTGGCGCAAGAAAATGGCGCGAACAGCAAACGCTGAAGGAGATTGAATATGGCAGCACAGATACTGGACGGTAAGGCGATTGCAGCGGAGCTTCGCGGGGCAATTGCACAGCGGGTGGCGCGCCTGCGCGAAAAGGGCGTCACGCCGGGATTGGCGGTGATTCTCGTCGGCGCAGACCCCGCCAGCCAGATTTATGTGCGCAACAAGAGCGTCGGGTGTGATCAGGTCGGCATCCACTCCGTGACCATCAATCTGCCCGAAACGACAACGCAGGACGAACTGGAGAAGCTGATAGCCCGTCTGAACGCGGACGACACCATCCACGGTATTCTGGTGCAGCTTCCCCTGCCGAAACACCTCGATGAGGCGGCAGCGCTGGCGGTTATCGCGCCGGAAAAGGATGTGGACGGCTTCCACCTGCTCAACGCGGGGCGGATGATGAGCGGACAGCCGGGCGTGGTTGCGTGCACACCCAAGGGCGCAATGGAGATGATCCGCCGCACGGGGATTGACCTTGATGGCAAAGAAGCAGTCGTCGTCGGGCGGAGCAACATCGTCGGCAAGCCGATGGCGATGCTGTTGCTGCAAGCGAACTGCACCGTCACCATCTGCCACAGCCACACGGTGAACCTCGCCCAGCACACGCGCAATGCGGATATTCTCGTTGCGGCGGTCGGCAAGCCGGGGTTCATCACCAAGAACATGGTCAAGCCCGGCGCGGTCGTCATCGACGTGGGTATCAACCGCGTGAACGGCAAGGTCGTCGGCGACGTGATGCCTGATGTGGCGGACGTTGCGGGCTACATCACGCCCGTCCCCGGCGGCGTGGGCAAAATGACGATTGTCGAGCTGCTGGAAAACACGGTGGAAGCGGCGGAGAAGCAGACGGCACGTTAAAGTCGATTAAACCTGCGAGTATGTTATCCTTGCTTGTACTCTTATACGATACGCTACCTTAAACTCGACACATTACAAGGGGGACTCAATGTGAAGAAGTTTGTTTCTACTCTGCTGATTGTCTGCTGTTTGCTGTATTACATTCCGGTGCTGGCGGATGAAACGACGATGACAGGCGGCGAACTGCTCGCAATGCACTTCATCAAGGAGTTCTACGCAGAGGACAAGGGCGATGGCGAAGCGTATTTCGTGACGTTCGACGCTGCGAACAAACACTTCATCGTTCGCGGACATTATCCACTGCTGGAATCCTTAATCGCAGACGACCCAGAGAATTACCAGCAGATGGTTGACAAGCTGGAAACGCTCTTTGCTTCCATCGACGACCTCATCAGGGTTTGCCTTGAAGAGCCTGACGCATACTACATGACGCTTTCTTTTGGACTATCAAGGCTTTCGCTCGAATCCTCGACGGGGAAATACCTCTGTTTTAGCTCCAAGGGCGGGACTGTGCATCGTGTAAATGACGAATTTGTCACCACTCCGCAGGTCGCCTTTTATGTCGCCTACGAGGATTCAGACCCGGACGACGTTCACGCCTTGCTCGACTTTTATGCCGAAAAAGGCGCGGAATTTAGCGTGGTTGAGTATCTGCCCGGCGAAGATAAGCAGAACATCGGGTATATCATCAAAATTTCTGGCGAATACTGCGACGCCTTCGAGAAGAATTACGCCGGAAAGTCGCAAAACTTTGTAAACGTCCCATATGTTTATCTTCAAGATGCGCGGGAAATCGCAAAGCAGCTGGACATCGGCTTCATCTCCATCACGTTCTGCAATTCCAATGGCGAGGCGTTCGGAAGGTTCGGATTCCATCATTCTTCATGGAGTGGCTCTTATTTCGCCATCGACGATTAATCGCAAAAGGAGATTGGAATGAAAAAGATTGTTTCCCTCCTGCTCATCCTCTGTTGTCTTGCCTTTTTCATCGTCCCCGTCCTCGCAACCGAAAAGTACGACCTCACTGACGGCGAAATGCTTGCTTTGCACTTCATCAATGAGTTCTTCGCAAGTAAGCCTGAAGAGGGCATTGAGTACGACGCTTCGCTCAATACTGAGACGAAATGCTTTGTAATCAAGGCGCACTATCCATTGTTGGAATCCCTGATTATCGACAAGCCGGAAGAGTACCAAGCTATGGCTGAACAGCTGGAAAAGCTGTTCACGTCCGTCAACAATCTTGTCGAGGACGCTCTCGAAGCGCCCGAAGAATACTACATGACGCTTTCGCTTGGAACGGCGAATTACTCCCTTGAATACCCGGTCTGCGAATACTTGTGCATTAGCACCAAAGGCGGAACGGTGCATCGCGTGAACGACGAATTTGTTTCGACAAACGAAATCAAATTCTACGTTGCAAACGAAAATGCAGATGCTTCCGCTGTTCAGTCAATTCTCGACCTCTTCGCAACAAAGGATGTTTCCGTGCTGGGCATTACTTGCATGGCGTCTCAAAACCCGGACAACAACGGATTCTTTATTGCGCTGTCTGGCGCATACTGCGATAAGTTTGCTGCTGGATATAAGGGTAAAGATGCTGACTGGGTGGAAATTCCAGACCGTTATATCATCGACTGCCGCGAGCTTGCCACAAAGAACAATTAAAACAGATAAGCTTGACCTTCCTCGATGAACAAGGAAACGCATTTGGCGCAATGCAGTTTTCCGATTCTTACTGGCGCGGATACTACTACGCCATTGATGACTAATAACTCTAAATTCCCATAAAATAGGAAGTGAAAGCGCCATGTCGGAGTGGGTTCTGGAGGTCAGCGAGGTCAACGAGTACGTCCGGCAGCTGCTGCAAAACGAGCCGGCGCTTCGCAAAGTCCGTTTGCGCGGGGAAATCAGCAACTTCAAGCGCCATTCGTCCGGGCATTGGTACTTTACGCTCAAGGACGAGCGGTGCCGAATCGCGGCGGTCATGTTCCGGCAGAACGCGATGCGCATGTCGATTCGCCCGATGGACGGCATGTCCGTCATCGTCAGCGGGCAGGTCGGGCTGTACAGCGAGGGCGGCAGCTACCAAATTACCTGCGACAGTATGCGTCCGGACGGCATCGGCACGCTGTATCAGCAGTTCGAGGCGCTGAAAAACCGTTTGGCGGCGGAGGGACTGTTCGACGAGGAGCACAAGCGGCGCTTGCCGTATCGCCCGAAGAAAATCGCGGTCGTCACGTCGGAAACAGGCGCGGTGCTGCACGATATCTGCATGGTGTCGCGGGCGCGCGATCCCGGCGTGCCGCTGGTGCTGGTGCCGGTTCAGGTGCAGGGCGCAGGGGCGGCGGAGAGCATCGCGCAGGGCATTCGGCGCGCGGCGAAAATCCCGGAGGTCGAGGTCGTCATCGTCGGGCGCGGCGGCGGCTCGATGGAGGATTTGTGGGCGTTCAACGAGGAAATTGTGGCGCGTGCGATTTATGACTGCCCGATTCCCGTCATCAGCGCGGTTGGGCATGAAACCGACTTCACGATTGCGGATTTTGTGGCGGACAGGCGTGCCGCCACACCGTCAAACGCGGCGGAAATGGCGGTGCCGGACTTGCGGGAGATTCTCGCGGGGCTGGATGGAATGCGGCAGCACTTGCAGACGGCGCTTTCGCAGCACTTGCAGGAAACGCGTCTGGCGCTGATGACGCTGGAAACGCGGCTGGCGGCGTGCGACCCGAACCAGCGTTTGACGGCGCTGGAAAAGCGGCTCGGCGGCGCAAAAATGCGGCTGGAGCATCAAATGTCGCAGCGGATTTCGGCGCTGACCCCGCGATTGGGGATGGCGCGGATTCGGCTGGACAGCGCGGCGGAGCAGAATTTGCAGCGGAAAATGGAGCGGCTGCATCGGCAGAAGCTGCATTTGCAGGCACTGAACCCGGAGGCGGTGCTGGAGCGCGGCTATGCGCTGGTGCTGGACGGCGGCAGGGTGCTGCCTGACCGAGCGGCGGCGCGGACGCATTCGCAGATGACGATTCGTTTCCGGGATGGCGAAATGCGGGTCATGCAGCCCAATAAGGAGGGTGCTTATGGCAGCGAAAAAGAAGCTGACGTTTGAAGAACGGCTTCAACAGGTGGAAGCACTGATTGCGAAGATGGAGAGCGGCGAAATGCCTTTAGAGGAAGCCATGCAGCAGTACGAAGCGGGGCTGAATGCGCTGAACGCCCTCGAAAAGGAGCTGACGGCGGCACAGCAGCGCTTGACGGTACTGCGGCAGCAAAGCGGCGAGGACATCGAGGTGCCGATGGAGGAACAGCAATGAAGACATACGCGGAATACCGCAAGCAGGTCGAAGAGGCGCTTTCGGGGCAGCTGCGGTCGCTGGGCGAAATCCCGGATATTCTGCTGAAGGCGATGGAGTATTCTCTGCTGGCTGGCGGCAAGCGGCTTCGCGCGGTGCTGCTGCTGGCATCATGCGAAGCCATCGGCGGTGATACGGGAAAGGCGCTGCCGTTTGCCTGTGCGCTGGAAATGATTCACACATACAGCCTGATTCACGACGACCTGCCTGCGATGGACAACGATGACTTGCGGCGCGGTCAGTTGACAAATCACCGCAAGTTTGGTGAGGACGTGGCGATTCTGGCGGGCGACGGGCTGCTGTCGGCGGCAATGGAGCTGATGGCGCGTCAGTCGGCGCAGCTGGCGAAAGCAGGGGACTGCTCTGGCGTGCTGGCGATGGAAGCGATTGCGCGTCACGCGGGCGTAACGGGCATGGTCGCTGGGCAGACGATGGACGTAACCGGCGAGGGCACGAAGCCGACGGCGGACAAGGTGCGCTACATCCACCTGCACAAAACGGCGGATCTGCTGACTGCCCCCGTGGAGGCGGGCCTGCTGCTGGCGGGCGCGACGCAGGATCAGGTGAAATACGGCTGCGAGTACGGGCAGCACCTCGGCATGGCGTTCCAGATGGTGGACGACCTGCTGGATGTCATTGGTACGGAGGAAGCGCTGGGCAAGAGCATTGGCAAGGACGTTGCGGAGGAGAAGCTGACGTGGATTGCCATTCGCGGCATTGAGGGCACGCGCGAGGACGCAGCACGGGAAACGGCCTTGGCAGTGGATGCGGCAGCGAAAATCGGCGGAGATATGAAATTTTTGCAAACCCTTGCACAAAGCACCCTGAACAGAGTACAATAAGAGACAGGATTCGTGCGCTTGCGCCGGATTGATTTATCATTCATCAAAAGGGAAGCGGAAATAAATGGAACTGCACAACATTCTGGGGCTTTTCAGCAATCAGGTGCTGCTGTGCTGCATCACGGCGTGGTTCGTGGCGCAGGCACTCAAAATTCCGACGTACTATCTGGTCGAAAAGAAATGGGACTGGCACCGCTTTTTCGGCAGCGGGGGAATGCCATCGAGCCATACGGCGTTCGTCGTCTCCCTGACGCTGATGATTGGCGCGACACAGGGCTTCGACAGCGCGATTTTCGCCCTGTCTTTCACGATGGCGGCGATTGTGATGTACGACGCGACGGGTGTCCGCCGCGAGACGGGCAAGCAGGCGGTCGTCATTAACGAAATCGTGCAGAAGATGTTCGTCAATGGCGAAAGCATCACGGATGAGGAACTGAAGGAATTGGTCGGGCATACGCATGTCGAGGTCATCGGCGGCGTGATTGTGGGGCTTCTGACGGCAGGGCTGTTCCTGCTGTTTATGTGATTTTGAGGAGGATTTACGCAAATGGATCGTTTTCTGGAGGAGTCTGTAAGCAAGCACCACCGCGCGGCGGAAGAGGTACTGTACTACGCGTCGTGGGTCGTGATGATTGTGTCTGCGATTCTGGCGTTCATGTACCTGAACGTCATGTTTTACAGCTTCAGCATCTCGATGCTGGTGATGACGCTGGTGTTCACGGGTATTGCGGTGTACATTTTCTTCTTCCATGACCGCCTGCGCACGGAGTACGACTACACGTTCACCAACGGCTCGATGGATTTCGCACAGGTGTTCAACAACCGCAAGCGCAAGGCGCTGGGCAGCCTGAACGTGGCAAAGGTGGATGCGTTCGGCAAGGTTGCCAGCGGCAGTTTCCATCGGCATGTGTCCGCACCGGGCGTGAAGCAGCTGCGCTGGTTCCTCAATCGCGACGCGGAGCTGTACTATTTCGCTTTCTCCAAGGACGGCAAGAAGTCCCTGATTGTGTTTGAGCCGAGCAAAGCCATGGTGGATAACATCCGCCACTATCTGCCCTTCGGCGCGGATCAGGAGAATTGACCGTGAAAACCATCTATCTGGATAACAGCGCGACGACGAAGCCCTCCGCCGCGGTGATTGCCGCGATGACGGACGCGCTGGAAAACGGCTGGTACAACCCGTCGGCGCTGTACCGCCCGGCCATGGATGCGGAGAAAGCCGTCGAGAATGCGCGTGAAATCTGCCTGAAAGCGGCAGGCGCGGCGAACCAGCGCATGGTGTTCACCTCTGGCGGCACGGAGGCGGACAATATCGCCATTCTGGGGCATTTGCGCACGAAGCATAAGCCGGGGCGGGTGCTGATGCTGTCCGTGGAGCATCCTGCGGTGCTGAACTGCGCACAGGAAGCCGAACGCATGGGGCACAAGGTTGTGCCGATTCCAGTAGATCGCCGCGGCGTGGTGGATCTGCCCGCGCTGGAAGGCTTGCTGGGCGAGGATGTCCACCTGATTACGCTCATGCAGGTCAACAACGAGGTCGGCGCGGTGCAGCCCATTGCGGAAGTCGCCGCGCTGCGCGACCGCTTTGCGCCGAATGCCGCCATTCATGTGGACGGCGTGCAGGGCTTCCTGCGTGTGCCGCTGAATTTCAATGCGCTCAAAATCCAGTCCTACGCCTTTTCCGGGCATAAGATTCATGCCAGCAAGGGCATCGGCGGCTTGATTTTCCGCAAAGACCACAAACTGTCGCCCATCGTCTTCGGCGGCGGGCAGGAGGACAACCTGCGCTCCGGCACGGAAAACGTCCCCGGCATCATTGGGCTGGGCGAGGCGGTTCGCACTTATCCGCAGGGCGCGGCAGAGAAGATGATGGCGCTGAAAACCCGCCTGCTGACGGACTTGCAGGAGGTGATTCCCACGGCAAAGCGCAACGGCCCCGCACTGGATGACCCGCTCTGCGCGCCGCACATTTTGAGCGTCAGCCTGTCGCCTGTGCGGAGCCAGACAATGCTGTTCGCGCTGGAAGGCGATGGCATCTATGTCAGTGCGGGCTCGGCGTGCGCGGCGCATAAACAGAAGGTGTCCGGCGTGCTGACGGCGATGGGCTTGTCCCCGGCGGAAGCGGACTGCACGCTGCGATTCAGCCTCTGCCCGGACAATACCGAGGCGGAAATGGATGATGTCGCGCAGTGCGTCAAGAAGCACTATGACCTGCTGAAAGCCTACGTCAGACGATAATATCTACATATTAAGGAGAGAAATTCCTGTGCGCAATTTGCTGCTTGTCCGTTATGGCGAGATTTTCCTGAAGGGGCAGAATCGCCCGCTTTTTATGCGCGCGCTGGTCAAGCGCATCAAGTACGCCGTCAAAGACCTCGGCGCGACGGTGCTGCTGCACGATGGACGCATTCTCGTGTCGGATTTTGACGATTTGGATGAGTGCATCCGCCGCGTGACGAAGGTGTTCGGCGTGCACAGCGTCTGCCCGGCGGTCGAAATGCCCAAAGACGACTTTGACGCCCTCTGCAATCAGGCAGTTGCGATGATGGCGGATTTGTCCGGCACGTTCCGCGTGACGGCGCGCCGCTCGGACAAGAACTACTTCATGGATTCGCCCGCCATCAACATCGAAATGGGACACCGCATCCTGACGGCGAATAAGAACCTGTCCGTGGATGTGAAGAAGCCCCAGCACACCATGAACGTGGAAATCCGCGACATGGCGTACCTGTATGTGAAGGTGATTCCGGCGGTCGGCGGTATGCCCGTCGGCACGAACGGCCGCGCGACGCTGTTGCTGTCCGGCGGCATTGACAGCCCGGTCGCGGGTTGGATGATTGCCAAGCGCGGCGTGCATATCAACGCGGTACATTTCCACTCTTATCCATACACGTCTGACCGCGCGAAGGAAAAGGTGCTGGATTTGGCGCGCATCCTGTCCGAAAGCTGCTGCGGCATCCGCGTCCACATCGTGCCGTTCACCAAAATCCAGATGGAAATCCACGAAAAGTGCCCCGAGGAGTACACGACGCTCATCATGCGCCGCTTCATGATGCGCATTGCCGAAAAGGTGGCGCGTCAGGAGAACAGCGAGGCGCTGATTACCGGCGAATCGGTCGGGCAGGTCGCCAGTCAGACGATGACGGCGCTCGGTACGACCGATATGGTGGTGAATATGCCTGTCTTCCGCCCGCTGATTGGCTTTGACAAGGAAGAAATTATCGCTGTGAGTGAAAAAATCGGCACGTTCGAGACGTCCAGCCTGCCCTACGAGGACTGCTGCACGGTCTTTACGCCGCGCCATCCCGCGACGCACCCGAAGATGGAGAAAATTCTTGAAGGCGAGAGCAAGCTCGATATCGACGGGCTGATTGATGAAGCCATGGCGGGCATCGAAATCGTCTGCTGCTGATTACGGCATCATATTCAGAAACACCGTCAGGGGCAGCCCTGAAATGCCCAGCGCGCCTGTCAACAACGATGAAATCGGATTGATGCCGACGTGCGGCAGGGGCAGCAGATTCCACGCCATCAACAGCAAAGTGCCAAACGTCCAGCAGTTCAGCAGCCGCGCGCCCCAAGTGCCGGGACGATAGCAGCGGCAGAGCAGCAGCGTCAAAACGAAAGCGGGAAGCAAAATCCACATACAAATCTCCTCCTTTGTAAGAAGAGTGTATGCGGAAGCGGAAAAACAATCTTGCCATTTCGTGCCGAACGTGGTATGATAGACATTGGGGATTTTCTGACGAGCCGGAAGGGACGGAAAGGCATGGCGGAGGATTTTGTGGCGCTGATGCAGGCGATTGCGCCGGAGATGGCGGAAGCAATGGCGCGCCGTGCCCTGGTGCTGACGGCGATTGCGGAATCAGCCCCGGTTGGGCGGCGGCAATTGGCGCTCCGGCTGAATCTGGCGGAAAGGGAAGTGCGCGCGGATGTGGAAAAGCTCCGCGACGCTGGCCTGATTACGCTGGACAAAGCCGGGATGAATCCGACGCCGAATGCGTCCCGCTGGCTGGAAAGTGCCCGCAGCTTCGCCCGGCAGACGCAGGGCTTGACCGCGCTGGAAACGGCGCTGATGCAGGTTCTCCCGGTGAAAACCGTGTTCGTTGCGCCGGGGGATGCTGATGCGGATGTGCGTGTACTGTCCGACGTGGGGCGGCTGGCGGCGCAGGGCGTTCGGCAATTGCTGCATTCCGGGTCGACGCTGGCAGTCACGGGCGGTTCGACCATCGCGGCGACGGCACACGCCATGCAGAGCAGCGCTCCCATGAACGTCATGGTCGTTCCCGCACAGGGCGGCTTCGGGCGTGAAGTGGAAACGCAGGCGAACACGCTGGCGGCGGAAATCGCCCAGCGGCTCGGCGGACATCATCGGCTGCTGCATCTGCCTGACCACATGGACGAGCAGGCGAAGCAGGAAATGCTGCGGCTGCCTGAAATCCGCGAGACGATGGAGCGCATCCAGCGTGCGGACATTATCCTGCACGGCATCGGCTGCGCGCAGGAGACGATGAGTCGCCTGCCCGTGGAGCAGGTGCGCCTGCTGATGAAGAAGGGCGCGGTCGGGGAGTCCTTCGGCGCGTATTACGACCGGGATGGGCAGTGCCTGCTGAAATCATCCGGCGTGTGCGTCGATTTGGCGCGCCTGACGCCAGACTGCCGCATGATTGCGGTTGCGGCGGGCGCAAAGAAGGCGGCAGCCATCATCTCCGTCCTGCGGCATGATCCGCATACGCTGCTGGTGACGGATGAGGGTGCGGCAAAGCAGATGCTTGCCATCCTCAAAACAAATACGGGTTGTTCGTCAGTCACCGAAGCGTGAATGACGTTTCAAATACAAGCAACCAAAAGAGCAATCTTGAAGGAGTGTGCATCAACAATGGCTAAGAAAACGATTGACGACATCAAGGTTTCTGGCAAGAAGGTGCTGGTTCGCTGTGACTTCAACGTCCCCATGAAGGACGGCAAGATCACCAACGACAAGCGCATCGTGGCCGCGCTTCCTACCATCAAGAAGCTGATCGCTGACGGCGGCAAGGTCATCCTGTGCAGCCATCTGGGCAAGCCGAAGAACGGCCCGGAAGAGAAGTTCTCTCTGGCACCCGTGGCGGTTCGCCTGAGCGAACTGCTGGGTCAGCCCGTCGTGTTCGCCAATGACGACACGGTGGTTGGCGAAAACGCCAAGGCTGCTGTGGCGGCGATGAAGGACGGCGACGTCGTGCTGCTGCAGAACACCCGCTTCCGCAAGGAAGAAACCAAGAACGTCGAGGAGTTCTCCAAGGAACTGGCTTCCCTGGCGGACTGCTATGTGGATGACGCGTTCGGCTCCTGCCACCGCGCGCACTGCTCCACCGAGGGCGTGACGAAGTTCCTGTCCCCGTGCGTGGCAGGCTATCTGATCGGCAAGGAACTCGCTGTGATGGGCAAGGCGCTGGAAAATGCGGATCGTCCGTTCGTCGCGGTGCTGGGCGGCGCGAAGATTGAGGACAAGCTGAATGTCATCAACAACCTGCTGGAAAAGGTTGATACGCTGATTATCGGCGGTGGCATGGCGTTCACCTTCCTGAAGGCGAAGGGCTATGAAATCGGCAAGTCCCTGCTGGACGAAACCAAAATTGATTACTGCAAGGACATGATGGCGAAGGCTGCGGAAAAGGGCGTTCAGCTCCTGCTGCCGGTTGACACCGTGTGCATCAAGGACTTCCCGAACCCGATTGACGCGCCGGTTGACACCGTGACCGTCGATGCGGATGCCATTCCGGCGGACATGGAAGGCTGCGATATTGGCCCGAAGAGCCGTGAGCTGTTCGCGGCGGCTGTGAAGTCCGCCAAGACGGTTGTGTGGAATGGCCCGATGGGCGTGTTCGAGAACCCGACGCTGGCGGCTGGCACGCTGGCGGTTGCGCAGGCAATGGCGGATTCCGACGCGGTGACCATCATCGGCGGCGGCGACTCTGCGGCGGCTGTGGAGCAGATGGGTCTGGGTGACAAGATGACCCACATCTCCACTGGCGGCGGCGCTTCGCTGGAATACCTCGAAGGCAAGACGCTGCCCGGCGTTGCGTGCCTCGACGAGAAGTAATTGTCATGGGCAAGACCGTCCCTGCCAACCGCAGGGGCGGCTTTGTCCTGTCAAAAATCCTAAACTTTCACGCGGACACAGTATGGAGAAGTCACCAACTGAATCGCGAAAAGGGGTCAAGGGGCAATTGCCCCTTGCGGAGTCCAGAGGCAGCGCCTCTGGTAGGGTTTGGGGCAAAGCCCCAAGTCCGCACTTTATTATGAGGTGATTGGAATGCGTAAGGCGATTATTGCGGGTAACTGGAAGATGAATAAGACCCCCGCGGAAGCGGCGGCGCTGGTCAATGACTTGAAGCCCCTCGTGAAGGACGCGAGCTGCGACGTGGTCGTGTGCGTCCCGGCGGTGGACATCGCGGCGGTCAAGGCGGCGGCGGAAGGCTCGAATATCCATGTGGGCGCGGAGAACGTGCACTGGGCGGCGTCCGGCGCGTACACCGGCGAACTGTCCGCGGAGATGCTCGTGGCTGCTGGCGTGGAATACGTCATCATCGGCCACAGCGAGCGCCGTCAGTACTTTGGCGAAACCGACCAGACGGTCAACAAGCGCGTGCTGGCGGCTGTTGCGGCGGGGCTGAAAGTCATCCTGTGCGTCGGCGAAATGAAGGATGTGCGTGAAGCGGGCGCGACCGACGGCTTGGTGGATTATCAGACCATCATGGCGCTGAACGGTCTGACTGCTGAGCAGGTGGCGGACGTCGTTATCGCTTACGAACCCGTTTGGGCGATTGGCACCGGTCTGACCGCGACCGACGAGCAGGCGAACGAGACCATCGGCGTCATCCGCAAGGCGGTTGCCCGCAAGTATGGTCAGGAATGCGCTGACAAGGTGCGCATCCAGTACGGCGGATCGATGAATCCCAAGAACGTCAAGGGCTTGATGGCGCAGCCCGAAATCGACGGCGGCCTGATTGGCGGCGCGTCCCTGAAGGCGCCCGACTTCTCCCTCGTCGTGAATTACGACAAGTAAGACAAGTCGTATTGACCATCCGCACGGTCAGTTCTACGCTGACCGTGTTTTTTTTGTGTACTTTGAATAAAAGTGCCGCGTTAAAACATGACTTTTTGCCGCCTTTGTGCTATGATAATTAAGGAATACACGAATGCTATTTCCTGCATTCACCTGCGCCATGTGCTTGCATCTTGGCGCATTCTCATTTGGAAATAGTACAAGGAGTTATCATTATAATGAAGAAAACGTTTTTCCCAGCGCATCTTATCGGCACGGTCAGCGCGCCGGCGTCCAAATCCGAAGCGCATCGGCGCATGATTTGCGCAGGGCTGACCCAAGGTGAAACGATGCTGACCGGCTTTATGGATTCTGCGGACATGGCGGCGACGATGCGCTGTCTCGGTGCGCTCGGAAGCACCTTCAACCGCGACGGCGACACCCTGACCATCAGCGGAATGCAGGGGAAAATTGCGAAAATGCCCGTGATGGACTGCGGCGAAAGCGGATCAACCCTGCGCTTCTTTGTGCCGATTGCGCTGACGGTGGCAGGCGGCACGGTGTTCCGGATGCATGGGCGGCTCGGCTCGCGCCCGATGGACGTGTACCGCGATCTGTTTGTGCCGCGCGGGGTGCGCTGGTATATGGGCGTGGGCGCGGATGGCGCGGCGGAACTGACCGTGCGCGGCAAAATGGAGCCGGGCGACTATGTGCTGCCAGGCGACGTGTCCAGCCAGTTTGTGTCGGGGCTGCTGTTTGCGCTGCCGCTGCTGCCGGGCAATTCGACGCTGACGGTGCAGCAGCCGGTGGAAAGTGAGAGCTACATCCGCATGACCATCGAGGCTATTGCCGCCAGCGGCATCGAGGTGCAGGAAAGCAACGCGTTCAGCTGGCGGATTCCCGGTCATCAGCAGTACAAAAGCTACTCGTGCCACTTGAACGGCGATTATTCGCAGGCGGCGGTGCTGTGCTGCGCGGGTGCGCTGGGGCATGATATCACCGTCACGCATCTGTCGCCTGTGACGACGCAGGGCGACCGCGCGATTCTCCGCCACCTGATGGCGTTGGGCGCAACGGTGGAGGAGAGCGACAACCACATCCGCGTGAAGGCGGACAAGCTGCACGGTGCGACGCTGGACATGCACGACTGCCCGGACATTGCGCCGATTCTGGCGCTGACGGCGCAGCTTGCGGAAGGGGAGTCGCGCCTGACGCACTGCGGGCGGCTGCGCCTGAAGGAGTGCGACCGGCTGGCGGCAACGGTGGAAGTTCTGAACCTGCTGGGCGGCAATGCACAGGCGGATGGCGACGACATTGTGCTGCACGGCGTGAAGCAGCTGCGCGGCGGTGTCACCCTGCCGAACTACGGCGACCACCGCATGGTCATGCTTGCATCCATTGCGGCGACGAAGTGCGAACAGCCCATTGAGATGGACGGCATTGAAGCGATTGACAAATCGTGGCCGGAGTACCTGAAAGTTTATCAGATGCTGGGAGGAAAGTGCGAATGAGCAGCGCTTTCGGGCAGTATTTGAAGCTGTCGATTTTTGGCCAGAGTCACGGCGAAGCGCTCGGTGTGACGCTCGATGGCTTTCCGGCAGGTATGACGATTGACATGGAGCAGCTTCTTGCGGAAATGGCGCGCCGTGCGCCGGGGCAGAGCCTGATGACGACCGCACGCAAGGAGCCGGATGCGCCGGAGTTCTTGTCAGGTGTGCTGAACGGGCGGACGACGGGTCAGCCGATTTGCGCCATCATCCGCAACACGAATCAGCGCTCGAAGGACTATGGCGATGGCGTGGATTTGGTGCGTCCGGGTCATGCGGATTACACCGGGCATGTGCGCTACTTCGGCTTTGAGGATTGGCGCGGCGGCGGCAGCTTCTCCGGTCGGCTGACGGCGGGGATTGTGCTGGCAGGCGCACTGTGCAGCCAGTATCTGGTGCATCAGGGCGTAAAAATCGCCTGCCACATCCAGCAATTGGGCGACGTGCGGGACGCGTCGTTTCTGGCGGCAGATGCGGCGGCGGACTATGCGTTCCTCAAGGGGATGCACCTGCCCGTGCTGACGGCGGGGCTGAATCAACAGATGGAAGAAACGGTGCTGGCGGCACGGGATAAGCAGGATTCCGTCGGCGGCGTGCTGGAGTGTATGGTGACGGGGCTTCCGGCAGGGCTGGGCGCGCCGTTCTTTGATAGTGTCGAGAGTGTCCTGAGCCACTTGCTGTTCGCGATTCCGGCAGTCAAGGGCGTTGAATTTGGTGAGGGCTTCGGCTTTGCATCCATGCGGGGGAGTCAAGCGAACGACCCGTTCCGCATGGAAAACGGCGAAGTTACGACGGAAAGCAACCATTCCGGCGGCATCAACGGCGGCATCACGAACGGAATGCCGGTGATTTTCCGCTGCGCCGTGCGCCCGACCCCCTCCATCGGCCAGAAACAGCGGACAGTGTCCCTGCGCACAGGCGAAAACGCGGACTTGGAGATTCATGGGCGGCATGACCCATGCATTTTGCCGCGCGCCGTGCCGGTAGTGGAGGCAATGTCAGCGATTGGCATAATGGAACTGTGGAAGGAGCGAGCAGCGTGTCTGGACGGGTCGAAGTGATTGCGTTTCCAGGAACGAGCGGAAGTTTCTCCGGCGCGGCGGCACAGGAAGCGTTCCCGAACGGGCAGTGCGCCGGCTTCCCGACCTTCCCGGAGGCAGCGAAGGCGGTCATCGAGGGGCTGGCGGATTATGCGCTGCTGCCGGTGGAGAATTCCTTTGCGGGCGCGGTGCTGCCGACGTATTCGCTGCTGGAAAAGCTGCCGCTGCATATTGTCGGGGAGACGATGAAGGCGGTGCGCCACAACCTGTTAGGTGTGCCGGGAGCGACGCTGGCGGGGATTCGGCGGATTGCGAGCCATCCACAGGCGATTGCACAGTGCGACGTGTTCCTGCAGGGACTGAAGGGCGTGCAGATTACGCCCTCGGAAAACACGGCGATTTCCGCGCGGGATGTGGCGGCACAAGGCGACCCGTCATATGCGGCGATTGCGAGCGAGGAGGCGGCGCGCAGTTTCGGGCTGATTGTGCTGGCGAAAAACATACAGACCAGCAGTGCCAATACGACACGCTTCCTGATTCTTTCGCGCACTGAAACGCCGCTGGCAACGCCGAGCAAGGCGACTGTCGTCTTTACGGTCAAGAACGAGGTTGGCGCGCTGGTGCGGGTGCTGGCGTCATTCGCGGAAAGCGGGCTGAACATGTCGCGCATCGAGAGCCGCCCCATGCCGGAAACGCCGTTCCAGTATTTCTTTTCCGCGGATTTTGAGGGCAGCATGGATGCGGAGCACCTGTCGCGCGCCATGGAAGCAGCCCGCCCGTACACCTGCGAACTGCGGCTCTTAGGCGTCTACCCGAAGGCAATTCCACCGAAAAGGGAAAATGAAGCGAATAATTCGTGAAAAATTGCAAAAATGGGGTTGACAAAGCCGAAAAAAAGTGTTATTATAATATAGCTGTCAGGAACGGAAACGCTTCCAAACAAAGCGCTTTCGGCACAGCGTGTGGGCCCGTAGCTCAGCTGGATAGAGTGTTTGACTACGAATCAAAAGGTCGTGGGTTCGAATCCCGCCGGGCTCACTCATTACAGTGAACCGCTCGCTGCTTCCTGACACGCACATGGGCCCGTAGCTCAGCTGGATAGAGTGTTTGACTACGAATCAAAAGGTCGTGGG
>ERZ1027040.356-NODE-356-length-22995-cov-6.760113_pt1 | contig 22995 bp, 25 predicted proteins | sample MGYA00519437_ERZ1027040 | MGnify/ENA primary metagenome ERZ1027040 (study PRJEB26926, sample SAMN06164809) | human gut metagenome | biome: ENVO:00009003; feature: ENVO:2100002; material: ENVO:00002003 | host: Homo sapiens | place: USA | collected 2012 ... | reverse complement strand
TACGAGATTCATGAGCGTCTCGTGGGCTCGGAGATGTGTATAAGAGACAGCGCATGAGAGTAGTCGACCTGACTATGGGCAATGCGGTTAGCTTGCTCCGCGATAGATTTGCGGAACATTTCTGACATCGTGTGCTCGTCTTGATTGACGAAGTTTGAGAAGTCGGAGTTTTCACCATTGAACACCGACGAAATTATATCTTCAAGAGAAACATCTTTGAGAACATCTTGGATAACGTCATAAACTCGATCATCGCCCAAATGCTCACGTATCATCTCCAATTTTTTGAGGAGTGTGTTGAGCACTTTGCCCTCTCGTGTATTGTCAGCCACCATGTTGAACACCATGACATCATGGAGTTGGCCATAACGATGTATTCGTCCCATTCGTTGTTCAAGACGATTAGGGTTCCATGGAATATCCCAGTTGATGAGAAGTCGGCAGAACTGAAGGTTTATACCTTCTCCGGCAGCGTCTGTGGCAATAAGGATTTGAACTTCGGGAGTCTTGAACCGACACTGGGCCTCTCGACGGTCATCGACCGACATACCACCGTGAATAGTAGCAACTGAATAGCCGGAGTTTTTAAGACGCTGTTCGAGATAAAGAAGTGTGTCCTTATGCTCAGTGAAGATGACGAGTTTTTCGCCATCTATTACACCGCTGGTATTGAGCAAACTTTTGAGTTTCTTATATTTTTGCTCTTCTATATTACTGTTGTATAGGTCCGCCGCCATTTCATACAGAACCTTGACTTCATGAGCTTCTTGCTGAATTTCAGATGGACTTTTGGCCGTTGTAAACATTTTCAGCTTACGAGGGTCATCCATAATCTTGTCAAGAGCCTCACGTTCCTGGTCATCGAGTTCATCGTAATCGTCGATATTGTCAAGATTGTCGAAATCGTCGATTTTTTGGCGTTTATTCCAGAGCAAGGGGTTATTTTTCAAAGCCTCTGAGAGACCTTGAAGTGCTTTCCATCTACGTTCAAGGGTATTCTTTATAGCAAAGATGGAACTGACAAGTCGTCTCTGCATTACTTGTAGAGCGAGAGTCACATGAATATTTTTGGAATCCGCAGCTTCGGCCTTGCGTTTGGAAAGATATTCAGTAACTGCATCATAAAGTTTCTTTTCCTCAGCTGTAAGTTCGTAAGATACAGTCTGAGTAAAGCGAGCCTTGTAGAGTGGATTGCCATCCCAGTCACGCATATCTTCTTTAAGCCGACGGATAAAAAACTTATTGATCCCATCGTGACCCATTTCTTTCACTCGTTCGGCGGCAAGTTCGGGTGTGGCGAAGATATCCTCGTCAAGCAGCTGCATTAATCTCTTGAAGGTATCGGCACGGCCACGATGTGGTGTAGCCGTCAGGAGAAGCATGTGCTCGCAACGATGCGCAAGAAGCTCGGCAGCTTCATAGCGTCGCGAACGATATGTCTTTTCACCATAATCATAGGCCGAGAGTTTGTGAGCCTCGTCAAAGATAATCATATCCCAATTAGTCTTTGAAAGGACTTTCGTCACATCCTCGCGACAAATGAAATCAATGGAAGCAACAACTCGATTTTTATCCTGGAAAATCGTTGGTTCTGCGCTAAATGTACTTCGATTTACAAGGGTAAAAGGAAGATTGAATTTGATTCCCATTTCATCTTCCTGCCATTGCTTCGTCAAGCCCCCAGGTGTGACAATTAGGATGCGTTGAACGATGCCACGCATAAGGAGTTCTTTAAGAAGCAAACCGGTCATAATGGTCTTGCCAGCACCAGTATCGTCAGCAAGTAGGAAACGAATTTTGGGCTGAGGAAGAAGATATTTATAAACGGCTTCGACTTGGTGAGGAAGCGGATCGACTACACTGCAGTTAATAGCAAACAGGGGGTCGAATTGATATGCCGATTTTATGCGTTCTGCTTCGGCATACAGTACGAAACGTTCAGGATCTCCTTTGAAATTGAAGGCCCCCTCTGTGGTAACGGTCGAAAGTGCGTCAATCTGCGATTGAGTTAATACCTTGCTACTGCTTTTATTGGAGTTAACCCCGATATAAGCAACAGAATATTTGTCTCCAAGATTACGAATCTTTGTAATCTTGGCGGCTTCATTAGGTATAAGGCCATTAACTATCTGTCCTATTTCGACCATTATATTGTTTTCAAAATGAAACTCCTTCACAGCATCTGAAGGCTGACCAAAGCCTGTAACGACTATGAAGGAGTTTCAAAAAGTTTGTCGGCTCTCGCCGTATGTCTTTGTGATAATTACTTGGTCATTTTCCAGATTGGCGTTACTATTCCTAATTGCAAAATTACAAAGAATTTTTGACATTTCAATCGAATACATCCAGGGCTGGCGCATGAGATTTAGCTAAAATTCAGTCAAAAAATAGGACACTTATGTGAAATAATCTTTCATATATTGCATATATCGCTGAGAATGGCTAAATTAGTGATATGCAAATAGAAATTTTCAGCAAAGTAAAAGATCCGCGAGACTTAGGCAAGGTAAAACATGAACTCGAAGATGTTCTCCGAATGGCACTTATCGGGGTATTGTGTGATTGTGAGGACTGTGACGACATATCGGATATGGTGTCTGACAGGGAGGAAGAATTCAAAGCAGCAGGATTGCTAAAGCTAACCAATGGTGTACCGTGTGGCGACACGATACTGCGCGTTGTCGAGTCTGTCAATCCCTCTCAGCTCCGGGCAAGTCTTGACTGCTGCCGCGGCCACATCATAGAAAACCTGTGTGGACATCAGGTCATCATAGACGGGAAGAAACTGCGTGGTGAAAATCCAAAGAGTCTGGGATGCCATGGGTTGTATATCCTCAACGCATGGGTGTCCGAGACTGAAATCTGTGTTGCCGAAAAGCCGGTGGATGACAAGACCAACGAACTTACGGTTCTCCCGTCAGTATTGTCCTCCTTATGGCTTACTGGAGCTCTGGTTTCAATCGACGCCATGGGCACACACCGTAATATCGCGGAACAGATTATCCTTCAGGGAGGAGATTATCTTATGGCTCTTAAAGACAACCAGTCTATACTCAAGGACTTGACGGAAAATATTTTTAGGAATGCCACCCCAATGTCGGTATATACTACCGAGGAAAAAGGACACGGAAGACTGGAAAAGAGGACTTGTTCAATTATGGATACGACACTGCTGGAGCAAGAGGGGATGTACGAGTGCTGGCCAGGTCTGAAACGCATCATAAGGATGGAGCGTGAGCGAACGGAGAACGGTTCCAACTCGCGTGAAACCATCTACTATCTGAGCAGCGTGGAGAAAGATGAGGCGTCTTATTATGCAAGCCGTATCCGTGCGCATTGGGGCATTGAGAACAAACTGCACTGGCATCTCGACGTGACTTTCAGGGAGGACATGTGCCGTGTTCGCGCCAAAAACGGTGCTGTCAATTTTTCCGCAATGCGCAAGTATGCGCTGGAAATGCTTAAAAAGCAAGACGACAAACTCAGTCTTAAGCGAAGACGCAAGAAATGTGGCCGTAATATTGACTATTTACTCAAGGTTTTTAAGGAAAGTTAAATCTCATGCGCCAGCCCTGGAATACATCGAGAAACATAAACGCATAAGAGCCAATATATAAATATCGGCGCGGTTGATAAAAATTGTTGGCAAAAGGAGCTGATATTTATATGGATTTCGAGGCAAGTCGATGAATGGGAGGGAGAAAGGGCATATATAAATATAGTCTCATTCTGTAAAGATTGTGAATATCTGGCTGACAGGCTTTTATGAGTAAATCTATTTGCATAATTTTGCCGTTGTATTGATACGATGTCAATTGCAGAGACATCTTTTCAGATGGTGAACACGGGAATGCCTGCAACACTTCCCCGACGACCATAACCGCTAATATTTCATATCATGGCGGACAATTCAAATCTTCAACTCAATCCGGCTCCCAATGCGGTGCCCGTCTCCACCCTCAAAGAAATCCTCACAATCGAGGAAGCAGCCGAATTTCTAAGCGTGTCGAAAAGCTATCTCTACAAGCAGACGAGCGCACAGGCGATCCCCCATTACAAGCCGACCGGCAAACGGTGTTACTTTAAGCGAAGTGAACTTGAGGCATGGATTCTCGCCGGAAGAATCTCGACCAAATCAGAAATAGCGCAACGGGCGAATGCCTATTGTCTCAAAACCAGAAAGTAATGTGCACAGAGAAAATCTCCTTCAATGCTGAGTTGTCGCCTCCAATCTACGGACTTCCGGCAACGATGCAGAGAATAGTCCGTGAGGTGTCGGAAAAGCGTCAGGCGGCGATTGACTTTGCGCTCGGTCCGGCACTTGGTGCCGCAAGTATAGCCATCGGAAGCCGGATTGTGCTCGATGCTTACGGCTATAACAATCGCCTCAACCTGTGGATAATGATGATTGGACGCAGTACCGCCAACAAGACTGCGCCAATGAAAGACATCTACGCACCATTGTATAAAATCAACAATCGGCTTTTTGATGAATACAGCGAGAAAGTGGAAGCTGTGAAAGCCGAGCGAGCTGACGGCAACGACAAACCACTTCCTAAGACCAGTCAGATTCTGATTGAGGATTCCACACCTGAAGCACGCAATCAGGCGTTGGAGGACAATCCGCATGGACTTCTCAACAGCCGCGAGGAGCTGACGGCAACTATTAGCGACATCGGGCGATATGGTAGCAGTGGCGAATTGAGCGCATTGCTATCACTTCGTGACTGCACGCCGTTCTCCTCCAACCGCAAAGGCGAAGGACTAAAGGTTATAAAGGCCCCGTTTTACTCGTGGGTGAGCGGAATTCAGCCGGGAATGTTGAAACCGACATTCGACAATCCGAAATTTCTGTCGATGGGATTCCTCAACCGATTCCTGGCATTCTATCCCACCGAGATGCCAAAACGCACGGCACGGAAATCGCCGGAGGCTGTGACGATTGACCCTGTTGTAGCAGAGGCTTGGGACAAGCTCATCATCGACACATATAATAATATAGCGGCATCAACAATAACCGCGTCCGAATCGGCGATAGATGTATACTGCCGTTTTGTTGAAAACTCATTTAGGGCAGATGAAGCATCGGCTACCGATTACGAGGCATCCATCTGGGGAAAGTTGAGAATCTACGTTCTACAACTTGCCGGAATTGCTTGCGTCATGAACGCAATCGAACAAGGAGATCAACCGTCAGTTGTTACTGCGGAGCAGATGAGTTGGGCTGTTGATATTGCATACTATTCACAGGCATCTCAGCTACGTATGTTGACGGACATAACCGGTTCGACTAAAGCAACTTCGCAACTCACCAACAAGGAACTGATGCTCTTGCTGGAGAGTAGGTTTCCGAATCTAGTAAAGTCAAAGCTTGCGGAAGCTATCGGTGTAGACCCTCGCCAGGTTCGGCGATGGATGAATGAATAACGAAGTCCTACGTCCTATGTCCTGTTCAAAATCATCTCGGTAGGACGTAGGACATAGGACAGGAACAAACAATTTTATCAACTCATGAATATTCTTGAAACTCCCATAACGCTATTCGACGGCGTTACATCGACTAACGGTCATGTCGTATCACTTGCCCAATTCCTAAATGATGCGTCGTCGCATCAACTTATCCAACAAATCCGAATGACGGAGGACAAGGCTGAGCGCACACGACTCAAATCCGGTCTGCCTTGCGCTACTATTTCGGCAATCTGTCCTGACGGAAGGAAGGCTGATGATGCCTTCGAGCACACAGGGCTAATCTGTATAGACATCGACGGACAGGACAATCCCGTATTTGGAAGCGGTGCCGAGTTGAAGGCTGAGGTTTGCAAGATTGTGGAAGTGGCATATTGTTCACTCTCAGCGAGCGGTAAAGGATGCTTCGCCATTATTCGGTTGTCGCAGCCAGAAAATCATCTCGGACACTTTCTTGCACTACAACGGCTGTTCAAGTCGCGCCTCGGCATAGTCATAGACGGACAGTGCAAGGATGTGAAACGACTTCGTTTCGCCAGCTATGATTCGGAACCATATATCAACGACAGTGCCGAGCCATTCCGAATAATAGATGCGGCAACTAACCCCAAACCTAATCCGACAAAAACGACGGTTGCAATGAGGCAGCGAACTTGGGATGAAAGGCCGGAAGCAACACTTGACAAAGTGACGCGTCTGACTGAAGAGGTTGTGAGACGAGGGATTGACCTAACCGAAGGGTATAGCAAATGGGTTGAAATCGGCATGGCATTGGCGAATCTTGGAGATACCGGACGAGAGTTCTTCCATGCCGTCAGTTCGGTTTACCCCGGCTATGACCGGGCAAAGGCTGATACGAAGTTCACAAACCTTCTCAGGACGACCCGAAAAGTGACAATCGCGACCTTCTTCCATTAATGCGAGGCCCACGGCATCACACTCGATAGGGCCGACTAACAGAAACCAATGCGCTTGCGCGAAACGGGAATGTTGCCGCATTACCCGGTATCGGGGTAGCCTAATACCCCCTTCCGCCGAAATCGGCGCGAAGAGTTGCCGAATCGTCGAGTTCTGAGCAAGCTCCTTGTGCCGATTTTCGTCCGTAAGAAGCCGTGGATTCGTCCAAAAGACTCTCAAATGGAAATGCATTCAAATGATGTTGCTTTGGCGTAGGCTTGCCGTATAAAAACCAGCATGGGGAGCCTACTTCCCCCTGCGGGTATTTGCGACAACTTCCGTTGCCGAATCCAAGCCTACTGCGAGCATGATTTTTACATGACAAAGAGACGGCTATGTTTGCTGGGGTTACTCCAAAGCAAGTTAGCCGATGGCAAGGTTCTCTTATCCGGCTATGGCATTCAGCAAATCAATCTGATAATGAGCGGTCACGACAGAATCTCAAAAATCAGGAATCTCTATCCAGTTATAAAGGCTATATGGTATGTGGCAGTTCGATGTGAAATTAAGCTATGATAGACCACGTTTCGTTATCCGAAAAGTCAGACTATAATCTGGAATTATAATAGACACACCGGAACTGGTAGTCTGTATTGGATTTCAAAGGCGAGTTTTGACTGCGACGATATTATGGACTGGCGACAATAATAATTGTTGAGAGCAATCAAACTATGTGGTTGCCGCATTCAATTCAAATCCGATATGACATCACCTAATTTTTTACCGAGTTTTCGAGTGATGCATAGTTCGGCATCGAACTAAGAATGTTGCCATATCTAAATACGAAAAGCTATTCCAGTCGATAAAATATCTTGCAAAAAAATTGCGTCGTTTCTTTCTTTTCGTGACCTATTTTTGCAGTACACTTTCGCATTGAGTACACTTTTAGTACACTTCGGAAATAAGAAACCCCTTGAAAATCTGTCGATTATCAAGGGGCTGGGGTGCCCAGAACAGAAGCAACCAAATGAAAGGGTATGCACTGTTATGGAAGCAGGTTCGAGTTTTGGAGAAATTGATAACATATTGATATGTAGATTGTTAAAAATTAATCATTGCAAAAATAGGTGTCATTTGTTTCCAAGAAAAATCGCTAAATTTCAAATAGGAGGACAAAAGGAGGACAAAAAATTTGGAGTGTAATAGATTAATTGCTAACTTTGTAAAAAGGACAATCAACTGTTAATTCCGATTAACTCGTCTAAAAATGGCTGATTTCCCGTCCTCCACCCATTAAAATTTTTGTCCTCCTATGGCAAGTATCAAGCGTTATATCTCCTCCAAAGTAGAGGGTAACGGCAGGTCGGAAATAATGTTTCGGCTTAGCCTGTCGAAAGACATCAAGCTCCGTCTAAAGACTGGAATATACATTGAGCCGAGTCGTTTCAATCCTAAGACCGGTGCAATATCAAAGCCTCGTGCCAATCAAAAGGAAATATCCGAAATAAAAGACACTGAGCGCAAGATCAGAGACCTTGAAGATTATATCTATGACCTATGCGAAGCGCATACGTTGGCAGAACTTACAAAGGACTTCTTCGAGAAAGAAATTTATCGCTTCCATAATCCTAAGAAAGAGCGTAAGCCTAAAGAAGTGGAAGCGAAGCTACAAAAGAAATTCGTCGAGCTTGTCGAGGAATTTCCAGATAAGCGTGGACTTTCTGAATGGCGGCATCGACGTTATGGCGTACTGAGCCGTAGCCTCCATCGCTTTGAACTGTATCGCAAGGTCAAAAGACGTCTCCCGTATAAACTTGATTTTGAAATGTTCACTACCGAAGTGCTTGAGGAATATGAGGAGTTTCTTCGTAATGAGCCTGCCATTTTCGACAAGTACCCCAAAATCTTTGAGGAGTTTCCGGCTGAGACACGCAAAGCTCGCAAATCACGCCGCCCTTTTGAAAAAGGTGACAATACCATTATCGGCATATTCGCCTGCTTGCGTACATTCTTCAAATGGGCTAATGAAGAAGGGCTTACAAAGAATAACCCATTTGCAAGATACCACGGCAAAACCACTGAAAGATACGGCACGCCTATTTATATCACAATCAAGGAGCGTGATATAATCGCGGATTATGACCTGTCAGCCAATAAGCCGCTTGAAGTGCAGCGCGATATATTCATCTTCCACTGCTGTATCGGTTGCCGTATATCCGACCTCATGCGTCTCACACCGGCCAATATCATCAATGGCTATGTGGAGTATATCGCAAGCAAAACCAAGGCTGATCGCTCCGACGTTATACGCGTTCCGCTGACTCAGAGGGCAAAGGACATACTTGAAAAATACAAGGATGTGGAGAAAGACGGTAAGATTCTGCCATTCATCAGTTCGCAGAAATACAACGTGGCTATCAAAAAGATATTCAAGACTTGTGGCATAACACGCATAGTCACCGTTCTCAATCCCACGACCGGAGAAGAAGAGCAACGGCCTATTGATGAGATAGCCAGCAGCCACCTTGCCCGCCGTACATTTGTCGGCAACCTTTACAAGAAAGTGAAAGATCCGAATCTTGTGGGAGCGTTGAGCGGACACAAGGAAGGTAGCCGGGCATTTGCAAGATACCGCGAGATTGATGACGACTTGAAGAAGGAAATGATAGGATTTATCGAATAATCCGGATTTCGAGGGGAGATAATCAGCTATGGCTGAACATTTCCCCTCTATTTATAGTTGACAAATCAAATATTTTTATTAACTTTGTCAACCAAAGGATATATCAACATGAACAAGCAGACTAACGACATATTTTCACGCCGTCTTAGACAGGCCCGTATGATGAAAGGTTTTTCGTTGGAGAAACTTTCTCAATGTGTCACTCCTGCCATAACCCGGCAGGCCATAAACAAGTATGAGAAAGGATTGATGATGCCGGACAGTCGTGTGCTGATAGCACTTGCAACGGCTCTTGGTGTCAAGATTGACTACTTTTTCCGTCCGTTCACCGTGGAGGTTGACCGTGTGGAATTTCGTAAGAAACCGAAATTCCCTGAACGCATGGCAATGGCTGTAAGGGAGAAGGTGCGAGAGGAACTGGAGCGTTATCTGGAGGTGGAACAGCTTTGCGGTTGTTCTACTGAATTTTCAATGCCGCGCAAGCGTGTAGCCAACACTGATGAAGCGGTTCTTCATGCCAATGAAGTACGCAAGCATCTTGGCCTGGGATATGACGGCATAACCAACGCAATAGAAGTTCTGGAGGATAATGGCGTAAAGGTGATTGAGATTGCAGAGGATACCGACTTTGACGGATTGAGCGGTTATGCCAACGGCTCTATTCCTCTTATTGTGGTTAACGGCAACTTCCCTACTGAGCGCAAACGCTTCACCGCCTTGCATGAGTTAGGGCATCTGCTTCTTGATATTCCTGAAGATGTATCGTCAAAGGAAGTTGAGCATATCTGCAACGCTTTCGCGAGTGAGCTGCTGCTCCCTGTCAGTGTGCTTAAATCGAAGTTGGGAGATTCGAGGCATGACATATCTTTATCAGAACTGACTGACATACAGCGTCAGTTCGGCATATCTATCGACGATATTATGATAGCCTTGCGCTCAAATAATGTGATTTCCGACAAGCGTTATTCCGGTTATCAGACTAAGAAGAACAGACTTCCTGATTTCAAGAAACTTGTCGAGACCTCACGTGTGGTAAGCGAGCGGTCAGGACGGTTCGCACGCATGGTTTATCGTGCGTTGGCTGATGAAGCCATCTCTTTTTCTAAAGCCGCTGTACTTCTGAACACCTCTGTCGAGAGCGTCAAGTCTCAGCTTCAATTAGTGTGAGAAGATGGAGATTATTGTCAACGATACAAATATCTTCATCGATCTTCACTCGATAGGATTGCTAAGTCAACTTTGCGATCTGCCTTACGAAATACGCACGGTGGATTTTGTGATGGCAGAAATTGTCGATAATCGACAGCAAGAAGATATGGGGCATCTTGTCAAAGAAGGGAAGATTACGGTCGAGAGCTTTACAGCTGAGGAACTTATTGAGATTATAAATGAACACGCCGCCGTGTCCGGCAACCTTTCCATACCGGACTGCTCGGTATGCTATTATGCCCGTAAACATGATATAACTCTGCTTACCGGCGACCGCCAGCTACGCAGATATGCCGAGTCCCATAATCTCACTGTTCACGGCATCCTTTTTATATTCGATGAACTTGTGGCACATTCGGTCATTTCTCCGGAGGTGGCCGCAGGGAAATTGAAGGAATTATACTCAATCAACGTGCGCCTGCCGAAGTCCGAGATTCAAAGACGGATTGACCGTTGGGGTAACGACACATGAATATCATGGATATAGTAGATATACAGCACTCCATCGGCAAGATGATTTCGGACCTTTGTCTTATCCGGAATACGGTCTGCACAGCCTCGGCTGACGGATTGAACGGTCTGTCAGAATATTTGGCTGACAATCAGCTTGAATATGAAAAAGCCATCAGAGCCGAGGTAAAGGATAAAGGAAGCGATTATTTTGTTGGCCAGTTATACCGTAGCCTATCATCATATCTTGTATGGTATGCTGAGAATAACGATGTTCATTCTGATAATGCCGCAGTATCGAAAAGGATTTATGACAGGATAGTTTTCCTATGGATACCTCCGATAGAAAACCTGTTCCCCGGAGTTATAAGGACGAATGAAAATATAACGATACCAGCCTGTGACAATAAAGATCCAAAAGGTTACAATAGCCCATACGAACAAGTCGGGGAGCACTATCGCAGTATAAGATACGACATTATTGAGAACAAAGATTATCCGCATCTTACAAACGATGAGATATACCACAGGCTGAAGGAATTGGCTGCACCTGTATCTGCCGAAGGTGTGAAAATAGCCATGATTCTCAATATAGCTATAAAACATCGTCTGTTACTCAAAAAACCGCAGGGAAAGTCACTTGTAAGAGAACTTGGAATGACCTGTACCAATGCCGCAGTAATAAATATAATCGCAAGTCCCGACGAGCATTTCTATATTGACGAGTGGGGAAGAGAAATGGAAGCTAAGTTGCTGAAACAATAGCCGTTCATATTCAAAACATATCATACCGTCCTATCGCTTAAACTTTAATCCCTTAAATTTAAGCAGAGGATATAAAAGTTAAAGGAGTCCTGTACGTACAGGGCTCTATTTTTGTGCCATAATTCTAAAATCAAAGGATATGGCAGCAGAAATTATCAATTCCATACTTGATGGTCCCAAGGGGATATATCTTGTGGTGGATGCCTCTGATATGAAAGTGGCGTTCCGAGAATTTCTCCAGATGATTCGAGAGTCTGAGGACGAAAAAAGAGCCTACGATGAAGAGTTGGCTACGGTGACGCGAGAGGAGGCCTGCAAGATTTTCAACCGTTCATACAGCACACTTCTCCGATGGGAGAAAGACGGTTATCTTGTGCCGGTGAAGATCGGGAAAACTCCACTATACAAAATGTCGGATATAAAGGATGTGCTGAATCAAAGTTTCGGTAAACCGTGAGAAATCAACTCGTAAAACTTTAGCAAGGTGTGGCACATTACAAAATAATCAAGGCTCCACCCTGGGATGGTCTTACATTCCTTTATAACCTGACTGTCGATGATAGCATATTGCCTAAATGCACGCAATGTCGAATCTTCCGTAAGCACGGATTATAAACCGCATCTTTCAACGGAGGGTGAATCTGATACGATGAATTGTCAAGATGCAATCACATGGCTTCATCGTAAAGGGACGCGTCAACCCATGAACAGTGGGGCAAGTAGTATTAACACGCTTGCCATTGTACTATGGAAGGCATAAAACACTTGCTTATGAAAGCAAAATCTTTACCCGCCGTTGATCCGTCAAGACTCTACACCCGGCAGGAAGTGGCAACAATGTTTGCACTTGCAGACATCGAATTATTCAGCTATGTCAGTGGCCCTGAAAAGCTGGAATATGAAATTACCAAAGAGTCGCCTTATCCTCGCTTTCGTGGGAGCGAGCTTATCCGGTTCTTCTCCAAAACCTATAAGTTATGCCAAGATGGATGCCCGTCTATGAAGACGATATGACGCACTGGCTCTGGGATAATGCACAGCGTTATCAATGGTGGCTCGAAATAAGGTTCCGCGCCGCCAAAACTCCGGGCATGAGGTATGTGGGTGACACAAATATCCGCATACGGGTGACTTATGGAGAATGGCCTGTGACAATAGCATATCTGGGTACCCGGTGGCACGCCGATGAAAGAGCCGTCGTATCTTTCCTTGAAGCATTGGAGGAAGATGGATTGATTACCCGTAGAAAGAGCGGATTGATCACAGTTATATCCGTATGTGGTTTTGAAAAGTATTGCTTCAATATGGCAAATGATGGCACAAACACGCCCTGCCACAATTCAGGTATTGAGCCGCAGATGCTTCCGCAAGACAATATGGACGATGAAGAACCTATCGGAACGCAAATCGAAACACAGGAGGAAACAGCCAATCAGACGCAAGACCGGACGCTGGCATATTTAGATAAAAGAAAAAATATAAAAGAACTTTTTATTGAGAGTAAACGCGCACATGAAGAAGAATTTTTAGAAAAACTGAAAAAATCAGATACCGCTTTGACGGAAATGGCAAAGAGCCTGCACTGTGATGTGGCGGATCTGATACCGTTGGCTGATGATTTCAGCAACGCGACAATTTCAACCGAAGACTGGCACTCCACGTTTTCGGCTTTCAAAAAACATTTTCTCAACTGGGCCCGGCTGAGATTAAAAACAACTAAGAATGAGATACCCACAAAAAATCAACCCGAAAGAGGCTATAATCCAAATGCAGGCCGCCGCCGAGGACCGATTACACCCGATTGCGGACTTATCGAAGATTGATGCCTACAAGCAGTATTTCTTGCGTTGTGCGAAAGCCATTTGCCCCGGCTATATCGTCCGCGACGACCAACGTAATATTTTGAACGACATCGTTCATTGGGCTTTGAAAGATTACGATGGTAAACTTGACCCGGACCGGGGACTGTTGCTTTGGGGCGACATCGGCACCGGCAAATCAACGCTTCTACGCATAATCCGGCAATTCTGCCATGACATACGCCCTCCCCAAGATGGTATGCGGTATTGGTTTCGTATGACAAACGTCATCGACATCTGCGCCGAGTTTTCCGATGAATCACGCGACGGAGGCTATTATGCCATACAAACCTACATAACCAGTTCCCGGCAGGCGTTTGATGAGCTTGGCAGCGAGACAACACCTACCGGACGGTGGGGCAACTTTGAGAATGTCATGCAGTATGTTCTTCAGCGGCGATACGACCTGCGTGACAATCAGTTTACCCATGCCACTACAAATCTGTCACTTAAGCAACTGTCAAAGGTTTATTCACCTCGTATCTACGACAGATGCAAGGAAATGTTCAATTTCGTGGAGATTCGAGGCAAGACGTTCCGAAAAACCTATACATCCGAAGACGATGGCAAGACGTAGAACAGAAAAGAAGGTCAATATCTCAACGATTGACCGTAAACGGCTATATACCATATCAGAAGCAGCAAGAATACTTGGCGTAAGTCGCTCATATTTCTACTATTGCTTCGACCACGACGAGCATTTTCCCAAACCTACGCTCGTGAATGGTATGACACGGCTGAACGGAAACGACATCATAGAGATTATAGCCCTGCGCGGTCGCAAGGGGCTATAATCCCTGTCAGTTCCAGAGATACCACGGTGAGGGGCGCGGAGCGGAGAAGGCTTCGGAGAGGTCAATGGCGAGCAGCCATGCCTGGGTGCGTATGCCGTCCATGTCGGAGAGCGTCTGGGCATATCGGCTCTCTCCGGCACCCGAAATCCGGCACCACTGCCGCGCGAAGATGTCGGGTTGGAAAGCGTCAATGAACGATAGTATGTCATCCACCAACGAAGCCGGTTTGCTACCGGTCATGTCGGCTGAGAAGCAGAACGGCAGTCCGCTCTCGGTATTCCGCCGGAAATCGAAAGAGGTGATGTTTCCGTCTCTCACATTGGCGGTCACGCTCCAGCCGCATTGTGCGGCAACTTGGATTATGGTTTGTAAAATCATGTCAGTACACGTTTATGTCTGCCACGTCCGGCATGGAGGTGGCAGACCGAATTTTTCGGTAACGTCAGCCGTGGCGGTTGTGCCACGGCTGACGTGTTCGGTCAATCATAAAGGCGTTTCAAGAAGTCTTGAAGCCTCTCATCGCTTATCTGCCCTATGGGGCATGGGGTGAAATACGGCATTTGTATCACTCGGATAATGCCGAAGCCTTGTTTGCGATAGTCAAGTTCGACATCGGCAAGTTCGTTGAGCGACACATAGCCGTATTCATCTTCGCCGAGTCCTACCACTATGCAGTAAAGGATTGTATCGTCTCCCTCTTTGCCTCCTTCAAGCACAAACCAACGGATATTTCCGATAGTGAATATCGCCACGCACACTGCGTCTCTCGCCTTGCCGTCCTGCGAGTACAGAGGATAGTCCTTTATGGCTTCCTCAAATTTCGGTGTCAACAGTCTGTTCATAGTCAGTCAAATTCAATTTCATCTTCGTAAAGTTCAATCCTCGCGCCACTGCTTACCTCGATGATGAAGCGGTAGCCGTTCAGTCCTACGATTGTGCCACGGTGGTAGCCTCGCCACGGTGTTAGCAACTCGCACTGGCGTCCGTATTCGGGAAAATCGGTGTCGTTCATACGCTTTTATCCTTTAGTTCCTTATATTCGGGGTCATAGATTTCATCGCCGTTCATCAGCGTGTCGTACATCATCGCCGCTCTCCGGGCTGCCATTTCGTTTCGCTCGTCATAATAACCGGTTCGGTAGTTGACGGCGAGCTGACGGAAATATGCCACGCACACCTTGAAAGCCTGCGACTGCAAATAGCGGTGTATTGTGGCGAGTGCCTTTCCTGTGTTGGTTGCGGATTGCATTTTGCCGTTGACAAAGTTGTCAAACGCCACGACAAATTCCTTGTCGTTCTTGGATATTGCTATTCCGTTATAATTTTCCATATTCTTATGATTTAGATTGTTGCCTGATTGTAGATTGAGGGTTCGGAGGTCACGTTGTAGATGTAGTTGCCACAGCGTACCAAAAGGCAGTTCTCGCCATAATAGAGTTTTTTCATGCCCCTAATGGAGCCGGAGCGGTGGAAATTGGGGAACTGCCCGATATTGAGCCGTCTGCCCTCCGCTACTTTCATTCTTTTTACTCGCATAGTCATTTGATGTTTGAGCGTTTGAGTTAATTTTTTCCCTTTTGTTTGAAGCTCTTTGAGCTTCTCCGGCAGGGCTGGCCGTTTTTCGTGCAGTCCCACAACTGCGGCCATAAGGGAGGATAAGGCAAGTGTGTAGTCAGTGGCAAGCGAGGGATACCCAAATTGTTTGAGGCACGAGAAGAATTTGCGGAGGCTCACGAGTGCGGACGCCGACCACAAGCGCAGCGTCACTTGACGTTCCACCCGGACGCAGTAACTTCGCACGCCAAAACGCCTGTCCCTGCCGAGGCTCAAAATCTTCAAGGGAAAGAACCGGCCACCGTTGACCTTTGCCGTTTCAAAGTGTCAGCCTTGAAGCGGCCTCAGTCTTCGTTTGCAGACAGCTGTTCTAAAGACAGGCGGCAGCGCGAGAGTCGAGCGAAGGCTTGCCCTCGCTTTGCTCTGGCGTTGTAGCCGCCTCCGGCTTCTGCCGGACATCATATCCAAAATCAGAACTGCCCGAAGCTGAATCGGTGTGCAGCACGGAATCAGTCGGGCAACCGGTAAACAACACAAGGCGATGTGTCGTGTCTGTGGATCCGCGGGCCACTGACTCGGCTTATCGCCTGAATCATCACATCATCTGGGAGCAACCTTATCACCACCGCTTGCAAGCCTGCCAGTTACCACTCGTAGCTGCAAAACACTCATTTTTCCAAACACAATAGTATATTATTATAGGCTGTAATAGCCTTAATCCCAAATATTATGATTAACTTTGTATATGATAGGCTTCTGTCTGTCACGACATTTTGAAAAAAATTAGAAGCGTAATGCTTAATCTTGTGATTTGAGAACGTAGGAAATTCGCAATTAGCACAAGGACAGGTACAGCATATCTCACTCATAGCGTGGGCTGCTATTGTCACATCTTTGCTAAATGGTTTCCTACGACCTTCAAATCAAGACGCGGCATAGTTGGTCTGCGCTTTTTCTGTATAATATTCTGCACAGGCTGACGCAGGCTGCATTATATGACAAAGAATTTCAATACATATATAGAACATATTGATGTCGAGCTTTGGCGCGAGTTTTGCGTCAGCAAAGGTACTTTGCGGCATTTTGCCAAAGGCGAGGAATTTGTTTCTATTGGCAAAGTTGGCCGTTACATCGGGTTTATACAATCCGGCGCACTCAAATATGTGGCACGTTCAGTCAATGGCACTGAACATGTGATGGGATTGGTGTTTGGTGAAGGTTTTGTTGCAGACTGGCCTTTTTGTATATACGGACAAAAAGCTAAACTGGCAATAGTTGCAGTATCAGATTGTGATATTTACTGTATTCCGACCAGTGATGTCAATGAAAAGATTCATGCCGAACCTAATTTCAAAGATATTGTGATGCACTCGACTGAAGCAATATATACAACTGTCTATGACCGATATGTTGACTTATATGTCAAGACACCACAGCAACGCTACGATGAACTTGTCAGCCGTCACCCCGACCTTTTTGACCTCTTTTCGCTCAAAGACATCGCTTCTTTCCTGAAAATCACGCCGACACATCTGAGCCGATTGCGTAAAAGTAACAGCAAGCAGTGTTAAAAATCTTGACTCTCAACATATGTTGAGAGTTTTTATTTTTATTGGATGTAACTTTGCCAATTAAACAACATATCAAAATATGAGTAAGCATAGTCACAAAATATCAGCCGTAATACTCTTTACAAGCATAATACTATGTTTGTGTGTATCTTCATGCAGTCTTGAAAAGCGTGTTTCAGTAACGACCGGGAGGTATGACAATATCCCCAATCGTTACGCTCAGCCTCATATCGAATTTGAAACATCCCGCGACACGGTTGCAACCTATCGTTTCTGATTAACGGTAATACTCATAATTAACAACCACTGTTTATGGAAAATAATTCACATGATAAGAATGGTAAGCATCTTCGATATGGAATGTTCTTGCCTCTGGCACTGATGATAGCTACGGTAGTATCGGGTTGCTTTTCGTACACCAGCGCAAAGCAAAACATCGCAAGAGACTTGAATGATGCAATGCTTGCGTTGGCGAATGAGAATAGCGAGATTTGGACCCGACAAGACACCATCGCTGCATTACGCAAGATGCACGAAACAACGCACAAACCTCTTATATATCAGGCTTCGGATGTCAATTTCAAGAATCCAACTCTGAAAGATGAGGCGTATTTCACACTCGCGTTGGTTGATAAAAAAAATGCTGCGCCTAAGATCCAAGGGAATAAAATAGCATCTGACTCCATTATGCTCGTTCCGGAACGCGCTACAGATGGTTTTGCAATACAAGTACAAGGCTTTGCTGACTGCTCAATGGCATCAGTGTTTGCGGCTTCCGACCAGACATTACCCGGTGTGCTTTTTACGCTATCCATTATTTCAATGGCGAGCATGTTTGTCTGGCGAAGAAAAGAAAGCGAAATTCCAGAGATGGAACTTGCTTCGGTAAGCTCCGAAGTTCACCCTCTCGATGGCATCAAGCTAACACCGATGCAAAGACAGTTCGCACAGTTGCTTCTCAATGCTCCCGAAATGAGGGTTGACAAAGCAACCCTTTGCACAGCCCTTTGGGGCAACAAAAGCAACGCGGAAGAGTCGCTTTACACCCTTGTCAGACGCACCAAAACCGCTCTTGCAGTGGCTAACATCGAGATTATATGCAACCGTGGTGCATCTTATGAACTACGCATAAGTGGTTGAAATACTGCATTATCAGAAAATGTCAGACAAATGTCAGACAATTTTTAGGGCTTGATTGCGGCTTTTTCGCTTGCTTTGCAGAAAAACTCAACAGCATGAAGAAAATCCTGATCATTCTCGCGTTATTATTGCCACTAATGGCACGCGCCCAACAAGAAGTCAAGACCGACTCCTTGTCCACTACTCTTGATGAAGTGGTGGTCACTGCCGAAATGGTAAATCGTTTCTCAGACCATAAGGACTACATCCTATCCCGGTCGGAAAAACAGCAATTCCCCACCGCTATTCAGGCAATACAGACTTTGCCCAAGATTTTGGTTTCCGACCTGACAGTCAGTTCCAGCGATGGCAAAGGTGTGAAGATTCTGATCAACGGCGTTCCCTCGTCATCAGTTGATCTAGCCTCCATTCCAAGCGACAACATCTCAAAGATACAGTATTATTCACAACCTCCAATCCAATATTCCAATATGGGATTGGGTGCAGTGATTAACGTGGTCACTAAGAAACAGACCGGCGGCTCTATGATGCTGAACACGCTGAATGCTGTCACTACCGGATTCGGTAACGATGTGGCGAGTCTGAAATATAATTGGGGACGCTCTACATTGGGTGTCATGTATAATATCAACTACCGCAATTATAATGACCGCCGTCTGGATGAAGAGATATCTTATCCATTGGAAGATGGCCTGTATTCCAAAACGAGAGCAGGACGCAAGAGTCCGTATGCTTATGAACAGCACATGGCGGAACTATCATACTCCAATGTGAAGATGGATGATTATGTGTTCAACGCAAAGTTCTCTCTCGGTGCTTTGAACCGCAGACGTTCATCTGTGCAGGATTTGGTTATGAACCGTTTGGGAACGCATATTGAAGGAATAGCGTCAAGCCACGACAATGACAAATATCTTAATCCCTCGCTTGATCTATATTTCAACAAGGTATTCGGCCGCCATGAGTTGACATTCAATGCAGTTGGTACTTTCTATAATTCATCATATAATTACGATTATGCCGAAAGAGGGATTGATGATGGATTCTCTACAAAAACCGACATCGAAACAGATAAGTATTCTGTCATCGGAGAAGGATGGTATGGCTATACAATCAGACCAATGACGAAGTTCCTTGTGGGTGTAAGATATGCCTACAATACTGCTTCACAGAAATATTCGGATGTATCAACCACTACAAACGAGTTTTATACATATGCTGGATTGAATGGTATGCTCGGGCAAAAATGGAATTATTCTCTGAGCCTCGGACTAAACGGCAACTATTTCAAAGATCTGAATGGCAAGAGCCACGATTACTACTATTTCCGTCCGCAACTAAATGTGACATATTTCATTGACAGATCATCAGAACTGGCATTGAACTATGAGGTCAATACACTTAACCCCACCATATCCCAACTGACATTTAATCCATATTATAAAGATATTGATTATCTGTATGCGGGTAATCCAAATCTGAAACCACAAAACACACATGCCATAAGTCTTTCTTATTTCAAGGGCTTCAAAAAGTTTATAATCAATCCGGAAGTGTCATATACCTATGGTAAGAGCCAAATTGCTCCTGTTTTCAGCGTTTCAGATGGGACAATAAATGAGACTATTGGCAATCTCAAATGGATGCAATACTACAAGGCAAGCCTATTCATGCAATGGATGCCTTTGTCCAATAACCTCCTGCGCTTGCGGTTGTACTCAGAAGTAATGCACACGCGAAACAGCTATATAGGTCAGGAATGGGATCATACCGGCTATACCATAGCACCATCGGTATATCTGAACTACAAAAAATGGTCGGCAGAAATATTCTATCAGACTGAGACAGAAATGTTGTCAGGCCAGATGCTTACTACGCGTCCCAGCATGGCAAAAGTTGAGGTATCATATCGACCGATGCCGACCATGACTGTCGGAATAGGCATACGTTATCCGTTCTACGACTCGTGGAAACAGACTCAGAAGACATTTGGAACAGATGTTATCTCCACCTCCAGCATTGAAAGAATCAAGAACAACGCCAATATGGTGTATGTGAATTTCATCTATAACCTGCCATTCGGCAAACCCTCTAAATCCCCTAAACAGAAGATTACCAACACCGACAAAGATTCCGGCATCTTCAATCGCCTATAAAAACAGTTTTTCATACCAATCACCCTTCAGTGTCTGTGGAAACATGAGACTGGAGGGTGTGTAACCTATTCAAAGACATCGACTCTTTTCTGAAAGTCACCCCGACACATCTGAACCGGTTGCGCAAAAAATAACGGCAAACAGTGTTAAAAACCTTGACTCTCAACATATGTTGAGAGTTTTTATTTTTATTGGCAGTAATTTTGCGTGATAAATCGACAATGATTTATAAAGGACTAAGACAACCAAACTATGGCAAAGATTATCTCAATCATATTGTTGGCGATGGCAATAATTCCTGTTTCTGCACAGGAACAGGCCGATACGCTAAAGACACAAGAACTGAATGAAGTTGTAGTGCAAGCTCAGATGCAACGGACATCGACCACGTCTTCAACTTTCATTCCAAATAAGAAACAAAAATCATCGGCTCAAAATGCGGTGGATTTATTGCAGCAACTTGCTATCCCACAAATCACCATTAACCTTGTGGATAATGCCGTCACTACATTGTCAGGACAAAATGTAACTATTTACATCAACTATCTGCCTGCGTCTTCACAAGAGATTGAGGGACTACTCACTGCTGATGTCCGGCGCGTGGATTACTTGGATTTTCCAACTGATCCTCGGTTTAACGGAAGCGAACACGTTGTAAATTTTATAATGCAACGCTATGAGTACGGTGGCTATACAAAATTGACGCTTAATGAAAATTTTCTTGTGGGGCTTTCCAACCGAGCATCAGTGTATTCAAAATTCTCATACAAAAGTATGGTATATGATTTATACGCCGGTACTTCAAACCACGACAACAAGCATGTCGGCACCTCTTATATTGGTAAATATACTTTAGACGATCAGAATGGTGTGGCACAGGAGATAACGCGTAGCGAAATATTCGATAAAGCCCGCTTCAAATACAATCAATACCCCGTTACTTTCAGAGCAGTGTATGACTCCGACAAAATCCAGATTTCCAATACAGTCTGTTTCACATTCGATCAATCCCCCCTTGCTGAAACAAAAGGCAAACTGTCTTTCACACCGGGTGTATCCGCTGACTATTCATATACAAGAAATGAGCCTTATACAACCAGATTGGTCTCTTGGCAAGGTGGATATTATTTCATTCTTCCACGCAATTATCAGTTAAACATCAATCCCTCCGCTAGTTATTCTCATACAAACTACAACTACACTTATTCTTCAACTCTTCCCGGTGATGATATGATTGAGAATATTTCAAAAGAAAACGCGTGGCAAATTCGAGGTTCGGCCTCTTTATATAAGATATTGTCGCAGAAGCAGAATATCTATTTAAGAGCTGGAGGAGGCATTAATCGTAACGATGTTGCATATTGGGGTTCCAATCCCTATGACAACAGCTTTTTGGACTCTTACGCCGGAGCAACCATCGGTTATAATTTCTCAAACCAACCGTGGAACGTAAATGCGGATGTCGCATTACAGTGGGAGCGCAACAAAATCAATTCTACCGCAGTCAGTGATGTTTATCCTGTCATAAACGTATCTGCTGCTTATTCTCCCTCAAATCACCATTCGTTGCGGGCATTCTTCCACTTGGGAGCAAATTATCCCGGGGCAAGTGAAAAGACCCCGAATATATTGCAGATTAACGAACTTATGTATCAAACCGGCAATCCCGATTTGAAATTGTCGCAGCAAGTGAATTTCAATTTCCAGTACAACTGGATGCCTCGTAATAGCTTTTCAGCGTCATTTTATGTGCAGTATTTCGGAGAGAATAACTTATATGTCCCTATTTATACTCCTTATCAAAATGGGCGAGCATTGCTGAAAAGTTTTATTACCGACGGAAAATATTATCGAACATCATTAGGCATGTCATTAAACTACAAATTGTTAAATAATAAGCTCCAACTTGCCGCTCAGCCTTCAATTACATTTTACAAACTTACCGGGTACTATGACATATCCAAAAATCCTTTTGCCTTCAACGCCTCGGCAACATATTATCTGAACAACTTTTATTTCCAGGCCTCTTATCAAACGCCTATGCGCACAATACAAGGTAACAGAGCTGCCTACTACAAAGACCGTGACTTCTATCAACTGCTTGCTGGTTGGAGTAAATCTGGTTGGAACATAAGATTGACTGCCATAAATCTTTTCCGCAACGATTGGCTTGGAGGGACACAAACCATAAACGCGCCGCTTTATTCAGAAACCAAACTGCAAGGAGGAAATTATTATCATCGGCGGTTGAATATATCTGTAACATATACGTTTAATTACGGCAAGAAAGTTCAACAAGGTAATGAAGTCGGAGAACAATCAGGTGCGGCATCAGCAATCTTGAAATAAAAACAGCTAATCATACTAAGACTATAAGCTCCCGGCGCGAGTCGGGAGCTTTGTTGTTTTCCAAAGAGGCGGCTTTTGGGAGGGTGACGAGCAAAAGCCG
>ERZ1027040.344-NODE-344-length-23441-cov-11.573377_pt1 | contig 23441 bp, 17 predicted proteins | sample MGYA00519437_ERZ1027040 | MGnify/ENA primary metagenome ERZ1027040 (study PRJEB26926, sample SAMN06164809) | human gut metagenome | biome: ENVO:00009003; feature: ENVO:2100002; material: ENVO:00002003 | host: Homo sapiens | place: USA | collected 2012 ... | reverse complement strand
ACCGCTACCCCCGCCCCGACCGAGGCGAATGCCACCGAAATCCCCGAACCGACGATTTCCATCGCGCCGGATGAACTTGATGACCTCATCATCGGGCGCGCGCTGGAGCAGCCGACGGGCATTTCTGCCTCCTACGAGCGCAGCGGCCGCATTACCCTCAAGTGGACGGCGGTAGAGGGCGCGAATGCCTACGCCATCTACTACAAGCCCGCGTGGGGCAGCGAATATTCGCTCCTTGGGCAGAGCAGCGGCACAACCTATTCCACCACCACCCCGCGCATGGGCACGGTCTACTACTACCGCATTCAGGCGCTGTATGTCGTGGGCGGACAGCAGGTCAGTCAGGGCGCGCAGTCGATGTCCTTCCCGTATATCGCGCTGGGCGACGTTGTGATTGCTGACCCGCGCGGCAAGGATACCTCCACCATCCGCCTGAACTGGACACCCGTTGCGGGCGCGACGCACTACGATGTTGCCATGTCCCTGCACGACGCGGACGATTACAAGATTGTCCGCACCGACCTCACGGGCAGCCTGTGCGACATCCGCGATATTTCCTTCAACGAGACGTATGACTTCCTTGTTATCCCCAAGCGCAAGCTCAACAGCGGCGATGTGATTACGGGTCTGCCGTCGAGCAACCGCATGGTCGGCAGCCCGATGGAAACGCCGTCGTTTACAGGCTACGAGTGGACGGAAACGGGGCTGAAGCTGACGTGGGACGCGATCCCAGGTGCGATGGGCTACGTCATCTACCGCCGCGGCTTCCACGAAACGGGCTACCATAAGTTGATGGTCTCTGAGAACACCGCGACCACCTACATCGACACCACGATGAAGCCCGGCGAAGTGTACTACTACTTCGTTTACTCCTTCCGCCTTGCCCAGCCGCAGGGATGGCGCTGCTTCTCGCTCAAGGGCGACATTGGCATGGGCGTGTGGCTGCCCAAGACAACCGGGCTGACGGCAGTGTCTGCGCAGGAAAACAGCGTCCGCATTTCGTGGGCGGCGACTGAGGGCGCGAACAAGTATGACGTGTACATTTCCACCACGCCCGGCGGCACGCCCAAGGCGAACGGGCGCGTCAGCAACGCCTACGGTTACCACAACAGCGCTGTGCTGGGCAGAACGTACTATTACCGCGTGCGCCCGGTGCGCATTTTCTCCAACGGCGACGTGAGCGTGGGCGACTGGTCGGATGAGCTGGCGTACACGCATCAGGAGACCGTCGGCACATACCGCGCACTGCTGATTGGCAACACCTATACCGGCGAATCGAACGAACTGCCCGGCTGCGACAACGACGTGGACGGGATGCGCACCATGCTCGGCCGCATGACCGCGACACCGTACAGCGTGACGGTGAAGAAGAACATCCGCGCCGAGGAGATTCTCTCCAGCATTTCCTCGACGTTCGGGAATGCCAGCTACAACGACGTGTCGCTCTTCTACTACTCCGGCCACGGCGCGAACAGCGTCGGCGCGGACGGCAATCCGACGAGCTATCATGCCGCGCTGGTCGGTACGTTCCAGACGTATGTCTCGATTGCGCGCCTCAAAACTGAGCTGGACAAGATTCCTGGCAAGAAGGTCATCATCATCGACGCGTGCCACTCCGGGCAGTTCATTGCGCGCGACGGCACGGCGACGCAGGTATCGTCCTCCGCGTTCAACAGTCAGGTGGTCAACCTCTTCGCCAATGATGACCAGCTTTCCGGCGATATCAGCCGCACAGCGGTCGTGCTGGCGGCGGACGGCAGCGAACTGCTCAGCGAGGAAGCGCCCGCCTTCATCGACCGTGCGGGTGACACGAATTTCGCCAAGAGCGGCTATTACGTCATCACTGCCTGCCGCTCCGAGGAAAAGAGTGTCAGCACCGGCTACGACAGCAACGGCGACGGCAAAATCGACCGCTATTTCGGCTTGTTCACCTACGGCCTGTGCTACGGCAACGGCTGGAACCTCGCCCGAAATTCGGCGATTTCGTCCCTAAACGCCGACCTGAACAAGGACAGCAAGGTGACGCTTTACGAGGCCTATGTCTATGCCAAAGTGATGGCGCAGTCCCACAACCCGAACCAAACCGCCCAGATTTGGCCCGAAAACAGCGCGTTTGTGCTGTGGGGAAAATAATGTTTCTTCTCCGCTGGATTCAACATCCGGCGGAGTTTTTATGCAGGAAAACGCCGTCTGCGCGGCGAATTGTACGGTGCAAGAAAAGCGTGGAGGAGCAAAATCATGCTGATTCGCAATGCAACGCTGCAAATGAGCGCGACGGAGCGCGCCTGCATGGATGTGCGCGTGATGAACGGCTGCGTGTGGGAGATGGGCGCGGCGCTTGTGAAGGGGCTGTATGAATCCGAAATCGACCTGTGCGGCGACGTGCTGATGCCGGGGCGGATACTGGAAACGCCCATCTCTGCGGCGGACGAAAAGGCACTTCGGCTGCTGTGCCGGAGGCTCTACCGCGAGGGCGTGCGGTATTTCGTGGCTGATTGCCCGGCGGATGCGCTCCTGCGCGTGCAGAACCGCCCGGAACGCCGCGGCGCGCTGCCCGTGACGGCACTGCCGAACCCCGAACCGCTCCGCTCCGGCACGGGAATGCCCCTGACGCGCTGGACGGCGGCGGGCGAATTTGTCGGCATGATGGACGAGCACAGCGGCGACTGAAAGGTATATTAAGATGAAAAAATTCCATCAAAATAGCGCACTTTTCTGCGAAAGCGACCTCTACGCGCTGATGCAGCCGGATGCGCGGAAACTGCTGGCGCTCTCCGACGAGGTGGATTTTCCGGCGCTGCGGGGGCAGTTTCGCGGGGAGAATCTGCCGGAAATCTATCGAAAATTGTCCGAAATCGCAGGCGCTGACCTCATGCCGCTGTGCGAGACGGAACGGCAATTGCGGCAGAAAATGCGGATTCCGGCGGACGGCGAACAGCCGCTGAACAATCGGCAAAAATGGTTTTTGCGGGAAAATTACGCGCACCTGACGACCTTCACGGGCGCGTATGAAGCCGAGCGATTTCTGGGACTGCGCGCGATTCAGGCGATGCAGCTGCGGGACACGTCGCCGGGGTATGCCGCACTGGGGGCGTACCTGTTCGGTCAGGCGATGTGGCTGGCGCGGGAGGTACGGCAAAACGGCTATGCGCGGGTGAATTTTCTGGCGCGGGATGGGTATTTCGTCAAGGCGGCGTTCGAGCGGCTGAACAGCGTCTTGCGCCTGCCGGTGGAAACGGGCTATGTGCGCATTTCGCGTCAGGCGGCGCTGCCCCTGCAATTTCCCAAGGCAATCGACCTGCTTTCCCTGCCGCTGCTCATCGACATGACCGCCCACACGCCGGATTCGCTGCTGACGCTTCTGCGTCCCATTGCGACGGAAAACGCGCGGGCGGCGCTGGCGGCGGAACTGCCGATGAATCAGCGGATGGATGCGCGAACGCAGTGGAACTTCGTGCGCATCTTCCGCGAAAAAGGGTATGACGCGGAAAAATATCAGCAGTACGAAAAGAATGCGAAGGCGTATTTGCTGCCGATGTTCGCGGGCAAATGCGCGACGTTCGATGTGGGGTACAATCTGCGGTCGGAAACGGTGATTCAGCGGCTGACGGGGGCGGACGTGACAGCGTACATCACCCACATTGACAGCGATTTGCCAATGCGCCGGGGTGTGCCGTTCCGGACGCTGTATAGCACGTCGCCGTATGTATCATGGGTGGCGCGGGAGCAGTTTCTGCTGGAAAGGGGCGCAGCGACGATTGGCTACGACGCGCACGGCGCGGTGCTGGGGCAGGCGGATGCGCCGAGCAGCACGGTGCAGCAGATGCAGACGGACGCGATGCGGTTCGTTGCGGATATGGCGGATACGTTTGGGGTGCGGCTGATGGACATGCACTTCCGTCCGCAGGATGGCTGCGCGGCGTTTGAGCACTTCCTGCACACGGGGGCGCTTCAGGCGGGCACTGAGGTGGAAAACGCTTTTCTGGATGGTCAGGCGGGCGGCGACATGACGCGGGTGCAGTGGCGCTTGATGCAGACGGACGCGGAGCAGGCGCGTCATCCCTTGCCCAAGTGGATGCGAAAATTGCAGCGCGCGGCGATTCGGCTGGCGCATGACCCGCAATCCATCCGCCGGAAGTTATAACATTCTCATGAAATTCTCATGAAAATGCCCACTCGCTCCGCCGAAAATGACATTTCCTGCCCTTTACGAAAGGCGCGGGTTTGTGGTACAATAGGCGGGGATTACGACGAAAGGGGCTCCTTCCTTGAAGAAAAAGAAATGGGGCAGGATTCTCAGCATTGGCTTTATCCTCCTGTCGATGCTGGTTGTGGTGCTGATTGCGTTCAACAACCCGGAGCTGATGAACGCATGGGACGTGCTTTTCACGCTGGACAAGCGGTGGCTGCTGCTGTGCCTGCTGGCGATGGTCGGCTATGTGTATGCCGAAGGCGCGGGGCTGTGCACCTTCCTGCGGATGGAGGGGTACAAAGTTAGCCTGAATACGGCGACGCATTTCTCCTTCGCGGGCATTTATTATGCGAATGTCACGCCCGGCTCGTCCGGTGGTCAGCCGATGCAGATTTACCTGATGAGCCAGCGCTCGATTCCCGCGGGTGTGGCAACATCGGCGCTGACGGCGCGGTATTTCTTCAATCAGCTGACATTGGTGGTGATGACGCTGCTGCTGTGGCTGAGCAACCGCGCGTATGTGGCGGAGCACTTGGGCAATGTCATCCCGCTGATTATCCTGGGCTGCGTGGTGAATTCCTTCTGTGTGCCGTCGATTCTGCTGGTGACGTTCCACCGCTCGTGGGTGGAGAAAATTGTGCAGTGGGGCATCCGCTTCCTGACGAAAATCCACATCTGCAAGAAGCCGGAGCAATGGCAGGCATCCGCCGAAACGACAATTGAGCATTTCCACGGTTCGCTGATGGATTTGGTGCATCACCCGATGCACCTGCTGGCGCAGCTTGTGATTTCGGTGGTGGAAATGTCGTGCCTGATGGTCGTGCCGCTGCTGGTGTACCGTGCCATGGACTTGACCGGTACGCCGTGGTATCATGTGCTGACGGTTTCGTTCCTGCTGTTCGTGTCCGCCAGCTACACGCCCCTGCCGGGTGCGTCCGGCGCGCAGGAGGGCGGATTTCTCGTTTACTTCGGCAGCATCTTTACCGGCGGCACGGTGTCCGTCGCGCTGCTGGTGTGGCGGTTTATTACCTATTATTTGTGCCTGATTGCGGGCTGCGCGGACTCCATCTTCACCAGCCTGCGCAAGCGCGTGAAGCCGATTCGGCATGAGAAAAAGGGACAGACAAAGGAGCAATCATGAAACAGCAGGTGCATGGCAATGTGACCGGCGTGCGCGATACGCTGATAGAAGCGCTTGGTCAATTATACGATTATGAGGTGGATGAGGACACGTTCCTCCCGCACGAGCTGATGCAGGTGCTGGCGCGTTTTACGGGCGTGCTGAACCGGGAAATCGCGGTGTACATTACGCGCGACGGCGAAGTGGTGGATGTCTCCATCGGCACAGATCGGGACGTGGAGCTGCGCGACTACCGCCTGCGCCGCAACACCCAGCGCCTGAGCTGCGTCCGCTGCATCCACACCCACCCCAATGGCGACGGTCGCCTCTCCGATGTGGATTTGTCGGCGCTGCGGTCGTTCCGCTATGACGCAATGGTCGCCATCGGCTGCTTGAAGGGCGAGCCGACGTTTGTGCAGAGCGCGTTTCTGGTGGAGAAGCAGAATCTGCTGATGGACGAGCCCGTCCGCTGGTACAAGACGCCCGATAACGACTGGATGCGGCAAATCACCGAGAGCGACCGCATTGTTGGCTGGGAGGCGGACGAGAAGGGCACGCACGCCAAGGAGCGCGCCGTGCTGATGGGCATCGAGAGCATGGAATCGCTGGATGAACTGGCGCGCCTGGCGGATACCGCGGGGGCGGAGGTTGTGGGGCAATTCCTGCAAAAAAAGGATAAGCCGGATACGGCGCTGTTCATCGGGCGCGGGCGCGCGGATGAATTGTGTCGGCAGTGTCAGGCACTGGAAGCCGACTTGTGCATCTTCGACGAGGAATTGACGGGCATTCAGGCGCGCAATCTGGAGGAGATTCTGCGCGTGAAGGTGGTTGACCGCACGACGCTGATCCTGGACATCTTCGCCCAGCGCGCATCGTCCGCCGAGGGCAAGCTGCAAGTCGAGCTGGCGCAGCTGCAATACCAGTCCAGCCGCCTGATTGGGCAGGGCTTGGTGCTGTCGCGTCTGGCGGGCGGCATCGGCACGCGCGGGCCGGGCGAATCAAAGCTGGAAATGAACCGCCGCCACATCCGCGAGCGCATGACGGAACTCCGCCGTCGCTTGGATGCGGTGGAGAAGCAGCGCGAACTGCGCCGCAAGAGCCGCGAGAAGAACGAAATCCCCGTCGTCGCGCTGGTCGGCTACACCAACGCGGGCAAATCGACACTGCTGAACCAAATGACGGGCAGCGATGTGTATGTGCAAGACCAACTGTTCGCGACGCTGGACGCGGTCAGCCGCCGCATCGAGACGGCGGAGCATACGCCGTTCCTGCTGGTGGACACGGTTGGGTTCATCCGCAAGCTGCCCCACGCGCTGGTCAGCGCCTTCCGCTCGACGCTGGAAGAAGCTGTGCTGGCGGATGTGCTGGTCATCGTCAACGACGGCGCATCGGAGGAAATCATGCAGCAGCACGACACAGTGCTGCAGGTGCTGTCTGACCTCGGCGCGACGGAGCAGCCGCGCATTGAGGTCATCAACAAGTGCGACCTGTACACCGATGAGGCGGGCGCGCCGATGCTGATTCCGGGCGCGGTGCGGTTGAGCGCAAAAACGGGCGAGGGCATCGCGGAGCTGCACGCGCGCATTGCGGAGCAGCTGCAAAAGACCTACGCGCCCGTAACGTTCGTGCTGCCGTTTGATCGCTTCGGCTTGGTGGGGCAGATTCGCCCGCTGGGACGCGTGATCAATGAGGAATACACGGATACGGGGATTGAACTGACGGTGGTGCTGGCGAATGCCGACCGCGACCGCTTGGTGAGCAAGTATGGGAAGGAAATCCTGAAGGGGTAAGTCCGTTCCCCAAATAAACACGCGGGCATAGTATGCAAGCGTCACCAACTCAATCGCGAAAAAGGGAGTCCAGAGGGTCGAAGACCCTTTGGCGGAATCCAGAGGCAGCGCCTCTGGGAAAGGAAGTTGCAATTCATGCAGAAGGCAAAAGTACGGGAAAATGTGAAGGAATACGCATTGCTGACGCTCGGCACGGTGATTATGACGCTGGGCATCTACTTCTTCAAGTTTCCGAACCATTTTTCCACCGGCGGCGTCAGCGGTATGGCGGTCATTTTGAGCCATTATATTCCGAACTTCACCAATGGCGATTTCGTCATGATGATCAACGTCCTGCTGCTCATCGTCGGCTACATTGTGCTCGGCAAGGGCTTCGGCGGACGCACGACGTATGTCAGCCTGCTGATGTCGGGACTGACGTGGGGGCTGGAGCGCATCATTCCGATGAACGCGCCGATGACCTCCCAGCCCCTCATGGAGCTGATTTTCGCTGTCAGCCTGCCCGCGGTCGGCTCGGCGATTCTCTTCAACCTCGACGCGTCCTCCGGCGGCACGGACATTGTCGCCATGATTCTGCGCAAGTACACCAGCCTCAACATCGGGCGCGCGCTGATGTGCAGCGACCTCATCATCACCCTGATGGCGTGCGTCGCGTTCGGCATGGAAACCGGGTTGTTCTGCATCCTCGGTCTGGTGATAAAGAGCCTGCTGGTGGACATGGTGCTGGAAAACATCAACACGCATAAATACTTCCATATTATCACGACCAAACCGCGCGAAATCGAGCAGTATATTACGAACGTGCTCAAGCGCGGCGCGACCGAACTGCACGGCGAAGGCGCGTACACGCATGAGGGCCGCACGGTGCTGATGACGGTGATGAAGCGCCACGAGGCGATTATGCTGCGCAAGTACGTCAAGATGGTTGACCCCCACGCGTTCGTGCTGATTATGAACACGGGCGAAATCATCGGCAAGGGCTTCCGCGGCACGAACTAAGGGAGAAGCATCATGGAACACATTACGAGCCTGAAAAACCCGAAAGTCGCCGCGTGGAAGGCGCTCAAAGACCGCAAGGGACGCCGGGAAAGCGGCTGCTTTCTGGTGGAGGGGCGCAAGATGGTGGAAGAAGCGCTGAAATCCGCTTTTGACGTGGAAGCAGTGCTGGTGCAGGAAGGAGTCTCTTTCCCCGACGGGCTGACCATGCCGGTTTACGAGCTGCCGGCGCATGTGCTGGCGGCGGTCTGCGACACCAAAACGCCGCAGGGCATCGCCGCCGTCGTGCGGATGAAGGAGCAAAGCGCGCTGGGGAAGCACATCGTCGTCCTCGACGGCGTGCAGGACCCCGGCAACGTCGGCACGATTATCCGCACGGCGGACGCGGCGGGGCTGGATGGTGTGCTGCTCTCGAATCAGTGCGCGGATGTGTTCAGTCCGAAGGTGCTGCGCGCGACGATGGGCAGCATCTTCCGCATGAACCTGCGCACGACGGACGATTTGCCCGGCGAACTGACGAAGCTGCGCGAAAAGGGGTACAGCATCCTGTCCTCGCAGCTGGACGGCACGCCGTTTTATGAGCGCGAAAAGGTGGCGGAACAGTTCGCCCTCATCATCGGCAACGAGGGCAACGGCGTGAGCGAACAAGTGCAGCAGACCGCGACGCACCGGGTTCGCCTGCCCATGCGCGGCGGCGCGGAGAGCCTGAATGCCGCGATTGCCGCCGCCATCATGATGTATGAGCTGATGCGGTGATTTTTCCCAGATTGGATATTGACAGAACAACGACCCGATGATATAATAACACTCCCGATGTGCGAAAAAGCACGACATCTGCCAAATTTACGAGCAGCGCTGTCCGATTCCCGCGAAGAAAAACGCGGCAGGACGGCGCTGCTTTTTTGGTGTCGGCAAAAAAATTGACGTGCGCGCATCCAAAGGAGGCAAGGCATGGAACAGCAGGGGATAAATCCGCCTTTCATCGTGACAGACGGGCTGACAAAGACATACATCCGGCGGGAGAAACCGGAGAATGGCGGCATTACGCGCCTGTGGCGGCGGGAAACACGCGAGCTGCAGGCGCTCAGGGACGTATCCTTCCGCATTGGGCGCGGGGAACTCGTCGGGCTGATTGGACCGAATGGCGCGGGCAAGAGCACGCTCGTCAAGCTGATGACGGGCATCCTGACGCCGACAAGCGGCAGCTGCACGGTGGATGGGCGCACGCCGTGGGCGGAGCGGAAGGCGCATGTGCGCAGCCTCGGCGCGGTGTTCGGGCAGCGGATGCAGCTCTGGTGGGACGTGCCGATTCGCGATTCGTTCGACCTCCTGCGCGACATTTACAGCATTGACGAGGGGCGCTATCGGCATCGGCTGGACGAGCTGACGGCGGCGCTGGACTTGGGGGACATCATGCAGTCGCCGCTGCGGCAATTGTCGCTGGGGCAGCGGATGCGCGCGGAGCTGTGCGGGTCGCTGCTGCATGAGCCGGAGCTGCTGTTCCTCGATGAGCCGACCATCGGGCTGGACGCAGTGAGCAAATTGAAGCTGCGGGAGTTCCTGCGGGTGGAGAACGAGACGCGCCGGACGACGATTTTGCTGACGACGCACGACATGGAGGACATGCGCGCGCTGTGCAGCCGGGTGATGGTGCTGGGACACGGTCAGCTGCTCTATGATGGCACGCTGACGAATCTGCTGCACCGCTACGACACCGCGCACACGCTGACCGTCACCTACGACGGTGCGGCGGATGCGTCGAAGCTGCCGCAGGACGCAGTGCAGGACGGCGGCACATGGCGAATCGTCCTGCAAAAAGACGGCGACTTGTCCGAAACCATGCGGCAGGTGATGGCGGCGGGCAAAATGCACGAAATGGCGATTGAGGAACAGAACGTGGATGAGCTGATTGCGCGGATGTACCGGGAGATGGCGCTATGAAGACGTGGATTGCATCGTGGAAGCCGTATTTCTCCCTCTACCGGCTCAAAGCTATGCAGGAGACGCAGTACCGCGCGGCGGCGCTGGGCGGGCTGGTGACGCAGGCGTTCTTCGGGCTGCTGTATGTGTTCCTGTACACGGCGTTGTTCCGGGGGGAAAATCAAGCGGAACTGGCGGAAACCATCACCTATGTGTGGCTTCAGCAGATGTTTTTCCGCGTATTGCTGATGAACGACACGGAGCTGATACAGCAGGTGATGACGGGCGGGCTGGCGTATGCGGTGCTTCGTCCGGTGGATCAGTATCGGTTTGCGTTCGTGCGGAACATGGCGCAGCGGCATGTGAATGCGCTGATGCGGCTTGTGCCGATGATTGCGCTGCAATTCCTGCTGCCGACCGCGTGGCGGATGCAGCCGCCGGAAAGCCTGCTCGCGCTGATGCAGGCATTCGTATCGCTGCTCATCGGCGTGATGAACCTGTGCGCGATTGCGGGCATTTCAGGCGCTATCCTGATGCAGACGATGGACAACCGCGGCATCAACGCCATCATCACCTTCATCAGCAACGCCTTCGCGGGCAATATCATCCCCCTGACGCTCTTCCCGGACAGCGTGCAGGCGCTCATCCGCTATCAGCCGTTCGCGCAGTCGCTGGACGCGCCGATTCGCATGTATCTGCACGCGCAGGCGGCGGGGGAGTGGGCGCTGAACATCGGCGTACAGCTGCTTTGGCTGATGCTGCTGGTCGCCCTTGGGCGCAGAATGTGGCGGCGGCAGATGAACCGGCTCACGATTCAGGGAGGGTGAAGCGAGATGAAGTATGTGTTTCATGCCCTGCGGATGCAGTGGCGGTGCGCGACGCAGTACCGCGCGTCGTTCTGGATGCAGACGCTGGCGCAGCTGGTGATGTCCGGCAGTGAATTGATGGCGGTGCTGGTGCTGCTGGGGCGGTTCACGTCGGTTGGGCAGTGGTCGGGGAGCGAAATCATGTTTTTCTTCGGTATGATGCAGATGACGTTCGCCATCACGGAGTGTGTCGGGCGCGGGCTTACAGCGTTTTCGCGGGTCGTGCAGGGCGGTGAGTTCGACCAGATTCTCCTGCGTCCACGGAATCTGCTTCTTCAGGTGCTGTGCAGCAGCACTGACCCGCGGCGGCTGAGCACGGCGGTGCTGGGGATTGTGTTGATGTGGCTTTCGGTCACGCAGCTGGGCATTCCGTGGACGCTGGGGAGCATGGTGCTGCTGCTGATTTCCGTCGCGGGGACGGTGCTGATGCTGCTTGGGCTGTTTCTGGTGGAAGCGACGCTGTGCTTTCTGTCCGTGCAGTCCATCGAGGCGGTGAATATCCTGACCTACGGCGGGCGGACGGCGTGCGAGTATCCGGTGGATATTTACCCGCGCCCGATTCGGCTGCTGTTCATGTATGTCGCGCCGTTTGGGCTGTGTATGCACGTTCCGGTGAGTGCGCTGCTGCATCACCCGATGGTGGATTGGCCTGCATGGACGGCGTACCTTGCGCCGCTGGCAGGGGCGGTGTTTTTTGGGCTGATGGCGCTGGTGTGGCGGAAAGTCGGGGTCAGGCGGTACTGCTCGACGGGGTCGTAAGAGCGGGAAAATTAGGGGCGGCTTTCCGCTCCTCATTGCTGATTGCTAATTCTCTTCGCTTTATCATCAATTTCTCATCTTCATTGGTTGCTTTTTTGCGTAAAGTAGGGTACAATGTTCATGGTGAGTTCATTTTTTCGCCTTCACCGTTCATTCATCCACATTCATACCCGATTCGTTCAGGAGGCAGCCATGCAAAATTACGTTTTCATGACCGACAGCGACAGCGATCTGCCGCTGGAACTCAAACAGCAGTACGACATTCCTGTCGTCTACATGCCTTACTCCCTGGATGGCAAGGAGTACTTCGACGACCTCGGCCAGTCGCTGGACCATAAGTCCTTCTACGACAAGATGCGCGCGGGCAGTCAGCCGACGACCTCCGCGCTCAACGAGACGGTCTACATGGAGTACTTCGAGCCGATTCTCTCTTCCGGGCGCGACCTGCTCTTCGTCGCCTTCTCCAGCCAGCTCAGCGCGACCATTCAGGCGATTTACGCCGCGCGCGAGGAACTGCTGAAACAGTACCCGGAACGCAAGTTCGTCGTGGTGGACACGCTGTCCATCTCCGCGCCGCAGACGATTCTCGTCCTCAAGGCGCATGAGATGTACCGCGCGGGCAAACCGATGGAGGAAGTCGCCCAGTGGCTGGAAGACAACAAGCTCCGCGCACAGGCGTGGTTCACAGTGGATGACCTGAAGTACCTCCAGCGCGGCGGACGCATCTCCGCGACGGCGGCGGCACTCGGCACGCTGCTGGACTTGAAGCCCATCCTGACCGAAACGCTCGAAGGCAAGCTTGCCGCCGCGGGTAAAGTGCGTGGCCGCCGCAAGGCGATGAGCTACATCGTCGACAAGGCGGTGGAAAACGTCGCCGATCAGAAGGAAGCCATGGGCATCATCCTGCACGCCGACGCGATGGACGATGCCCAGAAGCTGCGCCAAATGCTGTCGGAGAAGCTGCCGGAGATGGACATCCGCATCTACCCCGTCGGCCCCGTCATCGGCACGCACGCCGGCCCCGGTACGATTGCGTTCTGCTTCCTCGGCAAAAAGCGCGAAATTTGATTTGTCCGCCGTCTGTTCTACGCGAACAGGCGGCAATCTTTATATTTGAAAGGAAAAATTTTTGTAGTCTCCCAACATTCCGCCCGCTGCCGGTACTATCATGGCAGAATCACAGCTGCCAAGCGAAAGGAGGAGAACCATGCTGGATACGGAGCGCTACTGGCAGGAGGAGTGGGCGGCGCGTGTGCTGCGGTGGGCGCGCGGAAAGACTCGCACGGCGCAGGAGGCGGAGGATCTCGCGCAGACCGTGCTGCTGGAATGGCTGCGGGCGGTTCGGGCGCAGGAAGAACGCGGTGTTTGCGTCGCGGAACCGGAGCACCTGCTCTGGCGAATCGCGCGGTTCGTCTGGTGCAAGTCGCTGCGACCGGGGACGAATTACCGCTGCGAGCCGCTGTCGGAGAAGCTGTCCGCTGGGGAAACGCCGGAGGAATCCGCCGAACGGCAGGATGAGCAGCGCCGTCAGACCGCATTCGTCCGCCGGCAAATCATGCGCCTAAGCCGCATCCAGCGGGAAACGCTTGTCTGGTACTATCTGGAGAACCGAACGACGGCAGACATTGCCCGGCGCTTGCGGGTCTCGGAGAACACCGTTCGCTGGCATCTGAGTGATTCGCGAAAGAAAATTCGGGAGGCTGATGGGAAAATGACATCGACGGAATTTGTGTACCGCCCGAAAAAGCTGCACGTTGCCATCAACGGCGAAGCGTATGACGACCGCCTGACCCGCGAGGTGCTGGACAATCTGTTGCATCAGAACATTCTGCTCCGCTGCTATGCGCAGGGGCAGACGGCGCAGGAGCTTTGCGACGAGCTGGGCGTGGCGCGCCCGTACATCGAGGATGCGGTGAACGTGCTGCTGCGCGACGAGCTGCTGACGGCTGACGGCGGGCGTGTGCGGACGAACTTCATCATTACCAGCGGTGCGCAGGAGGAAGCGCGGCTGGCAGTGTACGAAGCGCACAAGGACGAATTGTCACGCGAGATTGTCCGGCAGCTGATGGCGCATGAGCAGGAGATTCGCGCCATCGGCTTCATCGGCTGCGATGTGCCCATGCCGCGCCTGCTTTGGTGGCTCATCTACCGCTGCACGGCGGCACTGCCGAATCCGGCGGAAATGCCGCCGCGGCCGTATCATGCGGATGGCGGGGCGTATCACCTGATGGGCTTCGCGCGCGAGCCGGAGAACAGGCATTATCTGGCGTGGGATTACAATGGCCCGATGTACAACGATGGCTTCCGTTGGTTCGGCTTGCAGCACTTCGGGAACAGTCCTGTGCAGGATTTGTTCGAGCTGAACCAGCCGCACATGGGGAAGCTGTGCGCACTGCTGATTCGGCTTATTCAGGCGGATTTCGACCCGTCGTGCGTGACGGCGGATGAGCAGGAGCTGCTGGCGGAGCTGCTGGCGCGCGGATTCCTGCGGAAGGCGGACGGCAGCATCAAGCCGAATTTCTGCGTCCTGACGCGCGAGCAGGTTCAGCGGCTGCGGCAGGAAGTTTTTCTGCCGATTGTGGAGGCGGTTCAGCCCGCGTGGACGCGCGTCTGCAATGAACTGCGGACGCTCTGCAAGGCGAGTGTCCCGAAGCATTTGCAGGCGCTGGCGGACTTGCCGTTGCACATGGCGGCACTGGCGGCGGGCTACATGACGGAGCAAATCGCGTATGCGTACGGCGCACTGGAAAAGCCGGAAACGCCGGAGGATGCGGCGATGTGGACGCTGGTATACGAGCCGGAAATTAAATAATACTATTTTCTGCATTCACCTGCGCCATCTGCTTGCGCCTTTTCCGCTCTGGCGTCTGCTCATTGCACTTAGCATAGCGTTGCTGCGCTGCGTTCCACTCCCGTTAGCCAGAAAGAAAAATTCGCTTCGCATCTTGGCGCATTCTCATCTGGAAATAGGATGAGGGCTTTTTCAGCAAAATCAACTGTTTTGCCGAATCTGGGCGAAGGAATTGCATTTTCTCCATATTTATGCTATAATAAGAATGTCACATTTTATTTTGCGGAAAGGAGTGGTGGCATCGTATGGATCAGCCTCCTTGTAGTCCGATACCCCGCAAGCCGTCATTCCCGGTACGCAGGGGTTTTTGAAAGAAAGGAATGCTTGATTTTCCATGACGCCTGAACTATATGGCACTGTTGTGATTCTGGTTGTGCTGGTGATGCTGTCGGCGTTTTTCTCTGCCTCGGAAACGGCGTTTACCTCCGCCAACCGCGTCAAACTCAAGACGATGGCGCAGGGCGGCAACAAGCGCGCGCAGATAGCGCTGAATTTGGCGGAGGATTATGACCGCTTGCTCAGCACCATCCTCGTGGGCAACAACGTGGTCAACATCGGCGCTTCGTCCATGGCGACGGGGCTGTTTCTTGCGCTGCTAAGCGGCAATCAGTCTGCTGCGACAACGGTTTCGACGATCGTGATGACGATTGTCGTGCTAATTTTCGGCGAAATCAGCCCGAAAGCGATTGCCAAGGAGAATCCGGAGACGGTTGCCGTTGCGTTTGCACCTGTGCTGCTGGTGCTGCGGACGATTGTTACGCCGATTAACGCCCTGTTTGTGCAGTGGAAGAAGCTGCTGGCAAAGCTGTTCAAGCCCGCGCACACGGAAAGCTTTGTTGAGGCGGAAATCATGACGATGGTGGATGAGGCACAGAACGACGGTGATATAGATGAACATGAGGGAGAACTGATTCGCTCCGTCATTGAGTTCAACGACGACCGCGACGTGCTGAACATCATGACGCCGCGTGTGGACGTGACGGCGCTGGAAGACACCGCGACGATGGAAGAAGCCGCGAATCTCCTGCGCGAAACGGGGTATACTCGCGTCCCGGTCTACCACGAGGACATGGATCACATCGTTGGCATCCTCAATGAAAAGGATTTTTATGCCTGTCAGCATGAGGGCGTGGATAGCATCGTGGACATTATGAAACCGCCGGTTTATGCTCCTGCGACGCTGAAGCTCTCCAAGCTGCTGAAGCTGTTCCAGACGCAGAAGACGCATATGCTGATTGTACTGGATGAATTTGGCGGAACTGAAGGCATCGTCACGATGGAGGATGTGCTGGAAGAACTCGTCGGCGAAATCTACGATGAGCACGACGATGTGTCCGAGGAAAGCGTCGAGATGGCGGACGGCTCACGCGTGGTCGAGGGCGGCATGGAACTGACTGAACTGTTGGAAGGCATGGGGTTGAAGGACACCTTCAACGCCGAAACCGTTGGCGGCTGGGTGAGCGAAATCATGGGCTGCATCCCGTTCGTCGGTGCGCGTTTTGAGACGGACCACCTCCGCGGCATGGTCACGCGCATGGAAAAGCGCCGCGTAACGCAAGTCCGCATCTGGCGCAAAGAGGGTACGGACGGGCACGCTGCACAGGCGTGATTTCCCCTGCTGCGGCAAAATCATCATTCAGGCGGAAATATCAATCAGAAAAGGAGCCTACCACCATGGCAACCACCAAAAAAGATAAGAAGCAGAAGTCTGACAGGCGTCAGCTTGTCATCAGCATTACCTGCATCGTCATCGTCGCAGCCATGCTGCTGACCTCCCTGATCACCCTGCTGCCCATTTATAACTGACGGAAAGGCATCACATGAAGAAAGACCATCGCGGCATATCGCTGGGAACATATGTCATGCTTGGCGTGACGGGCGCGGTGCTGCTGGGCTGCTTCTTGATTCTGCCCGGTCTGCTGGGGCAGGCGCGCGGCACGGTGGATGTCCGGCAGGTGCTGTCCATCTTCCAAACCGACGGAATGCCCTCGCTCACGCTGAGCGATATTCCCATTACCCGCGGCGATTCCACTGGCAATCTGCCCGCGCCGGAACCCACGCAGCCGCCCGCTGAAACCGCCGCGCCTACCATTCCGTCCGCCACCCAAGCCCCCAAGCAGGGCGGCACGGTTACCCTTACTCTGGGCGGCACGGTCGATATGGATGATGCGGTGCGCAAAGCGGGCTACTACTCCGACTCGCAGAAGTACGATTTCACGGAGATGCTTGCTCTCCTGCGGAGCGAAATGACGGGCGATATCACGTTCCTGACGCTGGAGAACCTGATTCAGCCGGACGTGAAAGTCTCCGCGCTGAACGCCCCCGACGCCGCGGCGGAACTGCTCCGCACCACCGGCGTGAACCTCGTTGCCATCGGCTTCCCGAAGGTGTACGACAAGGGCGCGGATGGCGTTCGGACGACGCTGGAAGCCCTGCATGAACGCAATTTGCTGACCATCGGCGCGTATAACACGCAGGAGGAAGCAAGCGCCATCTGCATCCGGATGCTGGACAACGTGCCCGTCGCGTTCCTGCACTACACCGAAGCACTGAGCAGCACGGGCAAGAAAGCGATGAAGTCCTCCGGGGCATCCTATGCTGTCCCGCTGGCGGATGCGGACAAGATTTCCGCTGATATTCGCCGTGCACGCGAGCAGGGGGCAGCGGTGGTCGTCGTATCGCTGAACTGGGGAACATCCGGCACGTCGAAGCCGACGAATGCGCAGCGGAAACTGGCGCAGGCGATTGCCGATGCGGGCGCGGACGTCATCGTCGGCGCAGGGACGCGCGTCGTGCAGCCGGTGACATGGCTGACGCACAAGAATGCGGATGGTACGGCAGCGCAGACGCTGTGCGCGTGGTCGCTGGGCAGTCTGCTGAATGAGTCCCGGAAGGACGGAAACGTTGCTGGAATGCTGCTGCAATTGCAGATTTCGTGGGACGGGCAGAACATCAGCTTTGGGCAAGTCAGCTATACGCCGACGTACATTTGGCGGCAGAAGGTGGATGGCGCGTATCAGTATCGGGTAGTTGCGAGCGACCAGAGCGCGCTGAATGGAATGTCGGAGGAACAGCAAGGGTATATGGCGAAGGCACTGCGGACGATTCAAAACGCGCTGGCGGATTCGCCGATAACAATAAGGATAAAGTAAAAAAGATAAACACGCGGAACTAGTAAGGGAAGAGCGCTCAACTCAATCGCGCGAAGGGGTCAAGGGGCAATGCCCCTTGCGGAGTCCAGAGGCGGTGCCTCTGGTGGGGTTTGGGGCAACGCCCCAACTGTTCCACGGGCGACCAATTCAAAGGACGAAGTCAACAAGGGCGCAGGCAGCGAAGCGTCCCTGCCAGTAACTTTGCGCTTCCTCAGAAGCGCCCCCCAAGCTGCTTTATACTATTTCCAAATTCACCTGCGCCATCTGCTCGCGCCTTTTCCGCGCTTGCGTCCGCTCATTCCACTTAGCGTAGCGCTGCTACGCTGCGTTTCATTCGCGTTAGCCAGCGCGAAAAATTCGCTTCGCATCTTGGCGCATTCTCATTTGGAAATAGTATTACCTACCACTTGCATATTGTCGCGCCGATGGGCGCGACCGACCAGTATCGAGAGAAGTTTTTTCTTGCTGCTGGTCTTTTTTGTTGCAGGGGGACGCGCCTGCGGGTGCGACAAGGGGGCAATGGAAACAGACGAAGTCTGCGGTCGCCCCCTTGACCCCTTCGCAGTGCGCTCCCATGTTTATTGACTTTTTTCGTTGCAGGGAGGAACGAAAGGTACACTAACTAAATTATGGTAATGATAAAAGCCAACTATGGGGGCGTGCAGCCGAAGGAGTCCAGAGGGCGATCGGAAAGCCCTCTGGAACTATGCCAATGACCCGTTAGGAAAAGAAGTCAACCCTGCTTACCTGAAAATCCAGACATCAAAAAGCACCGCCCTGCCCGACCATCAACGCCGGACAAGGCGGTGCATTCATGCACCATTACAGATTGTTTACGAGGTCGTACAAGTCGCGGCGGAAGTGCTTCTCCACCTTCAGCGCGTCCGCGATGGGCATGTTGAAAACCTTGCCCTGCCGCACGCCGATGACCTGATTGGAGATGCCGTCGCGCAGCAGACGAACCGCGAGGTTGCCCGCTTCAAAGGCGAAAGCGCTGTCCTTGGCAACCGGCAGCGCGCCGCGCTGGGTGTAGCCGACAACCGTCGAACGTGCTTCCACCATGCCGCACATCCGCTTCATGATGGAGGCAAAACGCATGGCGCTCATGGGTTCGCCCTCGAAGCACTGCTTGCCGTGGCTGGTCAGGAAGCCGTACATGTCAAACGGCGCCATGGATTCCCAGCAGCCCTCCGCCAGCACGATGGTCGAGCGGTAGTTGCCCTTGGCAATCTGCTTGTTCAGGCGGGACGCCACTTCTTCCACGCTCCACGGCACTTCCGGCACAACCACGATTTCCGAGCCCGTGGCGCAGGCGGCTTTCAGGGCGATGTCACCGCAGTGGCGGCCCATGCACTCCACCACATGCGGGCGGTCGTGGGAGCGGCTGGTGGCGCGGATGGCGCGGATGGCTTCGGTGCAGACCTGCACAGCTGTCTCGTAGCCCAGCGTCATCTCGGTGTAGGCAAGGTCGTTGTCAATCGTGCCGGGGATGCCGATGCAGGGGATGCCCAGCTCGCAAAGTCGCATTGCGCCCTGGAAGGATCCGTCGCCGCCGATGACAACCAAACCGTCGATTTCCATCGCCTTCAGCGTCTGCACGGCGATTTCGCGCCACTTGGGGTCTTTGAACTCCTCGCAGCGCGCGGTGCGCAGATAAGTGCCGGGCTGGTCGGCAATATCCAGCACGGTGTCCAGATACAGCTCCTGCAGGTCATCCTTGATGCTGGTGGACTTGCGCAGCAGACCGTTGTAGCCGTGCTTGATGCCGATCAGGGGCATACCATAAGCCGCAGCACTGCGGGCAATGGACATAACGGCTGCATTCATGCCCGGCGCGTCGCCGCCGGAAGTCAAGACGCCGATTTTTCTCATCATGGGAACATTCCACTCCTTTTCAGAAGGTTATGATGGCGGGCAAGCCCGGCGAATCCGGAAATTGCCCTGCGAAACGGTACGCGGAGTGCGTGGCCGTATGCTTTCATCCTGCATTATACCACAATTGATAGGAAAAAGACAAGCCGTGCAAACGCTTACATCAAACGTTTTCGGACGAAATTTCACGAAAAGCCGACGAACTTTCCAGAAATAGGCTGGGGGAAATGTGCAACTGTCCTTGACAGACCGGATTACCCGTGATATGATGAAAAAAACGCAGGAAAGGCGGCGAGCAGGCAGAATGAGCAGGGACGAGCGGCAGCTGCGTCGGATGCGCGGCGAAGCGCTGTCCCGATTGCTGCAGGGGCTGACGTACGGCGGCTGTCTGGTGATTTTTTACGCGCTGATGGCGATTCCGAACTGGCCGCTGCGGAATCTGTCGCGCACGAGCGCAACGACGCTGGTGACATGGGTCGCCATGGGCGCGGCGATGCTGGCGGTGTTCGGGCGCATGACGGTGCGGCGCGGGAAGCATCAGCAGCAGGCGGCAGGGCAGTGCATGGGCGTGCTCATTACGGACGCGGTGACGTATCTGCAATTGCAGATTATGAACGTCAACCCCAATAACCGCACGCACTTGACGCTCTTCGGGGCGGATTTCGCGTATCTGCTGATTGCTGCCGCGCTGCAGATGGCGCTCGTGCTGCTGGCAATGTCCTTCGGTGCGCGTGTGCTGCCGAAATTACAGAAACCCGCGCTGCTGCTGCTGATTACCGAGGCGGATGCGGACGAAATTCGGCAGAAGCTGGCGAAGGAGCGCACCTTCGGGCAGCTGAATGATGTTTGCAGCTGGCGAGCGGCGGAATTGCCCACGTTTTTGGCGCAGAATGATGCAGTGCTCATTGCATCGGATGTGCCGGATGAAAACCGGATGTCGCTGATGAAGGCGTGCTATGCGCTGAAGCGGACGGTGCTGGTCAGCCCGCGCGTGCAGGAGATCATGCTGTCCAGTGCGAATCAGGTGATACTGGATGATGCGCCGCTGCTGGAAATGCGCGCGGACGGCATGACGCTGGGGCAGAAAATCATCAAGCGTGGGGCTGATATCGTGCTGTCGGCGCTGGCGCTGCTGGTGCTTAGCCCGCTGATGCTGCTGATTGCGCTCGCGATTCGCGTGGAGGACGGCGGAAACGTCATCTTCCGGCAGAAGCGGTTGACGGCGGACGGCAAGACCTTCACCATCTGCAAATTCCGCACGATGCGGCGGGGCAGCGGAGGCGCGTCCGCACGGGACGCGGATAATCGCGTGACGCATGTCGGGCGTTTCCTGCGCCGGTGGCGGCTGGATGAGCTGCCGCAGTTCTGGAACATTCTGCGCGGGGATATGTCGCTGGTCGGCCCGCGCCCGGAAATGCTGGAAAACATCACACGCTATAAGCGTGACCTGCCGGAATTCCAGTTCCGGGAACGCATGAAGGCGGGTTTGACCGGCTATGCGCAGATTGAAGGGCGCTACAATACCTCGCCGGAGGATAAACTCGCGCTCGACCTATTCTACATCGAGGGGTTCTCTCTCTGGACGGACATGAAGCTGCTTCTGCGGACAGTGACGGTCTTTTTCCGCCCTGACGCGACGCAGGGATTTCCGCCGGAGAATTCATCATTCATTCCCAAACACGACAAAACACAGGAGGAAAAGCAATGAAAACGACGCTTTTGATTATGGCAGCAGGACTGGGCAGCCGTTACGGCGGCAACAAGCAGATTGACCACATCGGCCCGCACGGCGAAATTCTGCTGGAGTATTCCATCTATGACGCAATGGCGGCGGGGTTTGATAAGGTGGTTTTCGTCATCAAGCGCAGCATGGCGGACACCTTCCGCGAACTGATTGGCGACAAGATTGCCAAGAAGGTCGAGGTAGAATACGCCTATCAGGAATATGATTCCCTGCCGGATGGCTTCGTTCCGCCGGAAGGGCGCACGAAGCCCTATGGCACGGTTCACGCCGTGCTGGTGGCGAAAGACCTGATTCACGAACCGTTCGCCGTCATCAACGCCGACGACTACTACGGCAAGGACGCCTTTGCGACGATGGCGAAAAGCCTGAAGGAAATGCAGGGCAAGACGAACGTCGCGTCGATGGTGGCATACCGCTTGAAGAACACCGTGTCCGAGAACGGGCATGTGACCCGCGGCGTGTGCGCACGCGACGACAAGAATCATCTGGTGAAGGTGCAGGAGACGTACAAGATTAAGCCCTTCCCGGACGGCACGATTCGCGACGTGAACTTCCGCGAAGAGGGGGATATCCTCGATCCGGAAGCGCTGGTTTCGATGAACTTCTGGGGGCTGACCCCGTGGTTCTTTGGCGCCGCAGCGCGTGATTTCGCTGCCTTCCTCCGCGCTGATAACGGCGACCCGATGAAGAAGGAGTTCGTCCTGCCGACCGAAATTGACGCGCTGATGCACTCCGACGGTCTGACGGTGGATGTGCTGAGCACGGACGCAGTGTGGTTCGGCGTGACGTACCGCGAGGACAAGCCGTATGTCATGGGCGAACTGAAGAAGCTGCATGACGCGGGGCAATATCCCGAATCCCTGTAATTTTACAGAAAAGCGCCGTAAGCACTTGCCTACGGCGCGTTTTTGTCGTACAATAGGGATGGGGACAGTCTGTCCCTATCAGAAGGAAAGAGGAGAGCGATTCCCATGAAGATTTTGCTGACCGGCGGTGCCGGATTTATCGCGACGCACACCTGTGTGGAACTGATGGCAGCGGGGCACGATGTGGTTGTTGTCGATAATTATGTGAATTCTCAGCCCGAAGCGCTGCGCCGCGTGGAGGAAATCGCGGGCCGCCCGGTGAAGGCGTATGAAGCCGATGTATGCGATCGCGCCGCAATGGACAAGATTTTCAGTGAGAACCGCTTTGATGCCGTGATTCACTTCGCGGGGCTCAAGGCCGTGGGCGAATCCGTCCACAAGCCGCTGGAATACTACCGCAACAACCTTGACTCCACCCTGACGCTGTGCGAAACCATGCGCCGCCACGGCTGCAAGCGCATTGTGTTCTCGTCCTCTGCGACGGTCTACGGCGTGCCGGACGAAGTGCCGCTGCGGGAGGATATGTTCTGCAAGGGCTGCACGAATCCCTACGGCTGGACGAAGTACATGATTGAGAAAATCCTGCAGGGCATTGTAACTGCTGATCCGGAATGGTCGGTGGTGCTGCTGCGCTACTTTAACCCCATCGGCGCGCACGAATCCGGGCGCATGGGCGAAAATCCCAACGGCATTCCGAACAACCTGATGCCCTACATCACCAAGGTCGCCGCTGGACAGCTCGATCACCTGACCGTGTTCGGCAATGATTACAACACGCCGGACGGCACGGGTGTGCGCGACTACATCCACGTCGTCGATCTGGCGAAGGGACATGTCGCCGCGTGTGACTATGCCGCGAAGCACAACGGCTGCGAAATTATCAACCTTGGTACGGGCGTGGGCTACTCGGTGCTGGATATTGTGAACACGTTCAGCCGTGTGAACCAGGTTCCCGTGCCATATGTGATTGGCCCGCGCCGCGACGGCGATGTGGATGCCTGCTATGCCGACCCGACGAAGGCGAAGGAGCTGCTCGGCTGGACGGCAACCAAGACGCTGGAAGACATGTGCCGCGACTCGTGGCGCTGGCAGAAAGCGAACCCGAACGGCTATCAGGACAAATGAGCAATGGGGCGCGGCAGTTCCCGGAGACAGGGGACTTCGCGCCCTTTTGCGCGAATCGGTTCTGTGCCGATGGCTTATTCTACTTCCATGTGGAGCTGTTTCGCTGTGCAGGGGAATCGCCTCTGCGGAGGCGACCAAAGGGCATGAAAACAAACGAAGTTTGCGATCGCCCTTTGGAAACCTTCGGC
>ERZ1027040.342-NODE-342-length-23466-cov-11.656572_pt1 | contig 23466 bp, 10 predicted proteins | sample MGYA00519437_ERZ1027040 | MGnify/ENA primary metagenome ERZ1027040 (study PRJEB26926, sample SAMN06164809) | human gut metagenome | biome: ENVO:00009003; feature: ENVO:2100002; material: ENVO:00002003 | host: Homo sapiens | place: USA | collected 2012 ... | reverse complement strand
ATGGCGGGGAAGTTACGGAGCTTTTGTGGGACAAAGGGAATACCGTTGAGACGGTATGTGCATTGTCCAAACTTCAAGAGGGAAAAACATATCGAGATTGAAGCATTTGGGAATGATTTAACTTCAACATAAGGAAAACCCGAAGCAGCACTGGAAAGGTACTGCTTCGGGTTTTTAGTGTTTATCCTTATATGCTTCGCCCCATGCCCGCATGGAATCCAAAATGGGTTTCAGACTTTTGCCAAGTTCGGTCAGCGCATATTCCACCCTCGGCGGCACTTCGGGATAAACCGTGCGGGTGATGATACCATCGGCTTCCATCGAGCGCAGGCTGTCTGTCAGCACCTTTTGGCTGATTCCCTCCAAGTCCTTTTTCAGTTCATTGAACCGCCACGGACGGGCCAGCAGATTTCGTATGATAAGCAACTTCCACTTGCTTCCAATCAGCGCTACGGTAGTTGCTACCGGGCAAGCGGGCATTTCTTCTTTTGTCAGCATCGCAGCACCCCCAATAGTTCAAATTAGAATGTTACATCTAAATTATAATACAGTGCACTCTAATTTTCAAGCAGTTACTTTCAGATGAGCTGTGTTGCTTCTTGTGCCCCAGTAATCAATTTGTGCGTACTTGTGGCTGGGCATTGGTCTGTACCTGGAAAAGCAGAAGGACGGCAGCTGCATCAGGAATATGGTGTTTGCATTCCCTGTTCCAGTGAGCGGTCAGAAAGTGAAAGAACTTTCCTTGGAAAATGAAGCAACAGTCGAAATGGTATGCCTCTTAGTTCTGAGAAATCCAACGGCACATATCAACATGGATGTGGATGTGGACGAAATGGTGCAAAAAAGGCTCTTCACGGAATCTTGTTGGTTGCCCCAAGATTCCGCGAAGAACCAAGCGATGTGAGAATCACTCCGTAATGTAGGTGTACTGCATATTGTAATCCTTTGCGTACTGCTCAGCGGCGGAGTCCGGCAGGACTTCCAGGACAAGGTTCGGACAGTTATGGAAAGGGCTGTTAACGAAAGGCGAGTAGCCAAAACTCGTTAGCTTGCGAAGATTGCCCAGCAATGCAAGCGACTCGCATCCGGAGAAGGCAAATTGATCGACCCTTTCCAAACTGCCCAGATTCGGAATTGAGGTCAACTTTTTGCATTGGTTGAACCCGTATGATCCGATAATGGTTACGTTGCTCAAATCGCCGATGCTTACCAAAGAGGTGCAGCCATCAAACGTCTCAGAGGGAATCTCTTTCAGGCTGCTTAAATCACCGACGGTTTCCAGCGCAGTGCATCCCATGAAACACTGCATCCCAATTGATTCCAATTTAGGCATATTGCCGATTGATTTCAGCGCGATGCAGCCCCTAAAGACAGAACTTTCAATGCTTGTAACATTGCTTAAATCACCAATGCTGACAAGCGCTTTGCAGCCAAAGAATGCACTACTCCCAATGGCGGTTAGTTTGTCAGAACAGTCAACGCTGATTAACGATACACAGTGTGAGAAAACATCGTATTCCAAGCGCGTCAAGCTGTACAAATCATCAACATGCTCCAGTGCACTGCAGCCGCTAAAAGCACCTTGCCCGATAGTTTCCAAGTTGTGCAGGGAACCGATGCTCTTCAGTGCAGTACAGCCCTTAAACGCATTCTGACCGATGCTGGTAATCTTGTCAAGTTTATCAACGTGTTCCAAGGCGCTGCAATTTGAAAAAGCTTCATTAGCGATGGACTCAACATTGCTCAAATCGCCGATGCTTACCAAAGAGGTGCAGCCATCAAACGCCTCATATGGAATCTCCTTCAGGCTGCTTAAATCACCGACGGTTTCCAGTGTGGTGCAGCTGACGAAACACTTTTGCCCCATTGACTCCAATTTGGGCATATCGCCGATTGATTTCAGCGAGATACAGCCTGTATAATGGCTGCCGTACCCAAATACACTCTCGCCAAGGCTCACCAAATTATCTAAGTGTTCAAGACGTTCCAAGCTGGAGCAGCCAGCAAAAGCAAAATATTCGATGGCTGTAACACTGCTTAAATCGCCCAGGCTGACAAGCAATGTGCAGTTGAGAAATGCATTATCTCCAATGAATGTTAATTTGTCAGAACAGTCAACGCTGACCAACGATGCACAGTGTGCAAAGGCTCCGGATTCCAAGCGCGTCAAGCTGTACAAATCATCAACATGCTCCAGTGCACTGCAGCCGTTAAAAGCACCTTTCCCGATAGTTTCCAAGTTGTGCAGGGAACCGATACTCTTCAGTGCAGTACAGCCCATAAATGCATACTGACCGATGCTGGTGATCTTGTCAAGTTCATCAACGTGTTCCAAGGCGCTGCAATTCACAAAACCGTTAGAATCAATGGATTCGACATTACTCATGTTGCCGACACGCACAAGCGAAGAGCAGCCTTCAAATGCGTAAGAATCAATCGAAGTTACGCTGCTCATGTTGCCTACGCTCTCTAATGCGGTGCAGAAGCCAAAGGTGGAATATCCGATGGATGTGACTTTGCTTAAATCGCCAATGGTTTTCAGCGCTTTGCAGCTATTGAAGGCACAAGTGCCGAGTGTTGTGACATTGGTCAGATTCCCGACGCTGGTTAAAGCGGTGCAGTCAGCGAATGCACTGCTGCCGATGCTATTCAGCCGGGGCAGTTCAGGAAGGCTGGTCAATGCTTTGCAATTAGAAAACGCATATTCGCCGATGGTGCGGACGTTGGATATGTCCCCGATACTCGCCAGCTTGCTGCAGCCATAGAATGCATCTTTCCCAATGCTGGTAGCGCTGCTTAAATCGCCGACTGAAAGAAGATCATTCAAACAGTAGAACAGCTTGTCAGGAACAGCCTTCAAGCTGCGTAAATCGCCAACCGTGGTTAGCGCAGTGCAGCCATCAAAAACTTTCTCGCTGATGCTTGTCACACTGCTTAAATCACCAACGGTTTTCAGCGATTTGCAATTGCGGAATGTCTCTCGATTCAAGACGGTCAGCTTTTCCAAGCCGCTAATGCTGGTCAGCGATTCACAGCCGTAGAAAGCGCCATACGCGATGCGTGTAACATTGCCGAGTTCCCCGATGCTTTGCAGGGAAGTACACTGCTTGAACGCATTTGCGCCGATGAAAGTAACGCTGCTGAGACTGCCGACGGTTTTCAGCGAAGTGCACTGATAGAAGGCGTTTTCGCCGATGGAAGTAACGCTGCTGAGATCTCCGATGCTTTCCAGTGACGCACAGGCATAGTCTTTTGACATGCCTTCGTCCGGAATCCAACGGCTGGAAACACCAAAGGCAGAGTCGCCGATGCTTTCCAAATGGGGCATATCACCAACCCGAACCAAGGAGGTGCAGCCTACAAAAGCACTATTGCCAATACTTGTTACATTGCTCAAATGCTCCATGGATGTGAGCGATTCACAATCTCTGAAAGCGTAAGCACCAATAGTGGTTACATTATCGGTGATATCAAGTGTTTCCAACGCATAGCATCTGGAGAATGCGTATACGCCAATGCTCGTCACATTCTCCAAACCTTCTACGCTTTGCAGATTGAAACAGCCGGCAAATGCGCTATCCGGAATGGCAGAAATGTTCGTTAGACCGCTAATGGTGGTCATGGCGCAGGACTCGAAAGCACCGCTGCCGATGCTTGTTACGTTGCTTAAGCCCTCGATGCTTGCAAGAGAATTGCAACTGAAAAATGCTTCCGCCCCAATGTGGACGTCATTTCCTCCGATTTCAAGCGTATTCAACTGACAATCGTAGAAAGCCCATCTTCCAATCTTTTTAATATTGTCTAAGCTGCTGATTTCTTTGAGTGAAGTGCAATACCCAAAAGCCCAATCCCCAATTGTTGTGACATGCTGCAAACTTCCGATTTCTGCTAAAGACGCGCAGCTGAAAAAGGCTGAATCACCGATTTGTTCGACATTAGAAATGTCGCCAATACGCTTCAGTGAATCGCAATATTGTTCTGTTCCATCGTCCCAACTGATACTGTATGAAAAAGCAGACGCGCCGATACTTTTCAGATGGGGCATATCACCGAGTTGCGTCAGTGATTTGCAGCCTGCAAAAGCAGATTCGCCAATGCTCGTCAAAGAAGTCAAATCCCCAACATCTTGCAGTGAAATGCAGTTATAGAACGTGAAGTCACTGAGATTTGTCACATTCTCCAGCCCCTGCAACTTTACCAGCGCCGTGCATCCATCGAATGCGTGCGCGCCAATCTCTGTCACGCTGCTGGGAATCATGATCTCTTTCAGGCTCGTGCAGCCCGAGAAGGCGTAATCCCCGATGGCAGTTACAGAATCAGGAATTTTCACGCTGACAAGGCTCGTGCTGTTTGCAAACGCATATTCATCAATGCGTTTTACGTTTGCGGAAATTTCGTAAGTCGCGACATTTCCGCCGCTTGGAGCGTCCGCGCTGTCCGCCAGTGCGGGTAGGACCAGACAGCTTCCGATCAGCAGACCGGTCAGCGTAATCGTCAAAAGTTTCTTGGATTTCATGCGTATCAACCCCTTTCTCGATTTCCAGCATACAGCAATTTCAAGAAAAAGTCAATAGCAGAATCAAGAAAATTAAGGGAAAATACAGAAACTAAATCGAATGCTATGTCATGCACCGTCAAATCAATAAGGTGCTAATGCTATATTCAGAAGAAATTGTCAAGAAACGATTACCAATCATGTTGACAAGCTGGGAAAACCTGCGTATAATAAATATGGAAAACTGGCAGTTTGCAACAGGGAAAAAGCGGATGGAGGAGAATTGCACATGAAACGTTGGAAAGTCACATTCGGACTGTTCTTGCTTCTTTTTGCGCTGGCAACGACAGTTGCTTGCGCGGAGACAAAGGAAGCGAAAATGGATTGGAACGATCGGACTGTCATTTTTGCCCAGCCGGGGGAAACAATCCACTTTACCTACGATGTTCCAGAAGATTACGTTGTGACAAAAGAGGAATGGCTATGGTATTTTTGCTATACGAATGGTCGTAGCGCTACTCTCTATGATGGCGAATATGGTGAGAGTCACATGGAAAGCTATACCTATGAGCCAACGGGAATCCATGTCGAATGGGATGGAAAAGGCAGCATTTCACTGTCTGCTAATGAAATGGTGCGTATTCAATTGCACTTAAATGAATACGAATATCTATTTGCATATGTGGTTGTTGCAGACCCGGCAGAGTACTATACCTATGAGATTCAGAGTGGGGAAGCGACGATTACAGGATATAATAAAGACCTTCTGCGCCGCAAAGTGCTGATTCCAGAAGAAATTGAAGGGTGTCCGGTTACGACGATCGGCGACCGCGCGTTTTATGATATGCCGTCGGGCATCGGCAAAGAATTTTACATTCCAGACAATGTAACTACCTTTGGCAAGGAAGCATTTGCAGCCAGTGCCTATTTGGACTCGGTTAGGATGCCGCAGAAGCTGACGAAAATGGGCGAGGGCGTATTTGCGGCATGTTTGCAAATGCACTTCTTGGAAATCCCTGATTCGTTGACAGAGATTCCGGACTATGCTTTTACAAACTGCTGGGGCTATGGAGAGGTGAATAAATACAGTGCTGAGCAGTCTATTGGTAGAGTTGAGCAGTGTGTTGGTAAAAATGTGACAAAAATCGGAAAATATGCGTTTGCTGGATGCTGGAATATGGGGAAGGCGTGGGGCGATGGTCGTCTGCCTGAAAAGCTCGAATCCATCGGGGAAGGCGCATTCCAGTATTGTTATAAAATAAAATCATTGGAAATTCCGGCTGGTGTGACGGTCATTCCTGACCGCACATTTCAGGGCTGCGAAAGACTGGAATCCATTCAGATTGATGGCGATATTACGATGATTGGTGCGGAAGCATTTGACGGCTGTGTTGCGCTGACGTCGATGCCGCTGTCGAAGTCGCTGTCCCTGATTGGAGCGGATGCATTCCGTGACTGCACGGCGCTGACGGATTTCCAGCTGGCAGAGGGAAACACGCATTTTCAGGTGCAGCAAGGTGCACTGATGACGGCAGATGCCACGCGGCTGCTGACTTATGCTGCCAGCGCACCGCAGCAAAGCTTTGTCATGCCGGAAACGCTGACACAGATTGATGATGGCGCGCTCAAAAACCTGCGCTATCTGGAAACGCTGACCTTCCCGCCGATTTTCAGCGATTATCAGGCGGGCATGTTTGAAAATGCAACGGGCTTGAAGACGGTGAATTTCGGCGAAGGTACGCTGACGGCGATTCCTGACCGATTCTTCAAGGGCTGCACGTCGCTTGTTTCGCCCAATGCGTTCACGGGCGTGACGTCTGTTGGCGAATCGGCATTTGAAGGCTGCACGGCGGTGCAATCGCTGTCGTTTGATGATTCGCTGTCGAACATCGGCACAAAGGCGTTCCAGAACTGCACGGCACTGGAAAGCGTGCATATTCCGGACAGCGTAACGAGCCTGAGTGCAGCGGCGTTCCGGAATGACGTTTCCTTGACGGAATTCCAGATGCCGGAGCGCCTCCATACCGTCTCTGCGTCGGCGTTCAGCGGCTGCACGTCGCTGAAAACGGTGACATGGACCAAGTATCTGCAAACCATAGAAGCAAATGCGTTTGAAAATACGGCCCTGACGGAAATCATCTTCCCGGAGAGCCTGACCAGAATCGGTGCGTATGCGTTTGCGGGCATTGGCACGCTGGAAAGCATCGTCCTGCCGGAAAATTTGAATACGATTGGTTCGTCTGCTTTTTCTGGCACTGGGATTCAGACGCTGAAGCTGCCCAAGAACGTCACGACGATGGGCAACGGCGCATGGATGAACTGTGCCGCCCTGCGGGAAGTTCAGTGGGATGCCGCGTTGACGAAAATCCCGGCGAGCACGTTTGAACACTGCACTGCGCTGACCCAAATCGAGCTGCCGGACGGCATTGTGGAAATTGGCGCAAGGGCATTCAGCGGCAATGAAAGCCTAACCAATGTGACTTTGCCGCGCACGGTGCGGCGCATTGAAAGTGCCGCTTTTGAGGGATGCAGTGCGCTGACGGACATTCTGCTCTGGCCGGACGTGGAGGAAATCGCGGCGGATGCTTTTGCGAACTGCGAGAATCTGACCATCCGCGGCTGGAAGGGGTCTGCCGCTGAAAAAGCAGCCACGTCACAGGGCGTGAATTTTGCCGCGGCGGATCAGGAAATTTCCTACACGCTCAATGCCGCACAGAATGGCTATCTTGTCAGCAGCTGCGATGAAAACGCGGTACTGCTGGTGCTTCCGGCTGTGCATGACGGCTTGCCTGTGGTCGGCACTGCGGAAAACGCCTTTGCAAACTGCAAGTACCTGCAAGAAGTGCGCGTGGAAGCGGAAAGTGTGTATTTGCAGGTTTGTGACGGTATCCTGATGGACGCGGCGGGCAAAACGCTGCTGCTCTATCCGGCACGGCGCGCAGGAGCGGATTTGGTGATTGACGAAAACGTGACCGCCATTGCGGACTATGCGTTTGCCTACTGCCAGAATCTGCGCAGCATCACCATCGGCACGCAGGTGGAGACGATTGGCGACCATGCGTTTGACGCGGTGAACGATGCCCTGTGCCTTGTTGTGCAGGATGGTAGCCCGGTGCAGCTGTGGGCGAGCGCACACGGGGTGCGCTATGCCAGTGAAAGCACATCGTTTACCTATCGCCTTGAAGGGGACAAAGCGTATATTACGGGCTATACGGGCACGCTGCCGGAGACGGTTGTTCCGGCAGTGATTGACGGATACCCTGTCTATGCGATTGAAAACCTCCGCAGCCCGATTCTGACGCACGTTGTTGTCAGCGAAGGAATTGTGGAAATTGGGGAATCGGCGTTTCAAAGCAACTATACTGGTAATCTGTTGAGTGTGAGTTTGCCGCAGAGCGTAAAGAAAATTTCAGATTTTGCTTTCGCTGGACAGCAGTATTTACAGGAAATCACATTTGGTGGTGTGGAGAAAATTGGTCGAGGCGCATTTAGCAGCTGCACAAAACTGACACAAATTACATTGCCGGATACGCTGACAACAATTGAATGGAAAGCATTTGAATACTCTGGTCTAACGTCACTGACGATACCGGTCAATGTAACCAGCCTTGGAGACTCGTTTATCTCAGGCTGTTCAGCGCTGACATCGCTGTATGTAGCCGAAGGAAATCCAACCTATGAGATGGAGGACGGATTGCTTTACGACATTCCTGCAAAGACGCTGCGCTATGCTCTGCCGGATGTGTCGGGGGATGTAGTGATTCGTGACGGCACGGTGCGCATTGGCGACGATGTGTTTAAGGAACATGCGATAACATCTGTTCAACTGCCGGATTCTTTGCAGAAAATTGGGAATTGCGCATTCCAGTTCTGCAAGGAACTGAAGGAAATTACCTTCCCGGAAGGGCTGATAACGATAGATGGTTTGGCGTTTGCCTACTGTACACAACTGGAAAATGTTGTGCTGCCGGAAGGATTAAAGAGCTTGGGCGACAGCGCATTCCGCTCCTGCGATAGCTTAACAGAAATAACCGTGCCTGAAGGCATCACATTTATGTCGGGAACATTTGCAACCTGCTACTCTTTACGCACCGTGAATTTGCCGAGTGGTTTAACCCACATGATGAACGGCGTTGTGGAAGGATGTCGTTCACTGGAAACTCTACACTTGCCTGCTAAACTGGCGGACATCAGCGGCGAGTGGCCCAGCAAGCTGAAAACGATAACGACAGCGTTTGGTTCTGTGCGCTATGTATCCGAAGACGGTATCTTATATGATACGCAGGACAACAGCATCTTGTTTGTGAATGCGTCGATTACGGGAAATGTAACCGTTCGTGATGGCATCACGACAATTGGCGCAGGGGCGTTCAAGGGCAGAAAAGGCTTAACGAGCGTCACGCTGCCGGAAAGCTGCACTGTCATTGATTCTTATGCTTTTGAAAACTGCACAGCACTAACGGATATCAACTTCCCGGAAAAATTAGAGTTGATTGGACGAAATGCATTCTACAATTCCGGCATTACATCGCTGAAACTTTCGCAGCCGGGTCTTCACGTTGGGAGTTTTGCATTTACTGATTGCCATCAGCTGAAGTCTGTGGAAATCACATCGACGGACTTTGACTTGATGGAGTGGGCATTTGCAAGATGCGAAAATTTGGAGACAGTAATTCTGCCGCCGCAGGTTTTCCGCATGGAAGGCGGATGCTTCACGGAATGCACGTCCCTGACTACGGTCGTTTTGCCGAAGAACATCACGTTCGTGCATGGCTTTAAGGACTGTACGTCCCTGAAAACTATTGAAATTCCGGACAGTGTGACGAGCATCGGCTATGAAGCATTTGCAAACTGCAAGTCGCTGGAAAGCATTCATCTGCCGGATGGGGTAACGAACATAGGAGACCTTGCGTTTGCACGCTGCTTTGCCTTGAAGGATGTTAACTTCCCGGCTGCGTTGACCACGATCGGAAAAGAAGCATTCCGAAGTGTTCCGATTGCTGAAGTTGTTATCCCGGCGAATGTGACCGAAATCGCGGACATGGCATTCTATTATAATGAAGAACTCCGTTCGCTGACGCTCCCCAATGGCTTGAAGAAGATTGGGGAGAGTGCCTTCTGGAACGCGAGCAAGCTCCAAACTGTGGAATTGCCTGAAAGCCTAACGGAAATTGGAGAAACAGCATTCCGTCAAAGCGGTTTGACCTCGATTACCATTCCCGGAGATGTAAAGCGTATTGGTACCGGGGCATTCGCTGCTTGCGAAAATCTGGAAAAGGTATCAGTTGCACCCGGTGTCGAAACGATTGGCAGTGAAGCGTTCACTGGCTGCACAAAGCTGACGGAAGCAACGCTTACCAGTTCTGTTACGACTATCGAAGGCGGTGCGTTCTACGGCTGCAAGGCGCTTCAAACCTTTAGCGGCGGTGCGCTCATTCAGTTCATTGGCGAAAACGCCTTCATGAACTGCGAAAACCTTGAGGAACTCAATATTTCGCCGAATTTGACAGAAATTCAAGGCCATGCGTTTGATGGCTGCAAGACGCTGAAGCGCGTTTCGCCGTCGGCGGAGCAGAAGGGCGTTTCTCTGCCGCATGTGAAGTACATCGGCGAGCGGGCATTCAACGTCTGCAAAGCAATTCCGTCCTTCTCTCTGGGCGATTCGCTTGAAACGGTCGGGGATTATGCGTTTGCTTCCACGTCCGTTACGTCCATGTATTTCCCGGATACCGTGAAGCAAATCGGCATCAATCCGATGTGGATGAATTATGCCATTCTGTCCGTGCATTTGCCGAAATCACTGACGGAAATCCCGCAGGGGATGTTTGCGCAGGCCGCGCGGATACAGACGCTTACCATCCCGCAGGGTGTGCGCAGCATTGGCACACAGGCATTCCACGGCAATGTTGCTTTGGCAGCGCTGAAACTGCCGGATGGCTTGGAGCGCATCGGCGCAAATGCATTTGGAAACGCGGTGCTGCTGCTGGAAATTCCGGCATCGGTTACGGAAATTGCGGATGATGCGTTCAGCGAAGCGGTTGTGGAATTCTACACGCCGTCGGGCAGTGCGGCGCATCAGTACGCGTTGGCGCATCAGATTCCCGTGCATTTGGATGAGTCGATTCCGGCAGAATACCTCGGCACGGCTGAACAGATGGCAGCAAAAATTGTCGCGCAGGTGATTACGGATGACATGACCGACTATCAGAAAGCAGAAGCGCTGGTAGACTGGATGCTCAGCGAAACGAAGCTGTCAGACATGCTGCCGCACACATACAGCGGCAAAATGGTGCTTGTCCAGCGTAGAGGTACGCGCTGGGGCTGGGCATTTGCATACAAAGCACTGCTGAATGCGGCAAATGTTACCAATGCTATCTACTTTAACGCGAAGGGCATCGTTGAAGGCGAGGGCATTGGTGATCAAAGCTCGGTGTTTGTTTCTTATTTTGACGGCGATGCCGTGAATATGATTCAGATTGATGGGCAATGGTATTTCACGCATCCTGCCTTTGTGGAGCATTTCGGAAAGGCGCGCTACTTCATGCTCAATCGAGAAACGTATCGCTTGTCGTTTGGGGATGATCCGAACGTGGAAGCCTGCGACAACTACGACCAGACCTTCCTCTATCAGGCGTACTCCAAGGATGTTGAGGCGGAGGTTGTTGAGCAGGCATCTGCGTCCTTTACAGAGGGCAAAAAGCTGGTGTACGCGGAAGTTCAGCCGATTGAGGAACTGATGGATGCGCACTATGCGTATGTGCTGGACTTCGCAGGGCGGCATATGGATACGCTGGACTGGCAGAACGCACAGGGCGAATTTGAGCCGACTATCATTGGCACAAACAACGGCTACTGGCTCAGTGACGACCTGACGGGCGAGTATGCGCAAGTGACGGTGAATACGCAGACGCTCTATCCGTATGGCGCGGAAGTGCGGCTGGATGATCCGGAATACACGGCGATGCTGTGCGACTGGAATGTGGATGGCACGCTGACGCTGACGGAAAGCACCGAAGAAGCAACCGTGGCGCTGTTCACCATAGAAAGGGGAGAAGATATAGAAAAGAAGCAGACCATTACTGGCAGAAAGGTCTATCATGCGACTTTTACCCCGACCCTGAGCCAGTACATTGACACGCTGGCACCGACGGAATTTGAATTGGTGCTGGAATGCCAGCTGCCGCCCATTCGTGATGCTGCACAGCTGGTGGACAACAAGCTGACGCTGACGCTTTCGGATTCACATATTTTCCCGGAAAATGCGCAGCTGGATTTGATTTTCTGGCCGGAAGGCGGCATATCGAGTGCTCCTATAACGCACTTCTATGTGGAGGATCGTGCAGAACTTTACCCGGACGGCAAGCGCGAAATTACGCTTGACCTCTCGGCACTTCGCTGTGACCTGGGATATGCTCTCTACATTGCGCAGACAGCGGACAACTATGTGGAATCGGAACAAAGTTATGTTACGAGCCGCATCGACATACCGCATACGCCGTACATTGAGACGGTACGGCCTGCAACACCGACGGAAGACGGTCTGGTGAGTGCAACAGTCTGCCGGATTTGCGATACATGGCTGGGCAATGGGTATGCAATTGCGTCGGATCACATTCTGCAGCTGCCTGCGAATTTGAAGGCAATCGAGGAAGAAGCCTTTGTCGGCATGTGGCAGGTGCAGCAGGTGAATATTCCGGAGGGCGTTACTGCGATTGGAAAGCGCGCCTTTGCAGACTGCTCGCTGCTGCGGCTGGTCATTATCCCGAACAGTGTGCAAACGCTGGCGGATGATGCCTTCAGCGGCTGCCATCCGGTGATTCTCTGCGATGCGGAAAATCAGCAGGTGATTGACTGGGCAAATGCACAGGGATTGATGGTCGTTTTCAAGGAAAGCAAATAATACTATTTCCAGATTCACCTGCGCCATCTGCTTGCGCCTTTTCCATTCTGGCGTCCGCTCATTCCACTTAGCGTAGCGCTGCTACGCTGCGTTCCATTCACGTTAGCCAGAATGAAAAATTCGCGGCGCATCTTGGCGCATTCTTATCTGGAAATAGTATAACACATCCCTTTGGCTGCTTCGGGGACACAGCTTCTCCGAAGCAGCCCCTTTTCTTTTCAAAAAAATCTCGAAACAGGATTGACAAAATGGGCTTGATACACTATAATAGAGACAAGGTTGAGCGTTAAACCTAACGAAAATACGCCACGAACTCGTGAAGGAGGTTTTCCCATGAGAGGGTCGATGAAATTGGTTTCCATGCTGCTTGTGCTGTGCCTGACGCTGGGTGCGCTGCCGCTGGCGATGGCGGAAGAGGTCGTTGATGCGGACTTGACCTGCACGATTACGCTGGGCAACTGGCCCGCGGATACGGCGGCGGAGGCGGAAAAGGCGCTCTTTGAGAGCTACCGCGAAACGATGAAGAAGCAGTATCCGAACGTGACGCTGGTGCCGGATTACTACTCCTACACCCTGAGCAGCTACGTTCCGATGGCGAAGGGCGGCACGGCGCCGAGCATTTTCCAGCCGCCGTTTACCGACCCGCAGCTGCTGATCAGCCAGCATCTTGTCGGCGACGTGACCGATGCGCTGGAGCGCGCGGGCGTGCTGAATGAGTTCAGCCCGTCGTACCTCGAAATGCTGTCCGACGAGGACGGCCGCATCTACGGTCTGCCGCGCGACGGCTATGTGCTGGGTATGCACATCAATGTTGCCCTGTTCCGCGAGGCGGGGCTGGTGGACGAGGAAGGTCTGCCGATTTACCCCAAGACCTTGCAGGAAGTGGCGGAATACGGTCAGATTATCCGCGAAAAGACGGGCAAGGCGGGGCTTGTGTTCCCGGCGAGCGAAACGTATGGCGGCTGGCTGTTTACCAATATCGCGTGGAATTTCGGCTGCGTGGGCGAAAACGCGCTGGAATATCAGGATGAAGACGGCCGCTGGGTGTGCAACTTCACATCTGACGAGTGCGTGGCGGCGATGGAGTACATCCGCGACCTGCGCTGGAAGTACAACATCCTCAATGCCGACGCGACCACGACCGACTGGGCGGGCGCGCATTCTCTGCTGGGCACGGGCGAAGCGGCGATGAACTTCGCGGCGGATGACTCGGTTGACCAGCCGACCTCCAACAAGGGTTTGCCGGTGGAGGATTTCGCGCTGATTCCGTTCCCGGCGGGCGACGCGGGACGCTATGCGCTGGCGGGCGGCACCTGCTACATGTTCGCGCCGAACATTACCGATGATCAGGCGACGGCGCTGATGGCGTACCTGACCGTGCTGGGCAAGATGCCCTACCTGAATGACCAGATTATCGAAGGGATGCGCGCGGACTATGCTGCCAAGCGCGACCGCGGCGCACCAGTTCTGCCCGCCATCAGCGCGTGGAACGACGCGGACTACAACGCGGCGAAGCAGGCGATTATTGACGAATACTGCAACGTCGATATGCGCTTGTATAACAATTTCTTCGATTCCATCACGCAGGGCACGATTACGCTGCGTTCCGAGGAGCCCGTCTTTGCGCAGCAGCTGTATCGCGAGCTGACCGCAGTCATTCAGCGCGTCATCACCCGCGAGGGCGCGGATGTGCGCAAAGCGCTGCAAAAGGCGCAGGATTCCTTCCAGGAGTATCTGGATGATGAAATCAATGATTATTAATTTCTGATTCTGCATGGCATTGCACTGTTTGTTGCAGAGGGTTTCGCCTCTGCGGAGGCGACCAAAGGGCTTTCCGATCGCCCTTTGGAAACCTTCGGCGCCGCTGCACTTTGGGTTAGCCCTTGTTGGTGACGAGCGAAAGTCAATGCGGACGGGGCAGTGCGGTGCCATCGGGCAATTATTGCTAATTGCTAATTCCTCATTTCTAATTGGAAAAAAGAACACCGGCGGAGGAGAACCGATGCCGGTTTCTTTTACACAAAAATCGCTCAAATCTTCGCGGAGGAACGCCTATGAGCAGAAAAAAGGCGCAAGTCGGCTTGCGCGCACGGACGGTTGACCACCTCAATGCTTGGCTGATTATGCTGCCGAGCCTCGTGCTGATGCTGTTCTTTGTCTGGGAACCGCTGTTCGAGAGCGTGGTTATGAGCCTGTATAAGACGCGCAACATCGAACTGGTGAACTTCATCGGCTTCAAAAATTACATCAGCGTCATGGGCAAAGATGACTTCCTGCAGGCGCTGACGAACACGTTCTCGTACACGTTCTGGTCGCTGCTGCTGGGCTTCTTTCTGCCGATGGTGCTGGCGCTGCTGATTGGGGAGACCGTGCGGAGCAAGAGCTTCTTCCGCACGGTGGCGTATCTGCCGAATATGCTGCCGGGCCTCGCGGTCGTCATCCTCTGGTCGGCGTTCTTCTCCGGCGAGAAGTCCGGCGTGCTGAACATCCTGCTCAGCCACTTAGGCATTGCGCCGCAGACCTACCTGACGCGCTCGGAGTGGGTCATCCCCATCATCATCCTGATTGCGACGTGGAAGGGCGCGGGCGCGACGGCGCTGATTTACATGGCGGGCATGTCCAGCGTCAGCCCGGAGCTGTACGAAGCGGCGGCGATTGACGGCGCGGGCATCTGGCAGCGCATCATCCACATCATGATTCCTGCCATCAAGAAGCTCGCGGGTACGCTGCTGATTCTGCAAATCATCTCCGTGTTCCAGATTATGTATGAACCGATGGTGCTGACGAAGGGCGGCCCGGATAATGCGTCCCTGTCGCTGATGCAGCTGATGTGGCAGTACGCGTTCGGCGGATCGATGAACTATGGCAAGGCATCTGCCGTCGCGGTGATTGTCACGCTGATTTTGCTCGTCATGACGGCGATTTACTCCTACTTCGACCGCAAAGAATCCGACTGGGATTAAGGAGGGCGAACGCATATGGCAAAAGCACAGCGCACCGGCGTCATCCGGGACTACGATATGCACTCCGCGTCTGTCCGGGTTGGGTATGGGTTCATCATCTTCTTCTGCCTGATTATGACGGTCATCGCGGTTTTCCCGATTATCTGGGTTGTGCTGGCGGGCTTCAAGGACTTGAAGGAGTTCATGTCGTCCGCCAAGCTGCTCCCGGAGGTGTTCGATTTTTCTCTCTTCGCGAAAACGTGGTCGCAGCTGGGCATTGCGCAGAATTACCTCAACTCGCTGATTTCCGTTGCGGGCAGCGTCGTCTGCGCGATTGTGTTCAACGGTCTGCTGGGCTACGGGCTGGCGATTTTGAAACCCAAGGGCTACGGCATCGTCAAGAAGCTCGTTATGCTCTCTCTGCTCCTGCCGACGACCATCAGCATCGTGCCGTTGTTCATGAACATCCAGAAGCTGAATCTCGGCGGCTCGTTCGTCCCGCTCTGGCTGAGCTATGGCGCGAACGCCATGTACGTTATCCTGTTCGTGCAGTTCTTTGAATCGCTGCCGACTTCCATCATCGAAGCCGGGCGGATTGATGGCTGCACGCAGCTGCAAACGTTCTTCTACATCGTCCTGCCGCTGTCCAAGCCGATTTGCTCCGTGATTGCGATTTTCGCCATCAACGCCGCATGGTCGGACTTCCTCCTGCCGTATCTGGTGCTTCGCGGCAGCGCACTGCAAACGGTGATGGTGCGCCTGTTTGTTTTCAGCACGGAACAGACCGTCAACGCCGACACGATGATGCGCTCCGTCGTTTTCTCGATGATTCCGCCCATCATCCTTTTCTTCATCTTCCAGAAGCAGCTGACCGAAAACGCCGTGTCTGTGGGCATCAAGGGGTGACATTATAAAAAACTTCGATAGTCACCCCGTAACATGGGAGGCGCCGAAGGAGTCCAGAGGGCGACCGCAGACTTCGTCTGTTTTCATTGCCCTCTGGAACTTGCTTAACAGCCCATTCACGGAAAAGAAGACAACCTGCAATACCGAAAAAAAGAGCTTCTACTTCTTTCTTGCCAAAAAGAAAGAACCGACAGGAGGACACACAATGGCAAAAGCCGCTGACGTATATTTCCAAGTAGACCCGTGGAAGGTCATTGAGCAGGGCTTCGACCCCGCCTACGCGCGCGTGAGCGAATCCATCTTCTCGCTGGGCAATGAGAGCATCGGCGTGCGCGGCTGCTTCGATGAGGGCGGTCATGTCGATAGCCTTCGCGGGGCGTATACCAATGGCATCTATGATATGGAGAAGCTGAGCCGCTCCTATAAGGGCATCATCGACAAAACACACTTCATGATTCCCTCGGCGGAATGGCTGATGACGACGATTTCCGTTGATGGCGAAACGCTCGATTTGGGGCAGTCGCAGTTTTCTGACTTCACCCGCGAACTCGACCTCCGCGCCGGCACGCTCACCCGCCGCTTCCTCTGGACGACGAAGAGCGGCAAGCAAATCCGCCTGACCTTCCTTCGATTCCTCGATATGGTGCACCGCGAACGCGCGTACCAGCGCATCACGCTCGAAGCGCTCAATTTCACGGGCAGCGCGACAGTCACGTCCGGCGTGTCCTTTAACGTCGTGCATGAAGGGCGGCAGAAGTGCTTCTGGCAGGAGACGCGCACCGACGCGAAGCCGGATTGCCTGATGGCGCAGTCCCGCACGACGCTATCGAATCAGGAGGAATTCTGCGGCGCGTGGCTGACGTGGCCCGGCGAATCCACCGCATCCGCCGAGGGCAAAACCGTCACCGCGACGGCGGATGTTCTGCTTGCGCCGGGGCAAGCCGTGCAAATCGACAAGCGCGTCGTCGTGCTGTTCAACGGTCAGCAGGGGGACGACCTCTGGCAGAGCGGGCAGGACGCGATGGCGCAGAGCAAAGCCGTCTCGCTCGATGACGCACAGGCGTCACAGCGTGCGTATTGGGATGCTTACTGGCACACGTCCGACATCTGCATTGAGCCGAAAGATGAAAGCATGGCGGAAGCCGTCGCAGCGGAACAGCAGGGGATTCGCTTCTGCTCCTTCCAGCTCGCGCAGACCTACAACGGCGGCAGTATGCGCCACAACATTGGCGCGAAGGGCTTGACGGGCGAGGCGTACAACGGCCACGCATTCTGGGACACGGAATCCTGCTGCCTGCCGTTCTATCTCTTCACGAACCCGGAAGCCGCGAAATCGCTCCTCCTTTTCCGCTACAACACACTGCCGATGGCGCTAGAGCGCGCAAAAATGCTGGACTGCAAGGGCGCATGCTACCCGATTGCGACGCTTAACGGCGACGAGGCATGTCCGCTCTGGCAGCACGCAAGCCTGCAATTGCAGCCGAGCACGGCGGTGTCCTACGGCATCTGGCATTATGTCCACCTGACGGACGACAAGGCGTTTTTGTACCGTTATGGCGCGGAAATGCTGCTGCAAATCGCCCGATTCCAAGCGACGCGCGTCGGCTTCAGCGAGAAAATCGGCAAATACGGCTTCTTCGGTGTGATGGGCCCGGACGAGTTCCACATGATGGTCAACAACAACGCGTATACCAATTATATGGGGATGCGCGCCCTGTGCTACGCGGCGGATGTGCTGGATGCAATGCGGGCGGATGCGCCGGAGACTTACGCGGCACTGTGCGAAAAAGTCCAGCTTGCACCTGATGAACCCGCGCAGTGGAGGCACATTGCCGACAACATGTACATTCCGGAAACGCCCGACCACCTGTTTGAGCAGCATGACGGCTTCTTTGAGCTGCCGCACACGGACATCAACAGCATTCCGGTCAGCGAGTTCCCGCTCTACGACCACTGGGCGTACGACCGCATCTACCGCACGGACATGATTAAGCAGCCGGATGTGCTGATGTTCCTCTACCTCTACAATTCGTCTTTTGATACCGAGACGAAGCGTATCAACTACGATTTCTACCAGCCGCGCACGATTCACGAATCCTCCCTTTCGCCTGCGATTCACTCCATTCTGGCGGCAGAACTGGACAAGATGGACGAGGCAGTCAATTTCTTCGGCTACGCGACGCGCCTTGATTTGGACAACTATAACCGCAATACGCGCGAGGGCTTGCACATCACGAGCATCGCGATGGCATGGGCGAACATCGTCTACGGCTTCGCAGGTCTGCGCAGTGATGACACGATGCTGCGCTTCGCCCCGCGTCTGCCGGAGCGCTGGAAGCAGCTGACCTTCTCGGTCATGTACCGCGGGCGTGTGATTGCAATCAGCATGGGCGCGGACAAGACCGTGTTCCAGCTGACGCAGGGGGACAAACTGGCGGTGCAGGTGTATGGCGAGACGGTGGAACTGACGGATGAGCCAATTTCGGTGCAGCGGCAGTAAAGCTGAATACAAAACAGGCGCTGACAGGGTGAGATTCTTGCCAGCGCCTGTTTGCGTGCAGAAAAGAATTGAAAAGTCAACAGTATGTGTGCAAAACACACATGAGAAATGCGGTGGAACAGCGCTCGTCCTCATGTTTGAGAGCAGGGACACGCATCTGCGCAGTTCGTTATGGCGCGGCGTACTCACCCACCGTCTGAATATCCGTTTGTTTGAACAGCATACAGCCGCAGTGCCCTTTGAAGGTGGGGAAGCTGATGATTTTCAATTTTGTGTCAATCTCCGGGCTGTAATATACAATTTCCAGCGTTTCACCGAACAGCGCCGTGCGCTCGTAGACGCGCAGCCACTTTTCGTCCATATTGGGGAAAATGCTGCCGAAAGAGTGGTTGATGAGCTGCTGCAGCGGCGTTTTTTCGATTTCTGCCAGTGCCTCGTTACCGTAGCGGAAGATCCAGTCCACAGCGGCGCGCTCCTCGTTGAACACCATCTCGATGTCGGTAAACGCAAAGGGCGCGCTGTCATAGCTGGCATAGTGCCGCTGATATTCTTCCTGTGTGGTGGGCGCGTTGCTGTTAGACAGGTTCTGCGCAATCTGCCGCCGTCCGGCGCGCAGCTGTTCCTTGAGTTCTCGTTTCTTTCGACAGCTATAATACAGCATTTCTCCGTTGACGAGTTCAATCTCCTTTCCAATGTCGTGGATTCCCTTGATAGATACCAGCGTGGCGCGGTCGGCGCGGATAAAGCCGCTGCCAAGCATACTTTCCAATTCATGGATGGTGGCATAGGTTTCGTAGGTTCTGCCATCGGAAAAATGGATGATTGACTGGCGGCCTGACAATTGAATATAAAGAATGTCCTCTGTCAGCAAGCTGATATGCCTGCGGTTGGAAATAACGGAAATATCGTCGAAGCTCATAGCTTTTTCCTCCACCATTATAATACCATTACAGAATACCATGTTTTCAGATGCAATGCAAGATTCAACGCAAAGAAAAAACGTCATTCGCGCAGGATTGTACGATGTTCACGCAAGGTATGTTGCAATTCAAACAAAGTTATGCTACACTGAAAACATAAGAACAGAAAAGGACGGAAGGTGAGCAATGTCATCTTTCGTAGCAGTTCCCTATGGGGAAACCTGTCTGAGTAAAGGAGGAACACCTGTGAAAAAGAAACTGCTAAGCTTACTCCTTGTGCCGACCATGCTGGCTGCCGCGCTGACGGTCTGCGCCAGTGCCGAGAAAAGCAGCGACACTGCCGCCGCGCTCAATGCAGAGATGAAGCCGGCAACCCAAAGCACCATTGAGGCGAATCGGCAGGTATACGACTTCCTGAACTTTGAGGATACGTCGGAGTTTGAGAATGCGGAACGAGGCTTCATCACTGCGCCGGACACACTGAATCTTCGTGGCGAGAACGGGAGAACTGTGTGGACGCAGGACGCATATGCGTTTCTTGACAAAGACGCGCCGGATACCGCCAACCCCAGCCTGTGGCGGAATACGCAGCTAAACCACTTGTACGGTCTCTTTGAGGTCACTGACGGCATCTACCAGGTGCGCGGCTATGATATTTCCAATATTACTTTCGTTCGCAGCGAACACGGATGGATCATCATGGACTGCGGCAGCAGCAAATATACCGCGGCGGAAGCGCTGAAACTCTTCCGCTCCGAGATGGGCGACGGGCGGATTGTCGCCATTGTCATCAGCCATGCGCATGTGGATCACTACGGCGGCATTGAAGGGCTGATTGCCCCCGAAGATGCTGCGGATAGCAGCCTGCCGCTTGACGAGCAGATTGCATCCGGCAAGACCGCAATTATTGTGCCGAAAGGCTTTACGGACGCGGTAATGAAGGAAAATGTCTTTGTGGGCACGGCAATGAAGCGGCGGGCGTTTTTCCAGTACGGCTCCATGCTTCCCTATGGCGAACAGGGACGCCTTTCGGTGGGCATTGGCCTGACCGCAGTGCAGACCGGTGTCGGTTATATCGCGCCGACCTTCGAGGTTGCGGATTCGATTTATGAAACAACCATTGATGGCGTAACCGCTATCTTCCAGCAAACGCCGGGGACGGAATCTCCCGCCGAAATGAACACCTATTTCCCCGGCAGCAAAGCCCTCTGGATGGCGGAAAACTGCAGCGGAACCATGCACAATCTCTACACGCTGCGCGGCGCGGAGGTGCGGGATGCGAATGGCTGGGCTCGCTACATCACCGAGGCACAGTCGCTGTTCCCCGACGCCGAGGTTGTTTTTCAGGCGCACAATTGGCCGCATTGGGGCAAGGAAACCGTCAACGAATACCTGACCAACACAGCTGCCATCTATAAGTTCATCCACGATCAGACCCTCCTGTATATCAACGAAGGTTATACCTCCACGGAGATTGCCTCTATGATCCGGCTGCCGGAGGAACTGGAGAAGGTTTGGTATACCCGGCAGTATTACGGTACGCTGAAGCACAATGTCAAGGCGGTCTATCAGAAATACATGGGCTGGTACGATGCAAACCCGATTCATCTGGATGAACTGACGCCGAGCGAATATGCCAAAAAACTTGTGGAGTATCTTGGCGACACGGACAAGGTGCTTGAAATGGCACGTGCCGATTATGAAAAGGGCGAATATCAGTGGGTCGCACAAATAACGAATACGCTGGTATTTGCTGACCCGGAAAATAAGGAAGCGCGCTATCTGTGTGCCGATGCGCTGGAGCAGCTTGGCTATCAGGCAGAGTCGGGCGCATGGAGAAACGCTTATCTTGTGGCAGCCTTTGAGCTGCGGAACGGCACCGGTCAGTACCCGAAGGCAGCCCAACTTGGCGTTGGCACCACCGCCCAGGGGATGGACGCGCAGACAATGCTGGATTACATGGGCATTATCATGGATACGGAAAAGCTCCAGAATCGTTCCTTCACCATCAACCTCAAGCTGACGGATGGCGACGATTATCTGCTGAAGATCCACCATGGCGTGCTCCTGTACTATAAGGATGCGCTCTCGGATGAGGCTGACCTGACGATTTCTACCCCTCGAATCGGGATTCTTGCCATCACAAGCGGAAATCAGGAAAATATCGACAAGCTCATCACCGTTGAAAAGGGCGATAAGGCGCTGTTCCAAGTGTTTTGTGACAGTATGGCCGCTTTTGACCTGTATTTCAATATCATCGAGCCGTAAGAAAAATCGTTATAGGGAGGGAAAAAGATGAAGAAAATCACAGTGATTCTGCTCTGCATGGCGATGCTGCTGTCCGGCTGCGCATGGAGTGTCAAGGCGGAGGCTGTCTCGTCGTCCGAAGATGTGTGGAAAACCATTGAAGAGGCTTACATTTACGCATTCCCGCTGGTGCTGATGGACGCGACGAGAACTTCCGCAACGAATACGGAGGAAGCCGCACCCGGCAAGGCGCCTGTTAATCAGTTCATGCACGGTGTGGCACTGGCCAACGCGCAGTTCAAAAACGTGGTGACGCCGAACGTGGACACCATCTATACACAGGTGTGGTATGACCTGAGCGAAGAGCCGATGGTTTATGTGCATCCGGAAACAGACCGCTTCTGCAAGGTGCAGGTGCTTGACGCATGGACAAATACCGTCGCTGTCCTTGACCGGGCTGGAGTCTATGCAATCACGCGCTCAACTTGGAAGGGCAACCTGCCGGACAATGTGACCCGCATTGATGTTCCTACCGCTATGGCGTGGGCCATTACCAGAACGGTACTTTCCGGAGAGGCGGATCTTCCGAATGTGTATGCCATTCAGGCGCAGATGCAGCTTTTACCGCTTTCTGTCTACCTGAGCGGAGAAGCGTATCAGCCTCCGAAGGGAAGCTATCGGGAGGAAAACAGCTATGTCCCCATCAACAAGGTACTGTCGCTGGATCCTGTCACATTCTTCAACAAAGCAAACACGCTGATGGAAGACAATCCGCCGTCCGCCGCTGATGCGGAAATACTTGAAAAACTCGCGGCAGTTCACGTTGGCCCCGGCATGGAATTTGACGCATCTGTTTTGACCGGAGATATTCAGGCAAATTGGCGGGAAATGCTGCAAGGGCTTCGCCCGAAGCTCGCAGCAGAGGGAATGAAGTTTTCAAAACAGCTGGGGCAGTGGAGCTATTTCGGCGCGCCAATCGGAGACTTTGGTACGCAATATGCCTACCGTGCGCTGGTTGCCATTGCCGGACTTGGGGCAAATACGGTGGAAATCGCACTGTACCCCAAGACGGAAAAGGACGCCGACGGGAATCCTTTGACGGGAGAAAAGTCCTACATTCTCCACCTTGAAAGCGATCCGCAGGTGCTTGAGGGCGGTTTCTGGTCGATCACTGCATACGGTGACGATGATTTCCTCATCGATAATCTGCTCGACCGCTACTGCATCAACGACCGTTCGGGTTTGAAGAGGAATGACGACGGCTCTGTGGATGTGATTTTGTCGAAGGACGCGCCGGCGGACACGACCAATTGGCTTCCGGTGGGTGACGGCGGCTTCCATCTGTTCATGCGCATCTATACGCCGGATATGGAGGCACTCAAGACGTGGACAGTGCCGACCATTACGGCGATTGACTAAAGGGAAGGCTGCCGAGGAGAGCAAATCCTCGGCAGCTTTTTCTGGGGTGCGCCCGGCATGTGCAACAACTAATACTATTTCTAAATGAGAATGCGCCAAGATGCGCCGCGAATTTTTCGCTCTGGCTAACGGGAGTG
>ERZ1027040.331-NODE-331-length-23933-cov-15.056496_pt1 | contig 23933 bp, 20 predicted proteins | sample MGYA00519437_ERZ1027040 | MGnify/ENA primary metagenome ERZ1027040 (study PRJEB26926, sample SAMN06164809) | human gut metagenome | biome: ENVO:00009003; feature: ENVO:2100002; material: ENVO:00002003 | host: Homo sapiens | place: USA | collected 2012 ... | reverse complement strand
ATATCCGCTTTCGGGCAGACAGCGAAGCCAGCTCCAAGGCGATCTATGAAGCCTATACAAGATGGTGCGACGATAACGCACAGAAGCCCATGTCTGCCAACCGGGTCAGTTCCGAGCTTGCACAAAATGAGCGGCTTTACAATGTAGAGGCCACCAACAATGTCCACGTCGGCGGTAAGCGGGTGCGGGGCTTTGTGGGCATTGAGGTGGTCAATCCGCCGCCGTATTAAAAGTGAGGAATGGACTTCAAAATTGCCGTACACCCTGTACGGCTGTTTTTGATTCCATTCTTAAAAACCATTTTGCTTGTGCGCACCGTGGAGTATTTCGCGGCAGCGTGTAAAATCTGCCGCTGAACCGACGGCTGGTACACAAAACCGGCGTACAGAAGCGTACACAAGCCGTCTATGCCGTACCGAGCCGTACACCGGCGGCTCAATTTTGCAGTCCAAAAAACAATCCTTGTGAAATCCGTGAAGATTTTTGCCGCAGATTGAACGCACTGCACCATCCGGTGATTTACCGGAGCGTGAAGCCGATGCACCGAAATGTGGCATATCCTGCCATTCCGTATGTTCTCACACAGAACGATGAAGCCGATAGGGCGCAGTTGTGAACAGGGCATCACGGGCGGAAATCTGAGCGGATTTGCGGCACGGCAGATTCTTCACCGCAAAGCGCACACAGTTCACTTACTCAAAAACCAATATCACGAAAATATGGAGGTAAAAAGTTGATGAAATCCAATCTGAGAAATGAGATCAAGTCGTACATCGTTCGTCAGGGAATGACCATGCAGGAGGTGGTCGATCTGCTGCGGGACGAACACGGCTGGTCCGACAGCGTTTCTAACCTTTCAAATAAGCTCCAGCGGGAGTCCCTACGCTACACGGAGGCTGTCCAGCTTGCCGACGCACTGGGGTACGAAATCGTCTGGCAACGGAGAAAGTGAGGAGGGATTTTTATGACAGAGGCAGAGAAGAAACTGTTGCAGGCGCAGCACCGATTGGAGGAAGCGCAGGCACGGGATCGGGTCAAGGAACGAAAGATGCGAACGCGCAGGCTCATTCAGGAGGGTGCGATTCTGGAAAAGGTGCTGCCAGAGGTTCAAACTATTGAGCTGTCTGAGCTGGAGGGGTATCTTTCACGGAAACTAGGAAAACAAATCTAAATTTCAGATAGGAGGTCTCCGGGAAATCGGGGGCCTCCTTCTTTTTTCTCCCGTAAGGGCGCACTTACTCACCACCCTGAAGGGCAGTGGTATTTCCTGCGGAAATCGTGCGCTCTGCGAGGCGAATGCGGCTGCTGCGGCAGCCTCCAGACAATGCCACAACACCTGCGGGTGCTGCTGCCATCGTCTGCGCAGACGGCAATTCCCTGCGATGAACGCAGTGAAACAGGGGTAGATATTCTCTACCCCTGTTGCCGCCTGCCTGCGCAAACCTGCCACCGGCAGCTTTGCCGCAGAGAGGGCTATCACGATGCGTTATAGCCCTTTTCTCTTTTGCGAAAGAGAAACAGAAAAAGAAAGAATGAGGTGAAAAAGATATGGCGATTTATCATTTGGAAGCGAAGGTGGTCAGCCGTGGCGCAGGGCGCTCCGCCGTGGCCGCTTCCGCTTATCTGAGCTGTTCCCGTCTGTATAACGATTACGACGGGATTCAGCATGACTACACAAAAAAGCAAGGGCTTGTCTGGCAGCAGGTGTTTCTGCCGGAGTATGCCCCGCAGGAATGGAAAGACAGAGAAAAGCTCTGGAACGCCGTGGAGGAAGTGGAGACTGCGAAGGACAGCCGGTTGGCGCGGGAGTTCGTGGTTGCGCTTCCAATAGAATTGAGCCGTGAGGAGCAGATCGAGTTGCTGCAAGAATTTATCCGGGAGCAGTTTATTTCGGACGGGATGTGTGCCGATGCTGCCATCCACGACACGGACGGCCACAATCCCCATGCCCACATTCTCTTGACGGTGCACCCGTTGGACGAACAAGGCAAGTGGCAGTACAAGACCGAGAAGGAATATCTCTGCATGAAAAACGGCGAAGAACGCGGTTTTACTGCCGCTGAGTTCCGGACGGCGCAGAATGAGGGTTGGGAGAAACAATATCCCTACAAGGTCGGCAAGAAGAAGGTGTATATGACGCCGTCTGCTGCCGAGGCGCAAGGATTTGTCCGCGCAGACAAGCATCCGAAAAGCACCCGCTATGGCCGTCAGAATCCCATCTCCGAGCGTTGGAACAGCGAGGAGCAGCTTGCCGTATGGCGGGCAGCGTGGGCGGATGCGACCAACCGTCATTTGGAGAGGTACGGGCATGACGAGCGCATCGACCACCGCAGCAACGCCGCCAGAGGGCTGGACGAGCAGCCCACCATTCACGAGGGTGTGACCGCACGCGCACTGGAACGAAAAGGCATGATTGCTGACCGCTGCGAGATCAACCGGCAGATCAAGGCGGACAATGCCCTGCTGCGGGAGCTGAAAGCTGAAATCAAAAAGTTGACCGCACTGGTCGCCCGCACCGTACCGGCCATTGCGGAGGGGCTGGAGAAGCTGCGCAGCCGGGTGCTGATCTTCTGTTATCAGCTCTCTCACATTCGCAGCGGAAAGGCGCATATTCAAAAATCCCTTGCCGTATGGAAGCCGGAGCTGGAGCATTACACTGGTCTGGTGCAGCAAATCAAGGAAAAGAGCAAGGAGCGCAAAACACTAGTTGCCGAGAAAAAGGCATTGCCAATATACCATGTGAAACGCCACAAGGCGCTGGCTGTCCGTATTGCAGAGCTGACGGAAGATTTAGAGGAACTGCGTTCCGAAAAGGCACTCCTTGTACAAAAATTTGAGTATGCGGAGGATGCAGGCGCAGAGGCGTTCCGTAAGGATATTGCTATTATGGAGGCTGGCCTGAAAAAGCTGGAGGCGCAGGAGCAAAAATACTCTGCCGAGTTGGATAAGGCTTTGGATGAATACGCTGAACTGAAAGCGCAGGCTGCGGATTTTGACTCGGTAGAGCTGTACAAAGCACGGCAGGTCCTCCGTCCTGCGCAGGAAAAGGCAGCGGAAAGGCAGTTGGAGGAAACCTTGCAGAAGAAGCCTTCGTTCAGTCTGCTGCTCAGCGCAAAGCAGGAAGTATCCAGACTGCTTGGAGAGGACACAGAAGAGCGGCAGGCACGGCAGATGGTTATTCGTCGGCAACGGTCAGACCCGCAAAAGCCCAAGCACTTCCAGCGCTAAGTGATAAAAATGCACATTTTCCCTATTGACTTTCCAACTCTAATCCGTTAGAATAATACTAACAGATTAGAATGAAAGGCCGCTAGAATGAGTATACCAAAAGTTTTTGAAAGCGAATACCGTTTTTGCCTGATCCTTTGGGATCATGAACCCATCAAGAGCAGAGATTTAGCTCAACTTTGTGAAGAGCAACTAGGCTGGAAGGTTACTACCACTTACACGGTAATAAAGCGTTTGTCGGAGCGTGGCGTGATAAAGAATGAGAATACAATTGTTTCTTCGCTGGTATCCAAGGAGCAGATACAGACAGCTGAAATTGAGGAATTGGTCGAGAAAAAATTTGCCGGTTCGATTCCGGCCTTTTTGACTGCATTTACCAAAAGCCAACAGCTCACAGCCGATGAAATTCAGGAGATGCAGCAGATGATTGACCGCTTTCGGAAGGAGTATCCGGATGACTGAATTGTTTATGAAGCTGCTTAATATGAGCATCAATGCCGGATGGCTTGTTCTGACTGTTCTGCTTGTTCGCATCATATTCCGTAAGGCCCCCAAATGGCTGTTCCCCGTATTGTGGAGCTTTGTGTGGATTCGGCTTCTCATGCCAAACGCATTGGAAAGTCGCTTGAGTGTCATTCCTGATATAAGTGGCTTTTCGGCATCCGAGCAGGGCCTGCTTTCTGCTAAAGGTTTCACTGCTCCTGTTCCTTATGTTGGAATCGTCTGGTGTACTGGTATGGCAGCAATGCTTCTGTTTGAAGCATTAAGCTATGTACATCTCCGCAGCAAAGTAAAAACTGCTGTCCGGCTCTCGTCAAACGTGTATCAAAGCGAGCATGTGAATGCTCCATTTATTCTTGGCCTGTTTGCGCCGCGCATCTATATTCCGTTCCATATAAAGAGCAAGGAATTGGATAGCATAATTGCACATGAACGTGCGCATATAAAACGCCGCGATCATTGGCTAAAGCCCATTGCGTTCTTAATTCTTTCTCTTTATTGGTTCAATCCTTTGATTTGGATTGCGTATTATTTCCTTTGTAAAGATATTGAGTTGGCATGTGACGAATACGCTATCAAGGATATGAGTGATTCTCAGCGCGCTGCGTATTCGCAGACGTTGCTCTCCTGCACTGCAAACCAGCGTATTTTTGCGGCCTGCCCGCTGGCCTTCGGCAGTAAGAATGTGAAAACACGAATCCGTGCTGTACTTTCTTATCGAAAGCCTCATACTTGGATCATAACCGTGACCGCGATACTTGTTTTGGCAGTTGTCGCCTGCTTTATGACAAACCCGAGACAACCAAAAGAAAGTACTGCTCAGGGTAGCAACTATATTGATCTAAATCAGCCTCCAACATTGGACGTGATTCAAAATGGACAAACTATTTCGGATAGAAGTAGTAGCGAAGATCGGCAACGTGAAGTAGAGCTTGAGAGCGCTTTGTTGGGAGAAGCGATAAAGAAGCAAGAGTCTCTTACTCAAATTCAAACAACTGATTTTTACAGATGAAAAGTCCTACGTTATCTATAGGATTGACGTTAATTTAACTGTCGATGTGGTTACATGGAAGGAGGGAAAATTCATGAAAATCATTTGAGGAAGCACATGGCCTGTCTGTTCAACGGATTCTGGCTCATGTGCTGAACCAAGAAGACATCAGACAAAAATCAGTTAAAAAGTAGCGTTGTTTATGCAAAAGATCAAGTCACTGGCCGCAGTTTTTCTGGCCCTTTTTATCCTCGCAGCGATTCCGACACAGGCTCTCGCCGCCGAAGCTCATGTTGATGCTATCACTGCACATACTCATCAATGGTATTTTGACCATTATGACACTACGTATATCCCAATTGACGATGAAACTCACTTAAAGACGCTCTATCCTGTGTATAAATGCTCCGTTTCTGGTTGTAGTGCTTTCGACATCAGGGATGGTTATGAATCAACGCCGTCCCATACAATGACCAGTTACTCGTATACGGGGAGCAATTATCATGCGGGTAATTATCATTATATCCGCTATGAACGGCATTGCGTCCAGTGTGGACATTCCACTGGCTATTGGGATCATTACAGCTGCCCCGGTAATGGGCATTGCATCCTGCCCCAGTCTGTTTTCCCGGTTTTGACAGATAAGTAAGTGACAGCTGAGCAGCGGCATGGGTGAATATTTCTCCCATGCCGCTGCTTGCATTATTGGAGTGCAGTTAAATGATTGTTTTCTTTTACGAAAAGGTGCGCTTAAAGCGCGGCGCTTGGCAGACGGTGAGTATTGTATTGCTGATAGCTTTCCTTTGTGCATTTTTTACTCTCTTTGATGGCTTCATTTGCCAGAAAGAACAGGATATGGAGAGCGCCTACGCAGTGATTCCCGTAACTGTCGTCGTATCCAATCTTACCGGCACGAAAACCGATGACCTGAAAATTACAGACTATATTATCAACTACTTTCTCTCTGACAAATATGCTTATGGCGGGGAGCTTCAGGAAAAAGCATTTTCCTCCTATGTGAAGGATGTTTGCCTGAAAGCATCTGTCTATTACAGCCAAGGGACGGGTTTTTCGAGTCGGCAAAAGCTGATTGGCATTACTTCTGTTGATGCCGCATCGGAATTGGCACCCGTTTCAGGAAATTCGATTACTTATTTTGAAGGATACGACGAATCAATTTTTACCTCAAATAAAGCAGCGTGTCTTGTTTCGACCGCAGCGGCAGAAGAACTGTCGCAAGATACTGATAATAATGGTAATGTCATATTGACGGTTCAGATGTCGCCTGCTGCGACCGGTGAAGCGGCCACACAGATTTCGCTCGAAATTGCTGGGACGTATTCGTCGGAATCTCAAACGATCTATTGTCCATTCAGCTGCGTTGCCGCAGTACAAACAGAGCTGGATGGGAAGATTACGGGGGATAGCTTGAGCGCCACAGTGCGCGATAATCATGAGCTGGACGAATTCCGGAAAATACTGATGCGTCACTTCGCAAATGTGGACCCATCCGGGCATCAAGAAGAAATCAATAATTCTCCAGCCCTCCGATATCAGCAATTTGCCATAACAGTTCATGACGAAACACTCCGCGAAACTCTGAATGCTTTGAATCGAAATTTGCAAACACTGTATCGACTAAAACCAATTTTTGCCTGCACAGAGGTCATGATTGGCACCGCCGCAGGTTTTTTCTATATTCATATCCGAAGGCGGGAATTTGCCATTGCACGATCTCTTGGTACAAAACGCATTGAAACGGTCATTATGGTATTCGTCGAGATATGTCTGATGTTTTTGGTTGGCGCAGCTATTGGAACAATTCTCATTCTGTTTGTCCAAGAGACTGCCACCCAATATGTCATGGCCGCAGCACTCTTTTTTGCTATGAATGTCGGGGCAATTACAGCTTGCTTGATGGCAACTGGAAAAAGCGGAATCCGATTACTACGGGAGGTTGAGTAGCATGTCCGTATTATCTGTGCAAAGTGTTTCTTATTCATACAAAACAAAATACCAAACTGTTCAGGCTGTAAAAGACGTCTCGTGTGATTTGAGTGCTGGAACTCTTTATGCGTTAGTCGGCAAAAGTGGAAGTGGGAAGACAACACTGCTTTCATTACTGGCAGGACTGGATACGCCGCAGAGCGGAGACATAATGGTCAACGGCCAGAGTTTGCGGGAAATAGACGTGGATATCTACCGCCGCAAGCAGGCGTCTGTGATTTACCAAAGCTATAATTTGTTTCCACTTATGACTGTTTGTGAAAACGTCATGTACCCCTTAAAGCTGCTGAGGCATTCCGATGCCGATGCAAAAAAAGAGGCACAGATTGCTCTTGAAAAAGTCGGTCTGGGCGAAAGTTATTGGAAGCGACTCCCTGCCATGCTGTCAGGCGGCGAACAGCAACGAGTCGCAATTGCTAGAACATTAGCTGTTCATGCGCAAATCGTTCTTGCAGATGAACCTACGGGAAATCTGGACACAGAAAACAGCTCACAAATTATTCAACTGCTTTCTAAACTGGCGCATGAGGAAACCTGTTGCGTGGTAGTTGTCACACATGATTTGGAGGTTGCCAAAGCGGCGGATGTCGTATTCCGTATGGACAGCGGCAGAATCAAGGAGGACGCTGTATGACACCTTTGAAACAGCTTTTTCGTCAACCAGTTCGCTTGCTTGCAATTATCCTGCTGGTGGGAATGGCTTCCGCTTTTATCTGTCTGAGCGCAGGCGTATTTTCATCTGCAAAGGCAACGCTTGCGCAAATTGAAGAACGCTATGTGACAATTGGCATCCCCACAACGGAGACAGAGGGTGTGACAACAGAGTACAACGGGCTGACGCTCCATCATGAAGAAAGTATAATTAGTCAAGATATGTGGGCATATATGGATCAGCTTGCTGCTGATGGAAGGATCATAAAAGGCGCGTACCAACAAAAATATATCAGTGCATATTGCCCCTCTATTCAGACCGTTACCAGCGGAAATGAAGATGGCACATATGCCCCCAGCCTTGATACGCCATATGGTCGAGCGATTTTGGTAGTTCGTATCACGTCAGTAGATGAGATAAATCTGCCTGAGTTTGCTGAAATTGCGTCCGTATCTGTTACCGCTTCGATTGAAAACGTGATTAAACTTCATCAAGACTATGCTGTTCGCAGCACGCTATACCTTACTATAGGGTGTAACTCTCGGGAAGAATTGGACGCACTTGACATTCAGGTTGGGCGACGCTACTTGGTTTATGGATCGGAATATATAGACCGAGACCTAGAACTGCGCACGACATTAGCAGAATCGCACCGGTGTTCTGTAGAAGATATTGATTTGTCTCGTATATCATATGACTTGACGGCAGATGAAAAGAAAACCGCTTCACAAGATTTCATACCAGTAGCAAAATACTCTTCTGGTGAAAAAACGTCTATTTTGGGACAGAACATGGTTGACGCAATAGATTCCTGTGCAATGACTGTTACACACTGGCACGGACTGTACCCAGAAACACAGCCAGACTATGCAATTGACGGTTCTGAAACGGGTGTACTGCTAAACGACCAATACCTTGATGTATACATGACCCCGTTGGAAACTGGTCTGGATGTCTTTCTAAGCTCAAATGCGGGAATTGAATGGCGGAGCGCAGCCCAAGAATTGGATACGCAATATCATACTGTCAGTGTGATTGGTACAGATCTTCTGGAAAGCATGTATTGTTTCCATCAAAAGGACTCTTTCGTAACAGAAGGACGGAGTTTTGGGGCGGACGATTACAAAAATGGCTCTAATGTCTGCCTGATTTCTGAAACAACTGCCATTGCAAGCGGACTTGGTACAGGAGACTGCATTGATTTGTCGTTCTACTGGGGTCCAAATCCTCTTGCCGATTTAACAGCTCCGGAATGGAAGGTGCAGCCACAGCTTTTTTCCCAAAAGATTGGGGTTTCAGGTGATACGAAAACGTATCAGATTATAGGAATTTACCGACAGTCGGACTTATGGGATACCGCAGACTATCGCTTCCTTCCGAATACCGTCTTTGTCCCTAACGCTTCTCTGCCAGAAAATTGCTATAGTAGTCGAAATGGCGTTTTCTTTACATACGTCTTGCAGAACGGGAAGGTATCTGCGCTCCAAGATGCGCTGGAATCACATGGATATCCGGCAAACATTCTGTTTTGCTTTGATAACGGGTACACCGAAATTGCTGAAACCTTGCATGGATTCTATAGCAGTGCGCAGCAGCTTCTTTTCGCTGCCTGCACAACAGCGGGCGCGGCTCTGTTCGTATTTCTTGCACTGTTTGTAAACCGTCAACGGCGGACGCTTGGACTGATGCTCTCGCTTGGTTCCGGCAAAAGGACCGCTGTGATGTTTAGCTGGGAGATAGCCGCAATACCTATCATCCTTGCGACAATAACTGGGATCATTGTTGGAATCCTTACAATGAATGCTACGACACTAAACCTGTTTTCCTCCGTTTCAGAAGTGCTTAATACAAGTTTGAGCGGTGCAGCCACGATTGGATATAACGATATGATAACGGAAGTCGTATCAATGCCAATTGCGGTTATTGCGGCAGGTATCCTGCAACTGATTGTTTATATTGTGGCGACTTACCTACATTTGCAGCGGTTGGCGCAACGATCCCCGCTTGAGTTAGTGCGGAAAGGCTAAGTTTCAGTATTGACAAGAAAAAGCAAACTTGATTGGTTATCAATTCCAATACTTCATTTAGAGAGCGCCCTGTCATGATTTTGTGCAGGGCGCTCTCTTATGAGGAAAATACCCTTGACAAATCTCTTCTCAAAAACTTATCCTGCAAAAGTACGCCGATGAGAATGGGTTCCAGAACACCAGATTTTATGTGGACGATGGCTATTCCGGCGCGAATTTCAATCGCCCAGCCTTTGAACAGATGATGGATGACATGAGCAACGGCGACATCGCCGTCATCATCACAAAGGATCTTTCCCGCCTTGGAAGAAACCAACTGCACACCGGTCTTTATATCGAGGAGATATTCCCTTCCAATGATGTGCGCTACATCGCTGTCAACGACAATGTTGACACCAAGTATGAAAACAGCAACGAGCTGATGCCTTTCAAGAATTTGTTCAATGAGTGGCACGTGCGGGACTGCAGCCGCAAGGTGCGGAATGTAGTGAACGCCAAGGCACAGCGGGGAATCCGGGTGGGGACACGAGCTCCTTACGGCTACCGCAAGGGTGCAACCAAGGACTCTCCTCTGTTGGTGGATGAGGAGGCGGCGGCTGTCGTCAAACGCATCTTCGCCATGTGCGCCGGCGGAATGGGACCAGCCCAGATTGCAAAGCAGCTCAAGAAAGAATGCATCTACAGTCCATCCATGTACGCCTATACGAAATTCGGCACATCCCATTCCGGGCTGAATGCAGAGCGGCCCTACAACTGGACTGGCGACATGGTGGCGGATATGCTTCAGAACATGGTCTACCTTGGGCACACGGTCAACCTTCGCTACAGCACCAAGTCCTACAAGGACAAAAAACGATGTGAACGCCCCAAATCAGAGTGGCTTATCTTTGAGAATACTCATGAAGAGCTGGTGGATCAGGAAACCTGGGATATCGTACAGGAGGTGCGATCTCATAAGCGCCGCCGCACGAATATGGATGAGCAGAATATGTTCTCTGGATTGGTGTATTGTGCGGACTGCGGTAAGCCCATGGTATTGCACCGGGCGCACACCATGAAGCCGGAACAGAATCATTTCACCTGCCGCACCTACAAGAAGGACGGGGCAGAAGTGTGTAGCGCTCACTATATCCGGGAAGTGGCACTGAAGGAAATCGTGCTGGAAACAATCCGCAGAGCTACAGAGTTTGCCAGGAGCGACCCGGAGCGGTTCGCCGCATATATTCAGCAAAAGCAATCTACTGAGGTGGCAAAGGAGATCCGGGGGTTGGAACGGGAATTGTCCACGATGCGGAAACGGGATGGCGAACTGGATGTAGTGTTCAAGCGGATGTATGAGGACAGCGCCTTGGGACGGGTGAGCAATGAGCAGTTCCGTTTGCTGTCTGAGGCATACTCCAAGGAGAAAGCGCAGCTGGCCGAAGCCATCCCTGCCACGGAGGAGCGCCTGGAGAAACTACGCAGTAGCATGGCCAACGCCAAGAACTTCATCGCCAAGGCCAGAAAGTTCACCGACATGACGGAACTGACCCCGGAACTGCTCCGCACCTTTGTGGCGAAAATCATCGTGTATGAGAAAGAGGTCAAATACTCCAAGCACGCACCGCAGAAGATCCACATCTGTTTTCGGGACTTCAACCTCAACGAGACAGACGATATGCTTCTATGCGGAGAGACAACAGAAAAGGCAGACAGTACAATTGCACTGCCTGCCTAATCCGAGGACACGCTTCAAGGTACCCCTATCAGGAGTAGCGGAAGGGGTGGTCTGATTTTTTGTGGTACGCCCGACTGGATTCGAACCAGCGGCCTTTAGAGTCGGAGTTATCAGGCCGTCAAGCCGAAAAGCCCTGCGGCACAAGGCTCTCGAGGGTTTTCACAGTAGTAGTCAACTAGTAGTCTGGACAAATCCGTTCCTCCGTTCAGAAATTTTGAAAAAGAGCCACCTATAAATTTATAAGTTGACACCGCCAGATAATATGATATATTTACTATATTATATCTAAAAATTCGATTATTGAGGAGGGCTCTATGGATAGTACCGATGTAAAAGTCTTCTTAGCGATCGTCGAAACACACAGCATTACGGGCGCAGCAGACACCATGCACTTCTCGCAGTCCACTGTCAGTTATCGTCTGAAAGCCCTTGAAAAGGAACTCGGCGTACCGCTCTTTTACCGCAACAAAGGCAATCGCGCTGAACTAACCTCATACGGAGAACATTTTATTAACATTGCCAAACGCTGGCAGGCCGTCTGGCAGGATACGCAATCGCTTAAGTTCCTCCCCTCTAACACGATTGTCGTTGCTTCCGTCGATAGTATCAATTCCTCCATCCTGCCCGATGTCTACCGTCGTGCGACAAGTGACAACGAATCGCTTAAGCTCCGCATCATGACCTACCAATCCAGCGAGATCTATGATCTGTTGGAAAACCAAATCGCGGATATCGGTTTTGTTTCCATCGAGCATCAGCGGAAAAATGTTGTTACGGCAACGACCTTCCGCCAAAAGTATTATGTTGTTCGCTACAGCGCACATCCTACTGCCCCACGCAAGGTAACCCCTCAAGAACTTGACCCTGCGTTGGAGATCCACAACGATTGGGGGGGTAATTATGAGCAATGGCATGAAGACGTATGGGGACCATTGACAAAGTATCATGTCTGGCTCGACACAGTAGATCTGCTCTCCAACTTTTTGACTGACGAAAAATATTGGACCATCCTTCCAGAATCCTCCCTGCAGCAATTGCTCAAAAGTATTCGTAGCGTACAAATTGACGAACTCGATCTCCCCGAAAAGCAATACCGCACTTGTCATGTCATCAAGCATATACACCCTAAACCATCCAGCGAACCCGGACTGGAAATTTTTGAGCATGCTCTTTATGAAAGATTGAACGCTCTCAAGGCGGAAGGTACGATTTTTTGAACGTACCTTCCGCTTTTATTGTCTTCCTAAATATCTAATATTTCGATTTATTTTATATAATTGTTCCAATTTACTTCTTATTTCGGATTTGATAGTTTATCTTCAGCAAAACCAATATTAAACTTTCTAAATGGAGGAAGGAACAATGAGCGAAACGAAAAAACTCGAATTCTATCTGGGAAAACTCGGCGCGATCATTCCCCTTGCATCCATGCTGGTCGGTATCTTGGTGCTGATCCTTTGCGGCTTTACCGCGGCAAAAACATTCTGGTCCGCAGGACTTTTGGCACTTACTCTCGCGTTCCTGCTGGCAAAGGATAAAACCGCATTCAGCAATTCCGTGATTAAAGGACTTTCCAATAACATCATGGCCATTATGGTCATCGCATTCTATATGGCCGGTATCACCGCGCAGCTTCTCAAAGACGGTGGTTTGGTTCAGGGACTGCTTTGGCTGACCTCTTTGGTCAACATGGGACCAGAATTCGTCCCTCTCATTAGTTTTTTGATCTGCGTGCTGATCTCCGTCTGCACCGGCACCACCGGCGGTACGGTCTCTGCCGTCACGCCTGTTATGCTGCCGCTCGGAGTCTCCCTCGGCTGTAATCCCGCCCTGCTCATGGGCGCGATCCTTTCCGGCTCTTTCTTCGGTGATAATCTCGCGCCGGTCTCCGATACGACTATTGCCTCTGCCTATACACAAGAAACCGACGTTCCCATCGTTGTCAGAAGCCGTTTGAAATACAGTATCATTGCCGGTATCGGCGCAGCGATACTGTATGTGATCTTTGGTTTCCGCACGGCGACTGCCGTTACCGCAACCACTGCAGTGGACGCCAGCGCTGCGATCTCCCTTGTGCTCCTGCTCTCCCCCGTCGTGCTTGTTATCGCTATGATTCGCGGTATGTCACTCGTCCCTGCGCTGATTCTGTGCAATCTCGTCACAATCATCATTGAGCTTGTATTCGGCCTGACCACTTTCTCCGCACTGGTCGGTCCCGGCGGTATCATCATCAGCGGTATCGAGGGCATGGTGTTTCTGACCGTGTTCTGCGTGTTCATCTTCGCACTGATTCAAATGTTGACCGACAGTGGTGTATTTGACTGGGTGATTGAGAAGCTCACCGTCAATGTGAAGACACCGCGTCAGGCAGAGCTGGTCTCCGCCGGCCTCGATGTGGTCGTCACGCTTATGACCGCGGCCGCCACCGCTTCCATCGCCATGGTCGGTCCGGTAATTCGTCCCATCCTCAAGAAGTATAACATTGACCGTGCCCGCGGCGCAAACATTCTTGACGGCATCGCCTGCGGCGTCGGAGGTTTGTGCTTCTGGAACCTCTCTCCCATGGCAGCGTGGTCCCTCGCGTTGAGCACAGGTGCTGTCAGTGATGACTTTTCCATCATGTCGGCAATGCCCTACTCCTTCCACTGCATGTTGCTGGTCGTTGTTTACTTCGTCGCGATTCTGACCGGCTGGGGCAGAAAATTCGAAAAGCAGTGATCTGTATCATGAACCCAGAAAGAAGGAGCCTCACGTGAATAAGAAAATATATCTTGATAATGCCTGCACCTCTCTATCTGACCCACGCACGCTCGAATGCGCACAGCAGTATGTTGCCCTGTACCAGAATACGGACAAGGCTGCAAGTGATGTTACCCGCGAACTGCGCGGTTACCTTACCGATGCCCGCAGCACGGCGGCAAAATTCATCGGCTGCGACAGCGACGAGATTGCCTTGGTTCAGTGCACCTCACACGCGCTGGGTGTTGTTGCCAACGCCATCCCCATGGAGCGCGGCGACAACGTTTTAATCTGCGACTTGGAATATCAGGCATCCGTTGCCTGCTGGATGACTCGTGTCAAGCGGGAAGGCATCGTTCTGCGCGAGGTAAAAAGTCAGCACGGGACTGTCTCTGCCGACGATTTCGAGTCCGTAATGGACGAACATACCAAGGCTATCGTACTCGCATCGGTGCAGGAAATCAACGGCTTCCGTTCCGATGTTCGTGCGATTGCAGACATGGCACACCGCCACAACTGCCTGCTGATTGTCGATGGCGTGCAGGAGGTTGGCGCAATGAAGGTCAACGTTCGTGATTATGACTGCGACTTCTATTGCGCGGGTGCAAAAAAATGGATTGGTAATCCTTTCGGGATGGGCTTTCTGTATATCCGCCGCTCACTCGCTCAAAGTCTTGAACCGATGTATTATTCCTATTTCAATCTGAAAACACCAGATCGTTTCCCAGACTATATTTCCTACCTGGAAGATCCCTCCCGTCATCCGTTTGATGACTGTGGTGTCTATCAGGACGCAACCAAATTTGAGATCTGTGCCTACACCAACTATCTCGGTGCATTAGGGCTTGGAGAGGCCCTCCGCGTTCAAATGGATAAAGGGCAGGATTGGATTGAACAGCGCATCAAGGGCATGATTCGCCGCCTTATTGACGGGCTTTCCGCGCTCGGCATCCAGATGTGCTCACCCACGGATGATAAGCATATGTCATCGATAGCCTCGTTCAATTTTGGCTTCCAAAATGGCATCAGAATGGAAAAGGCGCTGGTCGAATATCTGCAGAAACGAAATATATACATCTCTCTCCGCAGTTCTACCGGCACCGGCGGTCTGCGTATCTCCGTACACTACTATAATACACCCGAAGAAATCGATGCACTGGTCAGCGCCATCGGCGAATATATGCAGGAAACCGGTGTAACGCAAATTCTGAAGGAGGCCTAATTTTAATATGAAGATCACCGATCAGAAGGTCCTGTTCGACCCAGCATTGCAAGCCGAGATCAAAGAGCGCTTTTACTATGTTAACGAAGATTATCTTGGAAGAAAGCGTCAGTTTTTTGAAAACTCCGGCGGCTCACTGCGTCTCAAGGCGGCAGTTGAAGAGAAGGCCCGACTCGAAAAAATCCCTGACTGCCCGGAACGCGTACACGATACCTCCATGATGCTCAAGCAGATCAAGGCGAACGGTATGCGTGATATCCTTGAAGTGATTTTCGGTGCAAAGCCAGGGCACGGAGCTCTCGTCACAGAACTGACAGCATCCCAGTGTATGTTCCAAATCGTACGTACCATTATGGAAAATGCAGGTTTCGGCACAAATGCTGTTACAACTTCCCTGGAGCATCCTTCCGCTTTTGACTCTGTACAATACTACTGTGAGCGGACCGGCCGTGAATTCCGCGTTGCCATGGCAAGTCCTAAAACCGGTGGTGTTGAGATTGACGAGATTCTCTCTCGTGTAGATAAAAATACCACCCTGCTGAGCGTAATGAGCGCCTCTAATGTTACCGGTTACCTTTTCGATATTGAAACCATTGCCAAGGAAGCCCGAAAGATCAATCCGGATATCTACATTATCTCAGACGCTGTTCAGCATATGCCTCATGGTGTACTTGATGTAGATGCCTGCGGACTGGACGGCTGCACCTTCGCCCCCTACAAAGCCTGCGGTATCCGCGGCTGCGGCTACGGCTATGTTTCTGACCGGGTCGCCGTGATGAGTCACCACAAACTTCTTGCTAAAGATGCAAAGGAATGGGAACTCGGCACATTCCCCCATCCAAATTATGCCGCCATTACTGCTGTTGTTGATTACGTCTGCTGGCTTGGCAGCCACTTTACTAATGCTTCAAACCGCCGTGATCTTTTCATCGAAGGTATGAACCGCATCCATCTTCAAGAGCACTCTCTGCTGATTCACATGATGGAAGGTACAACAGAAGTTCCCGGACTCCGGCATATCCCTGGTGTATCCGTTTTTCTGGATAGTGCAGACGATATCGACCGCGACCTTATCTCTGCGATCGGCATTACTGGAATGGATCTTACGCAGGCGGTTGCAGAATACTATAAGCGCGGCGTAACCGTATTTGAACGTCTAAACACCAGTCTCTATTCGAAGCGTATCGTTGAATCCCTCGGTCTGACCGGCTGCATTCGCGTTTCCCCTCTCCACTGCCACGACACTGGCGACATTGATGATTTCCTTCGGGTCACCGCGGAAATCGCCCATGAATTCGCAAGATAATGGTTCCTGTGTCAACACGTAAATAAAGCCGAAAACCACAAAATTCAGCCACACAAAGTTTAGCATGCCACAAGTCCTTGTGCTGCAAGGACTTGTGGCATGTTCCTCAGTTGGATATAACGCCGTGGCCGGAGCTATCGGCCGCCAAGCCGAAAACCGCTGCGGCGCAAGAGTTTGGTTGGTGTTGCACAAATTTCCGCCATTTTGAAGAAAACCTCGGAAGCCTTATCGGACAGGGCTTCCGAGGTTTTTCGCGGTAGTAGTCAAATAGTAGTCTGCACGCCAGATACAGTCACTCCCGTTTTCATCATACACGAACCGCATACTTCACGCGATTTCCGTACCGCGTTGATTTGAGCAGTCCCAGCTTTTCAAACTTCAACACAAAGCTGCGGATCGTCGCGTAGGCGGCGTTCCCAAAGTCCTTTTCCAGCTGCTTGGTGGAGAACTCCGTGTCGCCGTAAGCGGACAGGACAAACTCCCACAGCGCTTTCTCCTTCTCTGTGACCTGCCCGCGGGACAGGGCTTCTTGAAATGCCGCGGTCGTCTGAGCGGTCGGAAGCGCCCCGCTCAGCTTATGATACACATTTTCGATGAAGTAAACCAAAAACGGTGTTGCGTCCACCATACCGCTGATGGTCGCGTTCTCCTCCACCAGCGTATAGGCGTTATAATACCCCTTGCGGCTTTTGTTGATGTACTCAGAGAGCGGCACGAACAGCGCCGAGGAATATCCCTGCTGCACCAGATACCATAAATGCATCAGTCGCGCCATTCGGCCGTTGCCGTCAAAGTATGGGTGCAGATACGCCATGCAGAAGTGGATCAGCGCCGCTTTCAGCAGATCGTCGATCTCGGATTCTTCATGGATGAACGCGACCAGTTCTCCCATACGCTCCGGCAGTGCCTGCCAGGGAAGGCCCGTATGCTCCACCTTCGCGCCGACCACATACACGCTGTCATACCGGTAGAAATGACCGGGCAGCAGTCGGTCTTCCTCGGGGAGATAGGCCCCGATGGCTATTTCATAGAGCTGGTGAATGCTCTCCTCGGTGATTTGATTCGCCGGGTCACTGATGAACTCCAGCCCCTTTTTCATGCCAAAAATGCGGCTTTCGCTTTCGTCTGCGGGAGCAAGACCGGAGAGGATCTTGCGGACGCTGTCGCGGGTGAAGTCCACCTGCTCAATAGTGAAGGTAGAAACGATCTCCTCCTCCATCGCCTTGACCCCATAAAGCTGTGTGCTGTTCTGCGGCGTCAAAAGCACCTTGGCAGCGGAAAGGCGCACCTGTGCAATGCTGCTCAGATAGACGATGCTCTGCCCGGAGAAGTCCTTGATGGGTAGTGAATGATAGAAGCCGTTTTTCAGCAGCTCCGTAAACTCTTTGATGTCGGCCTGCGGAAATTGATAGCCGAGCTTTCTCAAATCCAGAACATTTTTATCGGACAGCATCTTGGTAAACAATGCGGCATCCATGAAAGCACCTCCGTCCCTGATTGCAATTAGTATCAACAAGTATCAGTATAGTGGAGTATGCCCTGAATTGCAAGAGGGAAAACGGATTTTTGATGGTCAGCACCACACCGTCCACGGAGTATGCCCATATTCCATCTTGAACCTTCTGTTGTTCTCCAGCAACTCGTCAAAGGTCACCGGGCGGAATCCATTCACATCCACGCCTGCATGTTTGTTCTACACATCTGTGGAGGGGTGTATGATCTTTTCTGTAGTGCTATATGATGCAGTCGCTGGTGGTGCAGGCCATGTTCGCAGAATTGTGACAGCGGACGGGCAAGCACTCCAACGAGTCCTCGCAAAAGCAATTTCCGTTGTAGACAACTGCGATTGCGACTCGTCTTGCTACAGATGCCTAAGAAATTACTACAACCAAAAAATCCACGACAATCTGAATCGAAACCAAGCTTCCGCGTTTTTACACCAGTGGGTGGGAAACATGAACCCATTACCGGCGGAAACAATTGAATAAAATTTTTCCCCCTGCTATAGCAGGGGGAAAACATTTTGGTACGCCCGACCGGATTCGAACCAGCGGCCTTTAGAGTCGGAGTCTAACGCTCTATCCATCTGAGCTACGGGCGCATATTTGGTTGTGTGCTGTCCATCATCCAGAGTATTATAGCAGTTCTTCCGCCGGATGTAAAGCGATTGAAAAAACTTTTTTCAAAAAGATTGTTAAAAAAGTTGACAACTCCCGCTCTATGCGGTAAAATACCATCATATTTCAGGTGCCCCCGCACCACATCCTATCCCAAAAGAAGGTTTTCATATGAAGAAACAGAAGATCTCCGACGCGGTGATCCACCGGCTTCCCCGCTATTACCGCTATCTGGACGACCTGTATAACAAGGGTGTTGTCCGCATCTCCTCCAACTCTCTGGGCGCAAAGATGGACATCACCGCCTCCCAGATCCGCCAGGATCTCAGCTGCTTCGGCGAATTCGGCCAGCAGGGCTACGGTTACAACGTGGCGGAGCTGCGCGCCGAGATCGGCCACATTCTGGGCATCGACAGCGGCCACAAGATCATCGTCATCGGCGCCGGCCACCTGGGCCACGCGCTGCTGCAGAACTTTGATTTTGATAAGGTGGGCTTCCGCATCGACTCCGCCTTTGACGTCTCTCCCGCCCTTGTGGGCACGGAGATCCGCGGCATCACTGTCCGCGCCATGGACAAGCTGGAGGAATATGTCTCCAACTACCACCCCGACGTGGCGGTGCTCACCGTACCCCAGAACGTAGCCCAGTCTCTGGCTGACCGGCTCATCGCCCTGGGCGTCCGCGGCTTCTGGAACTTTACCAATGTGGAGCTGTCTACCGATGAGCCCGGCGTGTTCTTCGAGGACATCCACTTTGTGGACACCCTCCTGACCCTGAGCTACCGTATCTCCCGCCCGTAAGGGCACACTTTCCCGCGACCGGCATACTATGGGAATGAGACCGGCAAGACGGTCAATTCTTCATAGGAGGTCACACTATGTGTAATCAGAATTCCTGCTTTGGCGGCGGCAGCTGCTGCTGGATCATCATCGCCATCATTCTGCTGTTCCTGTTCTGCGGCAACGGCTGCGGGAATGGCTGCGGCTGCGGGAACAACGCCAGCAACGGCTGCGGCTGCGGCTGCTGACCCACTCCGCCGGACCATCGGACTCCCCCGCCTTGCGGCGGGGGAGCTTTTTCAGAAAGGACGTACAAGCCATGGATCTCTCCTCCCTGCGCCGTGCCTACACCGGCCACGTGCCCGACCTGATGGGCGCACGCGGCGGTTCCGCCGTGCTGGTTCCGCTGGTGGACACGGCGGACGGCCCCAGCCTTCTGTATGAAATACGCTCTGCCACGGTCCGGCAGCCCAATGAGGTCTGCTTCCCCGGCGGCAAGACCGAATCCGGCGAAACGGCGGTGCAGTGCGCCCTGCGGGAGACATGGGAGGAGCTGGCCATCCCGCCGGAAGCGGTGGAGGTCATCGGCGAGATGGACTTCCTGCACATCCGCTCCAACTGCCTGCTGCGGCCGGTGCTGGGCCGCGTGGACGGCGCTGCGCTGGCCGATATACGCCCCTGTGCAGCGGAGGTAGCCGACACCTTTCTGGTGCCGCTGGCCTGGCTCCGCGACCACCCGCCCGCTGTGTATATCCACCGCCAGCCGGTGTCCATCTCCGACTTCCCCTATGAGGACGCGGGCATCTCCGCCGACTACCTCTGGCGGCCCTATTATATGGAGGTGCCGGTGTACCACGGTCTGCCCCACCCGCTGTGGGGTCTGACCGCCCGCATCACCATGGATGTCGTGGCCCATCTGTAAATGCCGCACTTTCCCCTCGATATTGTGCGAAAAGTCCGTATTCCCGGTGGAATACGGACTTTTTCCATCTGTTTCGGCTCACGCCTTCTCCGGCGCTGGCAGGGCGTATTTTTCCGCGTAGGCGTTGAACCGGCGGCGGTAGTCGCCATCGCTGTGGCGCACGTTGTGCAGCGTCTCGTGGAGGTTCAGGTCGTGCTGGGCCGCGTCGATAACGCAGCCGGCGATGTTGGAGCAGTGGTCGGAGGTGCGCTCCAGATCCGTCAGCAGGTCGCACCAGACGAAGCCCGCCTCGATGCTGCAGCCGCCCTGCTGCATCCGCAGGATGTGCCGCGTCCGCATCTGTTCCTTCAGTGCGTCGATGACCTGCTCCAGCGGCTCCACCTGAGCGGCGGCGGACACATCATTGCCGCGGAACGCCTGCACGGCGCTGGACAGGATATCCTGCACGGCGCCGGACAGCACTGCCAGCTCCTCCTTTGCCGCGCCGCTGAACGTCAGCCCCTTATCCCGCAGCTCCTCTGCGGATTCCAGCACGTTCACCGCGTGGTCGGAAATGCGCTCCAAATCACCGATGGTCTTCAGCATCTCCGTAGCCTCCTCGCTCTCCTCCGCGCCCATCTGCTGCGTGCTGAGCTTCACCAGGTAGGTACCCAGTACATCCTCGTAGTGGTCACAGCGCTGCTCATCGCGGCGGATGCGCTCCGCCAGTTCCGGCGTATAGTGGTCAAAGCTGTCCAGTGCGGCATCCAGCGCACCGGCGGCACAGGCCGCCATCTCCTCCGCCACGGCGCGGCAGCGCTGGAGCGCCAGCGGCGGCGTGGCCAGCAGGCGCTGGTCCAGCTCCACCGGCTTTTCCGCCTGCTCCTGCGGGCCGTCCGGCACGATGCGGATGGCTAATTTTTCCAACAGCCCACCGCAGGGCAGCAGCATGGCCGTGCAGATGACGTTGAAGCAGGAGTGGGCGATAGCAATGCCGTACATGGTGGCACTGTCGTGGAGGATGCCGGGATCGAATATGGCCTTGACGACGCAGAACCCTGTCAGCAGCACCGCCACGCCGATGACATTGAACAAAAGGTGTACCACAGCCGCTCGTTTTGCGTTTTTACTGGTGCCTACGGAGGATAAAAGTGCGGTGACGCAGGTGCCGATGTTCTGCCCCATGATGATGGGGATGGCGGCGGCATAGCTGACCTGACCGGTGACGGCCAGGGCCTGCAGGATACCCACGGAGGCGGAGCTGGACTGGATGATGCCGGTCAGCACGGCGCCGGCCAGCACGCCAAGCAGCGGGTTTTTGAACAGCAGGAACAGCTGTGAAAAGGCGGGCACATCGCGCAGGCCCGCCACCGCACCGCTCATGGTGTCCATGCCGAACATCAGGGTAGCGAAGCCCAGCAGGATGGCGCCGGTGTCCCGTTTTTTCGGATCTTTGCCGTTCATGTAGAAGAAAATACCGATCAGAGCCAGGATCGGCGTAAAAGAGGTGGGTTTCAGCAGATTTACCCACACATTTCCCCCATCAATACCGGCTAAACTCAGCAGCCACGCCGTCACCGTGGTGCCCACGTTTGCTCCCATGATGACATTTATGGCCTGCCGCAGGGTCATCAGGCCGGAGTTGACGAAGCCCACCACCATCACCGTGGTGGCCGATGAGCTCTGGATCACCGCCGTGATGGCAAGACCTGTCAGAAAACCCGTGAATACGCGGCCCGTCATCCGGTCCAGCAGCGTCCGCAGCTTGCCGCCGGCGCGGCGCTCCAGCGACTGGCCCATCAGATCCATGCCGAACAGGAACAGGCACAGGCCACCGATCATCGTCAGCACATCAAAGATACTCATATTGTTCTCTCCCGTTTACTCATTCTCATATTTTACACATTTCTGACCGATACCATCGTAACAGGTCAATGTCAAATCCAACGTATCGGTTTTGTAAAATCCATGTAAAATTTTATCGCCTGCGGCGGCGAGCATCGGGGCGAGAGAAGTCGCCGGAGCGGGACACGGCAGGAAAGGGCGGCGCGGCGAGACGAGGCGGGCGGGGCGGCGCGGCGAGACGAGGCGGACGGGGCGAAGGGTACAAAAAAGAGGGCACACGGCGCGTGCCCCCTTTTTTGACGCTTTTGGCAGATATGCTCGAGGATCGCTTTTGTTTTTTTGCAGCGATTTTCAATGAGCTTTTGCAGCTTTCACAGGACGCCGAAGTGCTCCAGCAGGATCTTCAGGCCGATGAGGATCAGGATGGCGCCGCCTACAAATTCCGCGCGGTTCTTGTACCGCGCACCGAACAGGTTGCCCACGAACACACCGGCCACGGAGATGGCAAACGTGGTACAGCCGATGAGGGCGGCCGCGGCGTAGATGGGGACGGTCAGCTCCACCATAGAGAAGCTGACGCCTACAGCCAGCGCGTCGATGCTGGTGGCGATGGCCAGCATCAGAAGCTCCCTGTGCCGCAGCTCCGCCGGCTCCGGTTTCTCCTCTTCTTCCTCCTTTGTGGACAGGCTCTCGCGGATCATGCTGCCGCCGATCCAGGCCAGCAGTACAAAGGCGATCCACGGGGCCATCTTCGTCACATGGCGGGCAAACTGGGACCCCAGCAGCCATCCGGTCAGGGGCATGACGGCCTGAAACACGCCGAAATACAGGCCAATGAGCAGGGTCCGCTTCCGGTTCACCCTGGGCATGGCCAGCCCCTTACAGATGGCCACGGCGAAGGCGTCCATGCTCAGGCCCACGCCCACCAAAAAAATCTCCAGCAATGTCATCGTATCGTCCCTCTCCTCTATAAGATCACCGGTACCGGCCGGTCTATCACGATGCTGTCCGGCGCGACGCGGCAGGTATACGCCGCCGCCTGCACCCCCGCGGCTACCGCCTGACGCAGGGCCTCGCCGAAGGCGGGGTGGGTCGCATCGTTGGGCGCGAAGTCTGTGACCTCTGCCATCTGTATCACAAAAAACACCGTGGCCCGATGGCCCAGCGCCACGGCGCTCGCCAGCTCCCGGAGGTGGCGGACGCCCCGCTCCGTGGGGGCATCGGGAAACAGGGCGTGGCCGCCGTCCTCCAGCGTCACGCCCTTCACCTCCACCAGGTGCAGGCCCTGTGGCCCCTGCAGGCAGAAGTCCAGCCGCGACCGGCCAAAGGTGAACTCCGGCTTCACCAGCCGGGCCGCAGGGTCAAAGATATGCGCCCACTCGGCGAATACGCGGTTGGGCGCCTGGGCATCCATGTTGATGAGCTTATCGCCCTTTTCCACGGCGATGAGATCGTAGGCCGTGCGGCGGTCAGGGTTGGCCGCCCGCTCCAGATACACTGCGGCGTCCGGCGTCAGCAGCTCCCGACAGCGGCCCGTGTTTTTCACATGGCAGACCACCGTCTCCCCGCCGGGCAGCGCCACATGGGCGATGAATCGGTTGGGGCGGGTCAGGAAGCGGCCCCGTATCACCTGTCCGTACTGCATGCTCTCCTGCCTCCTCTGATGATATAGGCTTGTATCGTATCACAACCGGCGGTATTTGGAAAGCGATATTCCGCATTTTTGCCTATTCTCCCGAAAAATCCGAAAATTTTCGGAGACCGCGCAAAAAACTCTTGCAAATCGGAAAACAATCTATTATAATAGCCGTGTCAATCAGACATGCACCTTTAGCTCAGTTGGTAGAGCACCTGACTCTTAATCAGGGTGTCCAGGGTTCGAGTCCCTGAAGGTGTACCA
>ERZ1027040.279-NODE-279-length-26466-cov-5.655182_pt1 | contig 26466 bp, 36 predicted proteins | sample MGYA00519437_ERZ1027040 | MGnify/ENA primary metagenome ERZ1027040 (study PRJEB26926, sample SAMN06164809) | human gut metagenome | biome: ENVO:00009003; feature: ENVO:2100002; material: ENVO:00002003 | host: Homo sapiens | place: USA | collected 2012 ... | reverse complement strand
AGCCGAACATATCTGTTCCGTCGCCGCCCATGGTGTGCCACCAGGAAAGAGCAAATTTAAGCTGCTCTCTCATAGGCTTGCCGTTTACTACCTCATCGGGGTTGTAGTACTTGAACGCCAGGGGATTTGTGCTGTCCTTGCCTTCATAGGGGATCTTGCCGATATTCTTAAAAAAGTCGCTCATTGTTTTTTCCTCCAAATTAAAATTAAAGATTTATTTCAGTGACGGCACATTTATTGCCGCACAGAGTTTCGCTTATTGCGTCGGGCTGATGTGTGCCCGCATAAAGGGTGAATCTGCTGCCAAAACGCTTTCTTTCGCCCTTTTCGTCCACAGCGGTGAATGCTCTTTCGGGAACGGGTATTGTAACAGTTACCTTCTCGCCCGCATCAAGGCTAATGCGCTTGAAACCGCAAAGGCTTACATTGGTAACTGCATTTTCAGAGTAGTCCTTGATGTAAAGCTCAATAACGTCCTCGGTGGCATTCTTGCCCTTGTTCTCAGCGGAAACAACAGCAGAGCCGTCCTTGTACTCCACCGATGTGCATACGATATCTCCGTAAGTCAGACCGAAGCCGAAGGGATAAAGCACATTGTTTTCCGCAAAGCGGTAGGTGCGGTTCTTCATTGAGTAATCCGTAAATTCGGGAAGCAGTTCCGACTTTTCATAGAAGGTAACCGGAAGCTTGCCCGAAGGACTTACATCGCCGAAAAGAATTTCAGCAAGAGCCGTTCCGCCCTCAGAACCGGGGTACCATGCGTGGATAAGAGCGTCGGGAGCACATTCGGTATTTACAGCACTTCCCGCAGCGCATACCACAACCACAGGCTTGCCTGTTTTCATGATCTTGTCAACGAGAATGCGCTGGCTTTCGGGGAGACGGATATCATTCTTGTCACCCGAAGAAAATTCGTTTCCTGTGTCGCCCTCCTCGCCCTCGATAGTGGAGTCAAGACCCACGCAGAGAATAACAACATCAGCATTTTCAGCCGCAGCCATAGCCTCCGCATATCTGTCACCGGGCATTGCAAGACCCGATACCTTCTGCTTGTAAAGATGACAGCCCTCGGCATAGATGACCCTGCCTTCAAACCTGTTCTGAATGCCCTCCAGGAAGGTGATGTATCTGTCGGCAGTACCGTTGTAATTGCCTTCAAGAACAATTCTGCTGTTGCTGTTGGGACCGATAACCGCAATGGTATTGACCTTGTTTTTATCAAGGGGAAGAATGCCGTTGTTTTTGAGAAGAACCATTGACTTTTCCGCACATTCAAGAGAAACCTTTTTATGCTCGGCACAGGAGACAATATTATAAGGAATATCATCAAACTCGGTCTTATCGTCGAACATACCAAGTCTTATGCGTGTCCTCATAAGATGAACGCAGGCTTTTCTGATGTCCTCCTTAGTAACAAGGCCCTCGTCTAAAGCCGCAAGCACATTAACATAAGTACAGCCGCAGTTCACATCGCAGCCTGCTGTAAGAGCAAGCGCAGCCGACTCCACCGCATTTTTCGTAAGGCCGTGATGCTCGTGGAAATCCCTGATAGCCCAGCAGTCGGAAACGAAATATCCGTCAAAGCCCCATTCACTCAGCTTGCCCATAAGAAACTTGCTTGCGCAGGCGCCTTCTCCGTTTACCCTGTTGTATGCGCCCATTACGCTTTCGACCTTTGCTTCCTTAACAAGGGCTTCAAATGCGGGAAGATAGGTTTCCTCCATGTCCTTCTGTGTAGCCTCGGCGTTAAATTCATGCCTTATGGACTCAGGACCGCTGTGAACGGCAAAATGCTTTGCGCAGGCAGCGGTTTTCATGACCTCTCCGTCACCCTGCAGACCTCTTACATATGCCTTGCCGTTTTCGGCTGTAAGGAAAGGATCTTCGCCATAAGTCTCATGACCTCTGCCCCATCTCGGATCTCTGAAAATGTTGATGTTGGGAGCCCAGAGAGTAAGTCCCTTGTAAATGTCCCTGTCATCGTATTTTGTGTAAACGTTGTATTTTGCCCTCGCCTCGGTGGAGGTGATGTCTCCCGCCTTTTCCACAAGTTCGGTGTCAAACATGGCAGCCATACCGATAGCCTGAGGGAACATTGTTGCAACGCCCGAACGTGCAAGACCGTGGAGGCCCTCATTCCACCAGTTATACGCAGGAATGCCCAGTCTCGGAACAGAAGGAGCATCGTATCTAAGCTGACCCGCCTGCTCCTCAACGGTCATTTCATCAACCAGAGCTTTCGCTCTTTCAAGGGCAGAAAGAGATTTGTCAAGATATTTTTTCATTTTCTCTGATTCCTTTCAAGGATGATTTTAATTTATAAGTTCATTAATGCGATTTCCGATATTGTCCATCATATCGGACGGCTCAGCATTATTACTGTTGTCAAGAAGACACCACTTTTCACAAAGCACAGCTTCCTCGCCGGTTGCAAATTTCCGCTTTTCGCCCAGAAACTCACATTCAAGGAAAAGATCGTTGGTGTAAACCTCAAAGTTGCAGGAAAAATCGGGATAGCAGACGTCCTTGTATTCGGAAATACATTTCGCAAAGATCTGCTCCTTAACCGCATACACCGCAAAGCCGTCCTCGAGATTAAAGCCCGCCTTGAACGCCTTGCGAATAAAGGAATCCTGCCTTATGCGCACCATGGAATTGCTCATTCTGAATCTGCTGTCACAGATATCCGAGTAATCCCACAGGCTGATAACTCTGTTGGGGAGATATCCTCTCTTGGCGGTATTTACGGGTATCATGCAAACTCCGCCGTCGGAAAGACTTGTTACCGACCAGGGAGCAAACTCTGTCTCTGACTCGGAAACATTTTTTATCCTGTGAGTGAGCTTTACCACAGGAGCAGTATCGTCAATCTCAATAATGACCGTAAATTCCTTGCCGAAAGGTGTTGCGGGAGGAGTCAGGATAAGCCTATTACCCTCTATACTGCAGCTCACCGGGGCATTATCGGGATAATATGTCTCGGGATTTACCTCGGGAGCTATCCATATCCTGTGACCGCCGTAAGCCACCCAGCTGCCGTATTCACCTGCAGGCTCGGTAAAGCGGCGTTCAACATCCTCAAACAGGACATTTTCCTTGCCCCTGCGGGCGAAATATATTATCCTCGGGCCCAGATCCACTGTAACACCGAGAGAAATAAGACCGTTATCCAGAAATACGCAGTTTCCGAAATTCTTGTACTGCTTATTAGAAACTCTTACGCTCATAGTATTGACCAACCTTCTTTAAAAGCTGCATTTACGTGGGCAGAAATATGTTCGTTTTCGCCCTTTGTCCGTATGTCGTATTGAATGACTAAATTATATAACAATCTCACGAGATTTACCAATCGTTTTTTGCGTTTTTGATTTCACATATTGTGCTATTTTTTTATGCGAGATTTGTATGGCTTTACAAAAAACAGGCCAAATGTATTGCCTTTTTATACAAGACGTGTTATTATAGTAATATAAACGTTACAAAAGTTGTGCCGATGATGCCAAAATTTATTACGAGATATCAATTTATGCCGCTATTTCAAAGCTTTTGCTTGAAAAATTACAACAAAAAGGAACGGTGGGGCTTATATGATCGTACATCTTAACGGCGACTACGAAACAGTCGATTATGTTCCAAACCGAAGTGTTCTGTTATACGACAATAATGAGGATGAGGAATATCCTCTCCACTGGCACAACGCCATAGAAATAATCATGCCCCTCACAAACGGCTTTGAGGCTGTATGCGCAGGCAAGAATTATAAGCTTTCCGAAAGGGATATCCTGATAATCCCCGGGGGCACTCTTCACAATCTGAAAGCACAGTCGGGCAGAAGGATCATCTTCCTGTGCGACAACAATTCCTTGGCGGCAAACCCCGCACTGTCCGAGCTTTATTCTGTCCTTTCAGAGCCTGTGCTCATAAATTCGGATTATGACAAGGAATTTCTAAAATCCTTGAATCATATCCTGGAGGAGATATACGTTCTGTATTCAAATTATACCGACATAACCGAGGTGTATATCTACATTAAGCTGGTAACTCTCCTTGCAAGGATAAAGGAGTATCAGCTAAACGAGATAAAATACGACGACGGCGGAAAATATGTGGACAAATTCAATCTGATACTCAAATATATTGAGCAGAATTATGCAAACGATATTACTCTTGAAAAGCTTGCCGATATCGCAGGCTACAGCCCATATCATTTTTCAAGGATATTCAAAAAATACAGCAACACGACCTTTATCAACTTCCTGAACCGACGCCGAATAAAGGCAGCCGAGCTTCTTCTCCTTGAAAGCGGCAGCTCCATAACCGATGTGGCAATGCAGGTAGGCTTTGCAAGCCTCACCACCTTCAACCGAGTGTTCAAAAGCATAAACGGCTGCACTCCCTCGGAATACAAAAAGCTTTACAGAACCACTCAGACATCGAAAAGATTTACATAACCAATAACAAACACCGCACATTTATGAAATGCTCCCATTTCATAAATGTGCGGTGTTCTTGTTGTCATCAGATTTTTGTCTGCAGCTCTCTGACCTTATGTTCACGTTTCATGGCGTACATTTTTTCATCGGCACGCTTTAAAAAATCCTCGGGTAAGGTGTGCTGCGAGATATCAGCCATGTATATACCAATGCTGGCATTAAGGGTATAGGGCTTGTTTTCGGTCTTGTTAAAATTATCAAGAGCTGCGTTGAACCGCTTTTTATAGTGCATTGCCTTTTCTTCCGAATAGTCAAAAGCAAAAACGTAAAATTCATCGCCGCCCGTTCTTCCTGCTATCTCATTTTCGGTGCAGCAGGCGGAAATAATGAGAGCAAGGGAATTTATTGCGTAATCACCCTCTGTATGACCGTAAACATCATTGATGGATTTAAGCCTGTCCATATCAATAACAATAGCTGCAACAGTGGTCTGCTGTTCTTCTTTTTTCTCTTCAAAGGCTTTGTTCATACATTTTTCAAAGCCTCGTCTGTTATACATACCTGTCAGCTTATCATGGGTGCTTGCTATTTCCAGATCCTCCACCAGCTCCCTGATACTGTTTTTGTGAAGAAGTGTTTCAAGGGCAACAGCAATATTCGCTATCCAGATATTATAAAACTCGCTGAAGGGTTCGTCATTTTTCATTGATATTGCAGAATAACCGAAGCAGTGATTTTCAAAATGGATATATGATATGTAATAACAGCAAGGAGACTCCGCCGAATCTGCGGGGATAAGCGTATTAGTGGAGAAATATTTCTCGGGGCGAAGGGAGCTGCCGCTTCTGTCTATCCATATTGCGGGATACACCTGCTCAGAGGGTGAGCGTATCTCGGTCTCAAAGGAGCTTCTGCCCTTCCTGTCAGTAAAGGTAAACATAAAGAATTTTTCATAATCGCCGATATTGCCGCCGAATTGTGAAAGTATATCCGATATCTGTTCAATTTTCGTTACACGGTTCATTTCAAGCATAGCCGCTTCAACAGAATAAATACGATAAAGTGTAAAAGTATTCTTCCGGAAAAGTGAATTTATCTCACGGGATTTGTCCGCTTCAGTTTTGTAGTAGTTGACATTACAGCCGCAGGAGCCTGTAAAGCAGCTGTCCGTGTATAAATTAACGCATTTTTCCTGTGGTCTGCCGTTATTCACATTTTCTATTATTTCAAAGGCTGTGCGTGACAATGTGTTCAGATTCACCTGTGCGGAGGTAATGGGGGGAACATGGATTTTCGCTTCATACACACCGTCAAAGCCCGAAATACATATATCCTCGGGGACATTTACTCCCTTACCTATCAACACATCACAGAGAGAGTATGCCATATAATCATTTGCACAGACAATAGCCTGGGGACGGGGGCAGCAATTAAGAAAAAAATCGGCTGCTTCGTAGCATTTGTTGTACCAGAAATCACCGTAAAAAACACCGACGCCATCCTCGGGAAGTCCGCATTCCCTCATTGCGCTCTGAAAAGCCGCATATCTTTCCACAGCATCGCAGTGTCCCGGGATACCTGACATAAATCCAATATGCTTAAAGCCATGATGCTTTGCAAAATGCCTTACCATATTTTTTATGCCCTCGGAGTTGTCGATATGCACGCTGTAATAATCATTGCAGGGTTCACCTATTGTTACAACAGGGCATCTGCATTTTTTTATATGAGACATGATCTTATTTTTGATATCATCGGTGAAGCTGTTGCTGTTGTCAAAAATAATACCGTCCAGCTCATCAAAAGGAATAATATCAAGCATTTTATGTTCGTTCTGTGCATAATTCTGGTAGTCAGCACCGATAGTACCGATAAAGCTGAAAAAGATCACATTATAATCCAGATCCTTTGCTGCTCGGGATATGCTTCTGCACAGTTCCTTTTTCTGTTCACTTGTTATCGCACACAGAAACACTCCAACTGTTTTTCTTTTATTTATCATAATATGTATCACGCTCCGCTTGATGCATTTTTGCTATCTGTACATTATCATAGCATACTATTGAAATAATTTCAATAGAAAAACGCAAAAGGCCGTCCAAGGGGAAGCCACGTCTTTGCCATTTCGTAAGAAAGACAAAGCTTGCGGCTCGGTACCGATAAATTTTTCTTATCGGCAATACCCTAACAGACAGCCTATTTTCATATTATTCCTTTACACCGCCAATAGTAAGTCCTGCCACGAAATACTTCTGCAGAAAAGGATACAGACATATTATGGGGAGAGATGTTATGACCGTTGCAGCTGCACGGACAGAGGTAGGTGTTACCATACCGCTGGCGTGTTCCATTGTCTGAGCAGTCTGTCCCTTGCCCGAGGTGGTAACAGCGCTCAGGAGCTTCATAAGTTCATATTGCAAGGTTGTGAGATTATCGCTCATACGGTTGTAGAGCATAGCGTCAAACCATGAGTTCCACTGTCCGACAGCGGTAAAGAGAGCAACTGTTGCAATTACAGGCATACAAAGCGGGAAAATGATCTTTATAAAAATTGTCATATGACCCGCACCGTCGATCTCGGCAGATTCGCTGAGGCTCTCGGGAAGACCGTTCATATATGTACGGATAACGAGCATATTAAATGCACTTACCATTCCGGGAAGAATATACACCCAGAAGCTGTTTGTAAGACCCAGTGCCTTATAAACAAGGAATACAGGGATAAGACCGCCCGAAACATACATGGTGATAACATAGATCAGGGACAGCTGTTTCTTGAAAATGAAATTCTTGCGGCTTAGAACATAAGCAAGAAGTGCTGTTACAAAGGTAGAAGAAACTGTGCCGATAACGGTTCTGAGAACTGAGATCTTAGCTGCTGTGGGCATAAGATCTCTTCTAAGCACCGCCTTGTAGTTATCAAAGGTAAACATTCTGGGCCAAAGGTGAATGCCGCCTCTGAGAGCGTCCGTACCGTCGTTGAAGGACACCGCAACCGTGTTAAGAAGAGGATACAGCATTGTGATGGTAAAGACGATCATTATGATAAAGTTAACAGTATCGAAAATAACGTCGCCCGCTGTACGTCGGCTGAGGAAGGCTTTTTTTCCGTTTCCGATCTCATTTGCAGATTTGACTCTTACTTTTACCTGCGGCGGGACCTTGTATTTGTTTGTCATAGTTTGCCGTTCTCCTTTCTTTAGAATAGGTGTTCCTCGCCCATTTTCTTTGCAAGCTGATTGGCGATAACGATCAGTATCAGACTTACAACGCTTTTGAAAATACCTGCAGCAGTACCGAGAGAGTAGTCTGCCTGGCTGATACCGTATTTGAGCACATAGATATCAATTGTCTGAGAAACACTTTGAACAAGACCGTTGCCCAACAGGTACTGAACCTCAAAGCCTGCATTAAGAACGTTTCCTATGTTCATGATAAGCAGGATAAAGAAGGTAGGCTTGATACCGGGGAGTGTGATGTGCCATATTTTTGCAAGTCTGCCCGCACCGTCGATAGAGGCAGCCTCATAAAGGTCGGGGCTGATAGATGTAATGGCTGCAAGATAGATGATACTGTTCCAGCCTGTTTCCTTCCAGATATTCGCAAATCCAACTATCCACCAGAACCATTTGGGGTCTGCAAGGAAGTTGAAGGGCTTGTCAATGATATGAAGATTTACAAGTATCTCGTTCACGATACCGTTCTCGGTGGAAAGAACGTCAAATACGATACCTGTTACAATTACCCATGAAAGGAAGTGGGGCAGATATGAAATTGTCTGAACCAGCTTCTTTCCTCTGTTGAAACGAAATTCGCTGAGCAGTATGGCAAAGAGAATTGCCGTAACAGTACCCAGCACAAGGTTTATCACACCCATTGCCAGAGTGTTTCTGATGACCTTTAAAAACTGATCGTTTGAGAAAAGGAACTCAAATTTTGTAAGTCCCACAAACTCTGAATGAAGAAGACCGTTTTTCGGCTTATAATTCTGAAATGCCATAAGCCAGCCGCCAAGGGGCACATAGCAGAAAATAATAACATAAATTATAAAGGGGATTGACAGCAGGATCAGAACCTTCTGACTTTTTAGCTGCTTGAGGGTTATACCCTGCTTTTTTTCAGATTGTGAAGTCATTGCCATAGCGAATTTTGCTCACTCCTTATTGTAAGCTGACGGAACCGCCTGTTATGAGACGATTCCGTCATACTTAAACTGCACTGTTTATTATGTTCAAAAAATCAGTCGCCTTCTGCAACGGCAATTCTTCTCTGAACCTCTTCGGTAAGAGCATTGAGATATGCCTCGACATCGCATCTGTCATTATAAACAGTGAGATATTCGTTCCATGCAGACTCAAAATCATCGGAAATAACAACCTTAGGAAGGTACTCGTGCTTAACCTCGTCCATGTTTACCTTAGCAAGACCCCAAGGAGTTTCGGTTGTGAATGCGTTGGAATAAGACCACATGGGGAACCAAGGAGACTTTTCCTTTGAAGGATTGAGCATCTGAGTGTAGGTCTGAACGCCGTATGCTTTGAAGCATTCCTTTACAGGCTCGAGAAGAGACTCATAGAACTCTGCGGGCTGGTTGCTGGGGTTGTAAGCATTGATACCGTCGTGATCCATGCCGATGTAGCCGGGGAAGTAGGAGTAAGAGCACATATTAGCGTTGATGTAAGCCTGATCTACTGAATTCTTACGCTGTTCCTCGTTTCTGTAGAAGAGACCGTCATCGCCTACGAAATAGTCAATGCCTTCCTGACCCCAGTTACGGAGTGTGAGGATCTCGGGAGAAAGAAGATCGTTGAGGAACTTCATTGCGCCTTCGATATCGTCGCAGCTAACTGTGATACCGATACCGCCTGTTGCGTCAAGAGCAGCCTCGCTGTGGTAGCGCTCTTCGATACCCTTGTCAATTACGATTCCAAGAGGTACATATGTGCAGTCATCAAGACCCTGCTGCTTGATAGCGTTCTCAGCGTCCTGGAAATTCCAGTGCTGGTCAACCATACCGCATACACGTCCGGAAGAAAGCTTAGCGATGTACTGGTCATAGTTAAGAGTAAATGTCTCGGGGTCGATAACGCCCTTCCGATATTCCTCGTTGAGCTTCTGGAAATATCTCTTTGCAGTGGGAGTGGTGTTGTAGTCGATAGCCTGATGTGTAGTCTCGTCAACTATGCAGCAGCCGTCGTTGGGATAACCGTCAAGGAAGAAGGGAGCATTCTCAAGGCAGAAATATCTCCAGTCATCTGTGAGGATCTCATAGCCGATGTTGGGAGTGCCGTCCTCCATTGTGGGGTTAGCCTCAAGGTATCTCTCGATAACATCGAAATATTCATCAAGTGTTTCGATCTTGGGATAGCCTGCCCACTTGAGAACTCTTGTCTGAATCCAGAATGCTTCATCGTTATGTATTGTACCTGTGTCATACATATAAACATTTCCGAACTGAGGAATGATGTAAACGTGACCGTCTTCATTTCTAATCTGATTCCATTCAGCATCGGAGTAGAAATTCTTTACATTAGGATAGTTGTCCCAATACTGGTCGATAGGGATAAGGGCACCTGCATCAATAAGAGTGGTGCTTCCGCTGGAGCCTACGATAAAGTCGGTGTATTCGCCGCCTGCGATCATAACGCCGATAGCTTCCTCGGCAGTCTGACCTGTGAGCCATGTTTCCTTGCACTTTGCGCCGATCTTTTCGGCAATTACCTGCTGGATCCTGTTGTCAGAATTGATCTCATTTCCGGGAACGGAGAAGAAAGCTGTAAACTCCTTGATCTCTCCGGAGGAAGCTTCTGTTCCTGCATCTCCGCCTGCAGCAGTTGTTCCTGCATCTCCGCTTGCAGCAGGAGCATCAGCACCCTCGTTTCCGCCCGCAGTGTTTCCGCAGCCTGCCATTCCTGCCATCATAAGGACAGCAAGTGATAATGCTGCAATTGACTTGATTTTTTTCATTATTCCAACCTCCATTAATTAAATTGGTTTGCGTTTCGATAATCTTAGTCAATTTTTGCTGTTACTTTATAAACAAATTATATCATCGAATTTTCCGTTTGTAAATACCAAATGGAAAAAAGAGCAAAAATTGATTATTATTAGCGCATTCAAACAATAATTGATTATTTTATTTCTTCCAATTCGCACAAACAGCGCAATAAATGGTATGTTATTCGCAATATCTGGATAGATTTTAAATCACTAATATAATAAAATAAGAACATAGGTTATTCCTAATTGTTTTTTTATCTTCTTCATTCTTCTATACCTTAATCTTTCTCCCAAAAATTATCCTCTGAAAGCAACAGCTTCAGGAGGATAATTTTTTTTGCTCCCAAAATGGGGCAAGGTCAAAAAAAGCACCGCACAGAGCCTGTGCGGTGCAAATTTGTTCCTATCAATTGAGATTAACGGAAATAACCTTGATGACCTCCTCCATAACAAGAGGCTTTGCAATATGAGCGTTCATTCCCGAATCAAGAGAAGCCTGAATATCCTCCGAAAAGGCGTTTGCCGTCATTGCAATAATAGGGATAGTAACTGCGTCGGGACGATTTTTCAGAGAGCGTATCTGCTTTGTGGCTTCATATCCGTTCAGACAGGGCATCATAATATCCACAACTCAAACTTCGCACATCAAAAATAGCTGTGGACCTAGAAAAATCAATAGTAAATGCACAAAAAATGACTTTAAGTACCCAGATCATGGGGTCTTAAACTTGATTTTAAAAATTTCCGGAATAGAAGCAAGGAATTTTTCAACAAAATTGTTTATCTCCTGTTCGGAAATAGTTAAGGCAACACCGTACAATGCCGCCAATAAATTCTCACAAATCAAGTTAAACGCATAAAGCTCTGTAACGGTCATATTGCCTCTGTAAACCTGCTTGCAGGCGCACTTTATCAAGCCGTCAGAGATTTTCTGTCAGCCAGATAAAGGTTTGCCGGGGCAAACATAATATTCAGTTTGGCGGTCTGTTTTCGCAGACCTCGGTATCGTGTTTTTCGATACCCAAACAGTCGCTTAACGACTGCAAAAACGTGTTCTACCTTTGCTCTGACCGATGATTTTTTATGTTCTGCTTTCTTTGCTGCATATTGTCCGCTTTTTGAAAGCTTTTTCATAACAAGTATATTTCTGATTCTTCCGATAGTATCCCCGTCGGGAACCTGATAGGATGAATCTACTCCGCAGAAATCTGAAAATGCACGGCTGTCTATTACCTCGTTCATTACTTTCATATCGGAAAGGTCATAAAGGTTCTGAAGAAGAAATATGCGAAGCATCAGCTCAAGGTCGTAGGGCTTGTTTCCGCGCTCTCCTTTGTAATAGCACGGTCTGATTATCCCTATCCACTCGTCAAATGGTATTATCCGCTCTATCTTTTCAAGAAATTCTTTTTTGCTTGTTCTGGCTTGTGCCAGTTCATCGCTTATAAGCGAGAATGTTAGTTGTTTATTCATACTTATATTATACCTTTTTTTGCTGCTTTCCAAGAATTTGTGCGGTTTTGCCTTAGGGAAAAGTAAAAGCGTCGAGAAGTTATTCCCGACGCTTTTTGATTACCATACAGCCGCATATTATCGAAACGGTTTGTATGTTTTTGTTTTGGCTCCCCATTCCTTGCAGCAGGCGAACGAATTATCTGATACATCATCTTTATTTGCGGGATTTAGTGGGATTTCTGTGTTCTTGCCACCCTTGAAATAGATATCCAGGCTGTCATCGTACACATATATGCGGCTGACAGCTCCGTCAATGAGCAGCTGCCTGCCCTCGTCAGTCATTGTATCTGCGTTCTGAATAAGGTCAAGTATTTTCTTTACAAGTTCAACCGTGGGCATATCATCGGCTTTGTGTTCTGCTATACGGATCTCGGCCTCTTTCTGCTCCTTCTGCTCGGTGAGCTGTCGGAGCTGAGTGTATAATGTTTCGTTGCCGCCCATTTCGGCAATGGCATTGACAACGTTATCAACCTTATTTGTAATTTTCTGCAGCTCGGCTTTCATTACCTTCACCTGATCGGCAGGACGAGAGTTCTTTTCATAATTCTCAATCACTTTTCTTGTGAGCTCTTCGGGGTCAGCATTGGCAAAGGCTCTCTGAATTGCTCCGATGATCTCATTTTCAATTTCTTCCTTCCGCTCGGTGCACTTATCACAGCCTGTATGCTTGCGCACTCCGTTGCAGCGGTAATATAAATGCTTTCCTTTGGTGCTGTTGCCGCTCATGCCGTTCATCGGTTCGCCGCAATGACCGCAAAACAGCTTGCCTGTGAGATAAAAATTCTCACGCTCGGAAATCTTCGGCGCACGCTTCTTGTTTTCTACAAGCTTCTTCTGAACTGCCTCAAATAAAACAGGGTCAATCATAGCTTCATATCCTCCTTCAATACGGACATCTCCGTATTTATACACGCCTATGTATTTTTCGTTGCTGAGCATTGTGTAAAAGCTTCCCGTGGTAAATTTCCTGCCCATGCGGGTCCGATAGCCCTTTTCATTCAGATATCGGGCTATTTCTGCCAGTCTCTTTCCCTCTGCATACATTCTGAAAACTGTTTCGGGAATAAATCTTGCAGATTCATCTATCACATACTTCTTGCCCTCTATCTTATAGCCGATAGGAATTTGTCCGCCTGTGCTCTGACATTTAAGTGCGCTCTGGTGCATTCCTCTGACGGTCTTTTCCCGAAGGTCGGCACTGTAAAATTCGTTGAAGCTCTCCATGACGTGCATCATCAGGTCGCCTGCGGAGCTGTCTCCGAAGTCTTCTTTGATTGAGAGCAGGCGCACACCGTTACGCTTGAGCTTTCCTCGGTTGTAGGCAGCGTCCTCGGTGGAGCGGGCGAAGCGGTCAAGCTTCCACACAAGCACAAGCTCAAAGGTATGCTTTGTGCTGTCACTTATCATGCGTTGGAAGTCGGGACGATCATCATTTCTGCCCGTCATAGCTCGGTCGATGTACTCACCAATTACCGTGATATTGTTGGCTTTGGCATAGTTGTAGCAGTCGTAAAGCTGTCCCTCGATGGACTGCTCCGTCTGCTTGTCGGACGAATACCGGGCGTATATTACGGCGGTTTTCATATATTTGTTATCACTCCTATTGATTTTTTCGTCAGGATATGATAAAATACAGTTACTGTGGTGTGTATTTTATACATATCCCTCTCCCCGTTCGATGCGCCAACATCGAGCGGGGAATTTTTTATTTTAATTCATTGATGCTATCATTGCTATACCCCTATCTGTTGGCTTGACTGCAAATTTGCCGCCTTTTAAATATTTTGATGTTTCTATAATTAAGCCTTCTGATTTTAAGATAGAAAAATCACTAATCGGATATCCGGCTAAACTGTCAGAATGAATAGGACCTTTTCGAGAAGTATATTTATCAACAATTTCCTTAAGCAGCATGATGTAAGACGGCTCGTCAAAGTTTTCTTCTCCGTATTTTATGCCCTTGCCTGTAAGATTGCTAATGACCATTTCAAACATGTCTGAACTTTCATACTCAAGGTATCCAATAGCAGCAAGTTCTCCGTAAAGTTCTTTTATATCATCAACGCACATGTCGGAAAGCCTGCATATTTCTCTTATATCGTTAAATGCAGCCGCTTCGCTTCTGCTTAAGCCATGAGACTTTTTATTCTCATACTCTTTGTATAACGCTTTCAATAACTTTTTGGCATCTTTGGTGATCCCTTCATTCTGAACGGTAGCGCTTTGAGGCGTTTTTTGTACTATTTTTCTATTGTCAGGCTGAATATTACCAATGACCTTTATCAAAGTATTTTTAGCACTGTTAACCTTATCTATATCAATGTCATAAAAATAAGTTCTGATTGTTTTTATATCGAAAGGAAGTGCTGTACCCTCTCGTGCTATATGTATCAATGGGAGCCCCTTGGATTTTCTGTATCCTGCTTCATAAAAGACATTAGGATTGAGCCCAGTAAGATCGGCAATAGCAAGTTCATCGTTATCAAGATGATTAAAAATATCTTCGTTTATGCTGTTTACAGTGAATTCTGTATCAGATCTGATAACATCATAATCAAATTCTTGGCATGCTGGTGTAACGATATATTTAAGCACAATATCCGAAATTCTTCTTATTTCGCTGCCTGCTTCTCCGATTGGACAAATTAAAAAGCATTTTTTTGACATCTTACATACCTCCTGTTAGATAACCATTCATTATTCATTGCCGTGATATTCCGAATTGCTTTCATCTGCATATCTCCACACAAAGCCTCCAGCGTGCTTATAAACACCGTTGGCTGCATCTCTGATATTTTTAGGACTTATCCCATTTTCCTGTGCAGCAGAGGCAACTGTTTCATACCGCTCTATCAGTTCCATGTCATCGGATAGCTTCAAAATAGCTCGTCCCTGAACCTTTTTAGGCTTGTTGGCTGCCTGCTCTTTTTGAGCTTCCTTTTCCTGCCTTTTCATCTCTTTGAATTGACGTTCCCGCTGCTGCTCCAGTTTTTTTATCAGCATATGGACGGCTTTATTCCTTCGTATCATCAATTTTTCACAGACGTAAATGCTATCATCAAGCCGTTCTATACCCTCGTTCAGTATATCGATCTCGTTATCCAGGTCCTTTATTTTGTGATACGCCATTGCATATGATTCGTAAAGTGCAGGAGCACAGTAGCCGTTATATCTTGCCTCATCAAACAGCTTGATTGCTGCCTCTATGCTCTCGGCTTTTCGCAGGCTCTCCCCCTGCTCCCAATATGCAATGCCTTTATCGAAACCTTTGCTCTGATTATTCAGGTCTTTGATATCCTGTAATGGAACTCTTGAATTTATAGGATTTATGGTCAGCTGAGCCTGCATATTCTGATACTCGTTTTGCAAGAGCCTGATACGCTCTTTAACGTTGTTGATTTCCCGCTCTTTGCGTTCTGCCTCTTCATTTTTCATATCGATCAGTTTCAGCAGTATCTCACCGCAAACCTTTGCATCTGAAGCAGCTCGGTGTTCATGGCTATTTACTATTCCAAAATAATTAGCCAATGTTTGTTGCTTATGGTTTTCTACCCCATAAATCATATTTTTAGATAGCCTAAGAGTGTCTATATATTTTATTTTTCCGTCATAGCCTAACCGCATAAGAGTTTCCGATAAAAAGTCCATATCAAATCTTGCATTATGGGCACACAAAATGGTTCTTGTATCCAAAACATCGCCCCAGAAACTAATCAAATCCGAAAAAGCTCTCTTTTCAGGCGGAGCAGTGCTTATCATTTCGTTGGTTATATGGTTTATTGCCGTTGCGGATTGCGGTATCAAAACATTAGGATTGACAAGCGTACTGAATGACTTAACAGGGACACCGTTTTCAAAAACAACCGCTCCTATTTCTACAATTCTGTCAAAGGCGGAGCTTAGTCCTGTAGTCTCAACATCAAATGCTATAAATCTTTCTTTTATTTTGGAGATTTCATCATCTTCAACAAAATCCTCATATGTCAGAACAAGACCTCTCTTTTCCGGAGAAGATTGAACATTACTCGCAGGCGTGACAGGTGTGGAGCACTTCAACTCGGCATTTGTATCGAGGCGCTTATCTTTCAGAGCTTTCTGCTCTTTGATTTCACTTCTCCATTTTTCATCTTGTGCAGCTTCTTCGCACTGCTTACATCTGCCATATTCATTTATTTGAAAAAACAAAAAATATTTACCGCATCTGTAGCACTTTTTGAACATAATGTCACGTCCTTTAATCAATCTGCTTATCAAAATACACCCACATAGCAAACTTAACCATATCCTCGGTAATGCCGAAATATTCAGCAAGCTGCCATATCTCTGTATTTCCGTCTTTCATTGCTGTAACCATCTCGTCCTTCGGGGCGAGTTTTTTTATTGCCCATTTATTGGCTCGATATTCCATACGTTCCCGAAGTTCAAGGCTGTGTTCGGTATAAAACGACATGGTCTCGCAGTGACCAAGTTCATGAGCAAGAACAGTCAGAAGATCTGTAACGCCTGCAATCTGATCGTGATCTATTATTACTGTGCAGTCTCCGCAGTCATTGATAGCCATCGAAGGACACTTTTGAAGCGGAGCGTCGATCATAAGAATATCATCGGCTTCTGCAAGCTCACAGAGCTCAACATAACTTGTCATTTATCAGTCTTCTTTCTTCTTGTCTTCTTCCCTCATTCTGCGGGCTATCTGGGCGTATTTGCGGACATCGTTCAGAACCTCTTCATCTACATCGGCGGTGCCAAACAGAGCGAAAGAAAGCTTCTCGTTGTCGTTCTGTTCTTCATTACCAACAAGGTAATCAACAGATACACCAAGAAATTCTGCAATTTCCCCTATGCGCTTCATATAAGCGGTACTTCTACCTTTTTTCCACTCCGATACGGCTTGCTTTCCGACTCCAAGATGATTTGCAAGTTGCACCTGCGTTATTCCCTTTGCCTTGGCAACCTCTAATATTTTGTCAAAAGTACACATTTTTCTTACTCCTTTTTTGTTGCTTAATGAGAAAAGGGTAAATATTTGTACTTTTCTATTGACAGTAAGTAATTTATGTACTATAATGTTTTTTGTAAGGAAAACACAACACATAGTCAATAAGAAACTGAACCTATGAGAACGGCAATTCTCATAAGCAAGAGTACATACTATTAAGTCCTTTATGCTTATATAGTACATCTTTTACTGACTTTTGTCAAGCTTTCCAAACAAAATAATTTAATATTTACATTTTTGCAACGAGGTGATAATTATTTACAAGCTTTTTATCGCAGAAGTAAAAAAGCAGCTTTCCATCAGAGGGTGGAAATATGCCGACCTCTCAAAGGCCACAGGTTACACTGTAGGAACAATCGAGGCGTTTATGTGCGGCGCACGTGAAAGTGAGCGCATGGCAAACTGCATCGCCCAGGTGCTGGGAATAGAGAGATGATGTCTATTTTCAGTATAGCACATTATCTGTCCCGAAATCAGGACAGAAAGGAGAAAATCATGGACAAGAACTATCCCACCAGAGAAATGATGTCCGAAAGCGGACGCAGGATCATACTCGTGAACGAGCCAAGCCCTGAGATTATGGCAAAATGTCTCAAGCGTATCATCGACAAGAAGCTGCTCGAAGCGGCTAAGGAAAAGGCAGGTGTAAAGTAATGAGCATCACCAATCACACCAAGGCTCAGACCACTTACGATATGATCAAATTTGCTTATGACCATATGGAAATTATTGAAGAGGAGGAGAACCTGTGTACAAAGTAATCGACACATTTGACGGATTTGAGGACATCATCGGAACGTATGATACGTTTGACGAAGCCAGAGCTGCGGCAAAGGAACGTGCAGAAGATACTGACGGTGAATGTCAGGTCAACATCTTCGCTAAGACAAAGAAAGGCTATAAGGTGATAATATGACTAAGCAGACAGCAAACACAAGACCCGTAAACATCAAGCAGGAGCCTTCTGCTGATGCCCTTGCCGACACTATCGCAAGGCTCATCAGAGCGATGGAACAGGGGACAAAAATTCAGAAGGAGGCAGATGCCAAATGAAGATGTACATAGCCAAGTGCTTTTTTGGCAACAAGGTCATCAAATTCCGCACACAGGCGTACAGCACTGAGGGGCTTGAACCTACTGCCAATGCGATTGCAATGACGCTTACAGGACGCATTCCGGACAGGGTAGAGTTTGACCTTTGCCCCATACAGAGGTGATGATATGCGGATAGCTATTGATGCGCCTGCGGTGCGGTCGCTGTCGGCGAATGAGAAGATGGTTTATCAGATGCTGAAAGAGGGCAAAACCCCGAGAGAAATTGCTAAGAAGCTTCACCTTGCTCTCGGAGATGTGACAGATCTGAAATACAATAGCCACGATGTAATGCCCGATACGGTCGTTAATCTGATAACATCTATTCGTGAAAAAGGGTGGGACATTCCCACGGATAACAAGGAGGATAATGAAATGGCAAGGAAAAGCAGATTTGATGCTGAGGAAAAGCGCAGCATCGTTACAGAATATCGTTCGGGCGCTACTATGGCGCAGATAGCCAAAAAGCATGATACGGTCAAGAGCACTGTGTACAGCATTGTGCGTGACTACAACGAGCACGGAGATGCAGCATTTGCACCTATCACCGATGAAGAGCTCGAACGAGCTTACGGCAATGATACCCCATGCTATGAGGTCACAGGTGATACCGACATGGGAGCGTATATGGCTGACAGGATAAAAGAAGAGCCTGAAACGGCGGCAACCGAATCAGGCTCTGAGCAGGAAAATATACCTAACATTCCTGCTGATATTGTAACACCTTCCGAGGAAAATGTCAAGAACACGCCTGCTATTCCGCAGTCGGTAAAGGAAGCATGCTGGGAACGAATTGCAAACCTCAAGGAGCAGATTGCCGCTGAACAGTCCGTCATTGATGACTGGACAAGACAGGTTGAAGAGATTGAGGTCTTTCTTGACCTGAATAAGGAATAAGGCATTTAGGAGGATTTGTCAAGTGGATCAGTTAAGCTTTATTGAGGATGAAGAAATTCTCCCAAGAAGCGGTGCAAAAAAATATAAAGAAAATGTTCTTGAGCGCAAAGAGCGTGAACATACTGACGAGAACATTCAGCGCTTTTTACAGCTCCAGCAGCTTCCCTATGAGGCTAAGGTCTCACACGCTGCAAAGATGGCTAAGGATTTTTACAACACCATAACATCTCCTGTTGGCGAGTATTACGCAAATTGTCATGTATCGGTTGGCGGACTTGACAGCATAACGCTGCTGCTATTTCTCCGCAGCATCGGGATTGACGTTCCTGCTATATCGGTATCAGGTATTGAAGACCCGAGCATTCAGCACATACATCGGCAGCTTGGAGTAATATCACTGAAAACTTCAAGAGATAAAGACGGAAAGCCTATGACCAAGCACAGAATTCTCCAAGAATATGGATTTCCCGTTATTAGCAAGGAAAAGGCGGCAAAGATAGAGCATTTGCAACACCCAACTGAGAAAAATGCTACTATCCGTCATGCTATAATCACAGGTGAAACGGGTGCATATGGCGGCTGGCAGAAAAACAGCCGCATGAAGCTGCCTAAAAAGTGGTTATATCTATTCGGTGGCTATGAAAACGAGAATGAGGGCGTAAATTACATGATACCACCATTCAACGTGAGCTCCCAGTGCTGCTACTGGTTGAAGGAGAAGCCATGTGACGACTGGGCAAAGGAACACAATAGCTATCCATATCTTGGACTGATGGCTTCCGAGGGCGGCAGACGTGAAAAGGCATTAAAAATGCACGGCTGTAATTATTATGGCAAAGATACGGTCCGTTCTGCTCCGTTTGCCATATTCAACAGGCAGGATATTTTGCAGCTGGCGTTAGATTTGCACGTCCCCGTTCCCGAGATATACGGCACCATTGAGCGCAAAGGAGACGGCACCCTGTACACGACCAAGGCACAAAGGACAGGCTGTGATATATGCGGTTTCGGAATACATATGGAAGCCCGTCCGCATAGATTTGACCGTCTGAGGGAAGCCAATCCCAAAGCTTGGGAATATTGGATGTACCATGTTTGCAAAGACGAGGACGGCACAGAATACGGCTGGGGACGTGTCCTTGATTACATAGGCGTAAAATGGGAGGATATCCCCGAAAGCAACGAACAAATTTCACTTTTTGATATGGAGGAACAACCATGAAAATAGAACTTTATGACCTTATACCGCTTGTAGAAAAAGCGGCAAAATATGACGCTATCATCAGCTACATAAAGGCCAAAAATTACATTGACAAGGACGATATCCTTGCTTTTGCGGGCGAGCATGACACCGCAGAAAAGGCGGAGGACATCACAGATGGAAATTTCTGATTTTTTGTGCAACAGCCGTGCTTTTCAGCGCTGCGAGGACAGATATCTGAGCGATGCGGAGCATGACGGCGCTGAGGACGATAACACCGAAGAGGAGGAAGAGGACGATGGCTGATTTTTCAAGCGGCGTAAGCGGATACGTGAACTGCACCGCTACGATATCTGTAGCGTTCCCGATAGATAACAGAGGCAACGCCGATGTGTGCTGCTTCCAGTGCCCGTATTACAGCCATTCAAGCCGCATATGCCAGCTCAACAAAGCTGTTCCTGCGTATCCGTCAAAGTACATCGGGCAGGAATGCCCGTTCTGGGAAAGTTTGAGTGGAGGTGATGATAATGGCTAAGGTAATTTGCATTATGGGGGAAAGCGGCAGCGGAAAGACCACAAGCTGCCGTAATCTTGACCCAAATACTACATATTACATTGATGCTGACCGCAAAGGGTTGTCATGGAAGGGCTGGAGGAAGCAGTATAACGCTGAGAATAAAAATTACCTGTGCATTGATGATCCTGCTAAAATAACGGCTTACATTCTGGCAATCGCCGAAAAGTGCCCCAAAGTAAAGACGATTGTTGTTGACACAATAAACAACATCATGAACGGCGATGAACAGCGCAGGCGCAAGGAAAAAGGTTATGATAAATGGGCTGATCTTGCCGGAAGCATATGGGAAATGGTCGATATGGCTTATCCTCTGAGGGACGACCTGACCATATTGTTTATAGCTCACACGCAGACAGAACGTGACGAAAGCGGCTTTGAGTTTACTCATATCAAGACCAATGGCAAAAAGCTTGAAAAAATCGTCCTTGAAAGCAAGCTCACAACAGTTCTGCTGGCTAAGTGCAATAATGGCGAGTATGTTTTCGAGACCCACAGCAATCACAGCACCGCCAAATCCCCTATGGGACTGTTTGAAGAGGATACCATACCGAATGACATTACAACGGTCATCAAGGCACTGGAAGAATACGAAAACTAAAGGAGAAATCAAACTATGAGACCATTTAACAACTACGAAACCACACAGACCATTTCAGCAAGAGAGCAGCTTCCGGTAGGTGTATATATCTGCCGTATTCTCAAGGCTGAGGAAAAGGTATATACATCTTCTAAAGGCGAATGGCACAAGCTGGAAATCAGCTTTGATATTATCGAGGGCGATCGCAAGGATTTCTATGCTGCCGATTACAGATCTCAGAGCGGTGAGGACAAGAAGTGGAAGGGCATTCTGCGCATGAATATTCCTTCTGATGACGGCTCTGAGGCTGACAGCTGGGCGAAGAGGTCGTTTAAGACCAATATCCTTGCCATTGAAGAAAGTAACAGCGGATATCATTGGGACTGGAACGAAGCGCAGCTCAAGGGCAAGACAGTGGGCATAGTTTTCCGTTCTGAAGAATGGGATTACAACAACAGGCACGGCTGGAGGACAGCTCCTTTTAAATTTGTCTCTGTAGCTGATGCAAAGTCAGGCAATGTCAAGATACCCGAGCCTAAGCCGCTTAATGGCAGCAAGTCTGTACCTCAGGCATCGGCATCATCTGCCCCTGATCTGTCGGATTTTACAGAAGTGGCATCGTCTGAACTTCCATTCTGATCATGAACCCTGTGGATATAAAAACAGTGCTGGAAAAGGCTGTCTTGCTTGTAGATACCCGTGAGCAAGACACACCTGCACTGCACAGGAGGCTTGAGCTAATAGGGCTGCCGCACAAACGTGAGAAACTGTTCAGCGGCGATTATTCTATAGCCTCAGATATAGACGGCATGGAGATAACGCTGAGCAATACAGCGGCTGTAGAGCGCAAAATGAGCCTTGATGAACTTGCTATGTGCTTTGGTACGGAACGCAAGAGATTTGTCAGAGAATTTGAGAGAGCCAAGGAAATCGGCATGCGTATATATATGCTTGTAGAGAATGCAAGCTATGAAAATTTATATAATCACAAATACCGTTCTATGCTCTCTCCAAATGCGTTTACAGCTTCCTTGTTTGCTTGGATGACAAGATATGACTGCCGTGTAATATTCTGCAAAGAGGAGACCGCTCCTAAGGTAATACACGATATTTTATACCGTGAACTTAAAGAGCGGCTTGAAAGGGGTGATTTCGGGTGAGCCTTGACAATGGATACATCAAGCTTTGGCGTTCAATGCTGACATGGGAATGGTACGACGATCCGCCAACTCTGGTGGTATATGTATATCTCATTCTGTCTGCAAATATCGACCAAGTATTATGGCACGGAATAGATATTCCACGTGGCAGTCTTGTTTCAAGCTATTCAAAAATCGCAAAACGCACAGGGCTGACAATTCGACAAGCAAGAACGGCTATAAATCACTTAGAAACGACAGGCGAAGTGACAAGGTCGGCATACCCAAAATTCACCGTATTTACGCTGAATAATTACGATAAATTTCAAGAAGCGACAAGCAAAACGCAGGGTAAACGCTCAAACACCGACAAGCAACCTGACAAGCAGCCGACAAGCAACCGACAACAAAATAAGAAAGATAAGAAGAATAAGAAGGAAGAATATATATCCGCTGACGCTCAGCAAGAAAATGACGTTCGGATTTTTCCTCCCGGAGGTGACTTCTGATGGGATATGAATACAAAGTTTCAGATGTGTATGACTTTGCTGCGGCACATGGGTACGAGACCAGAACCAAAGGAGATGAGATAGAGTTTAAGCGCTGCCCCTATTGCAATGGCGGAAGCTCAGGAGATAAACACACCTTTTCGGTAAACGCCATATCGGGTGCATTCAAGTGCTTGAGAGCTTCCTGCGGCAAGCAAGGGCATTTTGTAGAGCTGTGCCGTGATTTTGAATATGAGCTGGATTTTGGAGAGCGCAAGGTTTATAAAGCCTTAACGCAGGTCAAGCCCGAAGAGCGTATTATACGTGACACTGCTGTGGAATACATGGCAAGCCGTGGAATATCAAAGGAAATATGCCGAAGGTATTACATAACGGCGCAGACCAAAAATCCCGATGTTGTGGTATTCCCGTTTTATGATGAAAACAACGTGCTGCAATTCGTAAAATATCGCAACAGCAAGTTTGTTAAGGGCGTTGATAAAAACAAGGAATGGTGCGAAAAAGACTGCAAGCCTATTTTGTTCGGCATATACCAGTGTGATACAGCCATTAAGACAGCAGTTATCACCGAGGGACAAATTGACAGCCTGACCCTTGCGGAATGCGGTATTCCAAATGCGCTATCCGTTCCAACCGGATGCAATGGGTTTACATGGGTGCAGCACTGTATTGACTGGCTGGAAGATAATTTTACCAAAATAATTGTTTTCGGGGATTTTGAACACGGCAAGATGACGCTGATTGACGAGATCAAGAAGCGCATAAAAGTCACGGACGGCATTTACAAAGTGCAGCCCAAATATTATCTGGGTGAAAAGGATGCAAACGACATATTCCGAAAATACGGCAGACAAGCTGTTATAGCGGCTGTTGAAAACGCTGAGCCTGCGACAACACATTTTTCTCATAGGCTGGCAGAAGTCCAGAGCATCGACACGGCAACAATGCCGAAAATCAAGACAATGCTTCCAACCATTGACAAAGTTATTGGCGGATTGTTTTACGGTCAGGTGATATTGCTGTCGGGTAAACGTGGCGAAGGCAAGTCAACATTCATGTCACAACTGATAGCAAATGCTTTGGAGCAGGGTATAATCACATACGTTTATTCCGGCGAGCTGCCGAATTATATGTTTAAGCACTGGCTTGACCTGCAGATAGCAGGCGGAAATCGCATAGTTACCAGTACTGATGCAGACGGCTTTGAGCATTATTCGCTGACTGACGAAACACAGCAGCAGATAAACAGCTGGTATTACGACAAGTGTTATATTTTTGATAATCAGGCGGTAAATGATGAATTTGACAGTCTGATTGCAGAAATTGAACGTCAGATACTGCTGTATGATATCAAACTGGTCTGCATTGATAATCTGATGATTGCTATGGACGCAGACAGCAGTTCCACCAGCGAGATATATCAGGCGCAATCGGCGTTTGTCAAAAGACTGTCGAAAATGGCGAGAAAATATAACATCGTGATTATTCTCGTAGCACACCCCAAAAAGGGCGATGAATTTTCAAACGATATGGTTAGCGGTTCCGGAGATATAACAAATGCGGTTGACGTAGTTATGGCATACAGGCGCAAAGAAAATTCGGGCGATGATGCTTATAATTCCGATTTGATCATCACTAAAAACCGACTGACTGGAGTATGCGTTGGATCCGATAATCCCATAAAGCTTAGCTACGGGAAAAAGAGTAAACGCATTGTTGAATACGGTAAAAATGTTTTTGAGTATTCGGCATTTAACAAAAATACCGAGGAAAAGGAGATGTTGTTCATATGACGGATGACGAGATAAGAGGCTGGCAGATTTCTATAAATTCCAATCCTGTAGGCACAGATATTAGCAAAGTCGAGCCTGTGGCGTATAAATTCCTTGACCAGTACAGAGAGCTTATAATGCAGTACAAGGGCGGTTACAAGACAAAAGAAGAGTGCCAGAGCATCGGTAAGCTTCTCCGCAAAGAATACGAAGAAAACATGCAGGCTGTTGGCAGATACACTGAATTTAACCAGAAATATGCCGAGAATGTCAAGTTCTCCGAAGCGCTGATATCCGAAATGAATAAATCGGTGTATAGCATTGAAGATACACTGAGGATTGCATTAAGGGCTATCAGTCTGATGCGGGGAGAAGATGTGTCAGAAAAAACAATATTAAGGCGATTAGGCATTGATGAAAAAGCGGCAGCGTCAACGACAAGCCCACAGAAATGAGCTGTATGAGGCTTTACATATGTGGGTAGGGTAAATTCACATCAGAACACAAAGTGCCTAAAAATGGCATTTAAATTGAAATTAGGAGGATATGCAAAAATGAATGAAAATCAAATCATAAGTCATCTTGAGGATTTAAAAAAAGAAGCAGAGGGTCATTTTACCGATGACGGCGATGATAAAATATTCCACCAGGACGCAGAATCGCTGCAGGCTGCTATTGATGCGGTTAAACGCAATGAAACTGTTGTCAAAGCCATAAAAGGCGCAATAAAAATTTGCACTCATGATATCCGCAATGCTGAGGATGATTCAATGAAGGCTATGGAACGTAGAATAAATCTCAGCAATCAGAAAATGAAGCTTGAAGCATTGCTCGGGATTGCAGGCGGTGAGGAATGATGTTTCTCGCAGGTCTGCTTATAGGCTGGATAATCGGTATTATAACCATTGTTGCAGTTGCGTGTATCGTGGCTGCGGGAGATTCGGAAAAAATTGATAACAAAAAATAACAGGAGGAAAATAAAATGGATAGAATGGCAAACAAAATCATATTTTTAACAGCGATTTCAGACGCTTTTAGGAACGAAGAGGACCGTGAACTCAATGCGGCTGGGAAAATTGATATCCCTGAGGACGGCAATGCAACACCGATACTCACAGACCTGTTTTATGCGTTCAAGGCATTTTACACTCAGATGTCTGGAGACAATGTTGACCCCATAGAATTTATTGGCGTGCTGACACGTCTTATTTTCCAGGATCAGATTAAAGATAACTCTGAGGCATCTGAGACAGAGGATAATTCATCTGGTGATTTTTCCGATATGCTGGAGGACGGTGAGGAAGATGATTGAGCTTGACGACGTTAAGAATGTCGAAACAAAACCTTGTCCACACTGCGATTTTTCTGTGCGGGATATAGGTGAGCGTATGAAGCCGGGTAGCGACCCGTTTATATTGATAAAAGACGAAGGACAGGTTTTCATTGCAACCGATGATTCCAGTTTTGTAATATTGCCAATTAACTACTGCCCGATGTGCGGCAGAGATTTGAGACAGGAGGGCTGACAATGGCTGATATTAAAATTGGCGACAGGGTTATTATGAATAATAAATATCTTGTAAGCGAAAAAGGCAAAGGCAAAATTTGGACAGTACGTTCAAATCCGTGGAATTGTTGCGGAACAATCGTTGTACTACTTGAGGGAAAGTCTGGCGGGTATGCGATTGACGGTTTAAATATTATAGAAGGAAAGGAGAATAACCTGTCTCTTATACACATCTGACGCTGCCGACG
>ERZ1027040.249-NODE-249-length-28286-cov-5.497149_pt1 | contig 28286 bp, 20 predicted proteins | sample MGYA00519437_ERZ1027040 | MGnify/ENA primary metagenome ERZ1027040 (study PRJEB26926, sample SAMN06164809) | human gut metagenome | biome: ENVO:00009003; feature: ENVO:2100002; material: ENVO:00002003 | host: Homo sapiens | place: USA | collected 2012 ... | reverse complement strand
GCAGGGAATGTACAATCAGGCACCACAGCAGAACATGTACAACCAGCAGGACATGTACAATCAGACATCGCAGCAGCCACAGAAAGAGCTTGGAATGAAATGGTTTCATTTCGTAATTTATTTCCAGCTGTTTGTTTCCGCTCTTGTTGGATTGTGGAATGGATTCCAGCTTCTTACAGGCAGAATTTATGGTGAGAACACTGATCGGGTATATAGTTATTTTTCTGGCTTGAAGGGTGTGGATACGATTATTGGTATATGCTACATCGCGATTGCCATTTTCGCACTTGTCACACGATTTATGCTTGCGGATTTCAAGAAGTGCGGTCCTGCAATGTATATTGGCATGCAGGTAGCAGGTTTGATTATATCAATCGCATATATTGCGAGTGTTACAAGCATCGTGGATGGTCTTACAGAGTATATCGCAAGCTCCACCTATGGAACAATGGCTGTTTCTATCGTGATGCTGATCTGTAACATTGTATACTTTAAGAAGAGAAAGCATTTGTTCGACCGGTAAGAAACAGACAGGATAAATTATTATTTGGAGGATGAATCATGAATTGTAATATTGCAGTAATCAAGGGTGACGGTATCGGACCGGAGGTTGTCACACAGGCAATGAAGGTGTTAGATGCAGTCGGAGAAAAGTTTGGACATACATTTAATTATGAGCAGCTTCTGATGGGCGGATGCTCGATCGACGCATGTGGCGTTCCACTTACTGACGAAGCAGTCGCAAGAGCAAAGGCAAGCGATGCAGTATTGCTTGGTTCCATCGGCGGTAACACAAGCACATCACCTTGGTACAAGCTTCCACCAGAGAAGAGACCGGAAGCCGGACTTCTGAAGATCCGTAAGGAGTTGGGACTTTTTGCAAACTTAAGACCAGCCAATCTTTATGAGCAGTTAAAGGGTGCATGTCCTTTAAAGGAAGAGATTGCAGACCGTGGTTTCGATATGATGATCATGCGTGAGCTGACCGGTGGTCTTTACTTCGGTGCAAGAGAGACAAAAGAAGTCGATGGCGTAATGACAGCCGTTGATACACTGACTTACAACGAAAATGAGATCCGTCGTATCGCAATCAAGGGCTTTGATATCGCGATGAAGCGCCGCAAGAAGGTAACAAGTGTTGATAAGGCAAATGTGCTTGATTCTTCCAGACTCTGGAGAAAGATCGTGGAAGAGGTTGCAAAGGATTATCCGGAAGTAACATATGAGCATATGCTTGTTGATAACTGTGCAATGCAGCTTGTCAAAGATCCGGCACAGTTCGATGTTGTATTAACAGAGAATATGTTTGGTGACATCTTATCCGATGAGGCATCTATGATCACAGGTTCCATCGGTATGCTGGCATCTGCATCCTTGAACGAAACAAAATTCGGTATGTACGAGCCAAGTGGCGGTTCAGCTCCGGATATTGCCGGACAGGATAAGGCAAACCCGATCGCGACGATTCTTTCCGCAGCGATGATGCTCCGTTACACATTCGACCTCGACAAAGAGGCAGATGCGATCGAGAACGCAGTCAAGCAGGTACTGGTAGATGGCTTCCGTACATGCGATATCGTGTCCGAAGGCACAACCCTTGTCGGCTGTAACGAGATGGGCGACAAGATTGTAGAAAGAATCTAAGTGGTTAAGGAAGAATTAGTAGTTAATTAAGAGATAATACTTTGCCAGACAATTTCGAGGTAGTGAGATGAATGGAATCGAAATATATGTTGCAGGTATGCAAATCTCGAAATTGTCTGAACAAATTGAAGAGAAAGGAAGACAAAAATGAAGAGTGATAATGTTAAAGTAGGCATGCAGCAGGCACCACACAGAAGCCTGTTCAACGCCCTTGGAATGACAGAAGAAGAAATGAAGAAACCATTGGTCGGTATCGTTTGTTCCTACAACGAGATCGTACCTGGACATATGAACCTGGATAAGATCGCACAGGCCGTGAAGCTTGGCGTGGCTGAAGCAGGCGGAACACCTGTGATGTTTCCGGCAATCGCTGTCTGCGACGGTATTGCCATGGGACATATCGGAATGAAGTATTCCCTTGTAACAAGAGACCTGATCGCAGATTCAACCGAGTGTATGGCAACTGCACATCAGTTTGATGCACTTGTTATGATCCCGAACTGCGATAAGAACGTACCGGGACTTCTGATGGCAGCAGCCAGAGTCAACGTACCAACCGTATTCGTATCCGGTGGTCCGATGCTTGCCGGTCATGTAAAGGGACATAAGACAAGCCTTTCATCTATGTTCGAGGCAGTTGGTTCTTATGCAGCAGGCAAGATGACAGAAGAGGATGTCAATGATTTCGAGTGCCATGCATGTCCAACTTGTGGATCATGCTCCGGCATGTATACTGCAAACTCTATGAACTGTCTGACAGAGGCACTTGGTATGGGACTTCCTGGAAATGGTACAATCCCGGCAGTATATTCTGAGAGACTGAAGCTTGCAAAGCGTGCCGGTTATGCTGTTATGGAGATGTACAAGAAGAATATCTGCCCAAGAGATATTATTACGAAGGATGCTATCATGAACGCATTGACAGTGGATATGGCACTTGGATGCTCTACTAACTCCATGCTTCATATCCCGGCAATCGCACATGAGATCGGATTTGACTTTGATATTTCCATGGCAAATGAAATCAGTGCGAAGACACCGAATCTCTGCCACTTAGCACCGGCAGGTCCGACATATATGGAGGACTTGAACGAGGCCGGCGGTGTATATGCCGTTATCAACCAGCTCTGTGAGGCAGGTCTGATCAATGAGGATTGTATGACAGTAACCGGCAAGACAATCGGAGAGGCTGTAAAGGGACATAAGAACCTGAATCCGGAAGTTATCCGTCCGATGGCAAATCCATACAGCTCAACCGGCGGACTTGCCGTATTGAAGGGAAATATCGCACCGGATGGTTCTGTTGTTAAGCGTTCTGCCGTTGTTCCGGAGATGCTGCAGCATGAAGGACCGGCACGTGTGTTTGAATGTGAGGAGGATGCAATTGCGGCTATCAAGGGTGGCAAGATCGTGGAAGGCGACGTTGTCGTTATCCGTTACGAGGGACCAAAGGGCGGTCCTGGTATGCGTGAGATGCTGAACCCGACATCTGCGATTGCGGGTATGGGGCTTGGCTCTTCGGTAGCACTGATTACAGATGGCCGTTTCTCAGGTGCAAGCCGTGGTGCTTCTATCGGACATATCTCACCGGAGGCAGCTGTTGGAGGCCCGATCGCTTTGATTGAAGAGGGTGATATCATCAGTATTGATATTGATGCATGTACGATCAATGTGAAGGTTTCCGACGAGGAGCTTGCAAAGCGGAAAGAAGCATGGACACCAAGAGAACCAAAGGTAACAACCGGATATCTGGCAAGATATGCAAAGATGGTAACATCCGGTAACCGCGGTGCAGTTTTGGAGTTGAAGTAAAATATATTGAATAATTCAAAACAATGTGCTATCCTATCAGATATTGGTTATCTGACAGGAAGAAAAAGGATAAATCAAGTTGTATGTAGATAAGGAGAAGTTTATGAAACAATTAACTGGATCAGAAATAGTGATTGAATGTCTGAAAGAACAGGGCGTTGACACAGTATTTGGATATCCGGGAGGAACGATCCTGAATGTCTATGATGCATTGTATAAGCATCAGGATGAGATTCACCATGTCCTGACATCCCATGAGCAGGGCGCAAGCCATGCAGCAGATGGATATGCAAGAGCTACCGGTAAGGTTGGCGTATGTATGGCAACTTCCGGTCCGGGTGCAACAAATCTTGTAACCGGTATTGCAACCGCATATATGGATTCAATTCCACTTGTTGCAATCACTGCAAACGTAGGTGTTTCTCTTCTTGGAAAGGACAGCTTTCAGGAGATTGATATTGCAGGTGTAGTTATGCCGATCACGAAGCATAGCTTTATTGTAAAGAATGTACATGAACTGGCAGATACAATCCGCCGTGCATTTAAAATCGCACAGTCAGGCAGACCGGGACCGGTTCTTGTCGATATTACAAAGGATGTAACTGCAAATGTTGCAGACTATGAGCCGAAGGCACCGGAGCCAATCGAGCGCGTGACAAAGACAATCCGTGCAGAGGATATCGACACAGCGATTAAGATGATCGAGAACTCGAAGAAACCGATGATTCTTGTCGGTGGTGGTGTTGTTGCGGCAGATGCGTCCAAGGAACTGAAAAAATTTGCAGAGAAAATTGATGCAGTTGTCTGTGATACATTGATGGGTAAGGGTGCATTTCCGGGAACGGATGACCGTTACACGGGAATGATCGGTATGCATGGAACCAAGGTTTCAAACTTTGGTATCAATCAGGCAGACCTTGTGATTGTCGTTGGTGCGAGATTCTCAGACCGTGTAACCGGTAATGCAAGTAAGTTTGCAAATCAGGCAAAGCTTTTACATATTGATATTGATGCTGCAGAAATCAATAAGAATGTGGAAGTTGATGCAAGTGTTGTCGGTGATGCCAAAGAAATACTGAAGATGATCTCTACCAGAATCAAGGCGTCTAAGAAACCGGAGTGGAGAGCACAGATTGATGCACTCAAAGAACAGTATCCGGATCATGCAGATATGAATGAATTCTCGGGACCGGCGATCATCAACAAGATCTATGAGCTGACAGAGGGCAATGCAACAATCACAACGGATGTAGGACAGCATCAGATGTGGGCAGCCCAGTATTATAAATTCAAAGAGCCTAGACAGCTTCTTACATCCGGCGGACTCGGAACAATGGGCTACGGCGTTGGTGCCTGTATCGGTGCCAAGTACGGACGTCCGGACCGTGTGGCAATCAACATTGCGGGAGACGGATGTTTCCGTATGAATATGAACGAGATCGCTACGGCAAGCCGTTATAATGTGCCGATCATCCAGGTTGTAATCAACAACCATGTGCTTGGTATGGTGCGTCAGTGGCAGACATTGTTCTACGATAAGCGTTATTCGAATACAATCTTAGATGATTCGGTTGACTTCGTGAAGGTAGCGGATGCACTTGGAGCGACCGGTTTCAGAGCTACAAATCTTCAGGAGTTTGAGGATGCCATGAAGCAGGCAATCGAGTTAAATAAGCCGGTTGTGATTGATTGTATCATCGGTAAGGATGATAAGGTATGGCCAATGGTTGCTGCAGGAGCAGCTTTGGAAACCTGTTTTGACCAGCAGGATTTAGATAATAAGTAGGAGGAAGAGGAAAAATGGCAAGAGTATTTAACTTTTCAGCAGGTCCTTCCGTATTACCGGAAGTAGTGTTGAAGCAGGCAGCAGATGAGATGCTGGATTACAAAGGTTCCGGCATGAGCGTAATGGAGATGAGTCATCGCTCGAAAGTGTACGATAACATCATCAAAGAAGCAGAAAAAGACCTTCGCGATCTGATGGATATTCCGGACAATTACAAGGTGCTGTTCCTGCAGGGCGGTGCATCACAGCAGTTTGCTGCAATCCCGATGAACCTGATGAAAAACGGTGTTGCTGACTATATCATTACCGGTCAGTGGGCAAAGAAGGCATGCGAAGAAGCAAAGAAGTACGGAAAGGTAAATGTCGTTGCATCATCGGCTGACAAGACCTTCAGCTATATTCCAGATTGCTCTGATCTTCCGATCTCCGAGGATGCAGATTATGTGTATATCTGCCATAACAATACAATTTACGGAACTACTTACAAGAAGCTTCCGAACACAAAGGGCAAGATCCTTGTAGCTGATATGTCTTCCGATATTCTGTCACAGCCAGTCAATGTATCTGATTACGGTCTGATCTACTTCGGTGTACAGAAGAACGTAGGACCAGCCGGTGTCGTTGTTGTAATCATCCGTGAGGATCTGATCCGTGACGATGTTCCGACTTACTGCCCGACAATGCTGAAGTACAAGACACAGGCAGACAATGACAGCTTGTACAACACACCTCCATGCTACGGCATTTACATCTGTGGTCTGGTGTTCAAGTGGGTAAAGGAAATGGGCGGACTTTCCGCAATGAAGATCCATAATGAGAAGAAGGCAGCTATCCTGTATGACTTCTTAGATTCTTCTAAGATGTTCCACGGAACAGTCGTAAAGGAAGACCGTTCCCTGATGAATGTTCCGTTCGTAACAGGCAACGAGGAACTCGATGCCAAGTTCGTAAAGGAAGCAACAGCCGCAGGCTTTGTAAACCTGAAGGGACACAGAACGGTCGGTGGTATGCGTGCAAGTATCTACAACGCAATGCCAATCGAGGGTGTTGAGAAGTTAGTTGCATTCATGAAGGACTTCGAGGAGAAGAACTCATAATAAGGGAGAGAAGAAAATGGCTAAGATTAATTGCTTGAATCCGATCGCAGCCTGCGGTATGGATTTGTTCAATGATACATATGAAGTAGTAGACGATTTTGCAGCAGCAGACGCGGTACTTGTCAGAAGTGCAGCTATGCATGACTTAGAGCTTTCCGATAATCTGCTTGCAATCGCACGTGCCGGTGCGGGTGTCAACAACATCCCACTTGACAAGTGTGCAGAGAAAGGAATCGTAGTATTTAATACACCGGGCGCCAATGCAAACGGTGTAAAGGAACTTGTCATTGCAGGACTTTTGCTCGCATCCAGAGACCTGATGGGTGGTTATAACTGGGTAAAGGAGAATGCATCAGACGAGAATATCGCAAAGACAGTTGAGAAGCAGAAAAAACACTATGCCGGCTGCGAGATCATGGGTAAGAAGCTCGGCGTCATCGGTCTTGGTGCAATCGGCGCCAAGGTAGCGAACATCGGTTTCCGTCTTGGCATGGAAGTATATGGTTATGATCCATATGTGTCTGTCGATGCAGCATGGAGACTTTCCAGCCATGTAAAACACATCAAGAATGTAGAAGATATTTATAAAGAGTGTGATTACATTACTGTACATGTACCGGCGCTTGATTCTACGAAGGGCATGATCAATAAGGATGCATTTGCCATGATGAAGGATGGCGTGAAGATCCTGAACTTTGCAAGAGATATTCTTGTAAATGATGATGATATGATCGAGGCACTTGCAAGCGGAAAGGTTGCTAAGTATGTAACAGATTTCCCAAATGCAAAGATTGCCGGAGTTGATAACGTAATCACATTGCCACATCTTGGCGCATCCACAGAGGAATCTGAGGATAACTGTGCAGTGATGGCAGTGAAAGAAATCGTTGATTTTATCGAGAATGGTAATATCAAAAATTCCGTAAACTATCCGGCCTGCGATGCCGGCAAGTGTTCGGAAGCAGCAAGAGTTTGTGTATGTCACAAGAATATTCCGAATATGATCACGCAGTTTACTGGTGCATTTGCTTCCAAGGGCATCAATGTATCTGACATGGTAAGCAAGTCAAAGGGTGATTATGCTTACTCGGTATTTGATATTTCTGAGAAGGCAGATGAAGATACTGTAAAGTCTATTTCCAGTATCGATGGCGTATTGAAAGTACGTGTAATTCAGTAAACAGGAGTTGGAGGATAATAGAATGAGTGATAAGTTAAAGGTAGGTATTCTTGGTGCAACCGGTATGGTTGGACAGAGATTTATTTCACTTCTTGAGAACCATCCATGGTTTGAGGTTGTGACAGTGGCAGCCAGCCCACGTAGTGCAGGCAAGACTTACGAAGAGGCAGTTGGTGACCGTTGGAAGATGGATACACCGATGCCGGAAGCGGTTAAGAAGCTGGTCGTACACAATGTAAACGAAGTAGAAGAGGTTGCTTCTACCGTTGATTTTGTATTCAGTGCTGTTGATATGTCTAAGGACGAGATCAAAGCTATCGAGGATGCATACGCAAAGACAGAGACACCGGTTGTCTCTAACAACAGCGCGCACCGCTGGACACCGGACGTACCGATGGTAGTTCCGGAGATTAACCCGGAGCATATGAAGGTTATCGAGTTCCAGAAGAAGCGTCTTGGTACGACAAGAGGATTTGTAGCTGTAAAGCCGAACTGCTCGATCCAGTCTTATGCACCAGTGCTTACTGCATGGAAGGAATTCGAGCCATACGAGGTTGTTGCAACAACCTATCAGGCAATCTCAGGAGCAGGAAAGACATTCAAGGACTGGCCGGAAATGGTTGGAAATATCATCCCGTTTATCGGCGGCGAGGAAGAAAAATCCGAGAAGGAGCCACTTCGTATCTGGGGACATATTGATGAGGAGAAGGGTGAAATCGTTCCTGCGACAAGCCCGATCATTACATGCCAGTGTATCCGTGTACCGGTATTGAACGGACATACAGCAGCTGTATTTGTAAAGTTCAAGAAAAATCCGACAAAGGAACAGCTGATCGAGAAGCTGGAGTCTTACAAGGGCGTTCCACAGGAGCTTGGACTTCCAAGTGCTCCAAAGCAGTTTATCCGTTATATGGAAGAGGATAACCGTCCACAGGTTACTCTGGATGTGGATTATGAGAATGGCATGGGCATCTCCGTTGGACGTATCCGTGAGGATTCTGTCTATGACTGGAAGTTCGTTGGACTTTCTCATAATACCGTTCGTGGTGCTGCCGGTGGTGCTGTATTATGTGCAGAGCTTCTCAAAGCACAGGGTTACATTACAAAGAAGTAATTTGCGCGATTGCGTAGCAGGTAAATAAAATTAAGAAAAGGAACAAACAGACATATTTCATGACGAAACGGAATGGAAATGCTTGTTTGTTCTTTTGTTTTGTGGTAATATTGTAATAATTAGGTTCTTGTTGTATGCGTTGCATACAGAGGTAGAACATATAGAGAATTTTTATGTACATATATAGGAGGCACCAACCATGAAGAAATTGATTTTAGTAACTTCACCACCAGCCTGTGGCAAGACATTTATTTCCCGTAAGCTTGCAAAAGCACTTCCAAACTGCGTATATCTGGACAAGGATACCCTGATTGTATTGTCCAAGCAGATTTTCAAGGTGGCTGGCGAAGAGTACAATCGTTCATCTGATTTCTTCCAGAGAGAGATTCGTGATTATGAGTATTATGCAGTCCTTGATTTTGCATTTGAAGCATTGGAGTACAACGACACAGTTTTGATCAATGCCCCGTTCACAGAAGAGATCCGTGATAACGAATATCTTGACAATCTGCGTGCAAAATTAAAGGAAAAGGATGCAGAATTATTTGTAGTATGGGTACATACAGATGTTGAAGTATGCCACGAGCGTATGATCAAGCGTGCATCTGACCGTGATGCATGGAAGCTTGCACATTGGGATGAGTATATTGCAACACAGAATTTCAAGCAGCCGGACAATATTCCGGAGTTGTTTGTATTCAACAATTCTTCCGAGGAAGAGTATAAGAAGTCCATCGATGCGGCGGTAAAGGCAATTCGTGGATAAGCTGTCAGAATAGACAGAGCTGATAATTAGAGGAGAAGATACATGGCAATCATTAAACCATTTAAAGCGTATAGACCGAGAAGAGAAATTGTCAGTGAAGTGGCAGCGTTGCCATATGATGTATATAACCGGGAAGAAGCCAAAAAAGAAGTAGAAGGAAAACCGCTTTCCTTCCTCCGTATTGACCGGGCAGAGACCGCGTTTGATGACAGCGTGGATACCTATGCACCATGTGTGTATGAAAAGGCAAAGGAACTGTTGGACGATATGATCGGGCGCGGTGACTATGTGGAAGATAAAGTCCCGATGTATTATCTGTATGAGCTTGTGATGGATGGAAGATCCCAGACCGGAATTGTGGCATGTGCATCCATTGAGGATTATGAGTCCGGTGTCATCATGAAGCATGAGAATACACGGGAAGATAAAGAGATTGACCGTATTACACATGTGGATACATGTGATGCACAGACAGGTCCGATCTTTCTTGCGTACCGGGCACAGGCTGCGATTGATGCAATTGTAACGAAGATTAAGGCGCGTCCGGCAGAGAACGATTTTGTCTCAGAGGATGGAATTACACATCGCGTATGGCTGGTAACAGATGCAGCGGATATTGCGGCAATTGAGCATGTATTTTCTGAGATGTCACAGATCTACATTGCAGATGGACACCATCGTGCAGCGTCAGCGGTCAAAGTTGGAATCAAACGCAGAAATGCAAATCCGAACCATACCGGAGAGGAAGAATACAATTATTTCCTGTCGGTTCTGTTTCCGCATGATCAGCTGAAAATCCTGCCATACAATCGTGTTGTACATGATTTGAATGGGTATACTGCGGATGCATTTATAGATGCGGTCAAGGCAGATTTCGAAGTAGAAGCGGTTACGGAAGCATATCAGCCGGAAGAAAAGGCAGCCTTTGGCATGTATCTGGATGGTATCTGGTATAAGTTGCGTGCAAAATCACATATACTATCTGAAGATCCGGTGGATGGACTTGATGTTTCAATTTTACAGGATCATCTCCTTGCACCGATTCTTGGAATTGAAAATCCGAGAACCGATAAAAGAATCGATTTTATCGGAGGAATCCGCGGTCTTGCGGAGTTGGAACGACGTGCAAACAGTGATATGAAGCTTGCATTTTCGATGTATCCGACATCAATTGAGGAGCTTTTTGCGGTTGCTGATGCAAAACGGTTGATGCCACCGAAGTCAACCTGGTTTGAACCAAAGCTAAGAAGTGGAATCTTCATTCATAAATTGTAGAGAGGAGACACATTTGACATGTCCAAAAGAAAAGCAATTTTTGCTATAAACTGGATGGAAGTCGATGCTTTGGTCCAGGGTATTCATAACAACCCGCATCATATCCTTGGTATGCATGAGTGTATCGATGATCTGTATATCAATGCATATCTGCCGGGGGCAAAGGTTGTGAATGCCATTGAGGTATCCACGAAGAAGAAGTACACGCTTGTATCGGAGCGTGTGCCGGGTTTTTTCTCTGTGGTTATAAAAGATAAGAAACCATTTGAATATAAATTGAACGTCCGGTTTGACAATGGTGACGAAGTGACATATTTTGATCCGTACGTGTTCGAACCGGTAATTGATCCGATTGATATCAGTTTGTTCAATGAGGGAAAACATTATAGCATCTATGAGAAGATGGGTGCACATCCAATGACCGTGGATGGTGTGGAAGGTGTACTGTTTGCTGTATGGGCACCGAATGCAGACCGAGTATCGGTGGTTGGTAATTTCAATAACTGGGATGGCAGACGGCATCCGATGCGGAAGCTGGATTATTCCGGTATTTATGAGTTGTTTATCCCGGGTAAGCTCGTTGGCGAGATATACAAGTATGAGATCAAGGCGAAGTCCGGACAGGTATTCATGAAGAGTGATCCATATGCGTTCAGCAGCGAGGTCCGTCCGGCAAATGCATCCCGTATCGTGGATATTTCCTATAAGTGGAAAGATACCGCATGGATGGAGAAGCGGGAGACGAAAGATACAGACGCACAGCCGATGGCAATCTATGAGATGCATCTTGGTTCCTGGAAGCGTCCGACCGATGGCAGAGAGTTTTTCAATTATCGCGATATTGCGAGCCTGCTTGCAGATTATCTGTTGATGATGAATTATAATTATGTCGAGTTGATGCCAATCATGGAGCATCCGTATGATCCGTCCTGGGGCTATCAGGTAACCGGATATTATGCACCGACCTCCCGTTATGGTTCACCGGCAGATTTTATGTATTTTGTTGATTATCTGCATAGCAAGGGAATCGGCGTGATCTTAGACTGGGTTCCGGCACATTTTCCGAAGGATGAGCATGGACTTGGCAGATTTGATGGCACAGCACTTTATGAGCATGAGGACCCTAAGCGTGGGGAACATCCACACTGGGGGACATATATATACAATTACGGACGCAATGAAGTCCGGAATTTCTTAGTTGCGAATGCTCTTTACTGGGCGGAGAAATATCATATTGATGGTATCCGGATTGACGCGGTCGCATCCATGTTGTATCTGGATTATGGACGTGGCGATGGTGAGTGGCTGCCGAACATCTATGGTGGCAATGAGAATCTCGAAGCGATTGATTTCATTAAGGAATTAAACAGCAAGATGCATGAACTGCACAAGGGAGTTATCATGATTGCGGAGGAGTCAACCGCATGGCCGATGATGACGCATCCGGTTGAGGCTGGCGGACTTGGATTTGATTACAAGTGGAATATGGGATGGATGAATGATTTCCTGAACTATATGAAGCTTGATCCGTTGTACCGCAAATATCATCACAACGATCTGACGTTCAGTATGGTATATGCATACAGCGAGAAATTTATTCTCGTACTTTCCCATGACGAGGTTGTTCATGAGAAAGGATCTATGATTGCGAAGATGCCGGGCGGATACGAAGACAAATTCTCGAATCTGCGTGTGGCATATGGGTATATGATGACGCATCCGGGCAAGAAGCTTTTGTTCATGGGACAGGAGATTGCGCAGTTTACGGAATTCAACGAGAATGCGGAAGTAGACTGGTCACTGTTCGAGTTTGATGCACATGTATTTATGCAGGGGTACGTTAAAGAGTTGAATGAACTTTACAAGACGGAACCTGCATTGTATGAGCTTGATTCTTCACCGGAAGGATTCACATGGATCAACTGTAATAGTGCAAATACAAGCCTTCTTTCTTATGTTAGAAAAGGTAAGAAGGAGAGCGATACGCTTTTGATCATCTGTAACTTCACACCGATGGAACACAAAGCATACAAGCTTGCTACTCCATCCGGCGGAAGATGGCAGGAGATTTTCTCCAGCGATAACAACCGTTATGGTGGCGAGGGCAGAAATAACAAGACAGTGAAACAGGCGAAGAAAGCAGAGTGTGACGGACAGGAACATTATATCTCCGTTACAGTACCACCACTTTCTATCAGCGTATTCAAGAAGAAAATTGGCAAATAATTAAGATGAAACGGGCTGTCCTTCGTGAGAAGGGCAGCCTGTGAAGTTTTATGGATAAATGAATATTTACTTATATGAACATAAAAAGGAGGGACTTGATTGGAAGACATCAAAGACATTGAATCGTCCAAGATCGAAGAGTATCTGAGCAAGCTTGGAGACTGGGCGTTAAATAAAGGGTTTCAGTTAGTACTTGCAATTATATGTATGTATATCGGCATGAAGCTGTCGAAGCTGATCGTGAAGATGATACGCAAATCCTTCAAGAAATCAAACATGGAGGAAAGTGTTGCATCTTTTCTGTTATCGCTGATTAAATTCACTTTTTATGCTATCGTATTTATCACGGCTGCATCTATTGTCGGATTTCAGGTGACATCGTTAGTTACGATTCTTGGTACTGCCAGTTTAGCAATCGGTCTTGCGCTACAGGGTAGTCTGGCAAACTTCGCAGGCGGTGTGCTGATCCTGATACTCAAGCCGTTCCGTGTCGGGGATTATATCATTGAGAACGACAAGCAGTGTGAAGGTACGGTCGTGTCGATCGACATTTTCTACACGAAGCTGCAGACATACGATAACCGGATCATTGTGATTCCGAACGGAAACATTACATCCCATTCGCTTGTCAATGTGACAGCAGCAGGAATAAGAAAACTGGATATCTCAATCGGCGTTGCGTATGATTCTGATCTGAAAAAGGTGAAGGATACGCTGTATCAGGTTGTGACGGAGAACCAGTATTATGATAAGACGAAGGAAGTCGATGTGTTCGTGGATTCCTTCGGGGACAGCAGCATCAAGATGGGTGTCCGCTGTATGGTTGCGACAGAGAACTACTGGAAGGCAAAATGGGAGATACAGGAAGCAATCAAATATGCATTTGATGCGCAGGGAATCGAGATTCCGTTTGACCAGATGGAAGTGACTTTGAAGAATAAGGATGTATAGCATATGGAAAAAATAATAGAAATGTGCTATTATATAAAGTTGACAAAAATAGAAATAATTTTTAGGAGGCAATAGAGATGACAAAGATTGATATTCTTTCAGGATTTTTAGGTGCAGGCAAGACAACATTGATTAAGAAACTGATTGCCGAGGCATATCAGGGTGAGAAGCTTGTATTGATCGAGAATGAATTTGGTGAGATCGGTATTGATGGCGGTTTCATGAAGGATGCAGGTGTGGAAGTCACAGAGATGAATTCCGGTTGTATCTGCTGTTCCCTTGTTGGAGATTTTGGTACAGCATTGAAGAAGGTAATCGTGGATTATGCACCAGATCGTGTAATCATCGAGCCATCCGGTGTTGGTAAGCTGTCAGATGTTATGAAGGCAGTTGAAGATGCAAAGCAGGATGCGGATGTTGTAATCAACAGTGCAACAACCGTTGTTGATGTGGCAAAGTGCAAGATGTATATGAAGAACTTCGGTGAGTTCTTCAACAACCAGGTAGAAAGTGCTGGAACGATTGTACTTTCCCGTACACAGAATGTACCGGAGAAGAAGGTAAACGATACAGTTGCTATGCTGCGTGAGCATAACAAGGATGCAGCCATTATCACAACACCTTGGGATGACATCGACGGTAAGGTAATCTTGGATGCGATGGAACATGCAAATACGCTCGATAAGCTGATCAAAGAGGCAGTTGAGATTGCAAGAAAGCATGAGGAAGAGCATCATCACCATGACCACGATCACGATCATGAGGAGCATGAACATCATCATGATCACGGGCATCATCACGAGCACGAGCATGAGGAACACGAGCATCATCATGATCACGACCATCACGAGCATGGACCTGGATGTACATGTGGCTGCCACGACCATGACCACCATCATGATCATCATGCAGATGAGGTATTTACAAGCTGGGGCAAGGAGACTGCTAAGAAGTTTGCAGATGCCGATATGGAACAGATCCTGAAGACACTGGCTGACAACGCAGACGAATATGGTATCATTCTGCGTGCCAAGGGTATTGTTCCAAATACGGACGGCGAGTGGATTCACTTCGACCTGACACCGGGCGAATATGAGATCCGTAAGGGCGCAGCTGATTACACAGGTAAGCTTTGTGTCATCGGAAGCAATCTGAAGGAAGATAAGCTGGCAGAGTTGTTCGGGGTTGCATAATCCCGGCACTTTGCGTAAAGGATAGAGAAGAAAGGAAATAGAGTATGGGACCAACAAAGGAAGTAGAAGAGATTCCGGTATATATGTTTATGGGCTTTCTGGAAAGCGGAAAGACAACCTTTGCGAACGAAACTCTGATTGACCGTGGATTTACAGAAGGCGAACCGACCCTTCTGCTTGTCTGCGAAGAGGGAATCGAGGAGTACGATGAGGAGTATCTGAAGAGTCAGAATATCTTCGTGGAATATCTGGAGGAATCCAACTTAAATACCGAATATCTGCTTGACCTGCAGGATAAGTATAAGCCGACCCGTGTGATGATCGAGTATAACGGTACATGGAAGATGGATAAGCTGTTTTCCATCCGCGTGCCAAAGGGCTGGACAATCGTACAGGTAATCACATTTGTCGATGCATCCACCTTTGATGTATATGTAGCAAATATGAAAGCGATGATGATGGAACAGTTATCGAGCGCAGATATGATCATCTTCAACCGATGCGATGAGAATACAAAGCGTGCGGAGTACCGCCGGAGCATTCGTGCGGTAAATCGTCGTGCGCAGGTGATCTTCGAGAACAAGGATGGCGCAGCCGATGTCGGTGATGAGGAGTTAGATCTGCCATATGAGATCGACAAGCCAAGTATCACACTCGAGGATGAAGATTATGGTATCTTCTATATTGATGCCTGCGACAATCCGGACAAATACGTCGGAAAGCAGATCACATTTAAGGCGATGGTACACAAGCCGAAAAGCTACAAGGCAAACGAATTCGTACCAGGTAGATTTGCGATGACCTGCTGTGCCGAAGATGTCGCATTTATCGGATTTAAGTGCTATTCCGATCTGACAAAGCATCTGAAGGACAGACAGTGGGTAACAGTTACGGGAACCATTGACAAAGAATTTTATCCGGAGTTTGAGGGCGAAGGACCTGTGATCCGTGCCACGAAGATCGAACCGGCCAAACCAGCCGAAGAAGAACTTGTATATTTCAACTAATTAAGGAGAATTAGAAAGGAGGAACCGCGATGGTTCTATCATGTGAAGATGTATCCCTTGGATACGAAGGAAAACCAGTGGTTGAACATCTGAATTTCCGTCTCGAACAAGGAGATTATCTCTGCATCCTTGGAGAAAACGGTTCCGGGAAAAGTACTCTGATGAAAGCGATTCTGGGACTGAAAAGTCCTATGCAGGGAATGTTTGTCAGAGGCGAAGATTTGAAAGCAAATGAAATTGGATATCTGCCACAGCAGACTGTGACACAACGCGATTTTCCTGCATCCGTGCAGGAAATCGTTTTGTCAGGGTTCTTGTCGAAACGTGGCATGCGTCCATTCTATAACAAAGAGGAGCGGAAAATCGCACAGAAGAACATGAAACGGCTGGAGATTGAACCATTCATGAAGAAATGCTACCGCGATCTGTCCGGTGGACAGCAGCAGCGCGTGTTGCTTGCGCGGGCACTCTGTGCAACCTCGAAGCTCTTGTTGCTTGATGAGCCGGTAGCGGGATTGGATCCACGTGTGACAGCCGAGATGTATGAGCTGATCCAGAAGCTGAACCGGGAAGGTATCACGATCATTATGGTATCGCACGATACACAGGCAGCCGCACAATATGCGAACAAGGTGCTGCATGTGAGTGATAAACCAGAGTTTTTCGATTCCAAGGAAGCGTATTTGAAGAGCGCAATCGGCAGACAGTATGCGGATTACGCAGCGACAAGAGAAGAAGGAGTATAGATATGTGGAATACATTAGTTGAATACCTGCAATATCCATTTGTCCGTCGGATCTTAGTTGCTGGTGTGCTGGTTGCCTTTTGTGCATCCATGCTTGGCGTGACACTTGTGTTAAAACGCTTTTCTTATATTGGAGACGGACTGTCCCATGTGGCATTTGCTGCGATGGCAATCGCGATGGTGCTGCGGATGACGAACAATACACTTATAATATTGCCGATCACGGTTGTGGCAGCAATCCTGATGCTGAAGACTGGACAGAATGCGAAGATCAACGGAGATGCCGTGATTGCGATGCTTTCCGTTGGATCGCTGGCATTTGGATATCTGATCATGAATGTATCCGGAACATCGCAGAATGTATCCGGGGATGTGTGCTCGACACTGTTTGGCGCGGCATCCATACTCACATTATCGAATACAGATGTGTGGATCTGCCTGATTATGTCGCTGTTGGTACTTGTGTTCTACATCTTGTACTATCACAAGATCTTCTCGGTGACATTTGATGAGAATTTTGCACGCGCAACCGGTATTCATACGGGCGCCTACAATGTGCTGATGGCGGTAGTCACAGCCGTTGTGATCGTAGTTGCGATGAATATCGTCGGATCACTTCTGGTATCGGCGCTGATCATATTCCCGGCACTTTCCGCAATGCGTGTATTTAAGAATTATAAGAGTGTGTTTATCTGTTCTGCTGTGTATGGTGTGGTATCCTCTGGCGTGGGAATCCTCATTTCCATCGCGGCATCGACACCGGTCAGTGCGACGATCGTAGCGATTGACATCGTATTATTTGTGATATTCAGCATCATCGGAATCGCACTGCACAGAGAGTAGAGGTGGCGATGATGAAGCACAGACATTTAAAATCAATCGGGATTGCTCTTGTTCTTTGTCTGTCCCTGCTTTCCGGGTGTGCCAAGCCGGTGCAAATGGCGGACAAAGACGAAAATGTGATCCTATGTACGACCTTTGCAGCGTATGACTGGGTGCGGGAAATCCTTGGAGACACAGATACATTTACATGCCGGATGCTGGTCGATAACGGTGTGGACTTACACAGCTACCAGCCAAGCGCACAGGATATCATGAAGATCGCGAATTGCCGGATGTTAGTCTATGTCGGTGGCGAGAGCGATACATGGGTGAGCGATGCGCTTGTGGAGTCCGGAAATGAAAATATTGTTGCAATCAGTCTGTTAGATCTGGTTGGTAACCGCGCGTTAAATGAAGTGGAGTTAGAGGGTGTGGAAGAACACCATCATCACGATCATGACGATGAAGACCATGACCATGAAGCAGAACCGGCAGACCATGCAGAGGGCGAAGCAGACAATACGGATGGACAGAATGCTGCAGAGGATGACCATTACGATGAGCACGTGTGGTTATCCCTGAAAAATGCAATCGTCTGCACCGAGACGTTAGCAGATGCTATTACGGAACTGGATTCTGACAATGCAAAACAGTATGTGACAAACGCTAAAACATATACTGGAAAGCTGGAAGCGTTAGATGATGACTATCAGACGATGCGGGACGCAGCCACACAGACGACGATCTTGGTCGGCGACCGGTTCCCGTTCCTGTATCTGGCAGAGGATTATGATATTCATTACTTTGCCGCATATTCGGGCTGTTCTGCAGATGTGGAGGCAAGTGTGCATACAGTTACCTATCTGGCGGAGAAGCTGCAGGAGTACAAGTTGCAAGCCATCTATGTGGTGGACAATGGTACCGACAGCCTCGCGAATACGATTGCGGAATCCGCAGAGATGCAACCCAAAATTCTGCATCTGTCGTCCATGCAGTCCGTGACGAAGGACGACATAGAAAAAGGATGCACATACCTGTCTTATATGGAAGAAAATCTGCAAATGCTAAAACAAGGTTTGCAGGCACCATAAATGGAATTCACATTTTCTTGACATTTTCTTCAAAATTTAACCATAGCTTGGGGTTATGATTAAGCCATAACAAAGATAAGTAATAAAACTTATGTCGAATGGAGGAATTGATATGATGGATGAATTTGAGAATAACAGAGAAAATGAACATGTGGATCAGACACCACATGCGGAGACACCGTATGACACCGGAGATGGTAATACGGATAATTTGAAGCGTACTGAACAGCAAACAGAACAGAATGCAGAGCATAGACAGGAGGATGCCTATACACAGGCACAGCAGTATGGAAGTACTTACTACGGTGATATGCGTACACAGGAATATATGCAGGCGATGGCAGAACGTGCCCAGCAGATGAGCCAGGGTACCGAGCATTATTATAATAACAATTACCAGCAGCCGAATCAGAATGCATATAATTATGGACAGAACAATTATTATCAGAATGGTTTCCAGAATGCAGACGCAGAACAGCCAAAGGCAAAGGTAAAGAAAGCAAAGAAACAGAGAGTCAAGAAAGCAAAATCACCGAAGACGCCACATAACAAGCGTACCTTCTGGAAGAAGGGCGTGGCAGTTGTTGCAAGTGCAGCCGTATTTGGTGGTGTTGCAGGTGGTGCATTCTACGGAATCGCGGGAAACCAGATCAAGAAGCTTGATGCACTTACAAACACAACGACAGAGGTCGCTTCCACAACATCGGCAGCGACAACCCAGTCTTTGAGCCTGACATCAACCGCTTCGGTTGGAAATGGCATGGATGTTTCCACAATCGCAGAAAATGTTATGCCAAGCGTTGTTGCCATTAACATCTCGGCAATCGTGGAGCAGCAGGGTATGTTTGGTTATACACAGCAGTATGAGGCAGAAGGCTCCGGCTCCGGTATTATCATCGGTGAGAATGACAGCGAGCTTTTGATGGTGACAAACAACCATGTTGTCAGTGATGCCACAACCGTAAATGTAACGTTTGCAGATGGTGAGAGCTACGAGGCACAGGTAAAGAGTACCGATAGCGACACGGACCTTGCAATCGTTGTTGTAAAGCTCAGTGATATAAAGGAATCCACGATGAATCAGATCAAGATCGCCACGATTGGTGATTCGGATTCCCTGAAGGTCGGTGAACAGGTCGTAGCCATCGGTAATGCACTTGGCTATGGACAATCCGTTACAACTGGTATTGTCAGTGCAAAGGATCGTACAAACAGCACGAATACAACACCGCTCATTCAGACCGATGCAGCCATTAACCCTGGTAACAGTGGCGGCGCACTTCTGAATATGAAGGGCGAAGTTATTGGTATTAACTCTTCGAAGTATTCCGATACAACGGTTGAAGGTATGGGATATGCAATTCCAATTACAGCCGTACAGGATCGTCTGGATGATCTGATGAACCGTCAGACACGTGAAAAGGTTGACGAGAGCGAGAAAGGTTATCTTGGAATCTCCTGTGCAACCGTATCTTCCGATGTGTCAGAAGCATATGGTATTCCAGAGGGCGTGCTTGTCACAGATGTTGCAAGCAAGAGTGCCGCTGAGAAGGCAGGTATCAAAGCAAATTATGTGATTACAAAGATTGATGGACAATCCATCAGCAGTGCTGAGGAACTGACAGAAAAGCTGAATTATTATGCAGTTGGTGAGACAGTGCCAATCACATATGAATACCTGAAAGACGATGCGTATGTGGAGAAAACCGTCGATGTTACATTGATGGAAAATCCAAACGCAAATAACAAATAAAATTTACAATCATCCGTGATTTTTCTCCCCTAAAGAGTGCGGTTTTCCGCACTCTTTTCTTATACATGGAAATACACAATTTTTTCACAAAATTATGATAATTTTCCTTGACATTTACTATATGTAGTGGTAGTCTACCAATAGGGTTAGCACTCGATAGATATGAGTGCTAATAAATAAAAGAGGTGATAAGATGGAATTAGATGAGCGTAAGGTAAAAATCCTGAAAGCCATTATTTCCAATTACCTAGAGACTGGGGAACCGGTAGGTTCCAGAACAATCTCAAAGTACACGGATCTGAATTTAAGTTCCGCTACGATTCGTAACGAGATGGCAGATCTGGAGGAAATGGGATACATTATTCAGCCGCATACATCGGCAGGACGGATTCCGACAGATGCCGGATACCGGTTCTATGTCGATCAGCTGATGGATGAAAAGGAAGAGTTTGCTGAGGTTGCAAAGCAGGAGCGTGACACACTGTTAGAGCGGGTGGATCGCATGGAGGTGCTCTTAAAGCAGGTTGCAAAGGTACTGGCGTACAATACCAATTATGCAACGATGGTAACAGCACCAAATTATGAGAAAACAGTCAAGTTTATCCAGCTTTCCCTTGTTGATGAAAAAACACTTCTTGCCGTCATAGTGGTTGAGGGTAACATTATTAAGAATCAGATGATTCACATCAATGTAAGCCTTGATAATGAAGATGTTCTGAAATTTAATATCTTATTGAATACCTTCTTACAGGGTGCAAGCTTAGAAGACATCAATTTAGAGATGATTCAGGCGATGAAGAAGCAATCCGGAGGGTATGGCGAGATATTAGACCAGATCTTTCAGGGAATTGTGGAAGCGATACATGAGGCACAGGAACTTGAGGTTTATACCAGCGGTGCGACAAACATTTTGAAGTATCCGGAGCTTGGAGATATCTCCAAGACGAGTGAGCTGCTTGAAAAGCTGGAAGATAAAAATGAAGTATCACATTTGCTGGAAGAGACGACCGGAAAGACAAACGAATCCGGAATTCAGGTATATATTGGAGATGAGACACCAAGCCTGAAAGATTGCTCTCTTGTTACAGCGACCTACCAGATGCCGGAAGGCGCAAAGGGAACGATTGGAATATTGGGACCGAAGAGAATGGATTATAAGAAGGTTGTCAGCACACTGAAGAATCTGACAATTGAACTCGATGAGATATTCAAGAAAGGCGAAGGGGTGAATGAGAATGGCCAATAAGACAAATGTAAATGCAAATAAAGAAGCGGAGACAGTCGAGGAAGTAAAGGCTGTGGATGATGCTCCGGTAACAGAAGGAACCGACGTGAAGGTGAACGAGGAAGAAACTGTTCCGGCAGACAAGAAAGAAGAAGTGGAAGCTGCAAAGCCGAAGCCGGTATCCAAGGGAAACCGCAGAGGCAGCAAGGCCCTTCAGCTGGAACTTGAGAAAGCGAAGGAGCTGGCAGCCGGAAACGAAGAAAAGTATAAGCGTCTGCTGGCAGAGTTTGAGAATATGCGCCAGCGTAACGAGAAGGAATCCAAGAAGATGTATGATATCGGAGCCAAGGAAGTGTTAGAGAAGCTGCTTCCGGTTGTTGACAACTTGGAACGTGCACTTTCCAGTATTCCGGAAGAGGATATGGACCGGGCATTTGAACAGGGTGTCGATAAAATCTACCGGCAGCTCATGGTATCACTTGAGGGACTTGGCGTAAAGCCGATGGATGCAGAAGGCAAGCCATTTGATCCGGATTACCACAATGCGGTAACACATGTAGAGGATGAGAATTACGGAGAGAATGTCGTAGCCGAAGAGATGCAGAAGGGCTATATGTACAAGGATCAGGTATTGCGATACAGCATGGTAAAGGTTGCAAATTAACCTTTTACAATAAATCATTTAGTATATTTTAAAGGATAATAATTAGGAGGAAAAATATTATGGGTAAGATTATTGGTATTGACTTAGGTACAACAAATTCATGTGTAGCTGTTATGGAAGGTGGTAAGCCAGTCGTTATCACAAACGCTGAGGGTTCAAGAACAACTCCTTCAGTTGTTGCATTTACAAAGACCGGCGAGCGTGTCGTTGGTGATGCAGCAAAGCGTCAGGCAGTTACAAACGCAGATAAGACAATCGCTTCTATCAAGAGACATATGGGTAGCGATTACAAAGTAGACATCGATGGTAAGAAGTATTCTCCACAGGAGATTTCAGCTATGATTCTTTCTAAGCTGAAGAGAGATGCCGAGAGCTATATCGGTGAGCCGGTTACAGAAGCAGTTATCACAGTTCCTGCATACTTCACAGATGCACAGAGACAGGCAACAAAGGATGCAGGTAAGATCGCAGGTCTTGATGTAAAGCGTATCATCAACGAGCCTACAGCAGCAGCTCTTTCTTATGGTCTGGATAACGAAGAAGAACAGAAGATCATGGTATACGACCTTGGTGGTGGTACATTTGATGTATCTATCATTGAGATTGGCGACGGTGTCATCGAGGTTCTTGCTACAGCCGGTGATAACAAGCTTGGTGGTGATGATTTCGATAACGCAATTACACAGTATATGCTCGAAGAGTTCAAGAAGGCTGAGGGCGTAGACCTTTCAACAGATAAGATGGCTATGCAGAGATTGAAGGAAGCAGCAGAGAAGGCAAAGAAAGAGCTTTCATCCGCTACAACAACAAACATCAATCTTCCATTCATCACAGCTACCCAGGATGGTCCAAAGCACTTTGATATGGATCTGACACGTGCAAAGTTTGATGAACTGACAGCACATCTGGTAGATAAGACAAGAGTTCCTGTACAGACAGCATTGAAGGATGCAGATCTGACAGCAGCAGAGCTTGATAAGGTACTTCTGGTCGGTGGTTCTACACGTATCATCGCTGTTCAGGATATGGTTAAGAAGCTGACAGGCAAGGATCCGTTCAAGGGTATCAACCCGGATGAGTGTGTTGCAATCGGTGCTTCTATTCAGGGTGGTAAGCTTGCAGGTGATGCAGGTGCCGGCGAAATCCTTCTGCTGGATGTTACACCACTTACACTTTCTATCGAGACAATGGGTGGTATCGCTACACACCTGATCGAGAGAAATACAACCATTCCTACAAACAAGAGCCAGATCTTCTCAACAGCTCAGGATAATCAGGATGCCGTTGATATCAACATCGTACAGGGTGAGCGTGAGTTCGCAAGAGATAACAAGAGCCTTGGACGTTTCAGACTGGATGGTATCGCTCCTGCAAGACGTGGTGTTCCACAGATCGAGGTTACATTCGATATCGATGCAAACGGTATTGTAAATGTATCTGCAAAGGATCTTGGTACAGGTCGTGAGCAGCATATCACAATCACATCCGGAACATCCCTTTCTGATGAGGATATCGATAGAGCTGTTAAGGAAGCTGCTGAGTACGAGGCACAGGATAAGAAGCGTAAGGAAGCAATCGAGGTTCGTAATGATGCCGATGCTATGGTATTCCAGACAGAGAGAGCACTTTCCGATGTAGGAGATAAGCTTTCTGCAACAGATAAGACAAAGGTAGAGGCTGATCTGAAGGCTTTGAAGGATATCATCGAGAGCACAGATCCGGATGCCATGACAGACTACGATGTAGAGAAGATCAAGGCTGGTAAGGAAACACTGATGAACAGCGCACAGGAATTGTTCTCAAAGCTCTATGAGCAGAACGGTCCTGGAGCAAACGCTGGTACAGGCACAGGCACACCAGATTATTCAGACGATGTAGTTGATGGAGACTACAAGGAAGTCTAAGCGTTAAGACGGGGAGCAAGTTGATAAAAGCAGATTACGAATAATAAGGGTGAGTGCAGATGTCTGATAAAAGAGATTATTATGAAGTCCTCGGAGTCACAAAAGGTGTCTCCGAGGCGGATTTGAAAAAAGCTTACCGTAAGGTAGCGAAGAAATATCACCCGGACACAAACCCGGGAGACAAAGAAGCGGAAGAAAAGTTCAAAGAGGCTGCAGAGGCATATGCTGTACTGTCCGATCCTGAGAAGCGTGCAAAGTATGACCAGTATGGTCATGCTGCATTCGAGCAGGGCGGTGGTCCGGGCGGCTTCGGTGGATTTGACTTCTCAGATATGGGAGATATCTTCGGAGATATCTTCGGAGATATGTTCGGTGGCGGCAGCCGTCAGAGACAGTCCAATGGTCCGGTTAAGGGTGCAAATATCAAGACAACAGTGCGTGTAAGTTTTACAGACGCTGTATTTGGTACACAGACAGAGCTGGAGCTTCCGCTCAAGGATGAATGTACGGTCTGTCATGGTACAGGAGCGCAGCCGGGACATCAGCCGGAGACTTGTAGCAAATGTGCCGGAAAAGGTCAGGTTGTCTATACCCAGCAGTCATTGTTCGGTATGGCAAGAACCGTATCCGTATGTCCGGATTGTGGCGGTTCCGGAAAGATTATCAAGTATAAGTGCAGCAACTGTGCAGGCTCTGGTTATGTAAAGAGTAAGAAGAAGATTCAGGTCGCTATTCCGGCAGGTATTGACAATGGTCAGAGTATCCGTATTCGTGCAAAGGGCGAGCCGGGTATCAACGGCGGTGAACGTGGAGACCTGCTTGTAACCGTGCTTGTTGACCGGGATCCTAGATTCCAGAGACAGGAGTATGATCTTTACTCTTCTGAGCCGATTACATTTACACAGGCAGCGCTGGGAGGCAAGATCACAGTTACAACGATTGATGGACCTTATGAACTGGAGATTAAGCCAGGTACACAGACCGATACAAAGGTAAAACTGAAGGGCAAGGGTGTTCCGACACTTCGTAACAAGACAGTACGAGGCGATCATTACATCACACTGGTTGTTCAGGTACCAGATAAGCTGACAGAAGAGCAGAAATCGATTTTGAACCAGTATGCAAATACAACAGTAAATGCACGTTCCTCTACGGATGCGGCATCGTCCGGTTCTTCGATTTTTGGCGAGCATAAGAGAAAGAAAGGGTTCAAAAAAGGATTATAGGTAAGGTAAAATGATGTGGACAAAACTGACCATCGATACAACGGTGGAAGCTGTTGATCTCATCTCTGCATTCTTGGATGAAAAGGGTGTGGAAGGTGTGATGATAGAAGATCATGTGCCACTTACCGAGGAAGATAAGGCTGCTATGTTTGTGGATATCCCGCTGGTTGATGGCGTGGATGATGGAACGGCAAAGGTTTCCTGCTACATAGATGACTCTTTCAATATAGAAACGTTAAGGGCGGATATAGCTGCAGAGCTTACCCGCCTTGAAGCGTTTATACCGGTAGGCAGCAAGAATATAACACTCTCGAATACAGAGGACAAAGACTGGATGAACAACTGGAAGCAGTTCTTCCATCCGATCCGTCTCTATGATGATATTGTCATCAAACCAACATGGGAGACGGTGGAAGATGCGAAGCCAGATGACATCGTGATCGAGATCGATCCGGGGATTGCATTTGGTACCGGATCGCATGAGACGACGAAACTTTGTATCGGACAGTTAAAGAAATATTTAAAGCCGGGCGATATGGTGTTTGATGTCGGCTGTGGAAGTGGTATCTTATCCATGATCGCATCAAGGCTTGGAGCAGGCTTTGTACATGGCATGGATATTGATGAGCTGGCTGTGCGGGCAAGTGAGGAAAATGCGAAACTCAATCATATGGGCGAAGATAAGATCAAGTTCTCGTGTGGCAATCTGCTTGCAGATAATTACATTGGAAAGGGAACAACCTTCCAGCTTGACCGTTCGACGATCAAGGAGACACAGCACCTTGATGTAGACAGACAGTATGATATCGTTGTTGCCAATATTCTGGCAGACGTGATCGTGCCGCTCTCTGCGGTAATCGGCCCATATTTGAAGGACGATGGATATTTTATTACATCTGGAATTCTGGATGTGAAAGAAAACGATGTTACAGATGCGATGAAGGCGAATGGATTTGAAGTCATCGATGTTGTGCATATGAATGATTGGGTATCCGTGATCGGAAGAAAGAAATAATTTGCGACAAATGGGGAGAACGCGGAATGATTGAAAGTCCGTCAAATCGCAGTATGAGTAACACCCGGTGTTTAAAGCCGGGTGTTATTTTAAAAGAGCGATATAAAATTGAAGAGGTGATCGGGGCAGGTGGATTCGGAATCACATACCGTGCATGGGATCCGCTCTTACAGTCGTATGTTGCAATCAAGGAGTATTATCCGTCCGGGATTGCGACGCGGAGCGCAGATTCGTCGAAGGTCTGTGTGCCGGTTGGACAGGAGCAGCGGGAATACCATCGGGGAAGAATTCGCTTTTTAAAAGAAGCGCAGGATGTGGCGCGGTTTCAGTCGGAGCCCAATATTGTAAGCATCTATGATTATCTGGAGGAAAATGATACTGCCTATATGGTCATGGAGTATCTGCATGGCTGTACGCTGAAACAATACATTCGGGAGCATGGAGGACGGCTGGATACGGATCATATCCTCCATATCTGTCTGTCGGTGTTGGACGCACTTGCAGTTGTTCACAAGGCGGGCATGATTCACCGAGATATCAGTCCGGAGAATATTTTTATCTGTGAGGATCTGACCGTCAAGCTGATCGATTTCGGCGCGGCAAAGCAGGTGTATCTCGATGGGGAACAGACGATGTCGGTTGTCTTAAAACCGGGATATGCACCGCCAGAGCAGTATGCAAAAAAGGATAAACAGGGACCGTGGACAGACATCTACGCGCTTGGTGCGACACTTTATTTTGCGGCGACCGGAGAGAAGCCGGAGGAATCGTTTGGACGTGTACTGGAGGATACGATAAAGCCAGTCTGTGAGGTGAACCCGGAGATCCCGCGTGCAATGTCGCAGGTGATCATGCGTGCGATGTCAGTAAAGATTGAGGACCGCTACCAGACGGTGGAGGCAATGCGGGAGGCATTGCTTGCCGGAGAGGGGCAGAATGCGCAGATGGAGCCGTATGTGATCCCAGCATCCCGGATTTCAAAGCGGGATTTGCCGAAGAAACGGGGCTTTCTGATTGGTGTAGCTTTCTGTATCGTAATTATGCTTGTAGTGACAGGAATCTGGATGGCGGGGCGTGTAGCGAAGAAGGCAGGGACGGCAACAGCAACCGAAATGAATGCAGCATCGACAGAGGCGCAGACAGCAACGATGGCGGATGCACAGACTGCCACGGACGCTGAACAGGCAGCAACAGAGGCGGAGAAAACGACACAGGCGGACAATCCGATGGTTATGCATGTGCCAACGAAGGAGGAGCTTGCCGAGCAGGAAAAATCCGATGCGATCCTGAATATCACGTCCTCGGAGACGGAACGCGTCAGTATTGATGCATTTGAATATATGAAGGATGGAAATCAGGGATACAGGATGGAATCCGCAGATGGTCTGGCGGCGGTTGCATATGAGGGAGACTGCGTAAAACTCTGCTTAAAGTATTATGACAGCATTCTGGGGGATACGCCGCAGGTGACAGATGATTTGATCTATTCCTATACCTTTGAACGATATGATTCTGACTATGGAATATACCGGGCAATCTATGATGCGGATGATACATCGGGTTACTGGGACTATGCAACTTTATATCCGCCAGAGTTTCATTTTGCAGATGATTCCTTTACATTGTATATTCCGCTTACTTCGGGGCTGGAGGATGGAAGGTACAAGCTATATTTTTCTTACGAAGATCCTGCTACACAGAAATCGGTGTTTCAGGCGACAATTGAATTTTATCTGAACAGGAGCGCGATGTAATTCGCGCTCCTGTTTGCATAAAAGCGTAAGATCTGT
>ERZ1027040.247-NODE-247-length-28337-cov-15.243724_pt1 | contig 28337 bp, 25 predicted proteins | sample MGYA00519437_ERZ1027040 | MGnify/ENA primary metagenome ERZ1027040 (study PRJEB26926, sample SAMN06164809) | human gut metagenome | biome: ENVO:00009003; feature: ENVO:2100002; material: ENVO:00002003 | host: Homo sapiens | place: USA | collected 2012 ... | reverse complement strand
CTGCTTGTGCGGGCCCCCGTCAATTCCTTTGAGTTTCAACCTTGCGGCCGTACTCCCCAGGCGGAATGCTTATTGTGTTGACTGCGGCACAGAAGGGGTCGATACCCCCTACACCTAGCATTCATCGTTTACAGTGTGGACTACCAGGGTATCTAATCCTGTTTGCTCCCCACACTTTCGCGCCTCAGCGTCAGTTACAGTCCAGTTAGTCGCCTTCGCCACTGGTGTTCCTCCCAATCTCTACGCATTTCACCGCTACACTGGGAATTCCACTAACCTCTCCTGCACTCAAGCCCGACAGTATCCAAAGCAATTCCCACCTTAAAAGCAGGACTTTCACTCCAGACTTACCGAGCCGCCTACGCGCCCTTTACGCCCAATTATTCCGGACAACGCTTGCCCCCTACGTATTACCGCGGCTGCTGGCACGTAGTTAGCCGGGGCTTCCTCCTTGGATACCGTCTTCTACTCGTCTCCAAGGACAGGAGTTTACGATCCGAAAACCTTCTTCCTCCACGCGGCGTTGCTGGGTCAGGGTTCCCCCCATTGCCCAATATTCCCCACTGCTGCCTCCCGTAGGAGTTTGGGCCGTGTCTCAGTCCCAATGTGGCCGATCACCCTCTCAGGTCGGCTACCGATCGTCGGCTTGGTGGGCCGTTACCTCACCAACTACCTAATCGGACGCGAGCCCACCCCAAACCGATAAATCTTTTACCCCAGAACCATGTGATCCCGTGGTCTTATGCGGTATTAGTACACCTTTCGGTGTGTTATTCCCCTGTCTGGGAAAGGTTGCTCACGCGTTACTCACCCGTCCGCCGCTAAAACAGCTCATAGCAAGCTACTCACTGTCTCCGCTCGACTTGCATGTGTTAGGCACGCCGCCAGCGTTCGTCCTGAGCCAGGATCAAACTCTTTCGTTTAATCCTTTATCTCTCAATTGAGTTTCCTCAACCAAGTTTCACTCATTCGGAATTACTGTCTTGTTTGCGTTGTTTTTGTTCTGTATCGTTTTCAAGGTTCGGTGCTTTCTCTTGACCGCTCAAGCGGCGCAACGAGGAAGCCTGTTCATAATATCATGAATTCACGGATTCGTCAAGCGGTTTTTTCAAAGTTTTTGCGGTTTTTTGCGTTCTTTTTGGAATCACGAACGTTATTGCAAACATCAAAGAAAACGTTCCGGCATTTTCTCCGATTTGGAAACGCCGGAACGAAAATCATACGTCCATTTTTCCCCGTCCCGCGTCGAGAATCTGCTCCACAATCGCCCCGCCGAGGCACTTTTCCCCCTGATAGAACACGGCGCTCTGTCCGGGTGTGACCGCGCGCTGGGGCGTGAGGGCATGAATCAGCAGTTTTTGCCCGTCGCGGCGCACCTCCACCGGCTGGTCGCCCTGCCGATAGCGGAACTTGCAGGTGCAGCGCAGTGGTTCGCCGCCCGCCAGCGGGTCAGCGCCAATCCATGTCGCCTCCGCGCCGATGCTCGTCGTCGAATACAGCATCGGATGATCCTCGCCCTGCGCCACCAGTAGGCGATTGTTCTCCAAGTCCTTGCCAATGACGAACCAGCTCCGCCCGTCACCGCATCCGCCGATGCCCAGCCCGCGCCGCTGGCCAAGCGTATAGTACATCAGCCCATCGTGATGCCCGACGACGCTCCCATCCGGCGCCACCATATCGCCGGGCTGCGCGGGCAAATAGGTCGACAAAAACTGCCGGAAGTTGCGCTCGCCAATGAAGCACACGCCGGTCGAATCCTTCTTCTTGCACACGGGCAGCCCATTTTCCTCCGCAATGCGGCGCACTTCGGTCTTTGTCATGCCGCCGACGGGAAAAATTGCCTTCCGCAGCTGTTCCTGATGGAGCATATAGAGGAAATAACTCTGATCTTTGTTCGGGTCAATGCCGCGCAGAAGGTCGCCCTTTTCGTTCGTCCGCACAAAATGCCCCGTCGCCATTTTCGATGCGCCAAGCTGCATGGCAAAATCCAGAAACGCCTTGAACTTGATTTCGCGATTGCACAGTACATCCGGGTTCGGCGTGCGCCCCGCGCGGTATTCTTTAAGGAAGTAGCTGAACACGCGATCCCAGTATTCGCGGGAAAAATTGACCGCATAGTAGGGAATGCCGATGATTTCGCACACCTCGCGCACGTCGTTCCAATCGTTTTCCGCCGTACAGACGCCGGATTCGTCCGTCTCTTCCCAGTTCTTCATGAACACGCCGACCACGTCGTACCCCTGCTGTTTGAGCAGCAGCGCCGCGACGGACGAATCCACGCCGCCGGACATGCCCACCACAATTCGCTCGCTCACGCTTCTGCCTCCATAAGCCGCTGGATGACCTTCTCCGTCATGTCCCGGCTGACTTCCTCTGCCGGTTTTGCCGCATCCACCACGATGAACCGCTCCGGCTCGCGGCGGATGAGCTCGTGATATGCCGCTTCCGTCCGTGTACGGAAGGCGTCGTCCGCCTGCTCGATGCGGTCAAGCTGACTGCTGGCGGCGCGGCGGCGGAGGGCGGCTTCCCGGTCAATGTCCAGATAGACCGTCAGCATCGGCATCGTGCCATCCACCGCCGGGCGGTTGATATTCAGCACCGTGTCCACGCCAAGCTGACGCCCGCCGCCCTGATATGCCACGGATGAATCCACAAAGCGGTCGCACAGCACCGTTTTACCCGCTTGCAGCGCCGGGCGGATGACCTGCCGCACATGCTGCGCACGCGCCGCGGCGTAGAGAATGGCCTCGGTCGTCTCGTCCATTGCCTTGTTTTCAGGGTCAAGCAGCAGCGCGCGAATCTTCTCGCTGATGGGGCATCCGCCGGGTTCACGGCTGCGGATGACCTCGAAGCCCCAGCGGTCGAGCGCATCCTCCATTGCCGCCATCTGCGTCGTTTTGCCGCTGCCGTCCATGCCCTCTATTGACAGGAACGCGCCCGGAACCGCTTCTTCGCCGGGGCAGAGATGGCGGATGATGTCCTCCACCGTCTCGCAGTACACATCGCACCCGCTGTTCATCAGCTCTTCACGGCTGCCGTAACCGTAGCCCGCGCCGATTGCACCGATGCCAACCTTCTTCGCGCCCTCCATGTCAAATCGGCGGTCGCCCACCATCCACGCTTCGCCCGCATCCTCCGGCAGCGCTTGCCGAATCAGCAGTTCCTTGTCCGCACCGCGCCCATCCTTTGGGCCTACGATTTTCGTGATGTAGCGGTTCAGCCCGAAATGCTCGATAATCCGCTCCGAGGAGCGCTGCGGTTTGCCCGTCGCGATACCGATGTACCAGCCGTCGCGGTGCAGCATTCGCAGCAGACGGCGGATGCCCGGATACACCCGGTTCTCAAACAGCCCAACGGCTTCGTAACGCTCGCGATAGGTGTTCACCGCCTTATTCGCCATTTCTTCGCTCATGCCCATGTATTCCATGAACGACCAGCCCAGCGGCGGGCCGATAAATTTGCGCAGCGTCGCCGCATCCGGCACGGGAAAGCCGAGCTTCTCCGCCGCATAGCGTACGCAGTTCCAAATGCCTTCCTCCGAGCGGGTCAGCGTACCGTCCAAATCAAAAATCACACATTTGCGCACCGCAAGTATTCTCCTTCCACGCCAAAGCGCTCCCGCGTCCCGGCTTCCTGCAATTGCCTGATGATTTCCCGCGTCACCCGTTCGCCGGGCGCAAGCAGCGGGATTCCCGGCGGATACAGCCCGACCGCCGCCGCCGCGATTTTCCCCTCCGCTCTGTCCAGCGGCACGAGGATTTCCTCCGCCATCGCCGCCTGACGCGGGGTCAGGACAGCTTCCGGCATGTCCGGCATCAAGGTCAGCGGCGTAAACTGCTTTCCTTCTGCCGCCGGAATGCTCGCCAGCAGCTCTGGCAGTCGGCGGATTTCAGCGATGTCGTCCATCACCGATAGAATCAGCACCACGCGCCGCTCGTCCGCCATTTCCACGTCCAGTCCGGCTTCGCGCAGCTGTTCCGCCAAACATTTTCCTCCCTGCGGCGCGGAAATGACCAGCCGCGTCGGGTCAAAGCGCACGGGCAAATTCGCCCAATCCGCGTATGCATCGTGATACGGCGTGCCAACAAGCCGCCTGCGCACATCGTTGACCGCTTCGGATAACGCCCGCAAGCGTGCCCGACCATTCTCTTCCATCCACGCGCGGCTGTCATCGATGGACAGCATCAGCAGGAACGATGGCGACGAGGTCTGTTCCCGCCGCAGCAGCGTCCACGCGCGCCGCTCATCCGCTGAATCCGCCAAGTGCAGCACCGCGCTGCCCGTCAGCCCCATCAGCGTCTTATGCACCGACTGCACCCACGCATCCGCGCCAAGCGCTCCGGCGGATGTCATCCCGTCGCACCACGGGAAATGCGCCCCGTGTGCCTCGTCCACAACGACTTTCGTCCCTTGACGATGCGCCGCCGCCGCAATCCGCCGGAAAACATCTTCCCGCATCGCGCCGCCGTAATAATCCGGGCGGACGAGCAGCATCGCCCGCGCGTCCGGATTCGCCCGCAGCGCCGCCAGCACATCCTCCTCCGCCAGATAGCAGTACCCGTCCGGCGTGCAGCGAACCGGCATCCACTTCACCCGCATTCCGCCCAGCACGCAGGCGTTCACCGCCGATAAGTGCGCATTGCGCGGCAGCAGCACCGTTTCGCCATCCCGCGCGTACAGCTGCAGCATCACATGATTACCCGCCGTCGATCCATTATGGAGGAAAATCGTCTTTGCCGCGCCCGCCGCCTGCGCATACAGCCGCATGGCTTCACGCAGTCCGCCCTCTGCTGCGTACAGGTCATCCGTGTTCGGCAGTTCCGTCGTGTCCAGCGCATATAAATCCGCTGCGCCGAACGGCGGTCGCCCCTTATGCCCCGGCATATGCCCGCTCCTGCGCGCCGATGCCGCCGTCAGCATGTCGTATACCGGACGCATGTCCGCCATCTCCCTTCCGTCTTTCTGCATCCCCCAGTATAGCAGAAAACGCCGCGTGTGGCAATGGTGTTTGTTCGCATTGCCTTTCGTCAAGGGGCGGAGAAAATGCCTGTCTTCGGGCAGAATCCGCATCTGAAATTTTGTTGCGTGTTCCCCTTGCAAATCCCACATTTCGTGCTATAATAACAGACGTCGAAACAATATCTTGTGCTCTATATGGCGCGATAGCGCCGTGCAACCACAAGATTTAGGGCTTGCTGATTTTCCAGCGAGTACCATAGAGAGGAGAAATACCTATGTGCTGCCAAGTGAACGTGACGAAGGGAACCCTGTCTCAGGCGGAAATTGACGCCTATGTGGATCATGCGCGCCAGAAGTACAACCGTGAGCCGCTTTCGATGGACATTGCGGTGGATGGCGACGAAGTGGAACTGTCCTACGATTTCGGCAACGTGCCGTTCCAGCGGATTCGCCGCATCACGGGCTATCTGGTGGGTACGCTCGACCGCTTCAACAACGCCAAGCGCGCCGAGGAACACGACCGCGTGAAGCACGGAATGCCGGCGGCGGTGTAAGAATAAGCAAGGTGATTTCCCCCGTTCGGGTGTCGGAAGGCAGCCGGGCGGGGAATTTTGTTTTTTCTACCTGAGAATTTACAATCTGCATTGACAATGCCACAAACGCATGATATATCATGTGGTAAAAGGAGGTTGATTCCATGGCTCGCAAGCAATTTTTATCCTTCCTGCTGATTTTTTCCCTGCTCATCTCGTATGCGTCCGCGCTGGCGGAAGCGGACGATGACGACGATTGGGACGACGATGTGGATGATGCGTGGGAAATGGAGCATCCTCTCCACAGCGGCGACTACGCCTATGCCCCGCTCGATGACGGGACGGTCGAAATTACCTCTTACGGCGGCGCTGATACCGAGATTGTCATCCCCGACACGCTGGACGGTAAGCCTGTCACTGCCATCGGCGAGCGCGCTTTTTATTACAGCCTTTCCCTGACTTCCGTCACCATCCCCGATTCCGTCACCTGCATCAGCAAAAGGACGTTTTCCTGCTGTTATAACCTGATGTCGATTGCCCTGCCCAGCGGTCTGACCGCAATCGAGCCGGGTACGTTCGAGCTGTGCAATTCCCTGACATCCATCGCCATCCCCGATTCGATCACGACCATTGCGGAGGATGCCTTTGTGAGCTGCAAGGCGCTGCAATCCTTCACCCTTTCGCCGAATCACCCGTATTTCTTCTTGGCGGACGGCGCCCTGTGCCGCACCGTTGACAACACGCTTCTGTTCTACCCCAACGCCCGCGAAAACCGTACATATCGCATTCCGGACGGCATCGCCGCCATCAGCGCCTATGCGTTCTATGACTGCGACCTGCTGGAATCCGTTGTCATCCCCGATTCCATCACCCAGATTCCCGAACGCGCATTTTATGGCTGTTCGGCGCTTGCCTCCGTATCTCTGCCCGATTCGCTGACCGAAATCGGCATTGCAGCATTCTCCTTCTGCGCCGCGCTGACCGACATTCGCCTCCCCGCGTCCATTACGGAAATCAGTGCTGGTCTGTTTTCCGGCTGTTCCTCCCTTGCGACCCTTGAAATTCCGGATTCTGTGACCATCATCGGCGGCGACGCTTTCGTTGGCTGCTCTTCGCTGACTTCGATGACCATCCCCGATTCCGTCACCGAAATAGGCGCGAATCCCTTCCCGCGTTCCGGGCTGCAATCCATCACCCTGTCCCTCGATAACCCGACTTTCGCCGTGGTGGACGGCGCACTCGTCCGCAAAGCTGACAATACCCTGCTATCCTACTTCTGCGGGCGGCAGGATGCCGCCTACACCATCCCGCAGGGCATTCTCGCCATCGGGGACAACGCCTTTGCCTATGTCGATTCACTGCAATCCATCACGATTCCTGATTCCGTCACCAGCATCGGGCATTCAGCGTTTCTATTCTGCCGCGGGCTGACCGACGTCACCATCCCCGATTCCGTCACATCCATCGGCAATAGCGCGTTTTCCGACTGCTCTTCGCTGGCGACGGTCACGCTGCCCGCCTCGATTTCCGAAATCAGCGACCACTTGTTTTTCGCCTGCGACGTTCTTTCTTCTGTCAACATTCCTGATTCTGTGACGCGCATTGGAGAAAGTGCCTTTGCCTCCTGTGACCAGCTTCACACAATTGATATTCCCGACTCCGTCACCATCATCGACCACGGCGCTTTCCAGCTTTCCGGCATCACCTCGGTCAGTATTCCCAATTCCGTCACGACCATCGGCAATGGTGCTTTCTCGTATTGCGACACCTTGACCGATGTCACGCTTCCCGGTTCCCTCACCGAAATCGGATATATGACGTTCGCGCACAGTCTTTCCTTAACTTCCATCACCATTCCCGCTTCGGTTACATTCATCGACAACGATGCGTTTAAGTATCACAACAGCCTGACCCTCACCGTGACGCCGGATTCCTACGCAGAAGAGTACGCAAAAGCCCGCAAGATTGACTATACCTACCCCGACTAATCCCCCACATCAAAAGGAGGTCGCCCCACACGGGCTGACCTCCCTATTTTTATACCCTTCCTTTACCGAATCTCGCTCCTTATCTCATCCAGACACCGATTCAGCGCGTCCTCCCACCTCGGCAGGTGCGGTTCGGCGTCGCTCAGCAGCCGCACGCTCGACGGGTGGTGAATGCCCACCGAGCCGCGGTAGCCGCTCACCGGCTGTACCCGGCAGCGGCTGCCCACCATCCCCAGTGTCGCCATCGCCAGCGTCGCAAGGTTGCATTCGCCCTCGTTGATGAGGTGGTAAATGCCGAATTTTTCTGTCTGAATCAGGCTGACCATCGCGCGGGCAAGGTCAAGCGTGTACGTCGGGCAAGCCATCAGGTCGTCGGAAATCGTCAGCTTCTGATGATCCTGCGCTGTCGCCAGAATGCCGCAGATTTCCCCCTTCGGCGCGGCGGAGAACAAGCAGCCCGTGCGGACGATGAAGGACCGCGTCATCAGCGCGCGCACAGCTTCTTCCGCCTGCACCTTCGACAATCCGTAAACGTTCGCGGCGCACGTCTTGTCTCTCGTTCCGTGGATAACGTCCGGTGCAGCGCCAAACACCTCCGACGAGGACATCAGCATCAGCTTCGCCCCGATCGCCAGTGCCGCGCGAACCATGTTCAGCGTGCCCATCGCGTTCACGTCGATGCACTTTGCGGGTTCCGTTTCCGCCTTGAGCAGGTCGGTATACGCCGCCAAGTGGATGATGGCATCCGGCTGCTCCGCCGTCACCCATTCGCGCACTGCCGCGCCGTCCGTCACATCGAAATCCGCCACATCCACGCCGCGCGCATTCACATGCTTCTCGCGCAGTGCACGCATCACGTCGCGCCCCAGCATTCCGTCCGCGCCTGTCACCAATACCTTCATCATGTCCACCCTTTCGCCATTTCCGTCCATCTTTTTGCCAGATATTCAAGCTGATTATACCATTTTTTCTGCCTTTGCGCAACTGGTGAGGGGGATTTTTCATTGACACGAAGCGCCTTTTCGTGTATAGTGAATAAAGAAAAGGAGGTCGATTTTATGACACGCAAACGTTTCTCTGCGTTTTTACTGGCATCCGCGCTTCTCCTCGTCTTTCTGACAAACGTCGTTTTTGCAGATGGCGGCAAGAAAAAGCAGACCATCCTCACCTCCGGGGATTATCAGTACGTCCTGCTTGAGGACGGTTCCGCAGAGCTTCTCTACTGCCTAAGCGATGACGCGGAAATCGTGATTCCGGACACGCTGGACGGTCATCGCGTCACAAGCATTGACACCATCTCTTTTTCCCTCTCCCTGACAGCCGTAACCCTTCCCAATTCTGTTGCCGACCTCGACCATAACCCCTTCGGCTGTTGTCCGCTGCTGCAAACCATTTCCGTCGCCCCGGAGCATCCGTCTTTTTATACATTGGACGGCGTTTTGTTCCGTAAAAAAGACGATGCGCTTGTTGCCTATCCGCGGGGAAAGGCTGCTTCCAGCTATACCGTTCCGCAAGGAACATCGGCTGTTGGCGAGCGCGCCTTTGACTGCTGCTCCTTTTTGACAAGTATTTCTCTGCCCGCTTCCGTTACAGAGATTGACGATTATGCTTTCAGCGATTGCTCCGCCCTTGTTGAGGTTTCCATTCCTTCCTCTGTTGACGAAATTGGTTCATGCGCTTTCAACTACTGCACCGCGCTGTCTTCCATCGTCATTCCCGATTCCGTCACAGAAATCGAGGAGGGAGCCTTCTCCGAGTGCCGCGCTCTGACTACAGTTGTGCTTCCAAACTCCCTTACAGAAATCAGCGACTATCTGTTTTCCTACTGCGCTTCCCTTTCCAGCATTCTCATTCCTGATTCTGTGACGGAAATTGAAACAGGCGCATTTCAGCGCTGCACGGCGCTTGTTTCCATTGTCATTCCCGATTCCGTCACGGAAATCGAGGACATTGCTTTTTCCGAGTGCAGCGCCCTGCGTTCCGTCCTTCTCCCCGCTTCCGTAACGGAAATTGGCGTTGGCGCTTTCGACAAATGCCCCAACCTCACGCTGACCGTTTTCCGCAATTCCTACGCTGAACGGTACGCGCAGCGAAACCATATTCCCTACACTTATGCCGACTAATTGAAAAAGAATCATCCCCTGAAAATGCAAGGAGGCCGCCTCTCATCAGGACGGTCTCCATTTTTGTATTGATAAGTAAAGCAGCAAGCAGGGTCATTTTGCTAAAAATGACGATTAGCTTGTTGGAAACACATTTCCCAAACCCTATGAATGCAGCACTGGCACTGCGGTTGTGAAGTCGTGAGAAATGCAGTCGGTGTCCAATCACATTGCCCCCGCGCGAAGATTGAGGCGACCGCCAGTGACGGCGCCGAAAATGCGAGTGATCATTTTGTCACGTCCTTTCTTGTTTTTTGGCATAGAAAAGGCGGAACTTCGAAAAGAAGCCCCGCCAATTTTGAGTAATTTGAGAATATCAAGTTGCTTTTTTATTTCAGTGATACTCTTGTGAATGGTGAATAGCCGATCCGAATATACATCTTTAATCCGTATTCGATCGTTGCGTGTGCAACATTTTGAAAGACTCTTCTCCATATCTTCAACAGTAAGTGCTTCAAAGTGCGTTAGCTTATCAAGAACTTGTATTGAAGGATAGTAGCGAAGACATATAATGACTGTGTATTGTCCGTGTGAATCCCACCTGCTATATTCACGTTGCAGGATAGAAGCATCATCAGCACTGCGGCCAAGAGACATAGCAATTTGAGTTTTGACAAGCCCTGGATTTGCGAAATAACCCATGATAACCTTTTCCATTGATGGATCTCTCCAGCGAGCAAGCATTTTCATCGTCTGAGGAAAAAATGAAAAAAGGTATGGATCTTGTGCTAATGAAACTAACTGATCAAGCAACTTCTTAGATTTCAACTGAGCAAATGCAGAGTCAAACTCCATCATGATGGAATTGTCCACAAAAGTCACTGAATTATGGTACTCATTATACAAATTCCAGATGATTTGTTCGCAACCATTTACTCGCCCGCATTCATGCTTTTTGCTTCCGACCAAATGGAAAACCAAGGCAGAACGTATGAGATGCGAATGAAAGCAATTGATGTGCTTTGCAATAATCGAGCCAGCACCCTTGATGTATGAATCACACAAATCTGAGAACCCACGAATCTTTACATGACAGGTATTGTTAATTTCGCAAATTAACTCATTCATAATCAACTGATCATCGGATTCCATCAGGGGAGCAACATTATCCAAATGAGCCTCGTAATCCTTGATCTTGGAGAGAACAAAATGCTTGTCTATACTATCCTCCTGTTGGCAGATGTCGTTTCCACCGTGTGAACCATTCCGCTGTCCGCATCCACGCCGATGTGCTCCTTGTAGCCGAAGTACCACTGGTTGCCCTTTTACGCTGCTTTTCTTCGTTGATGCCTGCCCCCAGCTCGTCGCTAATCAGGCTCATCGTCAATTGCTTCTTCACTTCTTTATTATACCTCTTTCACGACATTTTGGCTGTACTTTCTTTGTGCGGGATTGCCCTAAAATTTTTATTTTTTGCAATAAAAATGAAGTATCAATCGTTGAATTAATAGCAGGAGCTTCCTGCATTATTATAGGTAACACCGCACAATTCGTCGGCAGCGTTGGCGATGCCTTTTCCGCCATCTGCTTCTTGCAGAAATCTCGATTTACCTCCAGTAAACCTTCGATTTCTGCAATCGCATCTGACAAAAAATGCATTCGCCATCGCACCAACTCATTTGTGCGGTATTGCCTATAGAAAAAGGGATGGGCAGTATTAGACTAACAAATTAGAAGGAGGAGTCAATAATGAGAACTCGTATTCTACCACTCTTGATAACTATGCTGTTTGCGCTGTCGCTTGCATCAAATGCAGCGGCTAACGAAAATTCTAAGATGACGCCTGGAACAATCGCCGTAGTAAACAATCCCGATTCTAATGATCGGCTTAACCTTAGAACAAATCCCAGCCCAGATGCTCCGACGCTTGGAAAATACTATAACGGCACCTATCTTGAGGTGTTAAGCAATGAGAAGAACGGCTGGGTGAAAGTTAGCATTTTTGATCTTGAGGGATACATGATGGCAAAATTCCTAGTGTATCCAGAGCAGCTTGAAGTTGGATCTTCGACAGTCCCATCTGTAAAAATTAACAACATAGGAGGAACTGGCCTGAACTTACGCAAAGCACAATCGACAGATTCATCTTCTCTTGGCCTATACTCGAATGAATCGACGGTTCGGGTATTTGGCGTAAGCGAGACTTGGTGTCATGTGCAAACCGAAGATGGCAACGTTGGCTTTATGCTAAGAAAACAACTCTCACCTGTTCTTGAGTATCAAAAAAGCAGCAATAGCGCCGTCGTAAACAATCCCAATTCTATCGATCGCCTCAACCTTAGGACAAAGCCAAGTCAAGAAGCTCCATCGCTTGGTAAATACTATAGCGGTACTTCCGTTGAAGTTTTAAGTGGTGATGAAAACGGCTGGACAAAGGTTCGACTCCATACGTTAGAAGGTTATATGATGACCAAATATTTAGTATTTGGTCAAGAACAATTTAAGGTCGGTTATGCTATGCCTTCTGTAAAAATCAACAATACGAAAGGTGTGGGGTTGAATTTACGCCAAGATCAATCAACAAATTCTCCCTCTCTTGGCCTATATAAGAATGGATCAGTAGTTTGTGTATTTGGAGTGAGCCAAACATGGTGTCATGTAAGAACAGAGGATGGAAATGTTGGATTTATGCTGCGAGAGAACTTATCGCCACTCCTTGAGTATAACAGAGTTTCTGCTCCCACTGGCGATGAACTTGAAGGCTCATGGTTTGGAGTGCCAGGAGATCCTATCACAGATGACTTTATGCCCGGAGGAAATGGCTAATTCGTGCATAATATGCAGTAATCGTGATTCACCAAACTGAACGTCCTAGCCTGTCGAAAATAGAGAAAAAACAGGATGGAAAAGCAAAGAGGGGCTGTCTCAAAATGACCAAACAAGGTCACAAGAGGCAGCCCCATTAGCATTTTTTAGCCAAGAGCGCATTCGCACTTCGCTTTATTTTACTGCTCGCCAAATGTAGAGACAACCGCCTCTGCATCTTTTGCATTACATGTAGTAGTCAGCGAACAGACGGTCATACCATCAATCCAGACAAAGCGGTTCTTCTCCATATTCGAACTCCTGTATACCCGGATGCCGCCAATTTCTATCAACTCGCCGTCCTTATTCTGTTCCAGCGCCAGGTTTGCCGCCTCTAATTGAAAAAGAATCATCCCCTGAAAATGCAAGGAGGCCACCCCACCGGGACGACCTCCGTTTTGTATGGGATTTTTTCGCTTATACTATTTCCAGATAAGAATGCGCCAGAAGGGAAAAGGCGCAAGCAGATGGCGCAGGTGACTCTGGAAATCGTATTACTCCGCCGCTTCTCCCACGGTTTCCGCCGTGATGTCGCGCCCGAAGTACTTCATGGAAATCTCGCTCAGCTTGCCCTCTTCACGCAGTTCAGCAATCGCCTGATTGATGGCTTCCAGCAGGCTCGCGCTGTCGTCCGTCTTGCGGGTCGGAATCGCCACAAGGTTCGCTTCCTCCGTCAGGGCGACAATCTTGATGTTCGCGTCCGGGCGCTTCTGCATGTAGTCCGCAATGGACACTTCGCTGTTCAGCGTCGCATCCGCGCGGCCCGTCAGCACCTGCATAATCGTCTGGTCAAGCGTATCCACGCCAACCACCTCTGCGCCGAACTCTTCCGCCAGAATCATGTAGGTGCTGGCGATGGAGTTCGTGGTCTTCTTGCCCTTCAAGTCTTCAAAGGACTTGATGTCCTCGTTGTCGCCGCGAACGACCAGCGCCGTGCGGTTAAAGGCATAGGGGGTGCTGAAGTTGTACTTTTCCGAGCGCTGTTCGGTCACATCAATGCCGTTGGCGGCAATGTCGTAGCGGCCGGAGTCAATGCCGGCGAGGATGCCGTCCCACTCCACGGTCACGAACGTCGCCTTCACGCCCAGCTTCTCCGCAATCGCCGCCGCAATTTCCACATCAAAGCCGACCAGATTGCCGTTTTCATCCGTGTACGTCCAAGGTGCCCAAGTACCCTCCGTCGCAATGACGATTTCGCCCTTTTCCTGAATGCGCGCCAGCTGATCCTTGCTTTCCTCCGCCAGAGCGGTCATGCCCAGCGCCATCATCAGCGCCAGCAGGAGACTGACAAACTTCTTCATTTTGAATGCTCCTTCCAATTGCATTTATGAAAACCAGCAATGCCGGATTTTCAGCGTTGGTTGATTTTCGCGAGGAATTCCTGCGTCCGCGCTTCTTTCGGGTGCGCGAAAAACTCCTGCGCGCTGTTCTGCTCGATGATTCTGCCGCCCTCCATAAACACGACACGGTTCGACACATGCCGCGCGAAGTTCATCTCGTGCGTCACCACCAGCATCGTCATGCCCTCTTCGGCTAACTGGCGCATCACGTTCAGCACTTCCCCAATCAGCTCCGGGTCAAGCGCGGATGTCGGCTCATCGAAGTAAATGATTTCCGGGTTCGTCGCCAGCGCGCGGGCAATCGCGACGCGCTGCTGCTGTCCGCCGGACAATTGCGCCGGGTAGTGGTCGCAGCGGTCGGACAAGCCCACCTTATCCAGCAGCTTCCGCCCTATCGCCTCCGCGTCCGCTTTCTTCATCTTCCGCGCCACAATCAGCCCTTCGGTCACGTTTTGCAGCGCCGTTTTGTTGCGGAACAGGTTGTAGTTCTGGAACACGAACGCCGTCTTTTGGCGGATACGCGCAATATCCCGGTGCGACGCGCGGTTCAGGTCGAATTTTTCGTCATCAAAGAGCAGTTCGCCCGCGTCCGCGCGTTCCAGAAAGTTCACGCAGCGCAGCAGCGTCGTCTTGCCCGACCCGCTCGGCCCCAGAATCGCCACGACGTCGCCTTTGCTGACGGACAGGCTGACGTCCCGCAGCACCTCGGTCGTCCCGAATTTCTTTTGCAGGTGATTGATTTCCAGCATCGCCATCGCGCATCACTCCTTCTGTGCGCCATACGCGCTGAGCTTCTTCTCGCCCCAGCGCTGCACCCACGTCAGCACCGTGGAGAAAATCAGGTAAATCACGCCGACTTCGATATAGAGCGCCATCGGCTCGTAGTAGTACGCCACGAGCTTCTGCGTCGCCATGAACATTTCCGTCACGGTGATGTTCGCCGCCAGCGACGTGTCCTTCACCATAGCAATCAGGCTGTTCGACAGCGGTGGGAACGCCGTGCGCAGCGCCTGCGGCAGCACAATGCGGCGCATCACCTGCAAGTAGCTCATGCCCACGCAGTAGCCCGCTTCCATCTGCCCCACCGGTACGGATTCCAACGCCGCGCGCATCGTCTCCGCGCAGTACGCGCCTTCGTTGATGGAGAAGACAATCACCGCCGCCGGAAACGGGTCGAGGATGATGCCCAGCGACGGCAGCCCGTAGAACACCACGAACAGCTGCACCAGCAGCGGCGTACCGCGCACGACCCACACATAAAACCGCATAATCTGCCGCAGAACCGGCACGCGGGCATATTGAATCATGGCGGCAATGACGGCAATTACCATCGCGATGGAAAAGGCGATAACCGTCAGCGGTATGGTCATTTTCAGACCGGGCAGCAGAATCTTCGGGAAAGATTCTATCAGCAGTTTGACAATGCGTTCACTCATGGTTTGCTTAAAGTTCCTTCCATACCCAACCGTAGGCAGCGGCAAAGCCGCTTTCTCGCGCAAAAATGACGGCGCTGTCCAAATCATACTATTTCCAGATAAGAATGCGCCAAGATGCGCCGCGAATTTTTCATTCTGGCTAACGTGAATGAAACGCAGCGTAGCAGCGCTACGCTAAGTGGAATGAGCGGACGCCAGAATGGAAAAGGCGCAAGCAGATGGCGCAGGTGAATCTGGAAATAGTATCAGACAGTATCCGTAGGTTTATCCTACCATGCTGATGGCGGAAATGAAACGATTGGCGAAAACTGCTTTTTCCTTTTTCCGATTGCGGCAGGCGAAAATCAACGAACAGGAAAGTCGGTCAACCTGAAAGTTGGCTTTATGGTTGACCGGCATTGTTTATTCGGTTATTGCGCCGTCGGTGTCGGCTTCACTCCTTCCTCGGCGAGGTAGCTGACCATGCAGTAGCCCTCCACCACGTCCGTTTTCACATGCACCCACTCTGGGTCGTCGCACACCTCCAGCACAATCACCCGCTGATTTGCCTGCAAGCGCATCAGCAGCTCGCCCACCATGCTCGGCTCGGCGCGCAGATTCAGGCTCGATGCGTTGACGTACATCACCTTCGCGCCTTCCGGCAAGCTGTTCGTCGTCACGGGCATCAGTGTCGGCTTCGGGGTCGGTGTCGCGGGCGGGGCAGGCGTTGCGGCAAGCTCCGGCGGAACGGTCGGCAGCACCGGCGCACCCGTGCCGCCCTGCATCAGCACCATGCCGGGATAGTAGAACGCAAGGATTTCATCGAATGTCTTGCTGTACTGCCCCGCCATCCACTGCGCCCCGCGCTGGCTCATGCCCACGCCGTGCCCGTAACGCCGTGATTGCAGCAGGAACTGCCCGTTTTCCTCCGTCACCGAAAAAATCTCGCTGCCGGAAATGTCCAGCGACAGCGCGGCGGTGTTCTGCTGATTCAGCGCAATTGTCACCGTCGCTTCCCCCGCCGACAGGAAGTCCGTCAGCCGATTGTCCGGCGTCGGGGAGGGTGTCGGCACGGACGTCGCCGTCGCGGTCGGCACGGGGCTGGGCGTTGCCGTGGCTTCACCTAATTCCCATTCGTCGCCTTCCGCGGGCGCAACGTCGTAGGTCGCATCCCCTGCGGGCAGCGGAATCGCCGTTTCCTCCGGCAGGATGGCCGCGAACGGCTTCTTGCCCGACCATTTCAGCGTCACCACAAGTTCCGTCATCCGGCGGCTCGGCGCGGCGAATGCGGGGGAGGCCAGCGTGACGACGGTGATTTCGTCAATGCGGAAATTCTCTTGCCCTGTGGCGTACCCCTCCCGCGTCAGCACCGGCAGCATCTGCTCGTAAATCAGCGTCCGAAGTGCTTCTTTGACCGTGCCGTTTTTGCTGATTTTCATCGTGCGGACGATGCTCTGCGGGTTCTCCAAATCATACGGGTCATCAACCATTGCGTAGTAGCCGTAGTCGCCGCTGCCCGACCACACATTTTCAACCAGTTCCGTCTGTCCGCCGTTGCTGGCGCTGTAAAAGCATTCCGCCAGCTTGCCGTTGTACATGCCGACAATCCCCGCCGTCTCCTGCACGGCGCGGGCGGCGTTTTTGGTGGATGAATCAACGCCCTTGAACACTTGGTCGTTCGTCGTGTCCACCACGTCATAGGCGCGGGAGGCGTTCAGGTGGGACAGCGCATAGGTACGCGCACAGACTGCCTGCGCCTTGAGCGCTTCGAGCGGGAATGAGTCGCTCATCTCATATGGAACGACGCCCAGCAGGTAATCCTCCACCGACAGCGTCAGAATCGGCACGAGCGTCCCGTTCTCCACCGTCAGCATCAGCGAACCGGGATAGAGATTGCCGTTTTTCTCAAAGCGCAGCCCCGGCATTGCGCTGCTGGACTGATTCCGCCGGAATTCCGCGCTCTTGCCCAGCCGCATACTCATGCCATCATAGAACAGATACAGCGCACCGGAGCGAATCTGCACCGTCACCTGCGCGTTTTCCGGCAGCGCCATCAAGTCCTCGCCGCCCACGCGCACCGTGTACGCTCCCGCGAGGGTCAAATCCGCGCGGTCAGTCAGCTGCAAACGGCGCAGCAGGACGCGCACCATAGGGGCGGCCTCTTCCGCCAACGCCTTCCCCGGCATCCCCGCCATCAGCAGCGTCCAGCACAGCACCAGACACACTGCCCGAAGCAGTCGTTTCATGCACATACCTCCTGTTTGCGGCAGAATCTGCATTTTTTCAGACTCCACCTTACTAAAAAACGGATGACACGCATATGTTCATCCGTCTGGAAAATATTTATTCGTCGGAATTGGGAAAGTTTTGGAAGTCGTCCGAGGTTTCCGCCAGCATCGTCTGGAAAACCACATTCAGCCGCCCCAGATCCGGTGCAGCGGGATTCGGCAGCGCTTCCAGCACCTGCTCCGCATGGGCAAATTCCGCCAGCAGATACGCATCCAGTTCCGGAATCCGCGGCGCTGTTTCCTTTTCTCGCGCCTGTTTCTTCTGCGCCAGCAGGTCGTCCACCACGCCGCGCATCGAATCCGGCAGCACCGCCGCGCACAGTTTGTCAAACGGCACAGGCGCTGCCTTCCCGTACTGCTCCACATAGCGGAAGCACAGCAACGGGCGCAGCGCATACAGGTACTTTTTCAACCGCACCTGTTCGCCCTGCAAGAAATTTCGCCAAGTGCTGTACGCCGACGCATACTGATGATGCAGATTCCGCTCCACCGAAAAATACGCATCGGCACAGTCCGCAAAGTGCTGCCACGCCGCCGTCTGCGCATACACAATCGGGGAATGCAGCCATTCTATCAGCGACGGATTCGACTTGCCCAGCAGCCCCAGCGCCTTCTTGATGTCCCACCCGGAATAGTCCTGCACTTCGTCCAGCGGACCGTCGATATGGTCAGGCAGCGGGTAAATGCGCAGATAATCCTTTATTGGGCGAATGAACACATATCGCACGTCATAGTCGCTGTCCGGCGAGGCAAAACCCCATGCTCGGCTTCCCGATTCCACCGCATACAGAATTTTCACCTGATTCGCTGCTTCGATTTCATTCAGCTTTTTGCGAATCGCGTCCGCCTGATTCATGGGCTTTGTCCCTCCTTCCGCGCTGGATTATTTTTCCTTCGCCATCGCCTGATATTCCCCCGGTGTCATCCCGGTGTACTTCTTGAATACCTGACAGAAATAGCTCTTGTTCGGATACCCGCACGCCGCGCTGATTTCGCCCAGCGTCTGCGGTTCTTTGCTGGAGAGCATCATCTGCGCCTTCTCCATCCGCGTCCGGGTCAGGAAGGTCGAAAAGTGCTGCCCCGTTTTTTCGTGGAACAGCCGGCAGAAGTACGCCGGCGTCAGCCCCAGCGAACGGCTCAAATTCGCCTGTGAGTACGGCAGTGAGCAGTCCGCCCGAATCGAGTCAATCACCTTCTCAATCGGCTTGGCGTTCCCCGACTGCGGACACGCGCGCAGAGACGGCTGCAATGCATTCAGCCACGCCAATAGCGCCTGACGCGGGCGGCGCGTCATCTCGTTGAGATTCAGCCCCTCCGTCAGCGTCCGCAGGGACAATTCCGCGTGCTGGCTCCAAATCGCCTCAATCACCAGCGGCACGAACGCAAAGCACGTCACCGACAGGTTCTGATCCTCCCGCAGCGCGCGCGATACATACCCGCCCAACACCGCGTACTGCCGCCGCTTGATGCATGTCTGCAATTCCTTCCGATGCCGATGCGCCGCCGCGCCGTCCAGCGGCGAGACGCGCGTCCACCAGTCGCTGATTTCCCGCATGGGCTTCAAGTGTTCCGCCCACGTCGCCGCGAGGTCAAATTCCTCCCCGATGAACATCGTGCCGTCCTGTTCCAGCGCGACGGACGCCTGTTCCATCAGCGCATGGGCGCACAGCCACAGCACCGGGTCGCGATGCGCCCGCGCGGGGAATCGCGTCAGCGCCAGCAGCACCGTCATCACGTCGCCATCCGCCGCGAAGCAAGCCGCGCTCACGCCGCACAGCGCCATCGCCTCCGGTACAATCGCCAGCGCCTCCTGCCGCTGCTCTTCCGTCAGCGGGACGTCCGCTTCCCAGCGAATCAGCCGCCACGCGTACACCGGAACCTCCACCGTGCTTTTCGGTGCGTCGCCGCCGCTCTGCATCATCGCGAGCATCGTCTGCGACAGCTGCTGCTCCTGTTCCTGCGTCATGAGAGGGTTCACCTGCTTTCTTGGGTGGAAATTTAATTGCAAAAAAGCGTCCCAGCGGGTGAATCCTTCAGCCCGCACGGAACGCTCCTATTTCCGCATTCTCTATTGTACGCCATTTTTCGCGATTTGGGAAGGGGTCAGCAAAAAAATTATTGTTCCTTGTCAGTTTTGTACGAATTTCTGCGTCGTCATGCCCTGAAAGAAATCAACATCCGTCGGTACAATGCGGCACACGCCGATTTTGTCCAGCGTAATCACGCGCAGCTGTTTCCCGGCGGACTTCTTGTCCAGCGTCATGGCGTTCAGCAAGTCCTTTTCGGGAATCGCCGGAAGCTGACGGGGCATTTCCAGCGCATCCAGCAGGCGATTCAGCCGCGCGCTCGTCCCCTGCTCCGTCATGCTCTTCTCTTCCGTCATCGCGGTAACAACGCGCATCCCCAGCGCGACCGCCTCGCCGTGGCGCATCCCGGTATAGTGCTGGCAGGTTTCAACCGCGTGGGCGATGGTATGCCCAAAGTTGAGCGTCATGCGCAGCCCGGTGTCGTGCTCGTCCTGCGCCACAATGTTCGCCTTATACTGGATACAGTGCGTCAGTATTTCCCCGATAACGCCCATGAGCGCAATCCGCCCACCGCCCGCGTTCTCTTCCAGCAGCCGGAACAGCGCCTCGTCCCCGATGCACCCGTACTTAACGACCTCACCCAGCCCGTCGCGCCAGAAATCATCCGTCAGCGTCCGCAGCGAATCCGGGTCTACCAGCACCAGTTCCGGCTGATAGAACGCACCGACGAGGTTCTTCCCCTGCGGCAAATCGACTGCGACCTTCCCGCCGACAGAGGAATCAACCTGCGCCAGCAGCGTCGTCGGCAGCTGCACAAAATGCACGCCGCGCAGGTACGTCGCCGCCGCCAGCCCCGCTAAATCGCCAATCACCCCGCCGCCCAGCGCGACGATGGCATCCTTGCGCGTCAGATGATGTTCGCAGAGGAAGGCATACAGCGTTTCCAGCGATTTCAGGCACTTCGTCTGCTCGCCGTGCGGCAGGACGATGCTGCACACGCGCAGACCGACCTTTTCCATCGACGACACGACTTCTTCCATATACAGCGGCGCAACATGGTCATCGCTGACAACCGCGACCGCAATGTCGCCGAGGTTCTCGCGAATCATTTCGCCCGTTTTCGCCAGCAGACCGCGTTCGATATGAATCGGATAGCTTCTTTCGCCCAGCGGTACGGTAATGGTCTGCATGAAAATCGCCTTCCTTATCATCTTAAAGCATCCATCATATCACCAAATATGATTCCCTGATTATTCCACCCGAATCATATTTTCCACCGTGCAGACCTCCGGGTCAAACTTCGCCAATGCCGCCCGAATCGCCTGTTCATTCGCCTCATGCGTAATGATAATCAGCGGCACGCGGCTCCCCGCCAGCTCCGCCTTCTGCATCATCGTTGCAATCGACACCTGCTCGCTCGACAGCCACGTCGCAATCTTCGCCAGCGAACCCGGCTCGTCCTGAATCGACAAACGCAGGAAATACCGCGTTTTCCAGTCGTTCGTGAACACCAGCGACGCATCTGCATTTGCGCTGTTCACAAACGTCGGATGCACATGCACATCCACCGTCGCGGCATGGAGAATGTCGCCCACCACCGCGCTCGCCGTCGGCAAATCGCCCGCGCCGCGGCCCTGCAGCATCATTTCCTTGCAAGCGTGGCCGTGCAGATAGACGGCATTGAAGCTGCCGTTGACCTGCGATAGCGGATGGTCGTTCGCAATCAGCGTCGGATGCACGCGAACCTCGATGGTGTTCCCGCTGCGCTTGGCAATTGCCAGCAGTTTCAGCACATAGCCCATCTCTCGCGCATAGGCAATATCCACCGCCGTAATTTTCGTGATGCCTTCACGATAGACCTTGCTGAACGGTACGCGCGCGTGGAAGGCAAGGCTCGCCATAATAGAGAGCTTATAGGCCGCGTCCAGTCCCTCGACATCGGCGGATGGGTTCGGTTCAGCCAGCCCCAGCTGCTGTGCATCGTGCAGCACGGCTTCGTAGTCCTCGCCGTTTTCGTACATACGGGAAAGGATGTAGTTCGTCGTGCCGTTGATGATGCCCATCAGAGAATCAATGCGGTTCGCTTGCAGGGGCTGCATGAGGGTGTTGATAATCGGAATCGCGCCGCAGACGCTCGCTTCGTAGTACAGACCGACATGGTTGCGCTGTGCAGCGGCTTGCAGGCGGTGCCAATTCAGGGCAATAGCAACTTTGTTCGCCGTGACAACGGTCTTGCCGTTTTCCAGCGCGCGGAGCATGTAGTCCGTCGCAGGCTGTTCGCCGCCCATGAATTCGACAACGATGCTGATTTCCGGGTCGTTCACCACGTCGTCGGCGTTCGTTGTCAGCAGTTCATGCGGCACACCGCAGGCGCGGGTTTTGTTCACATCGCGCACCAGCACCCGCTTGATGCGGATGGAGAGACTGTCGCGGTGAGCAATCTCGCGGGAAAAGCCTGTCAGCAGCGACCACACGCCCCCGCCAACATTGCCGCAGCCCAGAAATCCGATTACAACTTCCTTCATTTTGTCTGCTTCCTCCTGCTTTTATATGCCTTCTTTTCTCGCTTAATCAGCCCTTGTTCCGCTCGTAGATAAGCCGCAGCCCTTTCAGCGTCAGCAGCCCATCCAGCTTGTCAATGACCTTGCTTTCCTCGGCAATCATCACTGCCATGCCGCCCGTCGCGACGACGGTGGCTTCCTGCCCCAATTCCTGCTTGATTTTGCGGACGATGTTCTTCACCAAGCCGACGTACCCGTAATACATGCCGGATTGCAGGTTCGTCAGCGTCGTCCGCCCGATGACGTGCTCTGGCTTCGTCAGTTCAAAGCGCGGCAGTTTTGCCGTCCCGGTGACAAGGGCTTCGCTGGCGAGCTTCACGCCGGGGCAGATGCATCCGCCAAGGAACACGCCGCCCTCTCCGACCACGCCGAACGTCGTTGCCGTACCGAAGTCGATGAAAATCGTCGGCGCGCCGTACTCCTCATACGCCGCCACTGCGTTCGCGATTCGATCGCTGCCCAGTTCGCGCGGGTTCTCGTAGCGGATGTTGATGCCCGTTTTGATGCCCGGAACCACGAACAGCGGCGTCTGCCCGAAGTAGTTCTGGCACATGTGTTCAATGGTAAAATTGATAGTCGGCACGACGGAGGAAATCATGATACCCTCGACTTCTTCCGGGCGAACACCGACATGCTGAAAGAGGTTCACCAGCACGATGCCGTATTCGTCGGACGACTTCTGGATATTGGTGGACATCCGCCAGTAATAGCGCATTTCCTTGCCGTCAAAGAGGGCGGTTTTGATGTTGGTATTGCCAATGTCGAGGGTGAGGATCATCCTCCATACCTCCTTATAGAATCGCTGATGGCCGACGTTTCAGCCATCAGCGGGAATCGTTCACTTGCCGTACAGACCAGCTCAATCGCGCGCGGGGGCAAAGCTCCCCTTGTTACGCCGTCTTCTTGTGCATTGCCTTGCGCAGCGCCAGCACAATCGGGGGTGTAATCAGCGCCGCAGCAACGGCTTCCAGCGGGCCAGCGCCGCCAGCGGTTGCGCCAATCGCCGTCAGCACCGCCGTATTGTCAATGCCGCAGATCATGTAGAAAATCAACATCAAGCCGAGATACAAAATCGTGTTCGTCAGGCTGCCGCAGGCCGCCGCAACCGCCAGACCCGTCTTTTCCAGCTTATGCGCCATTGCCTTGTGGACGAAGTGAATCACCACCGGCACCATCAAACGCGGCAGGAAGGTCATCACAATCACCATCGGCAGCGACGCCCCCATCAGCGTGCCGACCAGCGTAGATGGACGAAGCAGCGCCGACACAAAGCTTGTTGCACCGAAGGTCAAGCCCAGCAGCACGCCGTATTTCAGCCCCATGAACAGCGTCCCGACCGCGACCGGAATCACCAGCAGCGTCACGTTGCAAAATCCCAGCGGAATCAGCCCCAGCGGTGTCTGTCCCATCAGGAAAATCAGTGCCATCAGCAGCGCCAGCGTCACGAGATTGACCAGATTGTCATTGCGAGTATTCATTTTTTCCTCCGTTCGAGTCTCTTTTCGAGTACCCTACGATAATTATTTCCGCACCAGCTGCATTTTCGTCTGATACTTTCGCTCTCAGCGGCATCATTGGCGCGGATGCTCTCATTATACCGAAAAAAACGCCGCTTGTAAAGGTTGAAACAGTATTTGAACAGCGCATTATCGCAAGCTATTTATATGAAAGCAGTTCACCCTGCGCAGGCTTCCTTCTCCATACGCTCCGGATTGCTTTTTCCGCCGGATTCTGGTATGATACAGACAAATTCGCAGGAGAAGCCGCGCTGCTTTTCCCGTCAGGAGGCAAGGAACATGAAGTTGTTGATTTTAGGCGGCAGCGGGTTCGTCAGCGGACGGCTGGCGCAGATAGCGACAGCGCAGGGGCACGAGGTCTGGTGCGTTACACGCGGCAATCGCCCAATTCCCGAAGGCGTTCACGCGCTGACGTGCGACGCGCACGACCCGGCTGCCCTTTGCGCCGCGCTCGCCAGCGCGCAGCTGCAATGGGACGCCGCGCTGGACTGCATCTGCCGCGATGCGGCCTCCGCATCGGTCGATTTGTCGGTGCTGCCCGCCTTCACGAATCGCCTGCTGGTGATTTCCACCGATTCCGTGTACCACCCCGCCTACAAGCGCGTTCCGCAGGACGAAACCGGCGTTTATCTGCACGACGGCGGCTACGGGAGCAGCAAGCGGCAGATGGAGGAGGTTTTTCTGGACGCGGCGGCGCATTCCGAATCTCCTTTCGCGTGGACAATTTTTCGTCCGGGGCATATTTTCGGCGCGGGTTCACAGGTCGGCTGTTTCCCGGAGCATTCCCGGCAGCCGGATTTGATTGCCCGCATGAAGCGTGGCGAACCGCTGCGGCTTGTTGGCGGCGGCAAATTTCTGATTCACCCCATCTATGTGGATGACCTGTGCCGCGTCCTGCTGGAAAGCATCCCCGTCTCCACAGCCTTCAACGAGATTTTCTGCATCGGCGGACCGGATATTGTTTCCAACGCTTCCTATTACATTTTGCTCGGAGAAATTTTGAACGTTCCCGTGACTATTGAAGAAATTCCGTTAGCCGGCTATCTGGAAGCGCATCCCCAATTCAGCGGGCATTTGTGCCATCGCGCGTATTCGCTGGAAAAGCTGCGCCACACGGGGATTGCTTTGCCCGGCACCCCCCTGCGCGCAGGGCTGCAGAAGCAGGTCGAATGGCTCCTTTCTCTTGCGCGGTAAAGCCCCGAATCGGCGAATGTCTCTTGCGGCATTCGCCGATTCGTTTCGGGCATAAGAAAAAGAGCCGATCTTTCAATCAGCTCTTTGCGAGGTGCCATCCAGATTTGAACTGGAGAATGAAGGTTTTGCAGACCTTTGCCTTACCACTTGGCTATGGCACCATAATAAGAAATGGAGCGGTAGACGGGGCTCGGACCCGCGACCTCCACCTTGGCAAGGTGGCGCTCTACCAACTGAGCTACTACCGCATAATATGTGTGCCTTGGGGCGGAATCGAACCACCGACACGCAGATTTTCAGTCTGCTGCTCTACCGACTGAGCTACCAAGGCGAAAGATAGCGACCCGGAAGGGGCTCGAACCCTCGACCTCCAACGTGACAGGCTGGCGCTCTAACCAACTGAGCTACCGGGCCACTTGAATGATGGTGGGAACAACAGGGCTCGAACCTGTGACCCTCTGCTTGTAAGGCAGATGCTCTCCCAGCTGAGCTATGCTCCCAAGTCCTGTACTGCTCCCGATGCACAGAGCCTTTCGCCAGCTCAGTGACCTTTGCACCACAGCCAAGTGGTGTCTGCGCGGGGTTCTTCGGTCGAACCGCGGCGACATGGATTATTATATCATCCTTTGGCGGCGCTGTCAAGAGGGAAAATGCAAAAAATTTGGTTTTTTCGCAAGCGAAACGCCGTCTCCGCAGTCAAAATGTAAATTCCGCTGTTTTTCGTGGACTTTCGCGCGTGGGTATGATATGATAGGAAGTGCAAACCTGAAGGAGGTTATTACAATGAAGCGAATCATTGCGCTGCTTCTTGCCGCGCTGCTGATGGTCTCCTGTGCGCTGGCAGATGTGGCCCTGCGCGGCTACGACGCCAAATCCGGCTATGTCTATGTCACGCTGGGGCAGTGCCCACAGGATGCGGACGGCGGCGTCGAGCCGATTGTCTGGCGCGTGCTGAGCGTTGAGGACGGCAGAGCGTATCTGCTGAGCGAATATGTGCTGGAGGCGCGCCCCATCCACAGCGATTATCAGGAGTACGCCAACAAGCCCACCAACAAGAAGAAGCCCGGCTTCAATGGTGACTTCACCCAAACCGAAATGAGCCGCTACCTCTGCGGTGATTTCGCCCAGAACTGCTTCACGGACGACGAGCGTGCTATGCTGACCCCGGATGACACGTTCGGGTTGTTTTTCCTCGCCAGCGATGCGGATTTGAAGAACAAGGCGTACGGCTTCACCAGCAATGAAAGCCGCAAGGCGTGGGGTACGCCCTACGCGCTGGCGAACGGGCTATTCAAGTATGGCAGCCAGCGCGGCGGCCATTCCCCCTATTGGACGCGCTCCCAGTCCTCCTCCGACGCCCGCCACGCGCGGTGCATCAAGTCCAAGGGCGAGTTGGGACGCATCAACGTCATCACGCTGGACGAGGGAATGCGGCCTGCGTGCTATCTGTCCTTGAGCGCGAGCGAGATTTCCGGCGGCACGGGCACGCTGGATGATCCCTACACTTTCACCCTTATCCCGCCGACGGTGATGGAGGATTAATATGCGGAAGATAACCTGCCTGCTGCTGCTTCTCTGTCTTCTCCCCTCTTTCGCGCTGGCGGAGAAGACCATCACCCTCACCTTCACTGGCGATATCACCCTTGGCGGCGAGGATTACCTGCGCACCGCCGAGGACAGTTTCTTTGCCGTCTATGACCGCGAAGGCGCGGGATACTTCCTCAAAAACTTCGCGGATTTCTTTGCCGAGGATGACCTGACCGTCGTCAATTTGGAGGGAGTGCTGACCGACAACAACGCCCTTTACCCGCGTGACAAGGGCAAAGGCGACGATGGCTACTGGTTCCGCGGGCCGGCAGCGTACGCCAAGGTGCTTTCCGCCGCGAGCGTGGAAGTCGCGTCGCTGGCAAACAACCATGCGTTCGACTACGGTGCGCAGGGCTTCCGCGATACGATTGCCGCCGTCGAAGCAGAAGGTCTCGGCTGGTTTGGCACATACAACAAGAACCGCAACCCCGAAACGGAAAAGTTCTACTTCTACACCAAGGACGGCGTGACCATCTGCCTGATGAGCCTGCTCTGGGACGACTACAACCCGCAAGACCCCAATGGCAACGGCGCGTATCTCCGCCAGCAAATTACGGAAATCAAGCAGTCCGGTCAGGCGGACGCGGTGATTGCTATCCTCCACGGCGGGCAGGAGTACGGCCGCCACCGTACTAAGCCGCAGACCATCTTCACCAAAATGGCGATTTCCGCCGGGGCGGATCTGGTCATCTGCCACCACGCGCACGTCGTCATGGGCATGGATGTCATCAACAACCGCAGCGCGTTCTACTCGCTGGGCAATTTCTGCTTCGGCGGCAACCGCAAGGCGTATCAGGAGAACAAGAACCGCACCCCCGCCGTGCAGGACGCCGCGCCCGCGCTGATGCTCCGCGCCGTGTTGACGTTTGGCGACGACGGCACATACAAGGGGCAGCAAATCACCCTCTATCCCGTACAGACCACCGGCATTGACCGCGCGGCGGGCGACACCGTGCAGGTGAACAACTATCAGCCGAAGTTCATCACCGGGCCTTTGGCGGCGCATGTGCTGCACCTGATGCAGATAGACATGAACTACGACGCCAGCAAAACGCCGAAGTACAGCAATGCCGAGTCCATCAACAAGACGCTTCGGGCGCTGGTGATAGCACGCGAAGAGGAGCTTGCGGCGATGGCCTCCTCCGAGGGCAGGGAGGCGCTGACGCTCCCGTTCCTGCCGGCGGAAGCGGAATAAAGTCGCTCAACCCGCGGTAGAGTTCCGTGAAATCGCGATTTCGGGCATATCAACCGCTGGTTCGTGTGCAAAGCCTCTTTTCCGTGATAGAATGACTGCCAGAAGGGAGATGCTTCCACATGAATCAGGAGAAAATCGGGAAGTTCATTGCATCCTGCCGAAAAGAGCAGGGCTTCACCCAAACTGTTCTTGCAGAAAAACTGGGGATTACAGACCGTGCCGTATCCAAATGGGAAACCGGAGTTTCCCATAGTTAAAGATACCACACCAAATATGATGAACCCACGCTTATACACTACCAGCTATAATAAACCGCAAGGACAGCAATTTGATGATACTGCTGTCCTTTCTTTTATAAAATTGCAGTACACATAAAAAAGCTGTAAAATGATAAATATATTTGTCCTTGTAACAATTCTCGGACATTTGCCTGTTATACTATCTGCAAAAAGCAAAGGAAGTGAGAATATGGAGCAGATTTTAATTGTCGAGGACGACAGTTTTTTGAATAAGATGTTAGACTATAACCTGACCGCAGACGGCTACGGCGTGACTTCTGCCCTAAATGCCAGAACCGCAGCCGAAGCCATCCGCCAGCGGGAATTTGACTTAGTGCTGCTGGACATCAACCTGCCGGACGGCAACGGTTTTGAGCTGTGCAAACTGATAAAGCCCCAGCACCCGGACACCATTGTGATTTTCCTGACCGCTAACGATCAGGAGAGCGACCAGATACGGGGCTATGAGGTGGGCGCGGTGGACTACA
>ERZ1027040.245-NODE-245-length-28480-cov-10.860721_pt1 | contig 28480 bp, 22 predicted proteins | sample MGYA00519437_ERZ1027040 | MGnify/ENA primary metagenome ERZ1027040 (study PRJEB26926, sample SAMN06164809) | human gut metagenome | biome: ENVO:00009003; feature: ENVO:2100002; material: ENVO:00002003 | host: Homo sapiens | place: USA | collected 2012 ... | reverse complement strand
CGTCCCTGCCAGTAACTTTGCGCGTCCGCAGACGCGCCCCCAAGCTGCTCTTTCCAACATCTGTGCTGTGTCGCGCCAAATGGGCGCGACCATGTAGCTGGTCTTACAACCAAAGCTGCTCTTTTGCGCAGGCAGGGGTTTCGCGCCTGTGGGCGCGACCAAAGGGCAATGAAAACAGACGAAGTCTGCGATCGTCCTTTGGAAACCTTCGGGTCGCCACTACCGGAGTTGACTTTTGTCGTGGCAGGGGAAATCGCGCTTGCGGGCGTGAATCCTGCCATCATTGCCTTGTTATGGGGCAGCCCCCCACGCTGATGGATGCAAAAATCACCCGAATTGTGACCAAAAGATGAAAAATCCGCGCAAAATGGTCATAATGCTTGCGCGGGAATAGGTTTTTGTGATACAATGCAGGATAGGACGGTGCTGCATCGTTCTATTTGTCGAAAGGGAAACGGATGGCGAAAATCCGCCTGACCGTCCTGCGCCGCGGCGGGGATGAATATCCTCCTGACCGCAGAAAGGATTACCATGCAGTCTTATCAGCCCGAAAAACGGCAGCGTCGCGCAGAGCCGAAGCAGATGCCGCCCGCTGTGAAATATCGTAAGAAGAAACGCCGTGTGCTGAATGTCCTCGTCTGCGCCGTGCTGATTGCGCTGGTGGCAATTGTGGTCATCGCCAGCCCCAAAAAGCCCGTGCAGAAGGCGTATTATTCCGCGGGGTCGCAGGATAATCTGGTGCATTCCACAGGCGGCGCGCTGAGTGATTATGAGGGATTGGTTTTCAGCGAGGTTATGGCGGCGAATAGAACCGCGATGCCGGATGAGAACGGCAATTACCCCGACTGGCTGGAAATCTGGAACAGCTCCGACCACGCCATCAACCTCAAGGACGTCGGACTTTCCAACAAGGGCACGTCGATTAAGTTTCTGTTCCCGGATATGGAGCTGGCGGCAGGCGAACGCGTGATTGTGCTGTGCGACAAGAAAAATCAGGCGATTGCGGGAAAGCCGATGCACGCAAAGTTCTCCATTTCCTCCAATGGCGAGGAACTGTACATCTATGACCCGAACGCTTACCTCATTGACTCGGTGAAAACCCCGATTCTGGGGGTGGACGAGAGCTATGCGCGCCTGCCGGATGGCAGCTGGGGCACAACAAACGAGTACAGCCCCGGCTACGAGAACACGACGAGCGGTCATCAGGAATACCGCGCGGCGACGCTGGTAACCGACGGCGCGGTCATCATCAATGAAGTCTGCCCGGATCCGCTGACCGGCTACACCGACGCAAGCGGCAACGTCTGCGACTGGGTGGAACTGTACAACACGACCGATCAGGTCATTTCGCTGGATAATTACGCGCTGAGCGACAACGAGAGCAAGCCGCTTCAGTGGCGCTTCCCGGAAGGCGCGACGATTCAGCCGCACGGGTACTATCTGGTCTACTGCAACGGCGACGAGACCCCCAACACCGACCCGAACGCCGTGCCGCACGCGAACTTCCGCCTCAGCGCGGAGCATGATAATGTGGTCCTGTCGGACAGCCGCGGACGGCTTGTTGACCGCGTGACGCTGGATAACGTGCCGAAGGATGCGTCCTACGCGCGCAACGAAAACGGCGTGTTCATCATCACGCAGAACCCGACGCCCGGTCTGCCGAATACGCAGGAGGGAGCGAGCAGGATGGATTCCATCCTCCGCTCCCTCAACCCAACAGGCGTGTATGTAACAGAAGTTATGGCGTCCAATGATACGGCGGTCAAGGCTCCCTCCGGCGGATACACCGACTGGGTGGAAATCTACAACTCCTCCAATCAGGCAGTCGATTTGTCCGGCTACGGGCTGTCCGACAATATTGGACGCGCACGAAAATGGCAGTTTCCACAGGGAACGACCATCAATCCGGGTGAGTACAAGGTCATCTGGTGCGACGGCGATACGTCCCTGAGCAACGCTGGCGAACTGCACACCTCCTTCAAGCTGAAAAAGAGCGGCGGCGAGGTGTTGGTGCTGGCGGATCCGACGGGAAAAATACTGGACAAAGTGGTGCTGCCGGAGATTCCAACAAATGTGTCCTACGGCCGGAGCATCGGGCGCGAGGGCTTTTTTTATTACGACATGGCAACTGCGGGCGCGCAGAACGGCAATGACACGTTCCTGGGCTATGCCGATGCGCCGGAACTGACCCTCCAGCCCGGCAAGCATTACGGAACGGTCACGGCGGGCTTCACGATTCCCGCGAACACAACTGTCTACTATACCACCGATGGTTCTACCCCCACGCAGGACAAGGGCTACCTGTACACGGGGCAGGATATCACCTTTACCCACACCACGACGCTCCGCGCCCGCGCGTTCCCGGCGAACCCGCTGTATAGGGCGAGTACCGTGACGACCGGGACGTATCTGATGGAAACGTACTACACAACGCCGATTGTCTGCATCACCGTTGACCCGGATGAACTCTGGAATGAAGAGAACGGTATGCTTGCGGCAGGCCCGAACATCGACAAGTCCGGCGGCATTCCCTTCAAGAACACCATCTATCGGAAGTATGGCAAAACGCCGCGCGAAGGCTATATGGAGTATTACGACGTAGACGGCACGCAGCTGATCAGCCAAGGCGTCGCCATCGGTCTCATTGGCAACTACTCGCTGGATATGCCGCAGAAATCCATGAAGCTGCGCGCCAAGTCGCTCTACGGCAGCAAGACGTTCGCCGCTGCACTCTTTGATGATCGCCCCTACACGGAGTATAAGTCGCTTGTCCTGCGCAATTCCGGCAACGACGCCATGTCCACGCGCCTGCTGGACGGTTTCCAGTCGCGCCTGCTTGACGCGTATGGAACGCAGGTGATTCATCAGGCGTGGAAGCCCGTAACGGTTTTCCTCAATGGGCAGTACTGGGGTCATATGAACCTGCGCGAACGTGTTGACCGCTTCTTCATTGCGCAGTTTGAGGGGCTTCCGCTTGATCAGGCGGATGAAATGGACATCCTCGAAGCAAACGGCTCGGTCAACTTCGGCTCGAACAAGGCATACCGCGCGATGCTGAAGAAAATCAAGGCGGGCAGCCCGGCGACAAATCCGGATGATTTGCAGTACATCCTTGACAACGTGGATGTGGACAACCTGTTTGAATACATGGCGCTGGAAATGTTCGTGGGCAACTCCGACATCGGCAACATCCGCTACTACCGTCTGCATCAGGAAGGCAGCAAGTGGAAGTGGATTTGGTATGATGCGGACTACGGGCTGTACAGCTCCAAGTTCAATAGCCCGTGGAGCTACCTAAAGGTCAAGGGCATGGGCGAACAGAAAATCGACAACACGATTTTCCTGAAATTGTTGGAACATCCCGACTACAAGCGCAAGTTCCTCGAAAAGCTGGCGGATGTGTACAAGACCTTCACGACGGAGTACATGACGCAGGTGCTGGACGGCGTGGTGGCGGAAATTCAGCCGGAGATGAAGAACCACTGGGAGCGCTGGGGTGAGCTGAACGACAAGGCAGTGACCAGCGAAGTGCCGACGACGATTGACGGCGCGTACACCTACTGGGAGAGCCGCGTGAATCGACTGTACAACACCTTGAAGGTGCGCCCGCATCGCCTGTGGGATTTCATCAAGGATGAGTTCAAGCTGACAAAGGCGGAGATGGAGGAGCTGTTCGGCCCGCAGCCGGATTATCCGGATGACGCGGTGCTCTAAGCTGCAGGGGTTTCGCGCCTGAGGGCGCGAGGAGGGGGCTTTCCGATCGCCCCCTCCACCCCTTCGACACCGCAACTTTTGGGGTTATCCATAGTTGTGCTAATCCATTCCCGGATAAACACGCGCATACTGCCTGAAAGTGTCACCAACTGAATCGCGCGAAAGGGTCAAGGGACGAAGTCCCTTGCAGAGGCAGCGCCTCTGGTGGGGGGCTAAGGGGCGATGAGACGAGACGAAGTCTCCCCCTTGCGTCTCCCTTAAAAACATGATATAATGAAAAAACGGTATTGATAGGAGGAAAAAACGGATGGGAACCCTCAACGTGACATCTACGTCCAATGGCATTGTGGAGCAGCTCAGGAGTGCATTGTCGGATCAGTTCAGCGCGATTGCGCCGTTTGAAATTGTGCTGGGTCTGGTGCTGGGTCTGCTCGTCGGTCTGCTGATTGCGTTTGTCTACAAGCGGTGCTTCCGCGGTGTGCTGTACAGCCCGTCGTTCGCCATGACGCTGGCGATGCTGACGCTCATTACGACCCCGGTCGTCATGTGCATTTCGTCCAACGTCGCGCTGTCGATGGGCATGGTGGGCGCGCTGTCGATTGTCCGCTTCCGCACGGCGGTCAAAGACCCGATGGACACCGCCTACATGTTCTGGGCGCTGACGATGGGCATCCTCCTCGGCGCAAAGCTCTATGCGATTGCGCTCGTCGTCGCGGCAGCGATTGCCGCGATTATCTTCCTGCTCACTTTTGTGCATTTCACGACGCCGAACTCCTACCTGCTCGTCGTTCACTATGATGAAGAGGCGGAATACGACGTTGACCAGATGATGCGCCGCAGCGTGAAGAACCGCCGCCTGCGCTCCAAGACGATGACCCGCTCCGGCGCGGAAATGACGTGGGAGGTTCGGCTGGACAACAAGCAGGATTTGGTGGCGCTGATGCTGGGCATCGAGGGCGTGCATGACGCGACGCTCGTGGCGTGCCAGACGGAAGCAGGGACTTAACCATCAGAAGGGGGCGAAAGCTATGGCTCGCAATATCCCTCTTCGGCATGAGCTGAAATTTTTCATCAACGAGATGCAGTATCAGGTACTGTCGCGCCAGCTTGACCGTGTGCTGTGGCGCGACCCGAACGGTGATGTCAACAACGAATACCACATTCGTTCGCTGTACTTCGATACCATCTTCAATGACGCCTACTTCGACAAGATGGACGGCGACCAGAACCGCGACAAGTATCGCATCCGCATCTACAACATGCGCGATACGAACATCAAGCTGGAGTGCAAGACGAAAGTCGGCAGCCTGATTTCCAAGCGCAGTCTGGGCATTCCGCGCGATTTGGCGGAGCAAATTATTGCCTGCGATCCGACTGGGCTGGAACAGACGCGCTACGGCCTGCTGTCCGACCTCTACCGTGAAATGACGTGCAATCTCCTGCGCCCGGTCGTCATTGTTGACTATGTGCGCGAGGCGTATCTGCATCCGGCGGAAGAGGTGCGCATCACGTTTGATAAGCAGCTTCGCTCCGGCATGAACAGCATCGACCTGTTCAACCCAGCCGTGGCGACCGTGCCGCCGTTTGATAACAACGACATCATTCTGGAGGTCAAGTATAATCAGGTGATGCCGCCCTACATCCGCGATTTGCTGAATTACTACTGCCCGAACGCGCTGTCGAGCGCTATCAGCAAATATACATGGTGTCGGCGCTTTGAGGCGATGGAAGTCTAAGATTTTCCGGCTGTGTTCCACAGGAACGTGGACGCAGCTTTTTTTGCGGATGAGCATATTCACCGGCGAAATCGCATAGAAATCACAGGAGAAAGTGACGTTCCATCTTGTGGAGAGAGAAAATATCGTGTAAAATAGGAAAGGGGAGGAATGCACATGCGTGAAAGCACTCTGCGTGAATTGACGCTCCGGCTGAAAAACGCCGCGCCCACCCTCCAGTTGGAAGAAAACGCGGATATGGCGCGCTATACGACGCTGCATTTGGGCGGCCCGGCGGATTTGATGGCAAATCCGGACGACCCAGCGCAAATTCCGCTGATGATTGATGCCACGAGGGAACTGGACGTGCCTGTTACGGTCATCGGCAATGGCAGCAATCTGCTCGTGCGCAGCGGCGGTATCCGCGGACTGGTGATTCGCATTTGCCGCAATTTGCGCGGTGTGGAAGTGAACGGCGACCGCATTCGCGCACAGGCAGGCACGATGATGTCGAGCCTGTCGATGGCGGCGGCGGACTGCGACCTTGGCGGATTGACCTTCGCCAGCGGCATTCCGGGGACGATTGGCGGCGGTGTGTACATGAACGCGGGCGCGTACGGCGGCGAAATGAGTCAAGTGGTGACGCTGGTTGAGGGCTACAACATGGCGGGTGAACCGTTCCGTTACAGCCGCCCTGACCTGCATTTCGGCTACCGTTTTTCGCGCCTGATGAAGGAAAACAAGATTATTACGCACGTCACCGTCCAGCTGCCGCCGGGTCAGCACGAAGAACTGCTTGCGGAAATGGTGGATTTCAACCGCCGCCGCGCCGAAAAGCAGCCGCTGACCTTTTTCAGCGCGGGCAGTACGTTCAAGCGCCCGGAAGGCGCATTCGCTGCGCAGCTGATTGATGAGTGCGGCCTGAAGGGAGCGCGCATCGGCGGCGCACAGGTGAGCGAAAAGCACGCCGGTTTCCTTATCAACCGCGGCGGCACTGCCGAAGATTTCCTTGCCTTGATGGCGCACGTCCAGCGCGTCGTCTATCGGCAGAAGGGCGTCAAACTGGAGCCTGAAATCAAGATTCTTGGCGAAGATGCACCTGTGGAGCAGGTGTAAGGGGAACAAGGATGTTTCTTGCAACGGAAAAATCAGGAAAATCATCGTTATCCTGCTGAAAGCACAGCAGCTATGCGTGCATTCCGCGCCGATCGCAACAAAGGAGGAGTTTCATCATGCGTTTTCTCGTGGTAACAGGCTTGAGCGGCGCGGGCAAAACGTCCGTCAACCGCTATTTGGAAGATATGGGCGCGTTCTGCGTGGATAATCTGCCGCCGAATATGATGTTCCGCATGATGGAAGCCATCGAGAAATCGGCGCTCCACCGCCCCCTCGTTGCGATGGCGGTGGACGTGCGCAGCGGCGAGTTCTTCGATGCAAAATCGGTCAGCGACCTGATTGCCGAGAGCCGGCAGCTCGGCTATCAAATCGAAACGCTCTACCTTGAAGCGTCGGATGACGTGCTCGTCAGCCGCTATAAGGAGACGCGCCGTGACCATCCGCTGGCGGGGGAGAACGTGTCGCTGATTCAGGCGATTGGCAAGGAACGTGCTATCATGCAGCCCCTGCGTGAAACGGCGAATTACATCATTGACACCTCTGTCTTGAAGCCGCGGCAATTGCGCCAGAAGCTCGAAATGATTCTCAGCGGTGACAGTCAGCCTGACGCCATGCACATTGAGATGAACTCCTTCGGCTATAAGCGCGGGCTGCCCATGCAGGCGGATCTTGTGTTTGATGTGCGCTTCTTGCCGAACCCGTTCTACATTCCGGGGCTGGGGCGGCATACCGGGTTGGATGCGGATGTGCGCGACTTCGTGCTGAATCACCCCGTGACGCAGGAGTTCATGACGAAAATGCAAAGCCTGCTGACGTTCCTGATTCCACACTATCAGGAGGAGGGCAAGCACCGCTTGTCGATTGCCATTGGCTGTACGGGCGGCGCACACCGCAGCGTTGCCATCTGCGAGGCGCTTGCGGCGTTTTTGCGTGAGCAGGGCTATGCCATCAGCGTTACCCATCGCGACTTGGAGCTGGAGCAGGCGCACTGGAAGGAAAGGCCGGAGGTGCAGTAAATGTCGTTTTCTGCCACGGTCAAGGATGAACTCTGCCGACTGGAACTGGGGAAAAACTGCTGTATGCTCAGCGAACTGGCGGCGCTCTACCGCACCAGCGGGTCACTGACGTTCCACGGCGGCGGGCGCGTGCAGGTGCAGTATCGCGTGGAGAACACGGCGCTGGCGCGGCGGATTTTCCGCCTGCTGACCGCGCGCATGGCGATTACGCCGCGCCTGCACTACGTCCAGCACGCGCGATTGGGCGGACGGCGCACCTGCGTGCTGACCATCGGCGATGAAGACTCGCAGCGGCTGATGCTGGCACTCCACCTGATTGATAAGGACGAAAACGGCGTGGTGTCGTATCGGCGGACGATTGTGCGCCATCACCTGACGCGCCAGTGCTGCCGCAGGGCGTACCTGCGGGCGGCATTCCTTGGCGCGGGGACAATGACATCGCCCGACAAGGACTATCACTTTGAGATTACCGCGAGTGAACCGGGGCTTGTGCGTGAGCTGACGCGTGTGCTGGAGAAGGCGGAGCTGCCTGTGCACACGTTCCAGCGCAAGGGGCAGACCGTGCTGTATTTGAAGGGTGCGCAGCAGATTTCGGATTGTCTGGCGCTGATGGGCGCGTCGGGCAGCGTGTTTGCGCTGGAGGATGTGCGCATCCGCAAGCAGGCGCGCGGGGCGGCAAACCGTGCCATCAATTGCGACGAGCATAATTCGGAGAAGATGCTTAACGCCGCGCAGCAGCAGGTCAGCGCGATTCGCTGGTATACGATTGCGCACGGCTTGCGGGAGCTTCCGCCCGCCTTGCAGGAAATCGCGCGGCTTCGGCTGGAGAATGTCGATTTGTCGCTGACCGAACTTGGCGCGCAGCTTGATCCGCCGCTGTCCAAATCCGCCGTCAACCACCGGATGCGCCGCCTGATGCTGCTGATTCAGCAGGCGGAGGAAGCCGACCGCAAGGAAGCCGCCGAACAGAAGCCGGACAAATAACGGGAATGTACTTTTTATGTGCGATTCTTGCATTATTCGCCATGTTGTGATACACTAAAGGCGAAGCAAAAGCCGAATCAAGGAGGCTATATTCATGATTGTCAAGCCGATTACCTTTCCGAATCATCAGCCGCTGAACCGTACCCTTGCCGCGCAGGTGGTGCAAACCGCCAGCCGCTTTGACGCGCGCGTGATGATCCGCCGCCATCAGAAGGTTGTCAATGCCAAGTCGATGCTGGGGCTGCTGTCGCTGGATGCGGACGAGCAGAATGAGATGTTCCTCGTCTGCGATGGCGCGGATGAAGAAGCGGCATCGGCGGCAGTGCTGCCGTTTTTTGAGGCGTAATTCACATTTTCCATCTTGACTTCCCGCGCTAAACGCGGACAGGCGGAAGGAGCAATCCTCCGCCCTGTTTTGTTTTTTGGGGAACCCAAGGGGCGCTGCAAGGGAGTTCCTCCCTTGACCCTTCCGCGCGATTGGGTTGGTGACACATTCATACAGTGCCCGCGTGTTTATAGGGGAACCCAAGGGGCGCTGCCCCTTGACTCCGCCAAAGGGTCTTCGACCCTCTGGACTCCCGTTCGCGCGATTCAGTTGAGCGCATTTTCATGCAGTGCCCGCGTGTTTATAGGGGAACCCAAGGGGCGCTGCCCATCAGCAAGAAAAAAATTCATCTTCCCCCGCAACCTTTTGCATTCTTCCCCATCTAACAGGCGGAAAGGAGGAAAAGCGCAGTGACACAGACGGAATTCACCCAGCGCGTGCTGGCGATGCAGGACAGGCTCTACCGCGTCTCCTGCACGCTGCTGTGCTGCGAGGCTGACCGCGAAGATGCCGTGCAGTCCGCGCTGGAAAAGGCGTGGCGCGGGCGCTTCCTGCTGCGGCAGGAGCAGTACATGGAGACGTGGCTGACGCGCATCCTCATCAATGAGTGCTATGCCATCATGCGCCGAAGCCGCCGAATCATCCCGATGGCGGAAGTCGGGGAAAATCAGCCGGCGCAATGGGAAGCACAGAATGCGGACGAGATGCTGTGCCGCGCCCTGACCGCGCTGCCGGACACACTGCGCCTGCCGATTGTCCTGCACTACATGGAGGGCATGGACATTCGCACCATTGCCCGCACGCTGCGCATACGGGAGAGCGCAGTCAAGAGCCGACTGCACCGCGGCAGAGAGAAGCTGCGGCAGTCCGACGAGTTGAAGGAGCTGGTGGAAGATGAATAAAACGAAGCAGGAGAAATGGCAGCGCGCCTATGGCGACACGCCGGATAGCTTCCGGCAGCGGGTTGCGTCGGCGCTTCCAAAGGGTGAGGAGAGCCGGCATGTGGCGTTCCCGCGGCGCGCGATGGTGCTGGCGGCGGCGCTTGTGCTGGTGCTGACGACGGCGTATGCGGCGGTCGTCACGCACACGGAACTGGTCTGGAACGCGGGGCATCCCATCGAGAACGAAGCGGATGACCGCTTGGGGCTGCTGACGGGCAAGGCAGGTACTTCGGGAGACAGCCTGACCATCGGCGGCGTGACCTTCACGGTGCAGGATGGTGTCTACTCCCCGGAGAATGGGCAGCTGTTCGCGTCTGCCGTCATCTCTGCGGATGAAAGTGTGCAGCTGGTCGGCGTGGAGAGCGACATGGAGTGGGAAGTGCGGGCTGTAACTCCGGTCAGCGAAAAGCTCGACCCCAGCGGCATTTCGTGGGCGGAATGGGCGGAACAGAACGGCAAGACGCTCGTTCCTGTGCGGATGGAAATCAGGGGAAGCGAGCAATTCCCGAATATCCCGATGTTTTGCGATTTCTTGACGCAGAATCCGGACGGCACGGTGTCGGTGGGCTTTCAGGTGGATTTGAGCGAGGCGGATGTTAGCCATCTGAAATCCTGCGAAGTGCAGCTGGAATGCCGCGTCGGCGCGTTCGGCAAGGATGGCAAGGCGACGCAGTGGCAGAAGGAAATCCTCACCGCGACGATTACGTTCAAATAACGACAAAAACATTTCGGGAAGTATTGACAAGCGGGGGAACTTTCGGTATAATCGACCCCGTCGCAGATAAGGAATGCTGCTATTTTCAGATTCATCTGAAAATAACAGAGAGTCATTCTGGGTAAAAGACACTGACCCGTCCCGCAAGGGGCGCAAGGCCGAACGGACAGCCGGGTCAAATGCCGATGCGGGGTATAAACTCGCACGCAGCTTTCGCTGTATCTCATTGATTATACGGTTTCCCCATGCGGGTTCGCTCCATTTGGAAGCCGTATGAGTTCAAAGCTCAGTTTCACCGGGTTTCCCTTGTGCGTCACGACGCGCAGCAACTTGTGAAATGGTCAATAAGAGTAGTAAAAGTAAGTCTTTACTTGAGGCAGTCCCGCAAGGAATTGCTGCTGACTCTGACAACCTATCCTTATCTCCGAACGCTTTCTGAAAAGATGCTTTCGGGGTGGTGTGTGCTGTGCAAACATCACCTTTTTTTCGTACCCATTTTACCCAGCCAGCCTGCGACGAAATACTTATTAGGAGGACGACCCCCATGAAGAAGTTCCTTTCCCTGCTCCTGTCTCTGGCGATGCTCCTGAGCGTCGCGGCCCTGGCGGACGAAACGCACGGCAACTACTCCGACGAGATGAAGATTCCCTACGCGGTGGATCTCAGCCCGGAAGACGGCGCGGACAGCGTCGAACGCGCGGGCGACCATGTGGACAGCCCGTACTTCAGCCGTCTGGACTTCTACAACATGACCTCGACCGACACGCTGACCATCCTGCAGCACTTCCAGACCATGCAGCAGACGAGCGAATGGTCTTGCGGCGTTGTCAGCGCCCTGATGGTGATGAACTGGTACGGCAAGCTCGGCGACTACAACGAGCAGACCTTGGCGCAGCTGCGTGGCACGATTGGCGACAAGCCCGGCGCGACCAGCATGAGCCAAATGGTGGATATCTTTAACGGCGTGGGCGGATTCAACTGCTACTCCGCCATCGACGCGGGCGAGGAAGTTGCGGATATTTTCACCTTCGAGTACATCCAGCAGCAGCTGGCGGCGGGCAACCCCATCATGATTGGCTGGAACGACTGGGGCGGCCACTGGCAGGTCATCATCGGCTACGACACGATGGGCACGGAAACCACGCAGGATGACGTGATTATCGTCGCCGACCCCTACGACACCACCGACCACAATCAGGATGGCTATGGCGTGTATGCCGCCGAGCGCTTCCTGTACAACTTCACGTTCTACAACTTCTTCTCCGAAGAGTCGGGAGAACTGAATGACTACTGCTTCCTTGTGGCAACGCCGGAAGCGTAATTGCAAAATCCACGGTGCCCGCTGGTGAAAATCAGCGGGCATTTTGTCTTTTTGGGGGATAAAAGTTTGCAAGGGGCTATGCAGAATGGGCAGAATGTTGTAAAATAAGAACAAGAATCATCAGGAGGATGAGAGAATGTTTCCCGAATCGCTCGTGGCGGCGCGAAAGCTGCTGGAAGAGATTACCCCGCTGCAAACGGACTGTGGGCTGGTATGCGGCGGCGCGTGCTGCCAAACGCATCCCGGCGAGGAGACGGGGATGCTGCTGTTTCCGGGCGAGGCGGAAATGTATCGCGGCGAAAAAGGCTTTACGCTCGTGGATTCGCCGCACGGGACGATTCTCGTCTGCGAGGGGCGCTGCAGCCGCGCGAATCGTCCGCTGGCGTGCCGAATGTTTCCGCTGGTGATGCTCCTGCGCCCCGATGGCGTGAAAATCGCGACGGATGCGGCTGCGCAATCGGTCTGTCCGCTGGCACGGCAGGGGAAAAGCGCCCTTTCGCAGGATTTTGTCGCGGCAGTGCGTCAGGCGGCGAATCTGCTTGCGCAGGACGATCAGCAGGCGGCGCATTTGCGGCGTTTGACGGACATGCAGGACGAATTAAAGGCGCTTCGGGCGCAGTATCGCGGGAGGAAGGAACATGTTTGAGGCAGTAGAAATCTCGCGGGAAATCACCGGGTCGGGGCAAAATCTGCTCCTGTGCGGGGATGTTTACCAGCAGCAGCCCGCGCTGTCAGCGCTGGCGGGGCAGGTGCAGGCGGTGTATATTGATCCGCCGTTCATGACGGGGGAGACGTTCACGCGCCGCCGTCGCTTCGGCACGTCCGGCTGGAAAACGGGTCGCCCGATGCCTGAATATCCGGCGTATATCGATCGCTTTGCCGACACGAAGGAATATCTGGAACTGCTGCGTTCGCTAATTGAGCGCGCGAAAGACCTCTTGAAACCGACGGGCGTGCTGTATCTGCATCTGGACTGGCGGACGAGCGCGTATGCCCGCTTACTGTGCGACGAGATCTTCGGGGAGGATATGTTCCTGAACGAAATCGTCTGGAGCTACGAGAGCGGCGGGCGCGCGAAGAAATACTTCAGCCGCAAGCACGATACCATCCTGCTTTACGCGCGCTCGAAGGACTACCACTTTGACTTGCGGCGCGTTCCGCTGGCGCGCGCGGAGCACCGCAAGAACCACATGCGCCGCTGCGTGGACGAGAACGGGCGGAGTTACAGCCAAATCACCACCGGCGGCAAGGTCTACCGCTACTACGACGATGCGCCGGTATATCCGGGCGACGTGTGGAGCGACATCAGCCATTTGCAGCAGAAAGACCCGGAGCGCACGGGTTATCCGACGCAGAAGCCGCTGAAGCTGCTGGAGCGCCTGCTGCTGCCCGTCGTGCGCGAAGGGGACATGGTGGCGGATTTATGCTGCGGCAGCGGCACGGCGATGGAAGCCGCGCAGTCGCTGGGCTGCCGCTTTGTCGGCGTGGACAAGAGCCCGGAGGCGATTTTGACGACAGCGAGCCGCTTGGAGTGCAGCGACCTGACGATTGACTGCCCCTGCACGATGGACGAAACGCCGTTGGAAGGGGAGTACAACGGCCACGGCGGGATGCTGCTGCTGACGGGCTTCCACGCCGCGCACCCGTCCTTCCCGAAGACCGAGCAGCAGCTGGACACGCTGGAAAGCTGGAGCGTGGGCAAAATCACGCCGGAGGGCCTGCAAGTGATGCAGCGCTTCCGCCGAAGCCGGAAACAGCCGGAACTGCCGTGGTTCTGCGTCCTGCCGGAAGGGTGCGGGGACATCGCCGTATCGACGGTGGACGCGGCGGGGCGGAAGAGAGTGTATCGGTGGAAAGCATGATATGTTCTAATAATGTTTTTTGGTAAAATGACATAATAACACTTGACAAGCATAACAAGATTGTGATACTATAAGCGTGGATACACACTATAAGAAGCACTTAACGACACCGCCCCTAAAGAAAGAGGTGATGCCATTGCACGTTACGGCTATTGGTTTTTAACGTAAGATTTACAACAATGCGACGATGAAGTAAAGGAGTTCTATAAGATGAAGAAGTTTGTGCGTTTGATTAGTTTGGTGATGGCTGTTTCGTTGGCACTGATGATGGTTGCAATGGCGGGAGCCTGCAATCATGTGTGGACTAAATGGACAACGAAGATTCCGCCGACTTGCTTAGAAGAAGGAGAGCAAGAAAGTAGCTGCGATAGCCCGAAGTGCGGTACACATGCTACTCGTCCGGTTGCCAAGTTGGATCATTACTACGTCCCAGCGACATGTACGAGAAAGGCACACTGTGTCAATGGCTGCGATGAGGAAAGAGGAGAGCTGCTTCCGCATACTTTTGCAGCTGCAACCTGCGTACAACGTCCTAAATGTACCCAGTGCGGCCTTGAAGAGGGGGCGCTTGGTAGACACAATTTTGTATCGACAAGCTGTTTGCAGCCTAAGGTCTGTACAGAATGTGGCATTCAGTCAAAAGAATTAACAAGTCATGAATATACTGATGCTACATGTCAAAAACCTGCAACATGCAAACGCTGCGGTGATGAAACTGGCGGCAAGGCAAACCATAGCTTCCCGAAAGTGAGTTGCACGATGGTTGCTAAATGCAGATGGTGTGAAAAAAAACAGCGTGGTGAACATCAGTGGGTTACGGAGGGAAAAGAAAGAACTTGCTCGGTTTGTCAAATCTCTCAAGCATTGAAACAACCGAAGCCAGATCCTGAATATACGGAGTGATAAGGAGCAGAGTATGAGAAAGCGGAGAATTTTTCTCTCAATCCTCTTGATAATTGTCTTGCTTTGCCCAATGTACGCTGCATTCGCGGATGCAACGGAATCCACCGTCCTGACGGTCGCCTGTGAAGAACACGAGGTGAAGCTGTTCGATGCGGCTGTGATGCGTTTTTGTGAACAGCATCCGGGCGTGGAAGTGCGCTTTGAGATTATGACAACCGAGCAAATGGACGATGCGCTGGAAAATGGCACGAACGTTGACGTGTTCCTGACGGTGAGCAATTTCACCAATTTAGACCGCTTGGTGCATCAAGGGCTGATTGCGCCGCTGTCCTCCGAAACCCTGCTTGCGAACATGGCGAAGATGTACACGCCTTTCCGCGATTATGTGACCTATCAGCAGCAGGTGTATGCCTATCCGCGCGCAGTGCTTGCGAACACGCGCACGGTGAACACGGAGCTTCTGCGGATGTACGGCAGCTTCCTCGGCGAAGTGCCGACGACGATGAGCGAGTACATCGAGCAGATGCGCAAGTGGTACGACACGTCCATCACCGTCGGCAGTGACAGCAGCTTTACCGACCAGAACGTGCCGGAAACGCTGCTGGAATATACGCTGGATGAGCTGGTGATTGCGTACCTGTGCGAATACTATCAGACGGACGGCACGCGGGGGACGTACCGTGATTTCAGCACTTCAGATTTCGCGAACATGCTGGACAGCTTGGACTTTCTGCGCGTGGCGGCTTTCCAGATGACCGAGGCGGAGGAAAAACCGTGGAATGCCGCCGCGTGGGGCGAAAAGTCAGGCAGTCTGTATACAAATGCTGGCTTCACACCGGTCGTCATCGGCTTTGAGGAAAACGAGCAGTACATTCTGCCGCCCGCATTCGATGCGGAGGGCGAACCGTGCATCATCACCTACTTGCAGATGCTTGTCATCCGCGCGGACAGCGAACATCAGGCGCTGGCGAACGCGTTTATCGAAGCTGTGGCGGAATCCGACATTGGCGACAAGTCGAACTTCGAGTTGTTCGAGGATACTGACGGACTGGTGAATCCGGGCGTGACGGAGGAAGAGCTGCAGGCTTACCGTGAGATGCTGCCGCACTTTAGCCTGCACACCGGGGCGATTATTTCCGGCATGTTCTGGGGAGAAGAGAGCGCGACGGATGTCCTGATGGCGTATTTCCACCAAGACTTGACGAAGGAAGAGGCACTGAGCAAGCTGGATGCAATGCAGAGCCAGTGGATTCAGCAGCAGCCGATGGGTCTACACTAAGCAGCAACCAAATAAATAGCGGCGCATGTGCATTCCCTCGCACATGCGCCGCCTTCATATATCAATATCAGTCGTCCGAATAGACCTTAACCCCGCTGCCCTTCCGAATCAGCACGGGCATGGTGTCCAGCGGCGCGTCCATGCGCACGGTCTGTCCGCCGGTGTATTCCGCACCTGTCGCGGCATCCATCCAGTCAGCCCCTGCGGGCAGGTACACGTCGCGCACTCTTGCGCCCGCTTCCAGCACCGGGGCAACCAGCACGTCCGCGCCGAAGAGGTACGCATCCTCCACAGACCACGCGGCTTTATCTGCCGGAAAGCCGTAGAACAGGGGACGCATGACCGGGTCGCCGTGCTCGTGGGCGGCGCGCATCACCTCGCGGATGTACGGGCGCATCCGCTCACGCACGAACAGGTACTTCCGCAGAATCTCGTACACCTCGTTGCCGAACGACCAGACTTCGTTGCTCTGACCGCTTGTCAGCTGGCGCACGTCGCCGATGTACTCCTGCTCGCGCTCATACCACGGGCTGCGCTCACCGTGCATCCGGAAGACCGGGCAGAAGCACGCCCACTGGAACCAGCGCACCAGCAGTTCGCGGAACGCCGGGTCATCCACCTGACCGCCGAGGAAGCCGCCGATGTCGCTTGTCCACCACGGAATGCCTGCCATGCCCATGCTCAGGCCCGCTTGCAGCTGCTCCCGCATCGCGCGGAAGGTGGAGGAAATGTCGCCCGACCAAGTGAGAACGGCGTATTTCTGGCTGCCCGCCCATGCGCAGCGCACAAGCGACAGAATCTCCGTTTCGCCCGCTTCGCGCAATCCATCGTAGAAGCACTTTGCGTAGCCGACGGGGTAGGTGTTTGTGCATTGCAGGGCAGGGCCTGCGTAATAGCGGTAGTTGTCAAAGTCATACGGCCCGTATTCCGGCTCGGACTCGTCCAGCCAGAAGCAGCGGATGCCATACTGGTAGTAGTTCTTCTTGCACTGCTCCCAGACGAATGCCTGCGCTTCCGGGTTCGTCGCGTCGAAGAAGAATGTGTTGCCCATCCACGTCATAACAATCGCGTTGCCGCGGTCAGCCGTCACCAGCAAGCCGCGCTCTGCCATTTCGCCGAAGTTGACGCTCTTTTCGTCGATGGTCGGCCAGACGGATACAACCGTCTCCACGCCCATTGCTTTCAATTCGTCCACCATCGCCTGCGGATTCGGCCAGTCCCGCGGCTCAAAGCGGAAATCACCTTGCCGCGTCCAGTGGAAGAAGTCGACGACGATGGCATCCAGCGGCAGTCCGCGGCGCTTCATTTCGCGCGCGACAGACAGCAGCTCCTCCTGCGTCCGGTAGCGCAGCTTGCACTGCCAGTAGCCCATGCCGTATTCGGGCATCATAGGGGTGCGCCCGGTTGCGGCGGTGTAGTTCGCTTCGATGTCCGCCGGGGTGTCGCCCGCCGTGATGAAATAATCCAGCTTTTTGGTGGATTTTGCCGACCACTCCGTCACATTCGTGCCGAACGCCGCCGTACCGATTGCCGGATTGTTCCACAGGAAGCCGTAGCCGCGGCTGGACACGAAGAACGGCACGCTTGATTGCGAATTGCGGTGCGCCAGCTCCAGCACAGAGCCTTTCTTGTTCAAATGGCGATCCTGATACTGCCCCATGCCGAAAATCATCTCGTCGTCATACGCCTCGAAGCGCGCGGTGAGGGAGAAATCCGTGCCGCCGGGGATAGGCTTGAGTTCACGCGCCGGAACGCGCAGCGGGACGCAGTAGCGGTTGATGCGGTCACGGTTGCGCCAATATTCCGCCGTCAGCACCTCGCCGCGCTGGTTCAGGAACGTAATCCACCCCTCGGTGGAGATTTTCGCGGTGATTTTGCCGTTCGTCAGCGTCCATTCCGTGCCGGTTTGGTGGTACTTCGCCCACTCATCGCCCTTGTACCACGGGTCGGTCGTGTCAATGACTTCGCTGCGGATGACGACGTCCGTCGCTTCAACCGGTTCGGTCAGCGCCCAGTCGTGGTCGTCCATGCCCGGCTCGGCGCTCATGCGCACGCGCAGGCTGTCCTTGCCCCACGGGTCGATCCAACATTCGCTTCTGCCATCGTGGATGATGAGCCGGTGATTCTGCTGCTCTACGCGCATGGAAAACGCCTCCTTATCGCAATACGAAGGGGAAAATCAGGGCACCACCGCACAATTCGGCGGCACGTCTTGCGATGTCTTTTCCGCCATCTGCGGCATGCAAATTCCTCGATTTACATCCAGTAAACCTTCGAAATTTGCATTTGCATCTGACGAAAAATTCATTCGCCAGTCGACCACCTCATTTGTGCGGTGTTACCTTAGCATTTTGCGGCTTCCAGCAGTCCGCGCTTGACGTCCCAAAGCTTCTGGGAGAGGTCAACGTAGTAGGTGTGGGGGTTCTCAAAGCGCTTCACTTCGTCCCACAGCGTGTGAATCTGCTGGCGGCAGTATGCCTTGATGTCGTTCAGTTCCGGCAGCTCGTAGACGAGTTCGCCGTTCTGGAAAATCGGCACTTGCAGTTCGCGGACGGTGAAGTCGGTCAGTTCCTTGGTCTTCCACGTCGCGTTCGGGTCGAAAATGACGTGCGGCTTCGTCGGGTCAATGACCTCGTCGCGCAGGGTCAGCTCGTCGGCAATCGCCTTGCCGCTCTCGCGGTCGTAGAGGCGGTACAGGCGCTTGAAGTGCGGGTTGGTAATCTTTGCCGTGTTCTCGCTGACCTTGATTTTCGGGATGATGTTGCCCTCGTCATCCTCAATCGCCGCCAGTTTGTACACGCCGCCGAAAACGGGGTTCGATTTGCTCGTAATCAGCCGTTCGCCCACGCCGAAGGTGTCCACCTGCGCGCCCTGCATCATCAGGTCGCGGATGAGGTATTCGTCCAGCGAGTTTGACGCGGTAATCTTGCAGTTCGGCAGACCCGCCTCGTCGAGCATCTTGCGCGCCTTCTTGGACAAATACGAAATGTCGCCGGAGTCCAGACGGATGGCGAAATTGGTGATGCCGCGCGGCAGCAGAATCTCCTTGAACGCGCGGATAGCGTTCGGTACGCCGGATTTGAGGGTGTTGTAGGTGTCAACCAGCAGCGTCGCGTTGTCGGGGTACAGCTCGCAGTAGGTCTTGAAGGCGTCGTATTCCGTCGGGAACATCTGCACCCACGAGTGCGCCATCGTGCCGCCCGCCGGAACACCGTAGAGCACGTCCGTCAGCGTGCACGCCGTGCCTGCCACGCCGCCGATGTACGCCGCGCGCGCGCCGATGACCGCGCCATCCGCGCCCTGTGCGCGACGGGAGCCGAATTCCAGCACAGCGCGTCCCTGCGCCGCGCGGACGATGCGGTTCGCCTTCGTTGCAATCAGCGACTGGTGGTTAATCTCCAGCAGCAGATACGTCTCAATCAGCTGCGCCTCAATCGCGGGCGCACGGACGGTCAGCAGCGGTTCGCCGGGGAACACGGGCGTGCCTTCCGGGACGGCGTAAATGTCGCCGTGGAACTTGAAGTTCTTCAGGTAAGTGAGGAAGCCCTCGTCGAAAATTCCCTTGCCGCGCAGATAAGCAATATCATCATCGGAGAAATGCAGCTGCTGGATGTACTCGACAATCTGCTCCAGCCCCGCGGCAATCGCGAAGCCGCCGCCGTCAGGCACGTTGCGGAAGAACACGTCGAAATACACATTGCGCTTGTAGAAACCGTTGCGGTAGTAGCCGTTGCCCATCGTGAGTTCATAGAAATCACAGAGCATCGTCGGGTTTTCCTGCGGTCGATTTGCCATTGCTTTGCCCATCCTGTTCTATCTTATTTGTCGAAATTTGTCACATTGATTTGCAGTCCGCGCATCACATCGAGCGCCTTTTCGTGCAGCGCCTCGTCATTGGACGCGCAAAGCGACGCATCCACGGACACGCGCGCTTCCGGCAGCGCTGCCTTGCACAGCACGGCGTTTGAAATCACGCAGATGTTCGTGACCACGCCGACCAGCTCGATTTCCTGATACGGGTGCGTGCGCAGGTAGCAGAGCATCTCCATTGAGCCGAAAGACGGCTTGAAGAACACCATGTCCTGCTTTTGGCGGCACGCCGCTGTTTCCCCGAACAGGCGGTGTCCAGGCGTTCCGGCGATGCAGTGCGGCACGGGGAGATTTTTCCCCTCCTGCGTGGTCGGGTAGTCGTCATTGTGCGTATCCAGCGTGAACATCACGTCGTCGCCGCGGCTGTGATACAGGCGGATTTTCTCAGCAATCCCGTGGTCAAGCGTGACTGCCTTCTCAAAGCCGAGAGAACCGTCCACAAAGTCCTTCTGGTAGTCCACGACAATCAGGCATCGTTTGCCCGTCTCCATGCTCCGTTCGCCTCCTCTTTATCGAGTACCATTTCTTATTATACAACGGAAAATCGGTTTCGTAAAGGAAAAAATGCGCAAACGTAAGAATTCCGCAAAGGGAAAACGAAATCTGTGTGAACGCATGGACATTCGGCGAAAAACGTGGTAGACTGAAACGGATTATTCAATAAAAAAGGGGCGAAATTTGCCGTGAAGCTCAACACCAAGCGTACCATGCTGGTCGGTCTGGCGTTCTTGTCCATCTGCATTTTCTGGCAGATGTATGACAGCGTGATGACGCTGATTCTGACGGATACTTTCCACCTGAACGAGACGATTGCGGGCGCGGTCATGGCGGCGGATAATGTGCTGGCGCTGTTCCTGCTGCCGCTCTTCGGCGCGCTGTCGGATAAGACGAACACGCGCATTGGCCGCCGGATGCCCTACATCATCGGCGGCACAGCGGCGGCGGTCGTACTGATGAACCTGCTGCCCGTGCTGGACAACGCCTATGCCGCGTCGCCCTCGCCGCTGATTTTGGGGCTGTTCATCGCGGTGCTGGCGCTGCTGCTTGTTGCGATGGGCGTGTACCGCTCCCCGGCGGTGGCGCTGATGCCGGATGTGACCCCGAAGCCCCTGCGCAGCCGCGGCAATGCCGTCATCAACCTGATGGGCGCGGTCGGCGGCATTCTGTATCTGGCGCTGGCGGCAGTGCTGTACCCCGCGTCGCGCAAGGTGGCGGGACATGTGGATTATCAGCCGCTGTTTATCATCGTGTCGCTGATTATGGCAGTATCGGTGCTTGCGCTTGCGCTGACGGTGAAGGAAAAGAGGCTGTCCGAAGAGAACCGCGCGCTGGAGAAGCAGCACCCGGATTGGAACCTCGCCGCGAAGGATGAATCGGGCAACGAAGTGCTGCCGAAGGAGGTCAAGCGGTCATTGACCTTCCTGCTGGCGTCCATTTCGCTCTGGTTTATCGCCTACAACGGCGTGACGACGTGGTTCACGAAGTACATTGAGCAGGTGATGGGCGAGGGCTTGGGCGGCGCATCAACGTGCCTGCTCGTCGCGACGGCGGGCGCGATTTGCTCCTACATCCCGATTGGCGCTTTGGCAGCGAAAATCGGGCGCAAGCGGACGATTCAGCTTGGCGTTGCCCTGCTGACGCTCTGTTTCCTGCTCGGCTTCGTCCTTACCTGCACGTCGAGCGTTATCACCCCGGTGATGTACGTCGTTTTCGCCCTGGTCGGTCTGGCGTGGGCGGCGATTAACGTCAACTCTCTGCCGATGGTGGTGGAAATGTGCCGCGGCAGCGACATCGGGCGCTTCACAGGCTACTACTACACGTTTTCGATGGTTGCGCAGGTCGTCACGCCGATTGCCGCGGGTTCTTTGATGCGCGCAATCGACTACCGCGTGCTTTTCCCTTATGCTGCAATTTTCTCCGCCCTGAGCTTTGTCACGATGTGCTTCGTCCGCCACGGCGACGCAAAGGTGGAAGCAAAAAAGGGACTGGAAGCCTTCGAGGACATGGATGTGGAATAAGTGCACGAAATGTGGAAGTTCTGTGGATAACGAAAGCCGCTGCGGGCAAAACGCGGCGGCTTTTTGAATGGGGGAGGATTTGCGCGTTTGATTTACATGGGTGAATGCGAAATCCTTTTGCAACAATAGAAATCAAGCAACATGGGTGTGCACTGCGAAGGGGTGGAGGGGGCGAGCGCAAAGCCCCCTCCTCGCCTCCGCAGAGGCGAAATCTCCCTGCAACGAAAAAGACCAGCACCGAGAGAAAACGACTTCTCCCGATGCTGGTCGGTCGCGTCCATCTGACGCGACAATGTTGAATAGGTTGAAAGAGCAGCTTGGGGGCGCGTCTGCGGACGCGCAAAGTTACTGCGCAGGGACGCTGCGCTGCCTGCGACCAAGGCGGCAGGATTGAGCGCGTTTAGCATAATTGGCTTAACGGTGCAACAGTTGGGGCGTTGCCCCAAGCCCCACCAGAGGTGCCGCCTCTGGACTCCGCAAGGGGCAGACGAAAAGGGACGAAGTCCCCCCCTTGCCCCCTTTCGCGCGATTGAGTTGGTTTCGCTGCCATACTCCTTCCGCGTGCTGCGCTTTGGCGTCCCGAAGCAATCAGCCCTTACAGCTTCGCCAATTCCTTAAACAGCCCCTTATTCGCCTGATACAGCTTCGTATACAGCGCATACACCTTCTCATACTGCGGCACATTCTCCGCAATCGGGTTCTGCGCCGGATTCACATGAATCATCGCCCGGCACGCTTCCGGCACGCTCGCGTACAGCCCCGCGCCGACGCCGGCCAGAATTGCCACGCCCAGCGCCGGACCTTCCGTGTTCACCGTTGTCGCAACCGGCATCTGGAACACATCCGCCAGCATCTGCCGCCACAGCGGACTCTTGCCGCCGCCGCCGCAAGCCAGCATCGTTTCGGGCGCAACGCCCATTTCCGCCAGCACATTCAGGCAGTCCTTCAAAGAGTAGGTGACGCCCTCCATGACCGCGCGGAGCAGATCACGGCGCGTGTGCATTGCGCTCAAGCCGAAGAACATGCCGCGGCAGTCTGCGTCAAGGTGCGGGGTGCGTTCGCCCATCAGGTAGGGGGCATACAGCAGCTTGTTCGCGCCGATGGGGGACTGCGCCGCCTGCTTGTTCATCAGGTTGTAGGGGTCTTCGCCCATGAGCGCGGCGGCTTCCTTCTCCGCCATGCAGAAGTTGTCGCGGAACCACTTCAGCGACAGACCCGCCGCCTGCGTCACGCCCATGACGTGCCATGCGCCCGGCACAGCGCAGCAGAACGTGTGCACGCGCCCCTTGGGGTCGATGGCGAGCTTGTCCGTGTGGGCAAACACAACGCCGGACGTGCCGATGGTGGTGAACGCGCGCCCGTCCTCGACAACACCCGTGCCGACAGCCGCCGCCGCGTTGTCGCCCGCGCCGCCGACGACCAGCGTATCTTCGCTCAACCCGGTCAGCTCCGCTGCCGCCTTGGAGATGTGGCCCGTCACTTCGCAGGATTCGTACACCTTCGCCAGCAGCGACGGGTCGATGTTCAGCATGTTCAGCAGCTTCTCCGACCAGCAGCGGTTCGGCACATCGAGCATCTGCATCCCGGATGCGTCGCTGACTTCAGTCGCGAAATCGCCGGTCAGCATATAGCGCACATAGTCCTTCGGCAGGAGAATGTGACGGCACTTGGCGTACACTTCCGGCTCGTGATTGCGCACCCACAGCAGCTTCGACAGCGTGAAGCCAGTCAGCGCAGGATTTGCCGTAATGGAAATCAGCTGATCGCGGCCGACAATTTCGTGAATCTGGTCGCACTCCGCCGCCGTGCGCTGGTCGCACCAGATAATAGACGGGCGCAGGACGTTCCCTGCTTCATCCAGCATGACCAGACCGTGCATCTGACCGCTGATGCCCATCGAAACGACGTCCTTCTTATCCACACCGGACTTCGTCAGCACGCTGCGGATGGTGTCCACCGCCGCATGATACCAGTCCTCCGGCTTCTGCTCCGCCCAGCCGTTGTGCGGCTGATACAGCGGATACTCCACCAGCGCGGAGCAGACCGCCGTGCCATACTGGTCGAACAGCACCGTTTTGGTGCCGGACGTGCCAAGGTCAATACCAAGAACATACTTCATCGGAAAAATCCTCCTCTTTTTATGTACCGAAATCGTGCAAAATGGGAAAGGGGTTTCCATCTGCTTCATTGTACCGTGAATCGGCGAATTCGTCAAGCCTTGCGGGGAGAAGTTGAATGAATTTCGCGTGTTCGGTTGACACAGGGCGAAAGAAGCGGTATCATAAAGAGCAAACATAGAATCCTATCTTAACGGAGGGTCGCCCGAAGGGGTCAAGGGGGCAATCGGAATGCCCCCTTGTCGCCTCCGCAGAGGCGAAACTTCCCTGCAATAGATGGAGTTGATGTTCGGAAGCGCCATCTATATAACAGGAGGTCGCAATGATTGTCTTAGGCATTGACCCCGGCTATGCGCTGATGGGCTGGGGCGTGGTGGAGGCGCAGGGCGCGCGGATGCGTCTGCTTGGCTACGGCTGTGTGGAGACGCAGGCGGGTGTGCCGATGCAGCACCGCTTGCGGGCACTGCAATTGGGTGTGCGCGACCTCGTGAACATCTATCATCCGGACGACGTGGCGTTTGAGGAGCTGTTCTTCGCGCGGAACGTCACGACGGCGCTGATGGTTGGGGCGGCGCGCGGCGCGGCGATTATCAGCGCGGCGGAGTATACGGAGAGCCTGTATGAGTATACGCCGATGCAGATTAAGCAGGCGGTGACGGGGTATGGGAAGGCAGATAAGAAGCAGATTCAGCAGATGGTGAAGCTGCTTTTGGGGATGAAGGAGATACCGAAGCCGGATGACGCGGCGGATGCGATAGCGTGTGCGATAACGCATTGCCAGTGTGGCGCGGCGAAGGAACAATTCAGGATGAAATAGGGGGAGGGGAAGGGCAAAGCGCCCCACGCGGAAGGAGTATGAAGAAGAAGTCAACTCAATCGCGCGGAGGGGTCAAGGGGGGATTCCCCCTTGCAGGGTCAAGGGGCGGCGCCCCTTGTGGGGTTTGGGGCAACGCCCCAACCGTTGCTCGTCAAAACTACTCAAAGGGAACAGCCAACAAGGCGCAGGCAGCGAAGCGTCCCTGCCAGTAACTAAAAATCCTTCCAATACAGTTCAATCTGCATGGGAGGCGACCGCCGAAGGAGTCCAGAGGGCGATCGCGAACTTCGTTCGTTTTCTTTGCCCTCTGGAAGTATGGCAATGACCAGATTGGTAGGAAAATCAACGCTGGCTGTCTGAAAAAACAGCAGTCTTTAATTGTTGCAGGGGATTTCGCCTCTGCGGAGGCGACCAAAGGGCATGAAAACAGACGAATGTCTGCGGTCGCCCTTTGGAAACCTTCGGGCTGCACACTCCCATGTTTCTTGATTTTTATTGGAAGGCTTTTTAGTTACAGTTCAACTTTATTTTCCCTCACGTTTATTCTTTTACCCAAGGAGATAACCACCATGTACGCATTTATCGAAGGTCGCGTGTGCGAAAAAACGACCAATTCCTTAGTTCTTGAAGCTGGCGGCATCGGCTATCAGCTCAACTGCTCCATGACCACCTTGCAGGAAGCGCCGCCGATGGGCGAGAAAATGCGCTGCTATACCTACCTTTCCGTCCGCGAAGACGCGATGGAACTCTTCGGTTTCGCAACAAAGGAGGAAAAGCAGCTCTTCCTTTCGCTCACGGGCATCAGCGGTGTCGGCGCAAAAACCGCGCTCGGTCTGCTCGGCGCTATGCCCCTGCGCGACTTGAACCTCGCGATTTTGCTCGGCGACGTCAACGCACTCTCCCGTGCGCCGGGTATCGGCAAAAAGACGGCGCAGCGAATCGCGCTGGAACTCAAAGATAAGGTCACGCAGGCGGATATCAATCAGCCGACGGGCAAAGCGGCCATGCCGACATCAGGCGCGGCGGCGGATAATTTCGCCGAAGCCATCGAGGCGCTGACTGCGCTGGGGTACTCCGCCATCGAGGCGCGCGATGCCCTGTCGCATGTGGAGGACAAGGATGCCCCAGTGGATGAACTGATTCGGCTGGCGCTGCGCGCAATGGCGGGAATGTGAGGATAAAAAGTGGAAGAGAGATTGGTGACGGGCGACTTTCAGCCCGAAGACAGCGCGGTGGAGACGACATTGCGCCCGCATACCCTGCGGGAGTACGTCGGTCAGCAGGCGGTTAAGGACAGCCTGAGCATCTACATTCAGGCGGCGCTTACCCGCCATGACGCGCTGGATCATATGCTGCTCTACGGCCCGCCCGGTCTGGGCAAAACGACGCTGGCAACCATTGTCGCGGCGGAAATGGGGCAGAACATCCGCGTTACGTCCGGCCCGGCGATTGAGCGTCCCGGCGACCTCGCGTCAATTCTGGCGAACCTCAATCAGGGGGACGTGCTGTTCATCGACGAAATTCACCGCCTCTCCCGCTCGGTGGAAGAGGTGCTGTACCCCGCGATGGAGGACTTTGCCATCGACATCATGATTGGCAAAGGCCCGACCGCGCGGTCGATTCGCGTCGCCGTGCCGAAATTCACGCTCGTGGGTGCGACAACCCGCGCAGGTCAGCTGTCCGCCCCGCTGCGCGACCGCTTCGGCATTCTCTTCCGGCTGGAAATGTACAAGCCGGAGGAACTGGCGCAAATCGTCCGCCGAAGCGCGTCGATTCTGGAGATTGACGCGGAGGACGCAGGCATCATGGAAATCGCGCGCCGAAGCCGCGGTACGCCGCGAATCGCAAACCGGATGCTCAAACGCGTCCGCGACTACGCGCAGGTGCGCGGCGGCGGCGTCATCAGCCTCGATGTCGCACGGGAGGCGATTGCCATGCAGGGCGTGGACGAGCTGGGGCTGGACAAGGTGGATCGCGCCGTCCTCGGCACGATGATGGACAAGTTCGGCGGCGGCCCGGTCGGACTGGACACACTTGCGGCGACGACCGGCGAGGACGCCGTGACCATTGAGGACGTCTACGAACCGTACCTGATGCAGCTCGGCTTCCTGATGCGCACGCCGCGCGGCAGAATGTGCACGCCCGCCGCGTGGGAGCACATGAAGCGCACGCCGCCGGGGCAGGCGAACGACAATCAGCTGAAAATGGAGCTGTAAGCATGAATTGCGAATCAAAAGAAGCAATTCGCAAGGACCGCCGCGCACAGGTGCTGTACGAGAAGGTCGGCTTCCGCGTCGTCGGCGTTCACCCGGACGCGTTTGTGCTGAAAGACGGAACAATGCGAAATGAATATTTAATGCAATTGAAAATAAGGTGAATTGTTATGAAAACATCCGATTTTGATTATGAATTGCCCGAAGAACTGATTGCGCAGACCCCGGTCGAACCGCGCGACCACAGCCGCCTGATGGTGGTACACCGCGCGACGGGCGAGCGCGAGGACAAGCATTTCTACGATATTATTGACTATTTGAACCCGAACGACGCGCTGGTCATCAACGAGACGAAGGTCATCCCGGCACGTCTGCTGGGCGAGAAGGAAGATTCGGGCGTGCCGGTGGAGGTGCTGCTGCTGCGCCGGAAAAATCAGACGGACTGGGAGGCGCTTGTCCGCCCCGGACGCCGCCTGAAGCCCGGCACGACGTGTGTTTTCGGCGGCGGACTGCTCAAATGCGAGATTCTGGAAAGTGTGCCGGAGATCGGCGGACGCATCGTCCGTTTCCATTATGAAGGGGTTTTCGAGGAACTGCTCGACCGGCTGGGCGAGATGCCGCTGCCGCCGTATATCCACGAAAAGCTGGCGGATCAGAGCCGCTATCAGACCGTTTACGCCAAGAATGAAGGGTCTGCCGCTGCACCGACGGCGGGTCTGCACTTCACGCCGGAGCTGCTCGAACGCATCCGCGCCAAGGGTGTGACCATCGTGCCGGTGACGCTGCACGTCGGGCTGGGGACGTTCCGCCCGGTTCAGGTGGAAGATGTTGACAAACATGTGATGCACAGCGAGTGGTATCAGGTGACGGAGGAAGCGGCGAACACGCTCAACGCCATCCGCGCCAGCGGTGGACGGCTGATTTGCGTCGGCACAACGTCCGTGCGCACGATTGAAACGGTTGCGACGGAGGACGGTATCGTGCACCCCGGCGCGGGCGACACAGCGATTTTCATCTATCCCGGCAAGAAAATTAAGGCGGTGGATGCCCTGATTACCAATTTCCACCTGCCGCAGAGCACCCTGTTGATGCTCGTCAGCACCTTCATGGGGCGCGAGACGGCACTGGACGTTTACCGCGAAGCTGTACAGAAAAAGTACCGCTTCTTCAGCTTCGGAGACGCGATGTTCATCGAATGAACCAAAAATCACAGACAAATTTCGGACAGTTTTTCAGTACGAACAAACTTTTTTCATAATCGCGCTGAAAAATTGTCCGAAAGGCTTGACAATCCGGTCTTAAATGTTTACAATATACCTTGTCTGACAAGTCTGGTTAGGCTTGATGCGGGACATGCAGGCGTAGTTTAGTGGCAAAACTCCAGCTTCCCAAGCTGGCCTTGTGGGTTCGATTCCCATCGCCTGCTCCACAACCGCATCTGCCGCCGGAAAGCAGCGAAGATACCTTCGCAGTTTTACGCGAACATAAAGGAGGAAATTCCAATGGCTAAGGAACGTTACGAGCGCAAAAAGCCCCACGTTAACATCGGCACCA
>ERZ1027040.216-NODE-216-length-31742-cov-14.693250_pt1 | contig 31742 bp, 25 predicted proteins | sample MGYA00519437_ERZ1027040 | MGnify/ENA primary metagenome ERZ1027040 (study PRJEB26926, sample SAMN06164809) | human gut metagenome | biome: ENVO:00009003; feature: ENVO:2100002; material: ENVO:00002003 | host: Homo sapiens | place: USA | collected 2012 ... | reverse complement strand
ATCACCGTCCAGCGCGTGTATATCAGCGGAACCACCGGCGTGAACGACATCACGCTGACCGGCTGCGACTTTGGCACAAAGGCTACTTCCGTCTACTCCAATGCGGACGGTGCAGTGGTCATCGACAATTGCTCCTTCACGGGGGCACAGGTGCCGGTGAACTTCAACCACAAGGCAAACGGTACGCAGACTGTTGCCGTCCAGAACAGCACGTTCACCAACTGCGGCGACAATGGTGATTGGAAGCAGTTCGCTGCGCCCGTGCGCTTTGTCAACAGCGGCAGCGGCACGATGGACACCACCGTGAACACCTGCACCTTCACCGACACGGTGGGCAGCAACGGCGACATCCTGCTGGGCGATGGCCGCGTGGACCAGAATTCCAACGATGTGGCGCTGACTGTGGAGAGCACCAAGGCCACTGTGCAGGCGCAGCAGCCGGGCTACTACGGCAAAGACGGCACGACGGACGAAAGCAAGCAGGGCACGAAGAATGTCGCGGCTGGCGATAAGCTGACCACCAGCGTAACGCAGCTGATGCCCAGCGAGACGCCCACCTACGTGGCAGAGGTCAACGGCATCCAGTATGAGACCCTGCAGGCAGCTATCGACGCGGCTGCTAAGAATGCGACCGTGACCCTGCTGGCGGACACCCGCGAGAATGTCACCATAAGCACATATGGACTGACCCTCGACCTGAACGGTCACACCCTCAACGGCGGCACCGTGGCGGGCAAGCCCGCGCTGACCGTTGACAACAAGAAGGTCACGCTGAAAGACAGCAGCGAGGCGCAGACTGGTACCATCAAGCGTGAGGATACTGCGGACACGAAGACTTCCCACTATGTCATCGACATCCAGGGCAAGAACGGCTTTATGATCGTCGAGAGCGGCAAGGTGGAGAACAACAGCGGCATCCCCGGCGTCAAGGGTTCCTCCCTGATCCGTCTGGGCAACGACAGCGTCAGTGGATGGCCCACCCTGACCATCAAGGGTGGTACGTTTACCCAGGATAACTTCATCGCCATCAAGGTGGATCGCGGTACACTGCACCTGCTGGGTGGCACCGTGAACTCCGCCAACAGCTTCGCCATTGAGAACTGGAACAACGCCTATATCAAGGGCGGTACGGTCAACGGCACCGTGTCCACCTGGGTATACAGCACCGGTGCGGCGTTCAGCAAGCTGGAAATCAGCGGCGGCACGGTCAACGGCAACGTTGCTTCCGTGAACTATGACAATGCTGCGGACAAGCAGGCGCGGGTCTATGTGACCGGCGGTACCGTCACCGGTACGCTGGGCACCTATACCTATAACAATGGCTTGGTTGCTATGGACGAGACAGCCAAGGCCACCATCGAGGTCACCGGCGGCACGTTCTCCAAAGACCCCACCCAGTACGTGGTGGAGGATTCCGCTATTAGCAAGAACGACGACGGCACTTACGGTGTAGCGAAGACATATCTGGCCAAGATCGGCGACACCGAGTACTACACCATGGATGAGGCGTTCCACGCTGTCAAGGCGGGCGAGACCATCGTCATGCTGCGAGACTACACCACGAACAAGGTGCAGAACTCCGGTGATGAGAGCTTCACCATCGATTTGGGCGGGCATACGTGGACCGCTAACATCGTGGACACGGCGTCCGCGGCCTTCGAGATCAACTATTCCGATGTGACGCTGACCGTGAAGAACGGCAAGGTGGTTAGCAGCCAGCTGGCGGGTCTGATCCCCTCCGCCATGAGCGGCACCATCACCTATAACAATTCCAAACTGGTGTTCGATGGCGTCGAGATGACGGCCAACGGCCACAGCGGCATCGAGACCAACGGCAGCAACACCAACGATACCGTGACGCTGAAGAACAGCACGCTGAACGTGCCCAACGGCTACGGCATCTACTTCCCCAGCTCCGGCACGCTGACCATCGACAACAGCGTTATCAACGCCAAGACCATGGGCGTGCAGGTCTGCTCCGGCAGCCTGAACATCAGCGGCGCTGGCACGGCCATCACCGTCACTGGTGACGGCATTGCCAAGACCGAGAACGACGGCGCCATCGAGGACGGCGCGGCCATCTCCATCGTGAACCGCACCGGCTACAAGGGCCTGTCCAATATCGAGGTCAAGGACGGTAAGTTCAAGGCCAACGGCACCAACGCCGCAGTCAAGGCCTACAAGTGGGAGGACCAGACCGCGAGCGCGTTTGACAACAGTAAGAACGTTGTTGCCATCTCCGGCGGTACGTTCTCCAGCGAGGTGGACAAGTCCCTGTGCGCTGACGGCTTCATCCCCACTAAGAACGAGGACGGCACCTACGGCGTGAAGGAAGGCCAGTATGTTGCCGAGGTCGGGAGCACCAAGTACGCCACCCTGCAGGCGGCTATCGACAAGGCCGGTAGAAATGCGACCGTGAGACTGCTGGCGGATACCCGCGAGAATGTCACCATCGCCGAGATGATGACCCTCGACCTGAACGGTCACACCCTCAACGGCGGCACCGAGAAGGGCAAGCCCGCACTGACCGTTACGGCCCGCGTCACCGTCAAGGACAGCAGCGAGGCGAAGACCGGTACCATCAAGCGCGAGGATACCGCGGAGAACTCCGGCGTCAGCTCCCACTATGTCATCGACGTTCAGGGAGCCGGCTGGCTCACCTTCGAGAGCGGCAAGGTCACGAACGACAGCGGCAACGACAGCGGGAAGGGCGCGTCCCTGGTGCGCGTGGGCGATGACAGCATCGCCAAGTACCCCGGCCTGAATATCAAGGGCGGCACGTTTACTCAGGATAACTTCATCGTGATCAAGGTCGATCGCGGCGATCTGTTCCTGAACGGCGGCACGCTGAACTCCGCCAATAGCTACGCCATTGAGGACTGGCACAGAGCTACCATCAAGGGCGGCACGGTCAACGGCACTGTGGCGGCCTGGACGTACAGCGGCGGTCACAACAGCGATCTGACGATCAGCGGCGGCACCGTCAACGGTAACGTGGCGTCCGTGAGTTACGACAAAGCCGAGGGCAAGGCGGCCAAGGTCAGCATCAGCGGCGGCACCGTCAATGGTACGCTGGGCACCTATACCTACGGCAATGGCTTGATTCCTATCGAAGACCCCGCTAAGGCGACTATCGCTGTCACCGGCGGTACATTCTCCAAAGACCCCAGCAAGTACGTGGTGGAGGATTCCGGCGTTACTCCAAACGGCGACGGCACTTTCGGCGTGGCGAAAGCCTATCTGGCCAAGGTCGGCGACACCTCCTACTACACCATGGACGAGGCGTTCAAGGCGCAGACGACCAGCGACAAGGCTATCGTCTTGCTGCGCGATTATACCACCGGTTCAACGTTCAACTCCGGCAGCATTGCCCGCACGGTGGATCTGAACGGCCACACCTGGACCTGCACCGGCACGGATGCAAACAGCGCGGCCTTCGAGATCAACTACCCCGATGCGACGCTGACCGTGAAGAACGGCAAGGTGGTCAGCAGCCAGCTGGTGGGTCTGATCCCCTCCGCCATGGGCGGCACCATCAAGTATGACAATTCCAGCCTGGTGTTCGATGGCGTCGAGATGACGACCACCGCCCGCAGCGGCATCGAGACCAACGGCAACAACACCAACGATACCGTGAAGCTCGTGAACAGCACGCTGAATGTGCCCAACGGCTTCGGCATCTACTTCCCCAGCTCCGGCACGCTGACCATCGACAACAGCGTCATCAACGCCAAGACCATGGGCGTGCAGGTCTGCTCCGGCAGTCTGAACGTCAGCGGCGCTGGCACGGCCATCACCGTCTCCGGTGACGGCATTCCCAAGACCATTAACGACGGCGCCATCGAGGACGGCGCGGCCATCTCCATCGTGAACCGCGCCGGCTACAAGGACCTGGCCGAGATCAAGGTCGAGGGCGGTAAGTTCACGGCCAAGGGCGACAACGCCGCAGTCAAGGCCTACGATTGGGCGAACCAGACCGAGAACGCTTTCACGCAGAGCGACAAGGTTTCCATCTCCGGCGGTACGTTCTCCAGCGTGGTGGACAAGTCCCTGTGCGCTGACGGCTTCATCCCCACCCAGAACGCGGACGGCACCTACAGCGTGAAGGAAGGCAAGTATGTTGCGGAGATCGGCAGCCAGGGCTACGAGTCCCTGACCGAGGCTATCGGTGCGGCGCAGGACGGCCAGACCGTGACTCTGCTGGCTGACGCCGCCGAGGACGTGGTCATCAGCAAGAGCATCACCCTCGATCTGGGCGGCAAGACCCTGACCAACACCAACGTCGGCAAGGCCACGATCTCCGTGACCGGCGGCACCGTCACCGTGAAGAACGGTAATGTTGTGGGCGGCACCAGCTACTACAACATCGAGGCCAAGAAGGATGCCAACCTGACGCTGACGGATGTCACCGCCACGGCGGGCAACAATGGCTCCTCCATGATCGACAACTGGGGCACCCTGACCATCACCAGCGGTACCTACACCGGCGGCCTGAACGTGGTCAAGAGCGAGGAAGACTCCAAGCTGACTATCACCGGCGGTACATTCGAGCTGAGTTATGCGACGAACGGATACACAGGAGTTATCTTTGCGTACGGTGATACCACCATCAGCGGCGGCGAGTTTATCCAGAGTTTGACCACCACAGGACGGTGGAATCACCCGACGGTCGTCCTGACCGGTGTTGTGGAGGGCCATACCGCTATCACGCGGGTTACCGGCGGTCACTTCGTCAACAAGATGTCTGGGGAGAGCATTTTCCGCGGTGTCGGCAAGGCCACCTCTGACAACTTCAAGGTTTCCGGCGGTACGTTTAACAAGAGTATTCCCGATGCCTATTGCGCCGACGGCTTCATCCCCACCAAGAACGCGGACGGCACCTACGGCGTCAAGGAAGGTCAGTATGTTGCCCAGATCGGCAGCAAGAAGTATGAGACGCTGGCCGACGCGATCCGTCTGGCTACAAAGGGCCAGACCATCACCCTGCTGGCGGATGTGGCAGACTGCGGCAGCCTCACCATCAGCAAGAACATCACGTTGGATGGCGACGGCCACACCATTTCCGGCAATTCCAGCATCTCTGTGAACATGCCCGGTAAGGCCGCCGCGGATGTGACCATCAAAAACGTGACCTTCAAGGATATTGCCAACGGCAATAAGCTTTCCGCATTCTACTTCTCCCAGGTCAAGGGCAAGCTGACCATCACCGGCTGCACCTTTGACAGCATCGAGTACGAGGCGATCCAGGTCACGCCGATGGAAGGTGCGGAGATCAACATCAGCAACAACGTGTTCAAGGCCAAGGCTGACGGCACGCAGGTGCGCCATATCCACATTGAGATGGCTTATGGTAGCGGATTTGACTGCGAGGGCCAGAACATCAAGCTGACGGTCACGGATAACCAGCTGCACGGCACCGTGAGCGGTGACGCCAGCATGGGCATCTGGTGGGTCGGCACCGACAGCACGCTGAAGGTGGACGGCAACTACATGGAGCATCCTGAGACGGTGTGCATCACGCTGTCGAACAGCGGTGTGCGCTACAACAGAGGCGACCTCATCTATACGGCGAGAAGCCAGGCGGATGCGGACGTGGATGACCTGATGCCTGCCGTCATTGTGGCGGAAAAGGCCAGCGGCGAATCCAAGATCAAGGCGTACAGCACTCTGGCTGAGGCCATCAACGCGGCGCAGGCCGGCCAGACCGTGAGACTGCTGGCAGATGTCGAGCAGAACACCCAGCTGACCATCAACAAGAGCATCACGCTGGATCTGAACGGCAAGACCATCCGTAACACGGCGGACATCTGGGGCGATAAGGCCAACGCTATCCTGTCCATCACAAATGGCGCCAAGGTGACCATCACCGGCAACGGCACCATAGATGCCAAGGAGAACGACTGCTACACCATCAACGTGGTGAAGGGCGACCTGACCATCGAAAACGGCACCTTCTACGGCAATGTCAGCGTGGTTCAGGTGCAGGAGGGCACCCTGTCTGTCAAGGGCGGCACCTTCGACCTGCACCAGAAGTGGGAAGGCAGCAGCAAGTATCTGATCAACTGCATCGATGATGCGTATGTGGGCGGCAGTGCGAATGTCGCCATCAGCGGCGGTACGTTCGTCGGCTTCGACCCCAACGTCTCCCCCGAGCAGAAGGTGGACGGCAAGACTTCCAGCTTCGCGGCTCCCGGCGTTGGTATCACCAAGAACGAGAACGGCTCCTTCACGGCTGTTGACGGCATGACCGCCCAGATTCTGGACAAGGACGGCAATTCCGTCAAGGCGTACAGCACTCTGGCCGAGGCCGTTGCGGCGGCTCAGGACGGCCAGACCGTGAGACTGCTGGCGGATGTCGCCGAGAGCAGCATCAAGGTCAACGCGAATATCACCATCGACCTGAACAAGATGACCGTGACCGGTAGCTTTGTCACCTACGGCGAAGTGACCATCCAGAACGGTACCATTGATGTTCCCGACGGCAAGACGAACTATGCCTACGGCAAGTTGACACTGGCGGATGTGGACATCACCGGCAAGGCGGCCAGCAGTTCTCTGCTGAGTGTGAACTACAACGGCAGCGTGACTATCGACAAGGATTCCACCATCGTTGCGGACAGTGCGAAGGGTGATTATCCTGCGGTGTTCATCAAGGGCCAGGATGACAGCGGCAAGACCTATGCTCCCGAACTGAATATTTACGGCACGGTGCAGAGCGCCAAGACACCCGCCATCCAGGGCAACGGCACTGACAGAGGCGTGTCCCACGTCAACGTGTTTGAGGGTGCAGTTGTCAAGTCCGAGAAGCTTGCTATCTACCTGCCCCAGCCCTGCGAGGTCAACATCACCGGCGGCCTGGTGGAGGGCTACTGCGGTATCGGCATCAAGTCCGGTACGCTGAACATCTCCGGCGGTACGGTCCGCGGCGTTGCCAACGACAATGTCATCGGCGATGAGTATTCCCAGACCAACGGTATCAGCTATGACGGCTCTGCCATCATGATCGACTCCTACATCGGCTACGCCGGTCAGGTTCAGATCAACATTTCCGGCAACGCTGTGGTGGAGAGTAAGTATTCCACCGCTATCCGTGAGATCGGTAACGACAAGAGCCAGACCAACCTGGTGGGCCTGGACATTACCGGCGGCACGGTGCTGGGCGCCAAGGATACGGACGCTGTTCTGGTCCGCGACGTGACCGCCAAGGATGTCAACATCTCCGGCGGCGAGTTCAGCAGCATCGTCAAGAAGGAGTATTGCGCTCCTGGCTTCACGCCTGTGACGACTGCCAACAGTGAGGGTCGCTACGGCGTGAAAGTGGGCATGTTCACCGTCATGGTGACGTCCCGCACCACCGGCAGCAACAGCCCCGTGGCCAATGTGACCGGCGGCGGCAGCAACATCACCTACGCGCAGGGCACCAAGGTCACGGCGTCCGCCATCAGCGGCTACAAGTTCGTGGGCTGGTTCGTCAACGAGTACACCGGCACGCCGTACAGCACTGACCTGGCCTGCGAGGTCAAGCCCACCGATGACTGCACCATGATCGCGGTCTATGAGCCCATCAGCGGCGGCGTGTTCGCACTGGAGGTCTCCGCCTCCAAATTCACGGTCAACGGCGGCGCGACGCAGCGCTCTTACCTGCTGGAGAAGATGCCCGTTGGCACGCAGGTCACCGTTGTGTTCAAGGGCAGCGAGAACTTCCTGTACTGGGTCAATGAGTCCGGCAAGGTGGTCTCCACCTCGAAGACTTACACCTTCTCCATGGGCAGCGCCACGACCCTGAAGGCCGTGTATGCCGAGAAGGAAGAGCACCAGGCCATGGTGGTCTTCATCTCCCACACGCAGCAGGTTATCAGCTCTAAGGGCTACACGGATACGCAGGAGATCCAGTTCCCCGAGCCTCCCATCAAGATGGGCGCGACCTTCGTGCGCTGGTCCATGACGGAAGCTGAGATTCGCGCCGCCATGGCCACTACCACGACGGGTATCATTGTTGTGGAGCCGGTGTACGAATTCAACGCGGGTTCTTACACGGTAACCGTCAATTACCCGAATGACGAGACGGCGACTTACACGGCTACAGTCGGCAAGATCACTACGGTAACAGCGAAGAGCATTGACGGAAAGGTCTTCAAGTGCTGGAAGAACGGCGACACCGTGCTTGGCTACACGGAGACCCTGAGGATCGCGCCTCGCGGCGATCTGACCCTGACGGCTGAATATGTTGATGCCGGCACCACAGTGGATCGTCTGCCCGTGATCGCACTGACGGAGATCAGCGCCAGCCAGCAGGGCGCGAAGTACGCAGTTTCCTTCACGGCAACGCGCTCCGTGCCCGATGGCTACACGGTCACCGAGCAGGGCGTTCTGGTGAGCACCGACAGCCGGTACGGCGAGGAGGGTGCGCTGGACGCCATGAAGCTGGATGCCGATGGCGACGAGCCTGACAATACGCAGGTCCTGAAGGCAACCAATACTGACGCGACGGGCGTGACAGTCCTGAATGGTATCGTGTCGGCCGCGGATCGTACGGTGTATGGCCGTGCTTACATGATCCTGCGCGACAGCAGCGGCACCATGGTGTATGTGTACAGCGATACGATCCTGTCCGGCAGCTACAACAGTCTGACTACTAATGGAGGTAACTGAAAATGGACAAGAAGCAGTATGAAACTCCGGAGATGAAGGTCATCCTGACCAACGGTGAGGATATCATCACGACGTCCGGAGAACCGGACGGCGGCGACATCGATCTTGGCTGATCCGCCATCTCCGACCCTAACCCAAAACAGGGGCATAGTCCGCGCGGACTATGCCCCTGTGCGCAAAGCAAAGGAGCGACTTATGAAAAAACTCATCCCCGTGCTGCTGTCGCTGCTCATGGCGCTGGCCATGACGGCCACGGCGCTGGCTGCCACCGTCTACACCGAGGGTGCGCTGCACTACACCATCGCGGACGAGTCCATCACCATCACCGGCTATTTCGGTAAGGACGCCGCAGTCACTGTACCGGCCAGCATCGCCGGTATCCCTGTGAACACCATCGCCAAGGGTGCGTTCACGGGCAATGACAACGTGAAAACGGTGGACCTGCCGGACACCATCACTGCCGTGGAGGAGGGGGCCTTCGCCTCCGGCATCACGGTGAACTACAACAGCAACATCAACGGCGGCAACACGCCGGGCGACAGCAAGCCGGACGACAGCAAACCGGACGACAGCAAGCCCGATGACAATAAGCCCGCCGACAACAAACCCAACAACGGCGGCTCCGGCACCACCACCGGCGCCGACACGGGCACCGTGGACGTGGACAACTCCGGCACTGCCGGCGACACCACCGGTACCACGGGCGGCACCGGCGGCGCAGAGGACACCGGCATCGACGAGGGCACCGTCTCCGTGGACGATCTGCCGGACTCTGCCGACAGCCAGACCGGCGCACAGGACAGCGCCGCCGTTCCGCAGCAGAGCGCGGGGCTCACATGGCTGTGGGTGCTGCTGGGCGTCATCGCCGTGGCGGCGATCATCGGCATCGTCGTGACGCGGAAAAAGAAGCACTGAGACACGAAACCGCAGGAGGGTAAGCCCTCCTGCGGTTTTTTGCGCAAAAAAAGGAAGCGGACGGGTCACGTCCGCTCCAAGTGAGGAGAAAAATGATGGAAAACTAATTTCAAACGGGCGCTGCCCGCTGAAACCATGGGAAGATCAGAACAGGGTACACAGCAACCACGTCAGTCCGATGGCCGCCGCGCCGATGGCGGCCCACAGCCAACCGGGGACGCGGACGCGCCGGCGCGGCAGACCCTGACAGCGGGCATAGTTCTTGGCGATGCGGACGGCCTGATCCACCAGCTGCTGTGAGCTGACGCCGCCGCCATCGGTGCGCAGAATGAAAATGGCCTGTTCGAAGATCTGGGGGTCCGGAGAATCCACCACGATGACGCGGCGGGAAATACCTTTAACCAAGCATATGCCCTCCTTGCTGTCCGTTTACTGCGCCGCCCTATCGCATCGGGCGACGGTAGTAGTATGGACGGCGCGGCGGCAGGTTATACCTGCGCGGGGCCATTTTCTTCGCCCCGCAGCCGGTGCAGCACCAGCACGGCGCAGTCGTCGGACCGCCCGCCGTGTTCGTCGGACACGGTGAGGATGCGGCGGGCCAGGGCATCGGGAGTGCCGCCGCCCCAACCGGCCAGCAGATCCTGGAGCCACTCGTCCCCGTCGCCGCCGACCACGCCGTCGGAGACCATCACCAGCCAGCCGTCCGGCGGCAGGACGAAGCGGATGACATCGGGCTGGCGGTCCGCACCCTCCAGCCCCGCTGGCAGCGCCGCGCCGCCGTACCGCGTGACGCGGCCCAGCTTTTTCAGATACGATGGCGCCGCGCCGTATTTATAGAGCGCGGCCTCACCGGTGCTGCGGTCCAGCCGCAGCAGGTCGATGGTGGTGAAGCCCGCGCCCTCACGGCAGCGCAGCAGCAGCGCCGTGTTCAGCGTTTTCAGAGCCGGCAGCGGCTCCACGCCCGCCTGTAAAAACTGCTTCAGTAACCGCACGGTCATGGCGGCCTCACGGTGGGCGGCCTCACCGCTGCCCATGCCGTCGGACAGCAGCAGGCACGCCGCGCTGCCCGCCTCAAAGGACGCCGCCTGATCGCCGCACAGTGTCTCGCCTTCCCTGGGCCGCAGGGCGATGGCGGTGCGGCAGGTAAAGCGCGGCGACGCCGACACCGGCACGCCGGAGGACAGTACCTCCGACATCTGGGCGTACTGCTGCCGCGCCACCTGATACGCCTCCTCCAGCTGGAGCCGGTGGGCACGGCGCAGCAGGAACTGGTGCAGCTGGTCATTCAGTGCCTCCAGCAGCTGGGGAAAGTGCAGGCAGCGGCTGGCAAAATGCAGGGGGAAGTCCTCTGCGCAGGCGCTGCCGCGGCGCAGCAGGCGGGGGCAGGCATCGTTGAAGGCATTGTAGGTATCGTTGTAGTGTGCCTGCCAGCAATCCCGCTGCAATAGACACCCTGCGCAGATCTGCTCCGCCGCGCGGTCGAACAGCACGGCGGGGTTCTCCGGCCGCGGCGGCGATACCTCGGTGAAAAAGCTGTCGTACACGGCGCGGAACGCAGCGGCAGGGGTGGCCTCCGGCTGGGCCGGCGGCGCGGGTGCCTGCTGGGCGAGCCGCAGCGGCAGGCGCTGAGGCAGCAGGAGATAGAGCCCCGCACCCGCCATGCTCTGAAACAGCAGGGGCAGCGGGTCCGGCCCGTCAAGCAGTGTATATCCGGCCATGGCTGCGGCAGTATACACCAGCGGCACGGCCAACCGGCCCCGCTCCCTGACAGCGGAGGCGGCTCCCATCCCGCCGCAGCACACTGCGGTCAGCAGCACCGCATCGCCGGTGAACAGATCCATGGTCAGACCGGCCACGGCTCCCGCCGCCGCGGCGGAGGCGGGGGACAGGCACTTCGCCGCGGCCATCAGCAGCGCCGCCGCCAGCATACCGCCCACGCGGAAGCCGGAGAACGACCAGCCGTAGGCGGTAAGGGACAGCCCCAGACCCAGCAGGAACAGCGCCTGCCCGCGGCTCACCGCCGAGGCATTGGCATCCGACAGCGACGGCAGCAGCGCTGCCGCAGCGTACAGCACGGTGCAGGCAGCGGCGCACAGCGCCCACTGCCGCGGCTGCCGCTGGATGAGATAGGCCGACTGCACCAGCAGCGTCATCAACACGGCAGCCACTGGCCGGAATACCGGACGGCGGTACAGGCGGGTGGTGCAGAACGCCGTGTTGGCACAGAAAATGAGGATGGCGGCGGCGGTGTGGCGCAGCCCCGCCTGAAAATCCAGAAAAAGGAAAGCGCCCAGTCCCGCGCCCAGCAGGGCGCTGAGCCCGGGCCAGCTGACGCCTGCGGCGGAGACGGCCGCCAGCGCCCATGGGCTGTACAGGCCGTCCAGCGCCGCGCCGGACAGCAGAAACGCGGCGGCCGCCGGTAAAAACCCCGTCAGCAGGGAGCGGAGCGGGACGGACCGGACGGCCTCGGTGACAGTTTTCAAGGCTTGTCCCTCCTTTCACGCCTATTGTAACCGGAACGGCGGACGCATCCTGTCGGGAAATGGCGGCGCATCCCAAAGCCGCCGGCCGCAGCGGCGGAAAATTTTGCTGTTGTATTTCCCGCGCCGATTTGGTACAATGCCGTTGACAGAAACTGACATACTTCGTACAGGAGGAGACCCATGAAAAAGCTGTTTGCCATGCTGATGGCACTGACGATATTGATGACTATGGCCGCCTGCGGACAGCAGACGACGGACGATGCCGGCGGCACCGTGGACCCCGGCGCCGTGGAGGATCAGGGTACCTCGGGTCAGGTGGACATGCCCGCCGATGACGCCGGCACGCCGGAGCTGGGCAGCGTCAACGGCGGCACCTACACCAACGAGTTCGCCGGCATCGGCTGCACGCTGGACGAGACCTGGACGTTCTACACCGAGGCGCAGATCGCGGAGATCAACGGCTTCCTGACGGAGGGCACCAGCGACGAGGATATGCGCCAGCTGATGGAGGAGAACCAGAGCGTGTACGATATGTACGCCTCCTCCACCGATGGGCTGATGACCATGAACGTGGTGTTCCAGAACATGGGACTGCTGTTTGGCACCACCATGAGCGCTCAGGACTACGTGGAGCTGTCCGCAGAGCAGCTGCCCGACGCCATGGGCACCTACGGCTTTGAGGACGTGACAGCGTCCGTGACCACGGCGGAGTTCGCCGGTGCGGAGTGTCCCGCGATCGCCATCACCGCCACGGTACAGGACACCCCCATGTATGAGCTGCTGGTGTGCATGAAGGAGGGCAACTACATCTACTGCGTGACGCTGTGCAGCTACACGGAGGATGTGACGGCCCAGATGGCAGCGCTGTTCTACACGCTGTAAGCAGCAAACCCGTGAGCCGCGGCGTCTGCCGCGGCTCGCTTTTTCGGAAAGGAGCGGAGACCATGGCAAAATATGTGCTGATACCGGATTCCTTCAAAGGAACGCTGTCCTCGGAGGATATCTGCCGCATCGCGTCGGAGGAGATATTGCGGCTGGAGCCGGAGGCGGAGATCTGCGCCATTCCGGTGGCGGACGGCGGCGAGGGCACGGTGGACGCCTTTCTGGCCGCCGTGGGCGGCACGCGGGCGGAGGTGCCCTGCACAGGGCCCTGCGGCCAGGAGGTCATGGGTTTTTACGGCCTGCTGCCGGACGGTACGGCGGTGGTGGAAATGGCCGCAGCGGCGGGCCTGCCGCTGGCGGGCGCGTGCCGCGATCCGGAAAAGACCACTACCTACGGCGTGGGCCAGCTGATGGCCCACGCGCTGTCCCGCGGAGCAAAGCGGCTGGTGCTGGGGCTGGGCGGCAGCGCCACCAACGACGGCGGCTGCGGCGCGGCCGCCGCGCTGGGCGCGGAATTTCTGGATGAGGAGGGGCGGGCGTTCGTGCCCACCGGCGGGACGCTGACCCAAATCGCCCATATCCGCATGAAGGGTCTGCGGGAGACGCTGGCGGGCGCGGAGGTCACGGTGATGTGCGACATCGACAACCCCCTGTGCGGTCCCGCTGGTGCGGCGGCGGTGTTCGGACCCCAGAAGGGGGCGGACGCGGCTATGGTGGCCCGTATGGATGCGGGCCTGCGCCATCTGGCGGAGATGCTGGAAAAAGACGTGGGCATGGAGGTGCTGACGCTGGCGGGCGGTGGTTCAGCCGGCGGCTTCGGGGCCGGTGCGGCGGCATTTTTCGGCGGACAGCTGCGCATGGGCATTGATGTGGTGCTGGATCTCACGGACTTTGACCGGAAATGCCGCGGCGCATCGCTGGTCATCACCGGCGAGGGTCATCTGGACAGCCAGAGCCTGCGGGGGAAGACGGTGGTGGGCGTGGCCCGCCGCGCCCGGGCGCTGGGTGTACCGGCGGCGGCGCTGGTGGGCGGCTGCGAGACGGCGCTGGACGCGGTGTACGCGGAGGGCGTGTCCGGCGTATTCCCCATTCATCCGGCGCTGTGTACCTGGCCCCAAGCCGCCGCGCGAACCGAGGAGGATCTGCGCTTCACCATGGGAAATCTGCTGCGCTTTATGGCCGCCCTGCGGCGATAACAAAAAACGGGAGACCGCACCGCAGTCTCCCGTTTTCGTATATGGCTCCAAATGTAATCAGATGATCTTCTCAAAGACCATAGTGACCTGGATGCGCTCGCCGCCCGGCATGCCCTCGCCGTTGGAGGCGGTGATGGTGTGCAGGCGGCAGCCCTTGCGCGTTCCGCTGCCCGCCCGCAGGCAAACGATTTTGCACAGCAAAATCCCTGCTCCAAAAAGAAAGACACCCGTGAGGGTGTCTTTCTTTTTGTAATTGCCCACAGGTTTTGTTGTCAGTGAATCAGTGCTTTTTGTCTTGCTTTTCCGGTGACGTAGTCGTTCCTTCCAGCAGATCTGTCACAACCTGATTGAGCTGGGCAGCGTTTTTGGAGGTGATGACGGGGACACCTGTCTGGCTTTCGATGGCTTTCCGTGCATCTCCGGCTACCTTGCCTCCGGCACGCGCCACATCAATATTTTCCGAAAATGTCTCTGGAGCTTTCTGCTTGGATATCTCCGTGGTGGTCGCCTCTGCCAGCATATTCAGCACCAGCTCCAGCGTGGTCATATTGTCACGGAGGTTTTCTTTCTTCAGGCCCTTGAGGTTCTTATATTGCCGTGTGGACATCCCTGACCATGCATGGGAGATCTCATCGGTAAGTATTGCGTACTCCACGCCCTTCTGTACACCGCGGGCATCCCATCATCCGTCAGTTCCTTGCGGACCTGGATAGCTTGCAGCCGCTGGTTGATCCACTCGCGTGTGTAGCCTTTCTTGAGGTATGTCTCCAGTGCTCGTTCAATGGTCAACTCTGGGTCGATGGTTTCCTCAATGCGTTCCCGTCCAACCTGTGCTAACCACAGCTTGAACGGCTCTGCCCTCGATGAAGGAATAGACTGGATGATACGGAGAAGCTGTTCCGTGTCGGCTACGTCGGTCAGACGCTTTTTGCCATCTGAGGCAGTCATTTTCAACTGGTTACAAGATGTAACCGTTTCATTGCCTTCGTCTTTAAGCCGCTTCTTGGTAACTTTCCAGTAGTTGCGTGCCGCTTGATAATCAGGCTGCTCAGTCAGCACGGCAACAACATCGACGATGGAAAAGTACCATTCTTCTTTTTCCTCGTCCCACGCAGTACGAATGCGTTTGTCCTCGAATAGTTGGATCTTGTCATTCTGAGCCATTCTGTTCACCTCGTTTCTGCAATAACTCTCTCAGTAATCCATGGCAACCTGCCATCACATCCTGCCATGTGGCCTCGAAATCATCGGTGTACCACGGGTCGGCCACATCGCGGGGATGGCCGGTGTAATCCAGCAGCAGATGTATCTTGCCATCTGGGTCACCACCGCAAATACGCCGCATATTCTGTAGGTTGGCTCTGTCCATGCCGATGAGCAGATCGAATTCTTTGTAATCGTTTTTGGTGAGCTGCCGCGCCGCGTGGCCGCCGCAGGATATACCGTGTTCTGCCAGCTTACGTCGTGCCGGAGGATAGACGGGGTTGCCTATCTCCTCACGGCTGGTTGCAGCGGACTCTATATGGAACTGTGCTGCCAAACCGGCTTTTTTTACTAAGTCCTTCATGACATACTCCGCCATCGGACTGCGGCAGATATTGCCGTGGCAAACGAATAAGATTTTCTTCATATCACGGTGTCTCCCAATTATTATCTTCGCTTTCAGTATAGCAAATGAACCCCCTGCCCGTCGAGAGAAAATATGTAAGAAGGACTCCGTTTCTCGACAGAATATCCGGGAAACGGAGCCCTTTCAAAAGATCATCTCTCTTCCAAGCTTTGAAAGGCGGAGTTCATTCAAAAAAGTAGGATACCTTCGAATAGATGGCGGCAGTTTTAATATGCTTACACCTTTTCCTTCCGGTTGCTGCCGAAAAAGTGAACAGTCCCTACAAACAGACTTGCATTTCTCAAATTCTTCGTACTCGGTATCAATTCATGATATCGATAAAACCACGCGCAGCATGGTCGTCACTGCGGAATAAAGCAGAGAAAGGGCAGCACGATGTACGAAAAATATGAATCGCCCCTGTCATCCCGGTATGCATCAGAGGAGATGCTGTATCTATTCTCCCAGAAAAAGCGTATTCAGGTCTGGCGAAGGCTCTGGACCGCGCTGGCCCGGGCGGAGCATGATCTCGGCCTGCCCATTACGGCAGAACAGGTCGCAGAGCTGGAAGCACACATAGATGACATTGATTTTGCATGCGCCGCACAACGGGAGCGAGAGGTACGGCATGATGTGATGGCGCACGTCTATGCCTACGGAAAAGCGGCCCCGGCGCCGCAGGCGTGATCCATTTAGGGGCCACAAGCTGTTATGTAACCGATAACGGGGATCTGATCCTTTATCGGGACGGTCTGCGCCATCTCCGCAAGGAACTGCTGGACGTGCTGAAAAATCTTGCGGACTTTGCGGAGAAATACAAGTCGCTGCCCACCCTCGGCTATACCCACTATCAGCCCGCGCAGCTTGTTGCCGTGGGCAAACAGGCGGCACTCTGGATGCAGGATTTTCTTTCCGACCTGGAGGAACTGGAGCACGTACTGGCACACATGAAATTCCTCGGCTGCCGTGGGATCACCGGTACCGAGGCCAGTTTTCTGGAGCTATTCAATGGCGATACCGAAAAGATCGACCAGATGAACCGGCAGATCAGCGCGGAATTCGGATTTGCAGCGTGTTTTGATGTCTGCAGGCAGACATATCCCCGAAAGGTGGACAGCCGCATCCTGAATTGTCTGTCTTCTATTGCGCAGAGTGCCTATCGGATGGCAAACGATATTCGCCTGCTGCAGCATGACCGGCAGATAGAGGAGCCCTTTGAAGAAAACCAGATTGGCTCCTCCGCCATGCCGTATAAGCGAAACCCCATGCGCAGTGAGCGAATCTGTTCTTTGCCCCGCTTTCTGATCTCGGACGCCGTAAACGCCTCCATGACGGCGTCCGTACAGTGGCTGGAACGCACGCTGGATGACTCCGCCAACCGCCGCATCTCCATGCCGGAGGGATTCCTCTGCGCCGATGCGATCCTGCGTCTCTGCAGGAATGTGACCCACGGACTTGTTGTAAATGAGGCGATCATTGGCAAGGCCGTTCGGGAATACCTCCCCTTCATCGCCACGGAAAATCTGCTGATGGAGGCCGTCAAACGCGGCGGAAACCGTCAGGAGCTGCACGAGGTGATCCGCCGCTGTTCCCACGCGGCCTCCGCAAGGATGAAGGAAGGCGAGCCCTGCGACCTTCTGGAGCAACTGGCGGCAGAGCCGGCTTTTTCCATGCATACAGAAGACCTCGCCGTTCTGCTGAGGCCAGAGGCCTATGTCGGTCGCTGCCCGGAGCAGGTGGACACGTTCCTGCGCAAGGTACGCCCGCTGCTCGAAGGCACTTCCGGCGATACCCCTGACATTGATTTGTAGGGAGGATTCCCTGCGCTTTTGCGCCTCTTTCTGTGATCTGCGGAAGCAGGACGGAAAAGGCTGCCTGACGGCCCTCATCATATACCAAGAATCTACAGAGCCACCGGGCGGGAGCATTGCTCTCCACCCGGTGGCTCTATTTCTTCGTTTTGATACCCTTTTATTGTTTCCAACAGCGCAAAATGTGACCATTTCCCTGCCAGCGAAAAGAGACAGCCATCATCCTCATCTCGTCAAAAGAAGCGCTTCCAGCTTTGCGCGCGCAGTCAGGAGCAGTTCCGTCACCTGACTTTCTTTTTCTTCTGTATAACGGAAGGTTGGGATTGCAATACTCAAGGCAAACACAGGTACGCCATCCTTTAGCAGGGGTGTTGCAATACATTGAATAAATTCAGAGTTTTCCTCACGTTCATAAGCGATCCCGCGCTTCTTTACCCCCTGGATCTGCTGATATAGCTCATCCAGATCCGTAATGGTCCTGTCTGTCATTTTTTTTACGCCATCTTTAAAAATCTCGCTCAATTCCTCCCTTGTATAGCCGGACAAGAGCGCTTTTCCAAGCGCCGTAGCATTTGCAGGGAGCATTTTCCCGGGCGCGGAATACATGCGTATCGATTGAGGCGCGTCCACTTTAAGCAAGTAAAGCACATTGCATCCATCCAGTTCTGCCAAGTGGCAGGTCTCATTACATGCGTCCACAACCTCTTGCAATTCTGTCAGCGCACGTTCAAAGAAGGACTCCTTCCGCATATAGGCATTTCCGATTTCCAAAGTGCGGATTCCCAACGTATAAGTAGAGGATCCCGGCTTGTATGACAAGTACTTTTTCTTAGCCATCGTGTGGAGGATCGGTGATATGCTGCTCTTAGGGGACTGAAGGGAATTGGATATTTCCGTCAGTGTCAGCCCATCCGATGCGTCACGAAATGCGAGCAGTTCCAAAATATCCAAAACTCGTTCTGTTGAGCGGTGGTCCGATTGCATAAGTATCACCTCATATCAGTTTTTATCTGTGCGGTTTCAGGCAGAGCAGCTTGCTAAACATATTCACTATAATTACATAGAATAACACAAAGTTTTCGAAGTTTCCACTAAGAATTTCATGTTCCCATTCTACCAGTCGGAAATTGTGAAAACCGGCGGAAAAAATTTCACACAGAGCTACCGCCTCACGGGTGGCTGCTCTGTGTGAAATCCGGTCGCACGTGTCAAGGCGTCGCTGCAGCTCCGGACATACCGTGCTGCCACAAAAGCGAGACAGCCTTCGGTATCGTCTATCTCTGTACCCGGCCCGAACCGTCCCCGTTCATCAATGTCTCAACTTCAGCAGGTGTGACCAAGTTGAAGTCGCCATTGATGGAATGCTTTAAGGCTGAGGCGGCAACGGCGAATTCCAACGCATATTTGGGAGATCTTCCCTCTGCAAGCGAATGGATCAGACCTCCGGCAAATGCATCGCCGCCGCCTACCCGGTCAACCATGTGAAGATGATATTTTGTGGAAAAATAGCATTGCTCTCCATCGTAAATCATGGCCGACCAGTCGTTATCCGAGGCAGAGATTGATTCACGCAGCGTCATTGCAACCTTTCGGAACGGAAAGCGATCCATAAGCGTCTCTGCAAGCTTCCGGTATTCGTCCATATCCAGCTTTCCTTTTACAATCTGGCTGTTATTCAGCTTCACCCCGAATACATCTGCTGCATCTGACTCGTTGCCAATACACACGTCCACATACTGGCACAACTCGCTCATGGCTGCCATGGCATCCTCTCGGCTCCAAAGCTTCCCGCGATAGTTTAAATCGCAGGAAATTGTTGCCCCGACCTCTTTTGCAGCCTTGCAGGCATCTAGGCAGGCGGAAACCATGTCTTTGCCCAGCGCCGGTGTGATCCCCGTAAAGTGGAACCACTGCGCGCCCTGCATAATCTCTTTCCAGCAATACTCCTCCGGCTTTGACGTTTGGAAGGAGGATCCCTCCCGGTCGTAGATGCAAACACTGGGTCTCTGGGATGCACCCTTCTCCATATAATAGATTCCCATGCGCTTTCCGCCCCGGAGTATATGCGAAGTGTTTACCCAATAGGCCTTCAGCTTCCTCAGAGCAGCCTCGCCTACCATATTCTGCGGGAATTTTGATACAAAAGCTGCATCATCCCCCATCTGGGCCAGCGAAACTGCCACATTTGCTTCCCCGCCGCCGAAGCTTCCTTCAAGCGATTCAGTCTGGAAGAGTCTGTTGTAGCCTACGGGGCTCAATCTCAGCATCAGCTCTCCAAAAGTAACAATTTTAGCCATGTTTTCGTCCTTTTAGCACAAGCTCAACGGCTTGTCTGCTTCTTCTCGTAATCTCTGTCCAATTATGGCTCCGGATAAGCTCCTCTGACACAAGGAATGTCCCTCCGCACGCAAATACAAATGGACTTGCGCTGAATTCTTCCAGATTATCTAAGGTAATGCCTCCAGTAGGAATAAATTGGAGCTTTTGGAATGGCGTATGCAGCGCACGAAGTGCCGGCAGCCCGCCCGCGATATTTGCCGGAAAAAACTTTACGATTTGCAGCCCCATGTTGTAAGCAGCTTGGCAGTCCGACGCCGTCGCGCATCCAGGCACGATTGGGATTCTCCGATGGTTACAGTATTCCACAACAGACGGGTCCAGGCCCGGGGAAACGATAAACTCGGCTCCCGCTTCAATTGCTTCCTCAGCTTGTTCAATGGTCAGGACTGTCCCTGCGCCCACTGTGAAATTTGATACCTCTTGTTTTATTTTTCTTATGGCTGTGGCGACTCCATTTGCCCGAAAAGTAACTTCGATCAACGGAATTCCGCCCTCCCGGAGTGCTTCTGCCACCAGAACAGAGTCCTCCTCCGGCTTATCCAGCTTTGCTACCGGAATAATGCCGATCCTGTGAATTTCCTCGTACACAGTACGCATGAAACTATCATCCTCTCCTATGTTTAAGGTGTCGAAATTGCAATTGCAAAGGATCCTGCGGATCCCGCGCCTTGCAGGTCAGCCTGCTTCTTTAGGAAAGCATTGTATCCGGATCGAGCGGGATATACGCCTCTTTCTGACTGTCTGCCACTTCCTTCTGGGTGATCTTTCCGTCTACCATAATGATACCGGAACGCAGTACGAAGTTCTTTTTGCACGCTTCTTTCAGTCCGTAGTTTGCCGTATCTTCGATCATGGGATAAATCGCCCTTGAGAAAGTCTCGTTGGCTGCCGCAGGCACCATTGCCGGGATATTCGTAATGCCCACATGGACGATCCCTTCCTCAATGAAATACGGATTGCTGATCGTCGTGTACTGAGCCGTTTCAATAATGCCCTCACCCTCAAGGTCCACAATCACAGAGCCTTTCCGCATACTACGGACCATCTCCCGTGTCACCACCGGAACTTCCATTCCCGGATAGGAGTAGATACAGTTGATCAGCATATCGGCCAGTGCTACCTCTTCAGCGAATGCCTTCTTGTCCATATAGCGCAGGTCAGTGTGGTGAAGGACCGTCCTCAAATACTCCAACCGCGCAATCGACTTTTCAAAGACAATGACCTCTGCTCCAAGGCCCTCAGCAACCTGAGCCGCAGCCAATCCCGCATGGCCGCCGCCAATAATCACAACCCGTGCGCGTTTTACTCCGGTAATCGGGACGATACTCACGCCACTGCCGCCGTACTGTCTCTGAATATACTGTGTTCCCAGAATCGGTGCCATCCGTCCGGCGATTTCACCCATCGGGCGGGTCAGTGCTCTGCTGCCATCCGGGAAGCGCGTAACCTCGTAGGAAACGCAGGTCACACCTGCCTCACGCAGTCGTTTTACCTGCTCCGGCTTCGCCGTACCCTCCGCCATATGGAACGCGGTAAACAGAAGCTGACCTTTCCGGAAGGGCATTTCCAGGTCTCCGGGCATCAGATCCTTAAACTTTACGATCATATCGGACTTTTCATATACTTCCGCCATCGTATCAAGCATCTGCGCGCCCGCAGCCATATATTCCTCGTTTGAAATTCCCGCCGGCAATGCCAAATCCTTTTGGAAATAGACGGTGTGTCCCTGTGCTACCAGTTGCTGGACCCACTTTGGGATCAAACCGACACGAGTCTCTTTATCTTTGAGTTCCTTGGGAATTCCGATAATCATTGAAGTGCCCTCCTCATATAATTAGTTTTGAAGATAATCCAAATATCCGCAGCCTTTGTGGTACCCGTGATACAAGTCCTTATATGCCGTTTTCCGCAATTTGCCGCAGCATCCTTACAAACAATTGATAGGTCGGCTCCACCGTCTCAATATAGAACCTTTCTCTCGTGGTATGGGCTCCTCTCGACGTGGGAGCTAACCCCAAAGCGTCCATGTCCGGGAGCTTATCAATTATAATTCCCGGCTCACATCCGCCCTGTCCATATTCAATTTTAATTTCCTCGCCATACATCTCATGGAAGAGCTTCTTGCATAGCTCTTGCATGGGAGAATCCGTCCGGTACGGCCATCCCGGATACTGATCCAGGATCTCAACATCAGCACCCAGTTGTGATGCCAGTTCTTTCACGCTTTTTTCCGTATCCCATTTCAGCGCCTCCGACAGCGAGCGTACGCTGAACCACAGCTGGCAGACATTCTCCTTTACGCAGAATCTGGATGTGCATCCGGTGCAAAACGGAATGCTCTGGTTCTTGCCACCGTATTCAATGACACCATACGGTATGCCCTGCAAAAGTGCTCCAATTTTCCGGAGATCTTCGCAGCTTATACAATCATGTACAAGTGCTTCCTCTTCCACTTGCTCCAAGCGAAGCGCAATGTTGTCCTCGCCTGCCGCACGGTATGCACTTCTCCAGCTTTTCTGCAGCATATCTGCCAGTTGACGCAGCTGCTTCTCCGCTTCACCGTTCTCCACACAGAGCCGGACTGTTGCCTGATCCGGGATGCCCTGGCTTTCTTGTACATCCGCATCTATCAGCCAAGCATTTTCACATCCTGTAAGCTTTTCCAGGAATTCGCCCAGCAGTGAAATGGCATTAGCGCGTCCCTTGGCAATATCGTTGCCGGAATGGCCTCCCAGCAGCCCGCCGATAGTCCCGCTGTATACGGTGCCTCGGTGCGGTACAGTTTTGTAGGTCATGTGAAAACGATTGTGTACGGCGCCTGTGCTGCACACACACATCATGTCAGCGTCACCGCTGTCCATATTGATCATGTGCCGCGCCCGAATCTGGGTATAGTCAAACTTTCTGGCTCCCCATAGTCCGCTCTCTTCCTCCACGGTGAACAGAAATTCCAGCGGCGGATGCAGCAGCTCCGGTGTTGTCATCAGCGTAAGCATCATGGCCAAACCGACTCCGTTGTCCGCTCCCAGGCTGGTTCCCCGTGCCGCCAGGGTGACCCCATAGTCCGCGTCCCGATAGAGATACAGATCCAGCGCATCCTTGGAAAAGTCATGGACAACGCCTTCGTCCTTTACACACACCATGTCCATATGTCCCTGAAAGAGGACTGCCGGGGCGTTCTCATATCCCTCCGTTGCAGGCATACGCACTAACACGTTCCCGTGCGGATCCTGATACGACTCCAGCCCTGCGGTTTTTGCGACTTCTCTGATGTATGCTGCAAGATGTGCTTCGTCTTCGGTATCATGCGGGATCCTCGTGATTTCCTCAAAATACCTCATATATCTCCGGGGTTCATATGCGTCAAGCAGATATTGTGACGGCATATAGGGGGTCACTCCTTTCGGCATATCATCGCTTTTTGTTATTTTCATATGGTCTCAAGCATATTTGTGGCACGCGACAAGATGTCCCGGAGCCACCTCCTTCAGTTCGGGGGAGCATTGTGTGCAGATTTCCATGCAGTTTTCACAACGGGGCGCGAATCGGCAGCCCGGCTTGGGGTTGATCGGGCTGACGACCTCGCCTTTGATCACGGAGATCTTCTTGTTCCGCATGGAAATATCCGGTTCGGGGATAGAAGAAAGCAACGCACGGGTATAGGGATGAAGTGGGGAGTTGAACAGTTCATCCGCTTCGGCGTACTCCAGACTCTCACCTAAATACATGACCATGATATGATCCGAAATGTGTCTCACTACACTCAGATCGTGGGTAACAAACATATAGGTGAGATCCATCTCGCTCTGAAGATCCATCAACAGATTCAGGATCTGCGCCTGAATAGAAACATCGAGCGCCGAGACCGGTTCATCGCACACAATAAACTGCGGATTCAGGGATAAGGCCCGCGCGATGCCGATTCTCTGCCGTCTGCCGCCGTCCAATTCGTGGGGATAAGAATTCGCAGTCCGTCTGGCCAAGCCCACAATATCCATCAGCTGCGCTGCCCGGTTAAAGATCTCCCGCCGGGTAGGATAGGTGTGGTGGATCAGCATATATTCGGCAATAATCTCAACCACGGATTTTCTAGGATCTACACTGGCATACGGGTCTTGAAAGATGATCTGCATATTTTTGCGCATCTGCTTCATCTTCTGCCGCCCAAACGTCAGGATGTTCTCTCCGCAATAGAGGATCTCGCCGCTGGTCGGTTCGGTCAGACGCAGAAGCGTACGCCCAAATGTGCTTTTTCCACATCCTGACTCTCCTACAATTCCCACCGTAGTGCCTTTATAGATCTGCAGGTTGATATTGTCAACAGCATGCAAATAGCGGTTTTCCCCCAATTTGAAATACTTTTTTAATGCTTTTGCTTCAATCAAGGGTGTATTTACTTCCATTGGCACTACTCTCCTATCTGTCCGGTCTGTTGAAACAAATGGCAACGAATTGCGTGTGTACCCTCATAATGGACCTCCGGACTCTTCTCCCGGCAAATGTCCATGCATTTTGAGCAGCGGGGTGCAAATTTGCAGCCCGGTTCGCACACCGTCGGATCAGGCATCAGGCCGTCGATCGGGGTCAGGCGTTTGACTCTTGTGTTCAGACGAGGAATTGACCCAAAAAGCCCTTCTGTATAGGGATGATGGTTTTTCCCGTTGAAAATGTCTTCTGCCGTACCGATCTCAATGATTTCGCCCGCATACATCACCGCCACGTTATCGCAGGTTTGCGCCACAATGCCCAGGTCATGCGTGATCATGATCATAGACGTACCCAGCCGGTCCCTCAGCTCTCGTATCATAAGCAGGACCTGAGCCTGGATCGTCACATCCAGCGCCGTCGTCGGCTCATCTGCAATAAGCAGATCCGGCTCACAGGACAACGCCATCGCGATCACCACCCGCTGCTTCATTCCTCCGGAGAATTGATGCGGATACTCATGTTTCCGGGCCGGCGGAATCCCTACCATATTTAGCGTTTCGTCTACGTGCTGGTCGATCTTTTCCTTTGTCCAGCCGGCTTCATTATGCACCAGCAGCGCTTCTGCGATCTGCTCGCCTACCGTCAGAACGGGGTTCAAGGAAGTCATCGGATCCTGAAAAATCATGGCGACCTTGTTTCCGCGTATCGTGCGCATTTTCTGTTCGGAAAGGGACGTCAGCTCTTCTCCTTCAAACCAGATCTCTCCCCCAGTCACTTTTCCCGTCCGCTCCGGAAGCAGCTGCATTATGGAAAGTGCCAGCGTAGTCTTCCCGGCTCCCGTCTCGCCGACCAGTCCAAGGCTTTCTCCTCGTCCCAGCGTAAACGAAACTCCGTTCACCGCATAAACCGTTTCAAGATCCGTTTGGTAAATCACGCTTAAATCCTTTACCGCAAGAATGACATCCTCCTTCATATTAAGCGCTCCTTAACAAATTTTGTAATGTAGTCTTCTGAAATTCGCATGTACTAATTCTTCAGTCTGGGGTCCATCGCGTCACGAAGTCCGTCGCCCAGCAAGTTAACCGAAAATGCGGTCAAAACAATGGCTGCTGCCGGGAAAAAGACCAGGTGCGGAGCTTTCAGCATAAACTCTCTGGCCTCAGAGAGCATACTTCCCCACTCCGGCGTGGGCTGCGGAAGGCTGAGTCCGATATAGCTCAGAGAAGACTGATAAATCACAAGACTCGCCACATTCAGCGTGAGGTTGACCAGTATGATTCCCAAAGCGTTCGGGATAATATGGCTTAAAATGATACGCGCTGAACTGGCCCCTCCGGCTCTGGCCGCCTCCACATACTCCTGCTCGCAAAGGTTCAGGACCTCAGAACGCACCAGGCGGACATAGTTGGTAAAGTATGCCAGCGTCATCGCCACGATCAGGACCGGAATGCTGGAACCCAGCGCCGCCACTACGACCATGGTAAAAAGGATGTCTGGCACCGACATAAAGATATCCAGACTGCGCATAATCACCATGTCCACCTTCCCGCCGAAGTATCCGGCGGCCGCACCGAGCAAGCTTCCAAAAATACAGGAGGTCATGGAAGCAAACAGCGATATGGCCAAGGAAGTCCTCGCTCCATGTACGAATCTTGCAAAAACATCCCGTCCATACATATCCGTACCCATGAGATGCTTCGCTGATGGAGCCTCAAAGTTACTCATGACATCCTGAGAAATGGCAGCTTGATAGGGGATGATCACATCCGCAAATATGATGGTAAGAATTAGTACGATCAGAATTATAAGTCCGACCATCGCTCCCCGATCTTTTCGGAGGCGTCTGAAGATTTCGTGGAATTGCCCTGTCTTTTTGAATTCTCCTCTGTCGGCGCCCTTTACTCGTCCGGTTATCCCACTCATATTCACCGCTCCAATCTGCTATATTTGGCACGTATCCTGGGGTCTACATAAGCATACGCGATATCGACCAAAAGCATCAGCATGGTAAATGCAGAGGCGATCAAGATGCTGGCTGCAATAATGACCGGCTCGTCCTTTTTACTGATACTGTCCACGATAAGGCTGCCTATTCCCGGAATGGAAAACAGTCGTTCTGTCGTCACCATTCCAGCCAAAAGGACTCCGAAGCGCATGCCCACGCATGTAATGACAGGCAGAAGCGCATTTCGCATAGCGTGCTTCCAGATAACTGTCCGCTCCGGAACTCCTTTTCCGCGGGCTGTCCGGACATAGTCCTGCCGTATCGCCTCAAGCATGGACGATTTCGTAAATCTGAGGTATGCAGCCGCTTCTGAAATGGCGACCGCGCTCACCGGGAGAATGTAGCTCTTCAGACCAGACAAGCCAAAGGATGGGAATATGTTGATCTTCAGCGCGAAAAAGTACATCAATACCATTCCTATCACAAAGCTTGGCACCGCCGCCAGGAAAAACGCCATCATGGTTGGCACGGTATCCCAGAGGGAATACTGCCTGACGGCAGAGTAAATTCCCACTGGTACTCCTACGCATACCGATATCACCAGGATGAGCAGCGACATCCGGATGGTCACAAGGAATCTCGGCCAGATCTCGTCGAACACCGGCCGGCCGCTGAAGTACGACATCCCGAAATCGCCTTCTGTAACGATATCCTTCAAGTAATTGACATACCGTTCCGCAATGGGAAGGTCGTAGCCCAGGTCATGGTTGAGCGTGTCAATGGCCTCTTGCTTCGCCGTTGGCCCAAGGATCATCCGACCTGGGTTTCCCGGTGTAAGCCCCATGACAAAGAAGATAATAAATGTGACGCCAAGTATTGTGGGGATTAGGAAAAGTACTCTCTTTATGACATAGCGATACACCTTTCACCCTCCATCCGATAATTTTTATAGTGTCAGGCGTTCCAGCTCCACTGCGCAACTCTGTAGTAGGTCGGAACACTAACGACGTTCAAATCAGGATTCCATGCGGTACAGGCCGGGGGCGCTACAAGCGGAATCACGCAGTAGGTGGCCATTACCTCATTATAAAGCTCGGTATAGATTTCCTTCCTGGCGGCTTCGTCAGTGATCTGCTCGCCCTGTGCAAACAGGTCTTCAATGTGCTTGTAGTCGAACTTGTCTCCGACAAAGCTCACATTGTAGATACCGACAGAGCCGCTATGAGCCTGCTGGCGGAAGTTGTTGAAGTCATAGTTGCCGTTGTCGCCGACAATGCAGATGTTGTAGTCCTGGGACGCCATCCGATCCACCGCCACGCCGAACTCAAGGGTCGTGATCTTCGCGGTGATGCCCACCTCAGCCAGGTTCGACTGGAGAACCGTGGCGTAGGGCTCCGAGGAACCGGTACCTACCAGGATTTCGCCTACATCCACGCCGTTCGGATAGCCGGCTTCCGCCAGGAGAGACTTGGCCAGCTCCGGGTTATAGGAGAGGTCCACATCACATTCCGTAGGAGCTGCCTCCGCATAATGGGGATTGATGTAGAAGTCCGTAACCTTGCCCAGCCCGTCGGTGGCAACCATGTTCATGGCTTCCCGGTTGGTTGCGTGAACGATCGCCTGACGGACCTTGTCATTGTTCAGGACTTCGCTGGATTCATAGTTGATGCACATAAACTGAATATCGTTGGACTCCATTTCATTGGTCGCAAACTTTCCAGAGTCCTTGATATCCGCCCAGTTGGAGAGAGGAACCGACAGGTAGTCGATATCACCGTTTTTCAGTGCGATAACTGCGGAGGAGTTGTCCTCGATCACTACATAACCGATCTTCTTGATCTGGGGTGCTCCCTGCCAGTAGTCTTCAAATGCATACAAAGTCCAGCCGCTGTTGGGCCGATAAGTCTCCGCATCCATGTAATAAGGACCCGTGCCGGCCAGGTTAGCAATGGTGCCGAAGTCGCTCCCCTGAGAGGTCACTTCCTTCTCGCTCAGAATTTTGATTTTGAAGAACGTGTGAAGGATCGGGGAATACGGACGTGCAATGGTGATCACAACGTGGGACTCGTCCAAAGCCTCCACCTTTTCGATCATGTCCGTATAGCTGTTGTACTTGGGATTGTCCATAAAGTGCTGATAGCTGAACACCACGTCAGAGGCCTTCAGGGTCTCGCCATTGTGGAACTTCACGCCGTCCTGCAGCGTAATCGTATACACTGTGGCATCATCGCTGATATCGATTTGCTTTGCCAAGCAGGGCTGATATCCGCCGCCGCTCTCATCCAGAGTATAAAGGCCCTCATAAATCTGCTCATTTACAGTAAGGACATCCGTCTCATTGGTATCTGCCGGGTCAGTGGTCTGCATACCCAGGGCATTCCGCAGCATCACGGAATCTCTGGGTCCATCTGTTGTCTGTCCACCGCTGGGTGTGTCGCCACAGCCGCAAAGCGTTGCAAGACATACTACGATTGCAAGGATGTAAGAAAGCGTCTTTTTCATTTTGATTCTCCTTTTTTTGTAGTGTCTGTACGTATATGCGTATCGATTCCTTATATACGCACCCTTATATTACACAAGGCGTCCGTGTTTGTCAAGGTCTTTTTGGCTGTATTACTAATTTTTTCTGCAAGAGCGCAATGCATCTTAGGCAGTTGGCTAAAAAGAGCGTGGAGCAGACCCCTTTAGCCCCCTTATCCAGCAAAGCTGTTTTCGCCTCCTGAAGCTGTTGGACTTCCGCGCCCGTTTCTGTTATGATCGAATCCGGTGGGTCTTGCGCAGGCGGCATCCGATTTATACAACATACGATACTGTGAAACGACAACGTTTCACCATAGGAGGCGAAAACGTGGTTTTTGTTGTCATTTTATCTGGCCATGATCATCATCGTTTCCACCATGTGTCCCATCGTCGCCTCGGCCGTGCAGGGGCAGGCGCTGGAAAAGCGGACAAACCTCTATACGATGGCGCTGGAAAAGCTCAACGTCATGATCGGCAACCTGATCCACGGGTATCCGACCATCAAGGTCAACCACGTCGAGCGGGAGTACCTGCAAACGCTGGAGCAGGATAACGAGAACGCCGCCCACGCGGAATTTGCCAAATCCAAGACGAAGGTCCGGGTCAATATGATCATCGACCTGCTGTCCAATGCTCCGGCGAACAGCGGCTCGGTCAGCAGCGTATACCCTGCTGGGGCTTTGGTCTCCGTCACACGGTACTGCACACCGGTTTTAAGATTCTCCCACTTGGCGACGCCCGTACTGTCGGTGGTAATCTTACCTACCTCCGTCCACGTCTTGCCGTCCGTGGAAGTTTCCAACATCAGCTCCGCGCCAGCAAGCGGGCTGCCCGTCACATCCACCTTGTGGACGGTGATGCTGCCCTTCTCCTCCACGGCTTTGATTTTGTACTCGGCACTGGGGTAGCCGCAGGCCAGAGCCAGCGCAATGCCGCTTTGGACAGCGGCGGGCAGGTTATACCAGCTGGCGCTGGATCCCTCCTTGTAGGTGCCGCTGTCATCGGAATGAACACCTGGCTCGATGCAGTAAGCCACCGCGCCATCCGCAAATTTCATGTGGTAGAGGGCGCTGCCGCTGCCGAGGCTGCTGGTAGCCGAGATGGTCAGATTTGTAATGGACGGCGTTGTGCTTTGGCTATAATCATACTGGCGAAATGTGATCTCGTCAGAATAGACGTAGACCCTGTACTTGACCGTCACGCTGGCAGCATAGGCGGTCACCGCCAGTGCTGCGAGCATGGCCAGTGTCAATACAAGGCCCAGCAACATTTTTTTGTGTTTCATGGCTCCTCCTATTCGGATATAAGATGACCCCCTCCATGTTGGAGGGGGTCTTGTATGAAGTTACCGCTTAGCCATCGTACAGGACATAGATGAGCAGGCTTGCACCGTCCTCTACGATGCAAACGTTGCAATGGAAGCCCGCGTCCGCGATGCTATCCATGCCTGCCTGCATCATGAGCTGCCGGAAGGTGTAGTCCACCATGTCCCGCGCCTTGGCCTCCAGCACTTCCTGCGAGGCATCTGCCGCAACACTGGCAGGGAAGCGGTAGGCGCTGTTGTCCAGCGTCAGGCTGCCGTCTGTGATGACACCGTACTGCGTTACCGCGTAGGCATTGGCCGCCTCGACAGCCGCCCAGCGGTCTGCCGGTTCGGGTTTCGGCTCCGGTGCAGGGACAGGTTCGGGCGCAGGCTCTTCCTCCTGTTTCTCCTCTGCCGGGGCAGGCACCGGTGTGGGTGCGGGAGCAGGTGTATCCTCCGGTGCAGGTGCGGGTGTCGCCAGCTCTTCCGGTGCAGTGGGCGGTGGTGTTTCAGCGGGTGCGGACGGTGTTTCCTCCGTCTTGCCGGAAGGTGTCTCGGCGTCGTTGGCGGGTTTCGAATTTTCCTTGCCGCCTGTGGGTTCGGCCTGCTCAGTATCCTCTTCAGCGGGCAGGCTGTCGACATCTTCCTGCGTCTTGTCCTCCATGGGCGCGATGGCCTGTGCTGCGCTCTGCACCGCCGCCACTGGCAGCATCGTCGATGCGGAATTGCTCCCCGGCTGCCCACAGGCCGTGAGCAGCAGGAGCGCCCCCATCATCAGGGTCATGATCCTCTTTTTCATGTACGTTTCTCTTTTCGTGTTTTGGGTAGCACAAACAACTACCACACAACCATCTGTAAGTCAACGGAAAGATTTAGAATGGTCTGACAGGGCGGGAGGCCCTCTGGCACAAGCCGTTCCCATGCTCATATCATGCCCCCTATTTCCATGTGAGGTGCTTCCTCCTGTGCCATGTTCTGCCGCTGGACATCAAGATCAAAGCATGTCAGGTATGCGTTGTAATCTCCGGGGGTGGGATTACAGCGCAGACAGTAGCGGTAATGCTCGGTTTCCACGATGTAACCGTAGTTCTGTGTCCAGCCGCCGCTGATTTTGCCGCCGTGTTCATAGCAAAAACGCTCCATAGCGAAGCGGTTTTTCAGCACACTCTCCCGCAGCGTGTCCACGACCTCCTGCAGCTCCAGCTTGAACGCGGGGCTGTTCAGCTCCTCTGGGCCGCGGGGCCACCATGTATGCCAGAACTCATTGCCGCTGCGCCCGAAGTCCATCCGGACGTGGCCAACGGTACCCAGCCGCTTATCTTCTTCGGGGTGCGGGGTATAAAATAAGCCCGCCTCCTCTGGGCGGGCAGGTCGGATATGAAATTGCGTTGTATTTTTCAAGGTTAAGATCTCCTTTCGGTGTAGAATTTGTCAGCCTACATTTATATGGCAGTGTAATACAACTTTCAGTTTACCTCTATTCAATCATACAAGCTCTTGACAATAAAGCTCCTATATAGTATGATTTTATAAACTACTATATAGGAGCTTTTGCATGAAAACAAATGGCGGGTTTCTTGTCACCAAAATAAAACAACTTGGAGACCGGATTTTTGAGAAGATTCTCAGCGAAAAGAATATTGATGCGTTCAATGGAG